>Ga0299913_10002077_pt1 | contig 15570 bp, 14 predicted proteins | sample RVTome_9_FD_201360 | JGI IMG/M metagenome (GOLD analysis project Ga0299913, IMG submission 201360) | Soil microbial communities from uranium-contaminated site in the Upper Colorado River Basin, Wyoming, United States - RVT155D38 (version 2) ...
TTCCCGGCCATCGGGTGGGTGAGAACCACGATCTGGCCCGCGTAAGACGGATCGGTGAGGATCTCGCCCCAGCCGGTGGCCGCGGTGGTGAAGACGAGCTCGCCCTCCGCCGGCACCACGGCGCCGTGGACCGTCCCCGCGAAGACGCTGCCGCCCTCCAGCGCGAGGAGCCCGGCCGACGAAAACGACGCCGGCCGCTGGTCAACGGCTGGCGTCGTGGGGATGGCTTCGGGTTGCGCGAGGGTCGACATCGATCTCCTTCCCGGCATCACGGTGCCGGCCTTAAAGGACTCGCGCGGAGTCTAGCGCATCAGGCGGCCCGGTCGTCGCCCACGGCCGGCCCCGTGGACGGCATGCGGCGTCGCACCTCGAGCACGCCGCGCAGCGCGACGAGCCCGATCACGGCCAGGATGAACAGGATCGGCAGCCAGACGACGGCGAACCAGATGAGCCCGTCGAACAGCCCCTGGCCGATGCCGACCAGCGAGGCCAGCGCCCGGTCGAGCTGCCCGCCGGGGTCCCAGGCCGCCGCCGTCGTCGCCACCGGGGTCTCCACCGGCACCAGGGTGATCGTCAGCGTCGACAGCGCCGCCTGTCCCTCGAGCGCGTCGAGCTGCGCCTGCAGCTGCTCGATCTCACCGCGCACCTGGTCGAGGCGCGACTGGACGGCGAGGATGTCCTCGACCCGCTCGGCGCGCGCCACGAGCTCGCGGTACGAGGCCTCGGACGCCTGCAGGTTGTCGATGCGGGCCCCGAGGTCGACGACCTGCGTGGTCACGTCCTGCTCGCGGGTCGCCTCGGCGACGACCGTGGCATCCATGCCGTGGAGCCGGGCCAGGGCGTCCTCGAAGGTAGCGGCCGGGATCCGGATCGTGAGGGTGGCGCGGTCCTCAAGCGTGCCGGCCTGCGAGCCGCCGACGTATCCCCCGAGCTCGACGGCCATGGCGCGCACCCGGCCGAGCGACTCCCCGACGTTCTCGACCTCGAGGGTCACCTCGCCGGTCTTCACGATTCGCTGCTCGATCGGCGCCCCCAGCAGCGGCGCCTCGCCGTCACCCCCGAGCCCCGACCCCGGCTGCTCGGCCGCGGCGCTGGCGGCGGGCACCTCGCCGCCCTCGAGCTGGTCACCGACGGCGGCGTCACCACCGCCCTGCGAGCCACAGGCGGCAAGCGCCGCGGCGATGACGAGGACCAGGAACAGCGGCGCGATCCGCGCCGCGATGGAACGCGTGCGATGCATCGTTCGATCCCTCCTTGGATGTGTCCGGTCGGACGCATCTGGTCCGCCGAACGTTCCCTGTCCGGAGTACCGCGCTCGGCTAGCATCGGTTCATGGACGAGCGCACGGCCGAGCTCATGGCCGACGAGGCGGCACGGGCCACGATGGCGGCCCACGAGTTCGACCCGGACTTCCTGGCGGCACACCTTGCCGACGAGCGACGCAAGGCGAGCCTGCTCGGTGAGATCCGGGAAGCGATCTTCGGTGCCCAGGACGGCCTCGTGAGCACGCTGGCCGTGGTGAGCACGGTCGCCGGCGCCACCTCCGAGCGGCATGTCGTGCTCATCGCGGGGATCGCGTCCGGCCTGGCCGGCATCTTCAGCATGGCGGCCGGCGAGTACATCGGCAGCAAGAGCCAGCGCGAGATCTTCGAGGCGCAGATCGTGGACGAGCGCGAGGAGGTGCATCACCGGCCCGGCGAGGCCGAGGCGGAGATCGCGTACATGCTCGAGGAGGACGGTCTCCCGCGGAAGTCGGCCGTCCATGTCGCCTCCGTCCTGGCCGAGCACCCCGAGGTGATGCTGAAGACGATGGTCGAGAAGGAGCTCGGGCTGGTCGTCGCACCGGAGGAGGGATCGCCGATGCAGGGCGCGCTCGTCATGGGCGGCGCGTTCGGGCTCGGCGCGCTGCCCCCGATCCTCCCGCACCTTTTCATGACGGGCACCACCGCGGTCGTCGTGTCGGTGGCGATGACGCTGGCCGTGCTGTTCGCGATCGGCGTGGCGAAGAGCCGATGGACGCACCGGACGTGGCTGGCGTCCGGCGCCGAGATCCTGGTCATCGGCGCGCTGGCCGGCGTGATCGGCTACTTCTTTGGCAGCATTCTGCCTGGCATCCTCGGCGTGCCCGAGGCCGCGGTCTAGATTCCCTCGAACACCATGCCCAACAGCAGGACGATTGCGCCCGCCACGAAGGCCCACGCGCCCAGCGCCTCGGAGCTCAGGCCTGCCAGCGAGGGCAGCATCCCCCCGAAGGTGCCGAGCAGCCCGATGACGATGAGCACGAGTGTCACGATGATCGTCGGCATCCGTGGCGCGAAGTTCATCCGTCCACCCATCGGTCAGATCCCCGGCAGGAGCGAGCCGGCCACCAGGAGCGCGTCGCCGGCGAACAGGAAGAGCCAGCCGAGCTCGGTGGTGACCTCGATATCGGTGCCGATGGAGCTCTGCACCACGTCGAGCGCCGCGTTGACGAAGTCGAGCGGGAAGACCGTGGCCGACAACCCGACGAGGATGAGCGCGCCGGCGATGATGACGGTCACCCAGCGCGGCGGGTTCGGATGCAGCACGAGCCGGAGTCTAGCGGAGCCGATCAACCCTCGACCACGAGGTGCCCGACCATCCCGTAGGCCTCGTGGCCGGGAAGATGGCAGATGTACGCGAACGTGCCGGCCTCGTCGAACGTGATCGTCGTCTCGACCGTCGCCAGGGCCGGCACGGTCACCTCGGTCGGGACGCCGCCGTGGGCCGCATGCGTGCCCGTGCGGTGCGCGGCGTGGAACGCGTCGTCGCCGATCAGCCACTCGTGATCGATCGGATCCTCGTTGACGAGGACGAAGGTGATCGGCACGCCCTGCGGAACGCGGAGCTCGGTCTCGTCGAATAGCGAGTAGTGGATCGCGATCGTCACGGTCTGCGCGCTCGGCGCGCAGCCGGCGACCGCCACGGCTCCGAAGAGCAGCGCGGCGGCCGCCAGGCCGATGCGGCGAAGCATCACGCGCCGGCGAGTGGCGGCGTGCCGCCCGTCGCGCCGCCGCGCGCTCGTTCCATCAGGAGCGGCACGGCGACGATGATGAGGCCCGCCAGCAGCAGGTAGAGCGCGACGGGCGCGCGGGGGACGGGGTCGGGACCGAATGGAGCGAAGCCCGCGTCGATCGCCGACGGGGCGCCGGCACCCGAGGCGTCGATCGCCAGGTCGTATGTCAGGTCTCCGGCCGTCGTGTCGACCACCACCTTCGTCAGCCATGCCTCGTCGGGCACCCACTCCATGCCCACGTCGGAGCGCAGGTCGGCGAGAAGCCCATCGGTGGCTGGGGCGCTATGGTCGAGGAGCAGCCCGGCGGACTGGCCGAAGGCCCCGGCGTTCGGGAGCATCTCCGGCCGATCATCGGTGAGCAGGTACACGTCGGCCTCGACGATCTCGCCGTCGGCCTTGCCGAGACCGAGGATGTGGAGCGGGACCCACGGGTTGTCGGTCGGGATCGTGAGGTGGACCGGCGTGCCATCACCGACCGCCTGGCCACGCGCCGCGGCCGCATCAGCATCGAAGGCGGCGGCCATGAAGATCGGGCTGCGGTCGGCGTAGAAGTCGAGGACTTCGGGCGCGTCGGGCGGCAGGCGGAAGCCGTGGTTCTTCGCCCACAGGCCGACCTCGTCACCGCCACCGCGCAGGATCGTGATGTCCAGCGCGTCGATCGTCGTCTCGAGGAGCACCTCGGCCTCGCCACCAGCTGCATCGGCCGCGACGGCGCGGAAGAGGAAGGCTTCCTCGACGACCGGATCGGTCTCGAGGATGAGGCGCTGGAGGGTCCAGTCGCCGCCGCGCACGACGTCGGTGGGGATGCCGGGCAGCGGAGTGATGGAGCCGAAGGCGCCACCGCCGCCGGCGAATTCGAAGGAGGTGACGTAATGCTCGACGCCGTCGTGGTAGCCCGCGAAGGTCGTCGTGCGGAGCAGGTTCACGGCCCCGTTCGGACCGATGAGGCCGCCGCAGGCCAGCGTCGGCGCGGCGAAGACGAGCAGGGCGGCGGTCGCCGCCATGAGTGAGAGCCAGGGACGTCGCATCGACCGTCCTCCCGTGTTGTTGGCTGGGGCGTGGGATCGATGCTGCGCAGCACCCGGTAGAACGCCGCGGGCGCCGGATCGGTTCCCCGCTACGGGAACAGCTGGCGAATCTGGTCCACGACCCCGTTCGAGATCACGCTCGTCCCGCCCAGCACGAAGACACGGACCGGCTTCAGCCGCTGCAGCTGCTGCCGCGTCGGCGTCGGGAGCGTCGCGGGCGCGGTGAGCAGGAGCGGACCGAGCGCGGCACCCGCCGATGGACCGCCGGCCAGCGCGTCCGGGAAGCCGAGCCCGCTGGCGACGTACGCGCTGCCCGCCGACGCGAAGGCCTGGCCCGCGACGGCCGCCGCGGTGGCGTAGCGATCCGCTCCCGACCACCGCAGCACCGGCCCGGTGGTATACGCATCGAGCTGGGCGGCGACCGTCGGCGACACGACCGCCGTGCCGCCGAGGATCACGATCCGCTGCGGCTTCAGCGCGCTGAGCGCGTTCCTCGTTGCGGTCGGCGTCGACCATTGGGACACGAGCAGCAGGGGGCCGCCGAAGACCTGGCTGGCCGGGGCGCCGGCCAGGGCATCGGGGAAGTTCGCGCCGGTGGAGATGAAGGCGGTCGGCACATTCGCCCCGAAGGCCGCGCTGGCGATCGCCGCCGCGGTGGCGTATCGGTTCGCTCCCGCCAGCCGGACGGTCTGGCCGATGCCCGGATCGTCCAGGGTGCGCAGCTGCCCCAGGACGCCATCGGAGACCACCGCGGGGCCGCCCAGCACGTAGATGTCGATCGGCTTGACGCGCTTGATCTCGTTCAGCGTGGCGGCCGGAATCGACGAGGGGGAGACGAGCAGCAGCGGGACGCCCGCCTGGGCCGCCACGGCGCCCCCGGCGAGGGCGTCCGGGAACCCCAGCCCGGTGGCGACGAACAGGAACGGCACGTGCGGCACGAATGTCGAACGCGAGATCGCAGCGGCGGTGGCGTAGCGATCGCCCCCGGACAGCCGGACGATGTCGGGCCGGCTCACCACCGCGGCACGGGCGTCGAGGAGGCGCGGCGACGCCACCCAGCCCAGCGTGTTCGGCAGCGCGCGGGCGGTGTGGACGAGGTGCCGGCGCAGCTGTCCGCCGCTGCTCAGCAGCGCCGTGCGCGCCGATGCCGCCAGGGCGGCCACGCCGGTCGCGTTGGCCGCGGCCATCGAGGTCCCGGACAACAGGCCGTACGCATTGCCGGGCAGGGTGCTCAGGATGTCCTCGCCGGGCACGGACAGGTCGACGCTCACGGCGCCGAAGTTGGTGGTAGTGGTCAGGTGGCCCTCGTTGTGGATCGACGCCACCGACAGGACGTTGTCGAGCTCGTACGAGGCCGGGTAGACCGGGGTGACGTCGTTGTCGCTGTTCGAGTTGCCTGCCGCCGCGACCACGAGCGTGTCGGGAACCGCGGCGATGGCCGCCTCGAGCGTGCTGCTGAATCCGGTCCCGCCCCACGAGGCGTTGATGATGTGCGCGCCTTCCGAGGTCGCGTAGGCGATGGCGGCGGCGGCCTGCATGTCGGTTCCACAGCTCGCGTCGTTCTCGTCCAGGAACTTCACGGCCATGATCTTCACGTTCGGTGCCACGCCGGCGATGCCGGCGCCATTGCCGGATGCGGCGATCGAGCCGGCGACGTGGGTGCCGTGGAAGTCGCCGGCGTCCTGGACCGTCGCGTCGTCGTTGCAGAAGTCCCAGCCGTTCACGTCATCCACGTGCCCGTTCCCGTCGTCGTCCAGCCCGTTGCCCGCGACCTCTCCCGGATTCGTCCACATCCGGCCCGCCAGGTCCGGATGCGAGAAGTCCACGCCGTCGTCGAGCACCGCGACCACGAGGTCGGCGCGGCCGGTGGTCACGTTCCACGCCTCCGGCACGTTCATGTCGACGTCGGGAACGCCGACGAAGCCGCCGACCGACTGGCCCGTGTTGCGGAGCGCCCACTGCTGCCCGAACAGCGGCTCCCCGGTCGGCCCGGCGAGGTGCGAGCGGCGGTACTCCGGCTCGACGAACAGCACGTCGGGCCGGCCGCTCATGCGTCGAACGACGTCAGCCGGACGCCCATGCCGGGCCTCGACCAGCTCGAGGTCGAGGGAGGGCAGCGAGGACACCAGCGCCAGTCCCTCGGCGTCGCGAGCCCGCTGACGCGCCGCGGCATCCACGCCGTCGCGGTAGCGAACGATGAGGCGGCCGGTGGGCCGGGCGTCGGGTGCCATCCCGCTGCCCTTGGCCTCCCCGGCTCGCGTCGGTGATGGGACCGGGCCGTCGAGCAATGGCTCGGCACCACGGGTCGGAGTCACGGAAACGGAGCCCAGGCCCAGGGCCGCGGTGAGCAACGCGGAAACGACCGCGGTGCGGCGGCTGACAGGACGGTGGGGCGGTCGGGCAGGCTCGGTCATGACATCCCCCTCGTGGCGGCACGGGCGGCCGCTCGGTGCCGAGAGTCTACGAGCGGCCCGCCGGTCCGACAAGATCAGCGGAACATCCGCTGCTGCTTGGCCAGGTCGAGCCGCTCGGGCGGCGCGTCGAGCGTGTCGTCCACGCTCCGCAGCCGCGTGGCGATCACGTTGAGCACCGCCCCCTCGACCTGCAGGCGTCCGTCGATCACCAGCAGCGGATGCCGGTGCAGCAGCGCCCGGTGCGCCTGGTACACGGTCGGGCGCAGCGTGACGTTGATCATCCCGGTCTCGTCCTCGAGCGCGATGAACACGAAGTTCTTCGCCGTCATCGGGTGCTGGACGCTGACCGCCAGGCCGGCCAGCCGAATGGTGGACCGATCGCTCCGCCGGGCGGCCTCGGCCACCGTGATGACCCCGCGGCTGCTGAGACGCTCGCGGAACAGCTCGACGGCGTGGAGGTTCGGCGCCACGCCCGTGTCGCGGTAGTCGGCGGCCACCTTCTCCGCGGGAGTCATCGGCGGCAGGGAGGCACCGAGGGCGCGTTGGGCGTCATCGGTGAGTCCGAGGGCGGGATGCGCCGGGTCGGCATCGGCCAGGGTCGTGCGCAGCTGCCAGAGGAGCTCGCGGCGGGGCGCATCGGTCCAGTCGAAGGCGCCGATGCTGATCAGGCGCTCCACGACCTGCTCGCCCAGCCCCGTGCGGGCGACGAAGTCGCGGACGCTCGAGTAGGGCCCGCGTGCCCGCTCCCGTTCCAGGGTCTCGCGCGCGCGCTCGTCGATGCCCTTCACCTGCCGCAGGCCGAGGCGGATGGCATACGTGTGAGTCGGTTTGCCGTGGGGGCAACCAACGGCCATCGAGGAGGCTTCCGATGGTCGCCCGTTGCTCGGGGGGCAAACCGCGGCCATGGAGAGGGCCGATTCGGGCTCAACTTGGCCGTTGGTTGCCGTGGCGGCAAACGGTGCGGGATCCACGCGCCGGGTGTCGTGCTCCCAGGCGGACTCGTTGACGTCGATCGGCAGAACGCGGATGCCATGGCGCTTCGCGTCGTTGATGACGACGGCGGGCGAGTAGAAGCCCATCGGCTGGTTGTTCAGCACGCCGACGGTGTAGTGCGCGGGCCAGTAGCGCTTCAGCCAGGCGGTGTCGTAGCTGATCTTCGCGAACGCCGCGGCGTGGGCCCGGGCGAAGCCGAACTCGGCGAAGGCGGAGCACTTCTGGAAGAGCGCCTCCGCGTCCTCGGGCGTCAGGCCGGTGCGGATGGCACCGCCGACGAATCGACCACGCTCGGCCTGCATCTTGGCGTGGGACCGATGCGAGCCCATCGCCTTGCGGAAGATGTCGGCCTCCACCGCGGTATAGCCGCACACCTCGATCGCGACCTGCATCACCTGCTCCTGGTACAGGATCACGCCGAGCGTGTCGGCGAGGATCGGCTCGAGGCTGGGATGGGCGTAGGTCACCGGTTCCTCGCCGGCGCGCCTTCTGAGGTAGGGGTGGACGGCGTTGCCCTGCACCGGGCCGGGGCGGATGATCGCGACCTGGACGACGAGATCCTCGAAGCGCTCGGGCCGTGCCTTCGGGAGGCTCTGCATCTGGGCGCGCGACTCGATCTGGAACATCCCCACCGTGTCGGCCGCCTGGATGGACCGATACACCTCCGGGTCGTCGTGCGGGAGTGCGTCGAGATCGATCCGTTGTCCCGTGTCGCGCTCGATGCGGTCGAGCGCGTCGCTCACCACGCCCAGCGTCCTGAGCGAGAGAAGGTCGATCTTCACCAGGCCGAGCTGCTCGATGTCCTCCTTGTCGTACTGGGTGACGACGCGTCCGGGCATGGTCGCGCGCTCGATCGGCACGAGGTCGATGAGCGGGGTTCTCGTGACCAGCATCCCGCCGACGTGGATGCCGAGGTGGCGCGGGAAGCCGTCGATCTCCGCGCACAGCTGGAGCAGCCACTGCCATCGGTTCCGTGGTGCGTAGAGGGCGTGGTCGCTCGCCTGTTGCCAGATGTGCGTGGGGCGCACGGTAGGCGACGAATCGGCCTCCATGACGTCGGTAAGGCCTAGATTTCCTGAGCTTTCCGGGACCCCAGCCTCGCCTAGCGTGACACCGGGGTCAACTCTGGCAACAGGCGCCTCGTCCTCGGCCACTTCCGGCACGACCCGCACGCGTCGACGCTCCTCGATCGGCATCCCGCTCTCCGGGTCGACCCGCACGACGTTCGGCCGCCCGCTCGACGGCCCCGGCGAGCCATTGTCGCGCGGCGTCGGAACCCGCAGCTCGGCACCGGCCAGCTCGCCGGAACGGGCGTAGCGCTTCTGCTCCCAGCCCTCGTGACGGACGTTGACGACCGATGCGTCGAGCACCTTCGGCCGCTTCGGCGGGTACCAGCCGCCCTCCGACAAGGGCCGGCCGTCGCCCGGATCGTGGGTCCCCGCCCGCTCCGCCCCGGCGACGAGGTCCGGCCGCAGCTGCGGCCGGGGGCGCGGGTTCCAGCTCGAATCCGAGCCGCGGCTCACGTGGGCGGCGCCGGCGCTGCCTCGGCCATCGCGGCCGGGCGGGACGGCCGCATCGGCCATCTCGATCCCGAGCTCGTCGAACAGCCAGCCGAAGCTCCCGTCGAGCGCGAGGTCGCGGGCAACATCGGTCGCGTCGCGGGTGTCGAGCGCCTTGGCCAGCGCGTCGATCCCCTGCGGCGGAAAGCCGAGCGCCTTGGCCACCTCCCGCACCGCGGAGCGCGCCCGATAGGTGATGACGGTGCAGACCATGGCCGCGTGGTCGGCGCCGTAGCGGGTGTAGAGGTACTGGATGACCTCCTCGCGCCGGTTGACGTCGAAGTCGATGTCGATGTCCGGCAGCGCACGCGCCTCGTTGATGAAGCGCTCGAATAGCAGCTTGTGCTCGATCGGGTCGACCTTGGTGATGCCCAGGCAGTAGGCGACGATCGAGTCCCCGGCGCTCCCCCGTCCCTGGCCGATGATCCCGCCCTTGCGGGCGAACTCCATGAGGTCCCACACGATGAGGAAGAACTCGGCGAGGTTCGTGCGGTCGATGACGTCGAGCTCGTGCGTCAGCTGGCTGAGGGCGCGCTTGGTAACCGGCTGGTAACGGCGCAGTAAGCCCTCGTGGGCAAGCTGGTAGAGATATGAGAACGCGGTCTCCCCCTTCGGCACGGTGAACCCCGGAAACCGATAGCGCTCGAAGCCCAGCTCCAGCCGGCAGCCGGCGCCGATCTCCGCGCTGCGCGCCATCCCCGCCTCCCAGGCGCGACGGCTCGGCTCGTCCGGCAGGCCTTCGCCGATGGTCGCCAGCTCGCTGCCGGTCTTCAGGCGGTACTCGTCGTTCGGCAGCAGCAGCTCGCGCGCCTCCTCGAGCGTCGCGCCGTGGCGGATGCAGACGAGCACGTCCTGGAGCCGATGCCCCTCCGGGTCGGCGTAGTGGACCTCGTTGGTGACGACCGTCGGCAGGCCGGCGCGTTCGGCCAGCCACGCGAGCTCGGCGACGAGCCAGTCGTCGTCGGGTTGCAGGTGATGGCTGAGCTCGACGGTGAAATCGCCGTCGGAGAAATGACGAGCCCAGGTGCGGGCCGCCTGGACCGCCGCCGTTCGATCCCCTGCCTGCAGCAGGCGCGGCACGAGCCCGTTACGGCAGCCGGACAGGCCGATGAGATGGCCGCGCGCCTCGTCGAGCGCCTCGCTGACGGTCGTGCGATCGAAGACCGGGAACTGCTTCTCCCCCGCCAGGTGGCCGCGGCTCGCCAGGCGCGACAGGGCGGTGTAGCCGTCCACGTCCCGGGCCAGCAGGACGAGGTGATCGCCGGGAATCGGTCCGGCGTGATGCTCGCCGGGCCAGCCGCGGCTCGCCTGGGCCCCGCGGAGCGGGTCGTTCAGCTTCCGACCGCGCCGGGCCAGGCGCAGCTCGTCTTCGGTGCGTGGGATGGTGAGCTCGAGGCCGATGATCGGGCGGACCGGCGAGAGGCCCGCCTCTCGCGCCGCATCGGTCTCGGTCTCCTGCGCCGCCTTCCAGGCACGAACCGCGGCATACAGGCCCGCGTGGTCGGTGATCGCCAGCGCTTGCATCCCGAGCTGGGCCGCCCGCGCGATCAGCTCCTCGGGGTGCGACGCACCATCGAGGAAGCTGAAATTGGTGTGCGCATGCAGCTCGCAGTAGGCGTCCGGCGTACCCATCGGACGACCAATGATAGAACGTTTGTTCTATTCCGGGAAGTGGCTCCTCCGCCATTCCTCGAGCCGAAGCCGATAGAAGACATGGCGGACCAGCTCCGGGTGCGTCAATGGGTCGACCCGCGGATGATCGAAGTCGCCCGACGGGTCCCGGACCAGGCCGATGCGTTCCATCACCCGTCGCGAGCGCACGTTCTGCGGCACCGTGAACGACACGATCTCGGGCAGCCCCACATCGGTGAATCCGAATCGCAACGCCTCCACGGCCGCCTCGGTGGCGTAGCCGCGACCCCAGTGCTCGCGCGCCAGCCGCCAGCCCACCTCGACCATCCCCGGCGCCACGTAGTCGGCCGGCCACAGGCCGACGTACCCGACGAACGGCCCCTTGCCCGGCACCTCCACCGCCCACAACCCCCAGCCGTGCTCGTCCCAGTGCGCCTCGATCCGATCGACAAAGGCGTCCGACCGCTCGCGCGAGAGCGGCCCCTGGAGGTGCTCGGTCACGGCCGGGTCGGCGTTCACGGCGGCGAACGGCCCACGGTCCGCGTCACGCCAGCGGCGGAGGAGCAGGCGCTCCGTGCGGATCACGCGGCGCCGGCCGGCCACACGCGCCGGCGCTGCAGCGCGAGGAAGACCGCGGGGATGACGGTCAGCCCGACGCCCACGAAGCCGAGCACGGTGTACGACGCTGCCGCCACCACCAGCCCCGACGACAGGCTGGCGAAGGCCGCCGTCCCCCAGGTCAGCGCATCGGCGATGCCCTGGACCCGCGTCCGCTCAGCAAGCGACAGTCCGTGACTGACGAGCGAGGAGGCCGCCACGAAGCACAGGTTCCAGCCGTAGCCCAGCAGGAACAGCGCGAACGTGAGCAGGAATCCCCCGTCGGGCGGCGCGAGCGCGGCGAGGAGCGCCGCCAGCGCCAGGCCGATCAGCCCGGCGGCGATGACCAGCGGGGAGCCGAATCGGTCGGTCAGGCGCCCGGTGATCGGCGAGAGGCCGAACATCCCGAACGTGTGCGCCGACAGGACGAGGCCGACCGTCGAGAGCCCGTGCCCGTGGTCGATGAGGTGGAGCGGCGTCATCGTCATGATCAGGACCATGACCACCTGGGCCGCGACCAGCGTGACAAGCGCGGTGGCGACCGATGGCCGCGCGAGGATCGCGGGCAGCGAGGGGACCTGGCCATGCTGGTCCGTGGTCGGGAGAGCCGAGGGATCGGCCAGCGCATACGGCTCCGGGCGCAGGAACAGCGCCGCGACGGCCCAGGCCAGGCCGATGAACAGCACGGTCAGCCCGTACGGCCCCGCCAGCTCCGGCAGCCCAAGGGACACGGCAACGGCGCCGGCCGGGGCCGTCAGGTTCGGCCCGATGACCGCACCTACCGTCGTGCCCCACACCACGAGGCCGATCGCCGACGCCCGTCGTTCGGGCGAGGCCATGTCGGCGGCGATGTAGCGCCCGAGGTTGCCGGCGGCGTTCGCGAAGCCGGTCAACGCGCTGCCGACGAGCAGGAGCGGGATGGACGCGACGATGACCGAGACCAGCACGATCCCGCCGCCCAGCACCCCCACCACGAGGCCGAGCAGCAGGCCGAGCCGCCGGCCCCAGCGAAGCATCACGAGTGCGATGAGGCTCGCCGCGGTCGCCGTGCCGATCGTCGTGGTCGTGGTCGGGAGACCGCCCAGTGCCGCGCCACCGGACAGCTCCGCCGCCACCAGCGTTCCCACCGTGACCGCCGCGATGTAGCCGGTGCTGCCGAGTGCCGCCACCGCGAAGAGGACCCATCGCATCCGCCGGCGCAGCCTCGGGAGGTCCGCGGCCGGGATCTCGGCGGCGATGGCCGCAGCGCGGACGACGGCCGGTGGCTGCTCAGTCACCGGCGTGACCCGCGAGGAACGTTCGGAGGGCCAGCCCGCTGGCGCGGTGATCCGCGGCGGCCGCGCGACCGATCCAGCGGTAGTGCCACGGCTCGTAGCTGAAGCAGGTCGCCGCCTCGGACCCGGCCGGATAGCTGAGGACGAAGCCGAACTCCCAGCCATGAGCGGCCAGCCACGCTCCCTCGGCCGTCTCGCGGCCCCAGTCGCCGAAGCGACCGCCCCAGCCCGGCGAGGTGACGTCGATGGCGGTGCCGAGCTGGTGCTCCGAGTGGCCCGGGCGCGCGCTGCGCACGCGGGCCCCGGCGTCGCCGAGCCGGCTCGCCCAGCTGTCGAATGTCGCCGCCTGGTTGGCGTACGAGCGGTATCCGGAGTCGATGATCAGCACGAGCCCGGCGTCGAGGGACGCGGCATGCAGCGCGGCGAGGTCCTCGATCATCGGTGCTCGCACCAGCTTCGATCCGGAGCTGCCGCCGATGCCCGCCTCGGCGGCGGGGACGAGGTCCGGCGGCACGTAGGAGGCCGGCAGCGCGTAGCTGCGGTCGAGCACGGTCAGCACCACGTCGGAGGTCGCCGGCGCGGGGAGGTCGCGGTCCGTGCAGGGGTCCTCGACGAGCGAAGCCCGAAAGCCGGCCGACATCGCCGGCTGGTCCGGGCGCTGAACCGGGTCGGCCTGGACGATCGGCTCCGGAGCTGACCTCCCGGTCGTCTCGGACGACACCGGCAGCGGTTCCGCCGGCACCGCGAGACTCGGCGTCGCCTCGCGAGCCTGTCCGATGCCGCACGCGACGAGCAATACCGCGAGTACCAGGGAAGGCCCGGCGGTCCGAGTTCGCATCACGAGATCATGCCCGCCATCGCCTCGAGCGTGGAGAGCTGCTCGGTCGTGCCGTCCGCCGCGATCGGGATGATCGCCACGTGGTCCGCCCCGGCGGCCAGCAGCCCGTCGACGCGGGCGCGGACCTGGGTCCGATCGCCGATGGCGACCATCGCGTCTACAAGGCGATCGCTGCCGGGGGCCTCCCAGTCGTCGGCGACGAAGCCCTGGAGCTCCCACGAGGCCCGATAGGTCGGCGTGCGCAGGTACGGCGCCAGGTACGCGCGGGCGGCATCGCGCTCATCGGCCTCCGCCAGGACGACGGGCAACGTGACGGCCAGCAGCGGGCGCCGATCCGGCGCGGCCGCGTCGAGGCGCGCCCGCATCCACGTCACGCGCTCGGCGGTCACCAGGTACGGGAAGGCCCCGTCGGCATCGGTTGCGGCCAGGTCGGTCATCCGCTCGCGCAATGCGGCCACCAGGACGGGCGGCTCAGGCGTGCCGTCGGGCGGCATCGGCCCGCGATAGACGGCGGAGCGATAGGCGGCCAGGTAGTCGCGCATGTGGCTCAGCGGCCGCTCGAAGTGGTGGCCGCGCAGCTTCTCGGCCAGGTGCGGGTGACTCACGCCGAGCCCGAGGGCGAAGCGGCCGCCGGTCGCCTCGGCCAGGGTCATGGCCCCCATCCGCGTGGCCTGGGCGTCGCGGCCCCAGATGTTCACGATGCTCGTCCCCAGGACGAGCCTCCGGGTCTCCCCGGCCAGGGCGGCCAGGAGCGCGAACGGCTCGCGCGCGGCCGTCTCCGGCACCCACAGCGCGGCGTACCCCAGCTCGTCCACCCGACGCGCATACGCGCGGGCACCGTCGATGTCCAGCGAATCGAGGTGTCCCCATGCACCGATGCGCCCGAGCCGCGAGTCGCTCATTCGGGCTTCGGTGCCTCGTGCGCCAGGCGGTAGCGCAGGAAGAGCTCGCGCTCGTGTCGGTGGACGCTGACCAGCTGGGCGGGGCGCAGCTCCGCGTTCTCGCCGCCGGCGATGGCGGCGATCATCGGCAACGCGTCCGACGCCAGCACGTTCGCCCCGATCGTCCAGTACACCTCGTCGATGAGGTCCTGCTCCAGGAAGCCGGCGTTCACGGTCGGGCCACCCTCGAGGAGGAACGAGCGGATGCCCCGTTCGCGGAGAGATGCCAGGACCCATGCGGGATCCGGCCGGGGGTCGTCCGCACGGAGCAGCTCGGTCCCCGGCGGCGCGTCGCGGAGGGGGTTGTCGCGGCCCACGAACAGGATGCGGGCTTCGTCGCCGTGGAACCAGCGCGCGTCGGTCGGGACCGGCTCCTCCCCGGCGATCACGACGCCGAGGGGGTTCGGGGAGCGGCCGCCGGAGGCGCGCAGCCCCTCGAGGTCGGCACCGACCCGCAACCAGACGCCGGAGGCGCGGAGCGTGCCGATCCCGCTGCCGACGGCGTCGAAGGCGGCCCGGTACAGGCGCATCAGGCGCCGGTCGGCCCGGCTCCCCAGTCCTTCGGCGGTCCCCTTCAGCTGGGCCCGGCCATCGATGGTGGTGACCATGTTGATCGCCACGAGCGGACGGTCGGCCGGTGACGGAGGCAGCTCGAAGGCGGCCATCGCCTCATCGAGGGTGATGTCCTGGGCTGGGTCGGGCCAGAGGCGGTCGACGCGATACGTCGTCTCGGTCGTGGCGTCGGTCACGACCGCATGGTAGCGGGACGGTCCGGAGGTCAGTTCGGGACGGGGCGGAACTCCTCGGCCGCGGTGAGCTGCTCCACGTCGTACGCGATCTCCACCCGTGACGGCGTCAGGCGCGTGACGGCATCGGCCGGCACCATCCGGGTCGTGCCGTCCTCGTACGGGGTCACGGCCATGCCGTGGAAGATCCCCTCGGTCTCCGTCCCGAGCATCGCGGCCACGCGGCCTAGCTCCTCGCCGTTCGGGCCGACCACGAGCGTGTCGGCCTCGACGTAGCTCCAGGCGACCGGGTCGTCCGGTCCGGGGAGATCGAGCTCGGCGGCCTGCGGCTCGCCGGGATCTCCGGTATCCCCGGCGGAGCTGCCGGGTGGAAGCGCGTCGACGTCCGGGTCGAGCCCACCCTTCATGCCCGGGTCGTCGATGGCTCCCGGCTGCCGGTCGAAGTCGTTCATGTCGCTCGCTCACCGCACGAGCGGTGCCAAGTCAGCGGGCGTCGCTGGTGCATCGGTCAGTC
>Ga0299913_10002078_pt1 | contig 15566 bp, 17 predicted proteins | sample RVTome_9_FD_201360 | JGI IMG/M metagenome (GOLD analysis project Ga0299913, IMG submission 201360) | Soil microbial communities from uranium-contaminated site in the Upper Colorado River Basin, Wyoming, United States - RVT155D38 (version 2) ...
TACACGATCTTCATGCTCCATATCGGCGCGGCGTACCTCATCGCGCGTCTGCCGCTGCCGCTGCGGGAGCCACTGACGAAGGGCAGACTCTGGGATTGGCCCTTTGCGCTCGCCATCGGTGTGCTGCTGATCGGGATCTATCTCTATCACTTCGTCGCGGCTGAACCGGACCCGGACCCGGACGTTGCTGCGGCCGGTCTTCGCGCGACCGTGTTCGCGGCGATGGCTGCAATCTCGTTCGCCGCAAGCAACATCATGGCGACGGTCTTCACGCGGGAGGGGGTTCAAGGCGTCGAAGGGCGTCCGCTGAGTTCGCTGGAAGTGACGTTCCTGGGTTCAATCGTGGCCCTGATCGTGGCGCCGGTCATTGCCGTCCTGCTCCGCGTGTCCATCGCTCTGGACGCCATCGTTTCCATTCAGCCCACCGAGGCGCTCGCGTTTCTGTTCTGGGCCGTTCTCGCCGGAACGCTTTCGCTCCCTGCAAACAACTTGCTGATCACGGCGTTCAACAAGACGTCGAACCCCGCCCTCGTGTCCTCAATGGACGCCCTGGTCATGGTCTTCGCGATCGTGCCGGACCTCCTGTGGCACGGCACACCCCTTTCGTCCCTCCTCGGGACCAGGGGCATCGGCCTTGCGCTGATCCTGGTCGGCGCTGTCTGGGCGATCTACCGGGACGCCAGGCACACCAGGACCGTGCCCCTTCGCCAGGCGACGACCGCGCAAGAAGCCGCCGAGGTTGGGCATTCCGACGACCCGTGAGCCCGGCGGTGCCAAACCTCCTCTGCTGATCCGCCGATGCGCACGGCTCCGAGGCGGATCCTGGATCTGCGTCATTCTTTCGAGGGTGCGGGGCGCAACTGAACCCTGCTCGCATGCAGACATCGGGTCCAATGCGGCAAGTCATGGAGCTGACGTCGCCTGGCTCGAGCGCACGCGCGTTGCTGGACCATCTCCACCGCAGGCGTTCCAGCGGCGTCGAACGGTCGTTCGGCGAGGACCGCGGTCCCGGGGAGCGGCTCGAGATCGACGCGCCGGTCCCGGAATCCGAGGATCACCTGGCCTCATTGCTCGATACCTGCTTCTTTGCCACGATGCTGGCGGAGGAGGCGAGGCCGACCCGCTTCGCCGCTGCATATCGCGCGCCTGATGGGCTCGACGGGATCCCGGCCCGGAGATTGGCGAGGCCGCTCCCGTTCACCCCTGAAACCATCCGTCGGATCGCGCCAGCCACCGATCCCGACCTGACGAGCCTCGGAATCTGGCAGTCGGACGGTGAGCTCTGCATCTGGGGCCTCTTGGACGCCCCGCGCCTGCGCTGCCTGCAGGTCTTCGGCACCGACACAGGCCAGCTGCGGGTGACGTACTTCCGCCAGATCCAGATGATCTATGCCCACGGTGTTGGCCGCGTCAGAACCGAGGAGGACCCGAGCTTCGTGACGTCAATCCAGCTGATCGCGGCGGCCATGGGGCTCGTCCGGCCGCAGTGGTATCGGCCACGCGCACTCCTTGGTCTCGCCGACACGCTGATCCGGGCCGGCCACGGCGGCGCCATGCTCGTGTCGAAGCATCCCAGGGAGGAAGTCCGACGAGGTCAGATCAACCTCACGTACCCCAGCCTCGGACCGCTAAGGACGCTCGAGGAGCCGGTTCTCGAGGCGCAGGAGGCCGCGGCGCCATCGCCCGATGCCGACCTCTTCCAGCAGTTCAAATCGGTCGAGCGACAGAACGATATTCGCCGAACGGCGCGGCTCGCGGCCGTCGACGGGGCGGTGCTGTGCGATCCCCATCTTCGGATCATCGGCTTTGGCGCGATGATCGACGTCCAGGGCATGCGGCCCGGCGCACGCGCCTATCGAGTGGACCTGCCGGCCGCCATGCCGCACCTGTCGGAGACGCCGGCCGACCTCTCCCAGATTTCGGCGCGCCATCCGATCCCGATCGAGGAAGTCGGTGGCCAGCGCCATCAGTCCGCGGTTCGCTGGTGCTCGACGTCGCGATCGGCGAAGCTCGCGCTCGTCTGCTCCCAGGATTCCGCCGCCAGCCTCATCGCCCCGACCGGGACGGATGGCGACGTCGGCGTGGTCATGAACATCGAGACCTCGCCGGACAACTGGTAAGCGACGGGACGCGTGCGCCCGCCCTTTGGTCGGCGGTGCCCTACGAGACCGTCTCGGGCTCGGGCGCGTAGAACGCAGTCGTGTTCGCGACGGCGCGCGCGACCTCTTCGGGGGCCGCGCCGGCGGCACGATTCGCCTCGCCCCACGCTTCGCTGCTCCGGGTGTAGAACTCGCGTCCTTCGTCGGAGACCTGCCACGCGTTCGGGTCCTCGATCGAGCCACCGCGGAGGTGCAGTCCGAGCCCGAGCAGGGCGCCGTCCCACCCGACCCCGACGGCGCCGGGCCCGTACTCCGCCCAGCGATCCATGGGCACATCGGCCACGTGCGCAAGCTCGAGGCGCGTCCGGTCGCCGGCGACGGGCGACAGCCGCACTTCGACCTCGGATACATCCGCCGGGTTCTCCGGCTCGCCGTACACCCATGTCACCTTGAACCGGCTCGGACGGTCGCAGGCCACGATCTCGCCACCTGCGTTGCCCTCGAGCTGGTAGCGGCCGCCGACCCGGTAGTCGCCGCTGATCGGCAGGAACCAGCGGCTGATCCGCTCGGGGTTCGTCAGGGCGTCCCACACCTCTTCGATCGGCGCGTCGTAGGCACGCTCGAGCACGACCGCCTTGCCGTTTCCCGACGGCGTGGTCCGGTCGCCGGTCGTTCGCCGCATGGCCTCGATCTCACGGACGATGTCGATCATCGGGTGTCTCCTTTCGGCTGGTCGTCGTCGGCCGCTTGGAGGCGGCGCTCGCGCTGCCCTCGCGCCAGCTCGGTGGCGAGCGAATCGAGGCGCTGGTTCCAGAAGCGGCCGAAGCGGTCCAGCCACTCGTCCAGCTCCCGGAACGGTGTCGCGTCCACGGCGTACAGCCGCCGTGTGCCCTCCGGCCGAACCGTGGCGAAGCCGCTGTCGCGCAGCACCTTCAGGTGCTGGGACACCGCCGGCTGGGAGATCCCGAACTCGTCCTGGACAACCGAGGTGACCGACCCTGCGGTCAGCTCACCGTCCGACAGGAGCTCGAGGATTCGCCGCCGGACCGGGTCGCCGAGGACGTCGAACGCATGCACGTCGGCGACGATACAAGGGTCGACTTATATAAGTCAACCATGAAAGGTGCCGGGTCAATAGCGGAGGTCCGAGTTCCGCCAGATCCGCTCGAGGACGTAGCGACCGTCACCCTCCGGGTCGGTCAGCGCGGGCCGGGCGCCGCGAATGATCACGTATGGGTGCAGCCGGACGTTGACCAGGCGCGAGCCGACGAACTGCTGCTCGAGGATGACGCCCTCCTGCAGGTTCTGGAAGAAGTCCTGGCCGAAGACGTAGTTGCCGGGGCTCGCGAGGACGAGGCTGACGTCCGCGCCGCGCTTGCGAAGGAGCATCGGCCCGGCAACGTGCGTTCCGGCCCCCACCACGTGGTCGCATCGGGCCTTGTCGAACCAGCGTAGCTGCCGGACCTGCTTCGGGAGGAGATCGTCGTGGTACTCCCTGCCGCCCCACCACTGCGGATCGCACATCACCACGTCGGCGCCCCCGTCGAGCGCCCGCTGGACCGCGTCGTTGATGTTCTCCCTGGTGATCCAGGCAACGCCCGCGTTCTCCTCGCCGGCCGCGACGACGCCGCCCACGTCGTTGAACGCGACAAAGGCCACCCGGAGCCCCGCCACATCGAAGAACGCCGGCTCGAGGGCCTCGTCGAGGTTCATGCCGAGCCCCGTCCCTGGCAGCCCGTGCCTGTCGAGGATGCGCAGCGTGGACTCGATGCCCGACACGCCGCGGTCGCTCATGTGGTTCGCGGCGAGGTACACGACGTCGATGCCGAGCGTGCCCTGCCACTCCGAGACCACGGTCTCCGGGACGGCGAAGCTGAGCGCCCCGCCGCTCTGGGGCGACCATTGCCTGTCGGGGAGGATGGGGCACTCGTGGTCCGCGATCGCAACGTCGGCGCGGCGCTGGATCTCCGCGACGACTCCTGCGTTGCCCGTCTGAACTGGCTGCACGTAAAGGTTCTGGTCGATGCCCGGCGGCGGGTTGGGGTTCAGGGACGGTGGCGTCCGGTAGCGCGCCGTCCCGCCACCGAAGACCCAATCCCAGCCCTTGCCGCGAGTGACGGCCAACTCGGCGGCTGCGCGGTCGGAGCAGAGGCTGCCGATCGAGGTCATCGTCCAGACCTGCGCCGGGTCGTGCTCCGTCCAGCTCAGGTCGAGCGTTTCGTCGGTGGTCATGCCCTGGACCGGGTACGGCAGGGCGCGCGATTCGGGGTCCCCGAAGAGGTCGGGCCCGAACAGCCCGAACGGGCCGTCGCCCGCGATCGAGAGCACCTTCGTGGCCGGCTCCACGAGGCCCGGCGGCAGGAGCGCGACGGCGTCCGGGTTCGAACCGATCGTGCCGGAGACCTCCTCTGCCGGGACGCACGACGTCGTGATCTCCAACGCCGGCTCGTCCACGTGCACCCCGCACGGCGCGAACAGGTCGCCCTCCGAGGCCAGCTCGACCAGCTCCTCGAGCGTCACGGTCGCCTTGAGGTTGGTGAGGCCAGTGACAACCGCGAGCGGAAACGTGATGCCGGCGGCCGCGGAGGGGCTCGGCGCGACGCTCGCGGGAGGGGCCGAGGGCATTCCGGACGCCGCCGATGTCGGCTCCACACCCTGGGTGGGCGCCGAGGTGGGACCGTCGAGGCAGCCCGCGAGCAGCACTGCGACGGCGGCGAGGGAGACGCCCCGCCGGGTCGCTCGACTTCTCACGCGGGCATCGTAGACGGACATGCCGGACGGCACCCATGGCGACCCGTCCACTAGGCTCACCCGATGCGCATCCGCCCGATCCCGGCTCTCCGCCTGGTCACGCGGCTCGTCCTGGCCGGCGCGCTCCTGGCCATTCCGATCTTGCTGCCCTCGTCGGCCGCCGGGGTCGGCCCCCTGCCCGAGTGCCGCTTCGACGACATCCTGACCGTCCCGCGGAGTTACGACGACGGGCCGATCACGCTCGTCGACCACCTGCTGCGTGTCGGCAGGGACTACGTGCCGCCCGACCTCGTGTCGGTAAGCGAGATGGATCTCGCCGGTGGCGGGCTGATCCGACGGATCGCCGCGCGGGACACGCGGGCCATGGCGCGGGCCGCGGCCGAGAACGGCACCCCGATCCAGGCCTGGAGCGCCTATCGGAGCTACCGAACCCAGCGGACGTTGTACCGCGACGGTGTCGGGGCCTACGGCGTCAAGGTGGCGAGCCGGCACTGGGCGCGCCCCGGCCACTCCGAGCACCAGCTGGGCCTGGGCGTCGACTTCGTGGCCGTCGGCGACACCGGCCTGACGAGCAATTGGGAGGTGACCCCCACCGGCGGGTGGATGGCGGAGAACGCCTGGACGTACGGCTGGGTCATGAGCTTTCCGAAGGGCAAGAGGTCGATCACGTGCTTCAGCTACGAGCCGTGGCACTACCGGTACGTCGGCCGCGAGCTCGCCCGGGAGATCCACGACTCCGGCCTGACGATCCGCGAATACCTCTGGGCGAACTACACCCAGGTCGACGTGTCGACTGGCGAGCCGCTGCCGTCACCCGCTCCGAGCGACCTTCCATCGACGTCACCGGCACCACCGCCCTCGGCGGGAGTGCTCCCGACCGACGCCGCAACCCAGCCGCCTGTGGTGACCCCGACACCGGCGAACCCCGACCCGGGCGGCGCGGGGTTCTGGGCCGAGGTGCCGGTCGCCGCCCTGGTGGTGGTCGCGCTCGCGGCGGTCGCACTCATCGCGATCGGCGCCTGGAGGCGCCCGAGCCGGCGCTGACCGGGAGGCTAAAGGATCGCGACGGTCACGCCGAGGATGGCGAACCCGATCAGGTGGTACGCCACCGTGATCAGGAACCAGGTCAGCGGCTTGGGCTTGTTCGGGTCGAACGTCGCCTCGACGCCGGTCATGGGCAGGGCGAAGCCGAGCCCGGTCACGAGCCCGAGCACCAGACCCTCGGTCAGCGTGTCCGTGCCGGTCGCCGCCGCGAGCACCGCCATCGCCACCCCGACGGTCAGGTACAGGATTGCCGGCAAGACATAGGTCATGGGCTTCATCTGTGGCGGTTGCCGAGCGGGGTCCCAGCCGATCGCTGTCTGCCACGGCTTGGCGAACAGCGGCGGCGAGTACCACAGCGCCCCGAGGACGAAGTAGATCGCGGCGCCCACGATCACCCCGAGCCAGCTGACCTGCGAGAGATCGATCGTCACCCTGGTCCCTCCTCCGTGCCGGGATCCGTCAATCCCGGCCCACTCCCGTGATCTCGACGTCGGCGGACTCGCCGATGCCGACGCCTGCGGCGCCCATCATCGCCTTGCTCACGCTCAGCGCGAGCCGCCCGCCGCCAGCCGGCATCACGTTCGAGATGAAGTCGGCGCCGCCGATCGTGCCCCGAACGCGCTGCTGCTTGAGGCCGCCGAGCGTGGCGATGTGCTCGGATGGCACGTCGACGACCGCCAGGCCGCTCTGCTTCTCGGGATTCCAGTGCCGGATCGTCCCGGCAAACCGGATGGGCTCCACGGCGTGAAGGCAACTCGTCCGGGCACTGCTTGTCAAGCCCGCACACCGCTGCTGAATCGGAGGCCCGCCGGGCGTTGCCCGGCGGGCCGAAGTACCTCGTGGGAGCGGTGCGAGGATCAGCCCTCGGCGAGGACCGAGGCCAGGCGATCCCAGGTCTCGAGCGCGCCCTTGACCATGCCGGTCGCGAGTGCGCCCTCGATCGCCTCGACAGACCCGAACTGGCCGCGTGTGACGACGCGCGTCCGGCCGCCCAGGTCCTCGAACGTAAACGTCTCGGGTCCGCCCTGCGGTCCGAGGCCGTCGACGTCGAACATGAACGTCCATCGGAGGCGCTCGGGCGGTGAGACCTCGAGGTACTCACCGAAGAACGCGACGTCCTCGCGATCAGCCTTGCGGCTGACGTAGCGCCACCGGCCGCCCGGCCGCACGTCCATCTCGACGACCTCGGTTGACGTCTCGTGCGGACCCCACCAGCGCGGGATCAGCCCGGGATCCGTGAATGCCTTCCACACCTTGTCGCGGGGCGCATTGAACGTCCGCTCGAAGACGAGGTCCGTGCCGTCCTGGTAGATCTCCGTGGTCGCCGTGCTGCCGCGGTCAATTCGGGTTGCGGTCATCGTGATCCTCCTGCTTCGCTTCCTGGTCATCGTCAAGCTCGCGGAGATAGGCGTCGAGGCGCTCGAAGCTCTCCTCCCAGTGCCGCCGGTACTGGCCGATCCAGTCGGCGACGTCCCGGAGCGGTGCCGGGCTGAGCCGGCACGGCCGCCATTGCGCCTGACGCCCCTGTTCAATGAGTCGGGCGCGCTGGAGGACCCGGAGGTGCTTCGAGATCGCCGGCAGGCTGAGGTCGAATGGAGCAGCGAGCTCGGTCACCGTCGCCTGGCCCTGCGCGAGCCTGGCCAGGATCCCCCGACGAGTCGGGTCCGCCAGGGCCGCGAAGGTGGTGCTCAGCATGTCCGTCTCGGTCTGCATTTCGCCCCTTGGTTAATTAACCTGTCGGGATAATACGGCACGAATCGACCCTGTCAAGGCCTCAAGGGATCCCGGATCGTCTCGCCGGGCTGAGCCCGCACGTGCACGCTATTGCGACTGAGTCTCGATTACGGTAGGCTCCGCTCGTGGTCGACGCCTCGGAGATCGTCAACGCGTTCGAAACGGCCGGGTACCGGCTGACGCGGCCGCGGCGTGCGCTGGCGGCGGTGATTGCCACGCGCGGGGGCCACTTCACCGCCGAGGACCTCCTCGGGGAGTCGCGCCGCCGGCGGCTCGGCGTGACGCGGGCGACGATCTTTCGCTCGCTCGACGTTCTTGCCGACCTCGGCATGGTCGAACGGCTCGATCTGCCTTCGGGCGAGCACGCCTTCGTGGCCTGCGAGCCGGCACACCATCACCACGTCGTCTGCTCGTCGTGCGGCCGCACGACCGGTGTCGCCGATCACGGCATCGAGCGCATCGCCGAGGCAATCGGCCGGGAGACCGGCTACCGGATCGACACCCACCGGCTCGAGCTGTTCGGGCGCTGTCCCGACTGCCAACCCCGAGATTGACTCTGATGACACCGACCGCGGCCCGCCCACCCGGAACCGCCTGGGCAGCCCGTCTCAGCGTCGTGGCGCTGGTCGCCGCCGGCGTCCTCGCCGCCTGCGGACAGGGCCCCTCGAGCGTGCCGAGCGGCGCCGCTCGCCTCTCCGTGACGACCACGAGCACAGTCTTCGGCGACATGATCGCGAACGTGGGCGGTGACCTCGTCGAGGTCACCAGCATCGTGCCGCGCGATGCCGACGTACATACCTTCGAGCCCAAGCCGGACGCCCTGCGGGCCGTGGGTCGCGCGCGCCTGATCGTCATGAACGGCCTCGGGCTCGACGATTGGCTGGCGGAGACGATCAAGAATGCCGCTGCCCAGGACACGCCGCTCGTCGAGCTTGCCGTGGACCTGCCCGGCGTGGAGCTCCTGCCGGGCGAGGAGCCGGGCGAGCAGAATCCGCACCTCTGGATGGCCGTGCCGTACGCGATCCTGTACGTCGACCGCATCGAGGTTGCGCTCGTGGCTGCAGATCCCGCCCATGCGAACGAGTACGCGCGCCGGGCGGATGCCTACCGGGCGCGCCTCGACGCCCTGGACGCGGACGTGCGTGCGCGTATCGCCTCTATCCCGGCGCAGGACCGAAAGCTCGTCACGTTCCACGACGCGTTCCCGTACTTTGCCCGCGCCTACGGCCTCGAGGTCGTCGGCGTCGCGGTGGAGGCGCCGGGGCAGGACCCGAGCGCCGGTGAGATCGCGGCGCTGATCGACGCCATCCGGGCGTCGGGCGTCAAGGCGGTCTTCAGCGAGTCCCAGTTCCCGACGGAGCTCGTGGATCGAATCGCGGGCGAGGCACGTGCCACGGTCGTTGCCGAGCTCTACGATGACTCGCTGGGCGATCCGCCGATCTCGAGCTACGAGGCGATCATCGACTGGGACGTCGACCAGCTGGTCGAGGCCCTCACGTGATCGCACCCTCCGGCGGGGGAGCCCTCGCTGCCGGTGCAGCCGCGACGCTCACGGGATCGGCCGTCCAGCTGCGCGACGTGACGGTGGGTTACGACCGGCGGGCGGCAATCGAGGACGTCGATCTTTCGATCGAGCGCGGCTCGCTCGTCGCGATCTTCGGCCCGAATGGTGGCGGGAAGACGACCCTCCTCAAGCTCGTCGCCGGCCTGCTCGAGCCGTGGACGGGCAGCGTCCACGTGCTCGGCGGTGCGCCCGCCCAGGCGGCACGCCGGATCGCCTACGTGCCGCAGGCCGAGGTCGTCGACTGGTCCTTCCCAGTCAGCGTGTGGGATGTCGCGATGATGGGCCGGTACCCCAGGCTTGGGCCGCTGCGCCAGCCCGGCGCGAGCGATCGCGATGCCGTTCGCGAGGCCCTGGAGCGTGTCGGGATGGCCGGCCATGCGCGAACCCAGATCGGTCGCCTGTCCGGCGGCCAGCGACGGCGCGCGTTCCTCGCGCGTGCCATAGCTGCCGACGCCGAGCTCTACCTCCTCGACGAGCCGGTCACGGGAGTGGATGTGCCGACACAGGAGGACCTCATGGACCTCCTCGCCGCGGAGTCGCGGGCGGGCCGGACGGTGCTCGCAACAACGCACGACCTGGCGGCGGCGAGCCGGCACTTCGAGCAGGTCGTCGGCGTGAACCGGCGGGTCATCGCCGCCGGGCCGGTATCGCTCTTGAACGACCCCGACGTGCTCGCGCGGACGTACGGCGGGCACTTGCTCGTGATCGGCGAGCGTGGCGTCCTGCTCGACGATGCCCACCATCACGACACGCCAAGCGGCGGCGAGCGCCATTTCCATGACGAGGACCGGGCGAGATGAGCCCGCTGGAGGCCGTGCTCGAGCCGCTCGGCTACGCCTTCTTCATCCGGGCGCTCGTCGCGTCGGTCGTGGTCGGCCTCGTGTGCGCGGTCGTCGGCAGCTACATGGTCCTGCGCGGGCTCGCGTTCATGGGTGACGCCCTGAGCCACTCTGCGTTTCCGGGCGTTGTTGCCGCGTACCTCCTCAAGGCCCCGTTCTACCTCGGGGCGGCGATCGCAGCCGTCGGCACCGCGCTGGCGATCGGCTGGGTAGCGCGGCGCGGGCGCCTTCGCGGCGACACGGCCATCGGCGTGCTCTTCGCCGGCATGTTCGCGCTCGGTATCTTCCTCTTCAGCACGATCCCCAACTACGTGGGCGACCTCTTCGGGTTCCTGTTCGGTGAGGTTCTCGGGATCAGCGACGGCGATCTCCTCGCGCTGTCGGTCCTCGCGATGATCGTGCTCGCGACGGTGGCGCTCCTCTGGAAGGAGCTGCTGTTCTCGACGTTCGACCCGCTCGGCGCTGCCGCTGCCGGCCTGCCCGTCGTTCGCCTCGACTACCTCTTCCTCGCCCTCATCGCGCTCACCATCGTGGTGAGCCTCCAGGCCGTGGGAATCATCCTCGTCGTGGCGATGCTGGTAACGCCCGCCGCTGTGGGCCAGCTCGTCGCCTCGAGCTTCACGCGTCTCGTTGGGGTGGCCGTCACGGTTGGGATCGCGGGTCCGGTGATCGGGCTCTATGTCAGCTACTGGTTCGATGCGGCGGCCGGGGCGACGATCGTCCTCGTGGAGACCGCGATCTTCATCGTGGCGCTCGTCGCTCGTCGCGGCCCGATCGGGTCGCGGACGGACGAGCGGTCGGCGACCACCTGAGCCGGAGATGGAGATGAGGGACGAGCAGGCGAGCCTGGGCCCCATCATGCAGATCCTGGTTCCGGTGGCTGATGTCGACCGGGCCGCCGAGTTCTACGAGCACGTCCTGGGGCTGCCCATGCTGTTCCGCTACCCGGGCAACGCGTTCTTCGACGCCGACGGTGTCCGGCTGTACCTCGCTGCGCCGACCGAGCCCGGGTTCGACGGCGCCGCTACGATCTACTTTCGGGTGGACGACGTCAGCGGGACGCTCGAGCGACTGGAGAAGAAGGGCGCGAAGGTCCGCGAGCGACCCGAAATCGTCTTCGGCACCGACGACTACGACCTGTGGCTCGCGTTCGTCCAGGATCCCGACGGCAACAACATCGGCCTGATGCGCGAGGCCCCCAAGGGTACGAATCGCGGCTAGGACGTCGCGGACGGCTTCGGGGTCGCGCGTCGGCGGCGTTTCGGTGCCGGCGAATCAGGAGCGAGGGATTCGAGCTCCTCCCGAACCGTTGCTTCCGGGACCTTCTCGGCCGAAGGATCGACCTGCACCGGCGTCTCCCGATCCTGGAGCCGGTCGAGGATGACGGTCAGCCCGGCGACGATCGGCACCGCAACGATGGCGCCAAGGATTCCGCCGGCTGCGCCACCGATCAAGAGGCTGACGAGCACGAGGAACGGCGACAGCCCGACCGTGTTGCGCATCACCATCGGCACGAGGACGTTGCCCTCGATGGCATGGATCAACAGGTACACGCCGATCGTGAAGATCGCCGTCTCGGGCGAGATGGTCGTCGCGACGAGGAGCGCCGGGATGACGCCGATCAGCGGCCCGACGATCGGAATGACCTCGGTCAGCGCAGCGATCAGGGCCAACAGCAACGCGCCGGGCAGCCCGAGCAGGCTGTACGCGATGCCGGTCGCGATTCCGATCGTGGCCATGAGGACGAGCTGGCCCCGGACCCACATGCCGAGGCGCGACTCGACCTCGTTCCAGGCATCACGAATGCCGGCCCGCCGCTCCTCCGGCATGAACGCGAGGGCGTAGCGCTGGAGCCGGGAGCGCTCGGTCAGCCAGAAGAAGACGAGCGCCAGGAGCGTCACGAGGGCGGCCGCGACGTGGCCGACGGCCAGCGACACCCCGACGATCCCGTCCGGGTCCGGCGGCTCCCCAGTCCGGAACGGCGCCTCCACCGCGTCGATCAGCGCACCGACACCGTCCGAGAGCGCCTCGGGCCGCAGGTTCGAGCTCCAGGCCCGGACCCGGTCAAGGAACTCGGGCAGCCGATCCAACGCGCCGCCGAGCTGGACGAGGGCCGCGGGCACGAGGAAGACCGCCACGCCGACGACGGCGACGAGGAACGTCGCGTAGACGATGAGGATGGACAGGCCGCGTCCGAGGCCGGTCCGGGCACGGATCTGCCCGACTGGTGGCTCGAGCGCCGAACCGAGGAGGACCGCGAGGAAGACCAGCAGCAGGATGTCGCGCGCCGCGCCCGCGAGGAACGCGAGCAGCACCACCGTCCCGACGCCGACCGCCAGCCCGGCACCACGCACCGCCCAGCTGATCGTCTCCGAGCGCATCCGACCTCCCGCAGGGAACCCGCGCAGGTGCACGGGTTCGATGCGCGCATCGTCGAAGGCGTGGCTCCACGCCGGGATCGCTGGCGAGGCGGCCGCTCGTTGCAGTTCCGTCGCGACGGCCGGCACTCGCCTGGCGCGCCCTGGCAACGTTCCGGTCAGCCCTCTGACGCTGCGCCAGCCTCCATCTCGGCGAGTCGGCGCGTGAGGAACGCACGCTCGACCTCGTTCGTGGTCAGCTCCAGCGCCGCGCGGTACGCGTCCGCCGCCGACGAAAACCGGGCAAGGCGGCGCAGCAGGTCCGCACGGGCCGCATGGAAGTACGGATACCCGGCAAGACGCTCGTCCCCGGCCAGCGCATCGAGGCGGATGAGCCCGACCGCCGGTCCCTCGACCATGGCGATCGCCACCGCGCGGTTGAGCTCCACCACCGGTGACGGCACGAGCTCGGCGAGCCGGTCGTACAACTCGGCGATCCGGCGCCAGTCCGTGGCCTCCGCGCGATCCGCCTGGTCGTGGACGGCCGCGATCTCGGCCTGGACCTGGTACGCGCCGGCCCGCCCGAGGCGCGCGGCGCGGTCGAGGATCTCCCGGCCCTCCCGGATCGCCGCGCGGTCCCAGCGGCTGCGGTCCTGCTGGTCGAGCAGCACGAGTGCCCCGTCCGGCCCGGTCCGCGCCTCGCGTCGGGCGTCGTGGAGGAGCATCAAGGCGAGGAGGCCCATGGCCTCCGGCTCGTCGGGCATCAGCTCGACGAGGATTCGGGCCAGGCGGATCGCCTCGCCCGAGAGCTCGCGACGAACGAGCGCCTCGCCGGCCGTGGCGCTGTAGCCCTCGTTGAAGACCAGGTACAGGACCCGCAGGACGGCATCGAGCCGCTCCGGAAGCACCTCGGGCGGCGGCACGCTGTACGGAATGCCCGCGTCACGGATCTTCCGCTTCGCCCGGACCAGTCGCTGCGCGAGCGTCGCCTCCGGGACGAGGAACGCGCGGGCGATCTCGGGCGTCGTCAGCCCGCCCAGGGTCCGCAGCGTGAGCGCAACCCGGGCCTCCGGGGCGAGCGCAGGGTGGCAGCAGGTGAAGATGAGGCGCAGCCGGTCGTCGATGCCGTCCGTCTCGGGCTCCTCTCCCCCGAACGCTCCGACGCCCTGGATCTCGGCGTCGCGTTGCAGCTGCGCGGTCTTCTCGGCGAGGCGGCGCCGGCGCCGGATCCGGTTAATCGCAGCGTGCCGGGCGGTGGTCGTGATCCACGCTCCAGGGTTCCGCGGCACGCCCTGGGCCGGCCATACCTCCACGGCGCGCGCGAACGCGTCCTGGACTGCCTCCTCGGCGAGGTCGAAGTCACCGAGCACGCGGATCAGCGTCGCGACCACCCGGCCCGATTCCTCGCGGAAGACGCGCTCGACGGCTTCGTGCGCGGCGGCCTCGGTCAACCCGGGCGGCCGCCGGAACCCGTCACGACGTGGGGAGCTGGCCCGCCGCGAAGTCGACGATCGGCCGGACCTCGATCGAGCCCCACTTCGCTCCCGGGCACGCGCCGCCCAGCGCGAGCGCCTCGTCCAGGTCCTTCGCCTCGATGAGGTAGAAGCCGCCGAGGGCTTCCTTCGTCTCGGCGAACGGCCCGTCGGTCGTCATCGTCTGCCCGTCGCGGACCCGCACCGTCGTCGCGGTCGCGGTCGGCTGGAGTGCCTCGCCCGACACCAGGGCACCGCGATCTCGGAGCATGTCCGTGTAGGCGTTGTACTCGGCCATGACAGCCCCGATCTGCGCGGGGTCGGGGGCCTCGGTGGGCTCTTCGCTGTAGATCAGGACGAGGTACTGCATGAGCCAATCCTCCGTCTGGGCGGACGCTTCGCCGCCGTCACCGGATCGACGTTCAGGGATGGTCGGAATCGACGGCACGCTAGCATCCGGGCATGCCGAAGGAGCAGGAGGTTCTTCGGGTCGGGGACCGCGAGGTCACGGTCACGAACCCGAACAAGGTCTTCTTCGAGGCGACGGGGACGACGAAGCTCGACCTCGTGCGCTACTACCTCGCCGTGGCACCCGGCGCACTGCTCGGCGCCGGCGGCCGCCCCATGGCGCTCAAGCGTTTTGTCAACGGCGCCGCCGGCGAGGCGTTCTTCCAGAAGCGCGCGCCGGACAACCGGCCGGAGTGGCTCCGCACCGTCACGCTGTCGTTCCCGTCCGGACGGACAGCCGACGAGATCGTCGTCGACGAGGCGGCCGGCCTTGCCTGGATCGTCAACCTCGGCTGCATCGACATGAACCCCCACCCGGTCCGCGCCGACGACCTCGATCACCCCGACGAGCTGCGGGTGGACCTCGATCCCGTCCCGGGGGTGCCCTGGTCGCAGATCCGCGACGTCGCGATGGTCACGAAGGAATCGCTCGAGGCGGTCGGTCTCACCGGCTGGCCGAAGACCTCCGGGTCGCGCGGGATCCACATCAACGTCCGGATCGCGCGGCGCTGGACGTACCCCGAGGTCCGCCGGGCGGCGCTGGCGATCGCCCGGGACGTCGAGGCGCGCGCGCCCGGGATCGCGACATCGAAGTGGTGGAAGGAGGAGCGCCACGGCGTGTTCCTCGACTACAACCAGAACGCCAAGGATCGGACGGTCGCGTCCGCCTACTCCGTGCGACCCCTCCCGGATGCGCGAGTCTCGACCCCTCTCTCCTGGGACGAGGTCCCGACCGTCGAGGCCGAGGCGTTCACGCTCCAGACGGTCCCTACGCGGTTTGCGTCGATCGGCGACCCCGGCGCCGGGATCGACGCGGCGGTCGGGTCGCTCGAGGCGGTGCTGGAGCTCTCACAGAAGCACGAGGCGGAGGGCCAGGGCGACGCACCGTGGCCACCGAACTACCGCAAGCAGGAGGGCGAGCCGCCGCGGGTCCAGCCGTCGCGCCAGCGCCGGGCGACCGCGGCGTACTCGACACCGGAGGCCGAGGCGGAGCGGGAGAAGAACCGCGCCGCGATGGAGCGCCGGTTCGTCGCCGAGGCAGAGCGGCGGGCTGCCGCCAAGGCAGCCGGGGAACCGATCCCGTCGAAGCCGACGCCGACCGGCCGGCGTCGGTCGAACGTGCCCGTCATCGAGATCTCGCGCGCGAAGACGAAGGCCGAGGCGCTCGAGGGCCTCGAGCGCTGGAAATCGAGGTACCC
>Ga0299913_10002079_pt1 | contig 15564 bp, 13 predicted proteins | sample RVTome_9_FD_201360 | JGI IMG/M metagenome (GOLD analysis project Ga0299913, IMG submission 201360) | Soil microbial communities from uranium-contaminated site in the Upper Colorado River Basin, Wyoming, United States - RVT155D38 (version 2) ...
CCGCGCGACTCGAAGCGTGGGGCTGCTTTTGGAAGATCCGCGACCCGGTTCCGGCCACCGCCACGAACGAGGCGCTGGTCAACTACTTCCAGCGCATCGAGACCGCCAATCGGACCTGGCGCAGCGCGCTCCGCCCCGGCTTCCAGAGCGACCGGGGGCGCGTCTACATCACCCTCGGGCCACCCGACGACATGATCGAGCGACCGATGCCCGGCGGGCCGGTCCCGTTCGAGATCTGGCGCTACTACAGTCTCAACGCCGAGATCCGATTCGTCGATCGGATCGGCTTCAACAACTACGAGATCGACAACATCGGCGAGTACCAGAGCGAGCTGAGCCGGCTCCAGCGCCGGAAGCTCCGCTTCCTGCGCGACCGGGCGGACGAGTGTCCGCTCCTCGCTCCCGCGTTCGACTAGCGTAACCGACCGCACGGCCGCGGGTGCAAACGCGCTTCCTCGACCAGCTGCCCGACTGGGCTCAGGGCTTCCCTTGGCGCGTGATCATCGTCGCGCTCGCCCTGCTGGCGGCGTACGCCCTGTATCGCATCGTCGACGCTCAGATCCGCGACCACGTCGCCGACCCGGAGAAGCGTCTCCGCTACCGGAAGCGCGTGGCATACACGGTCGCGGCAGTCGCGTTCCTGGTTCTCGCCATCGTGTTCTTCGAGCGGCTGCGCGGCATCGGCACCCTGCTGGGGTTCATCGGCGCGGGGTTGGCGATCGCGCTGCGCGAGTACCTGGCCGCGTTCCTCGCCTGGTTCTACATCCTCGGCCAGCGCAACATCACGCTGGGGAGCCGGATCGAGGTCGGCGGGGTCCGCGGCGACGTGATCGACATCGGCGTATTCAAGGTCACGCTGGTCGAGGTGCGTGGCGACGAGTCCGGCGACCAGTCGAGCGGGCGGCTGGTCACGATCCCCAACTTCAAGATCCTCACCGATCCGGTCTTTCACTTCACCTCCGCCAGCCCGTTCCTGTGGGACGAGATCGAATTCATTGTCACGTTCGAAAGCGATTGGGAGAAGGCGCGGGAGATCATCCAGCAGGTGGGGATGGAGGTGTTCGAGCCGGTTCGTCACGAGGTGGAGGCCGGCTTCCGCCGGCTGGAGAGCGACTACGCGTTTCGCTACGGCGTCACGACCCCCATCGTCTACACCTCGGCGGGAGACAGCGGCGTGCATCTGCGGCTTCGATACCTGACGCACGTGCGACAGCGGCGCGGCAACCGGGACCTCATGAGCCGCCAGGTCCTGCTTCGCTTCCGGCAGGAGCCCGACATCGAGCTCGCGTATCCCACGAGCCGGTCGTACCGCACCGAGATCGACGTGCATCGCTTCGGCGAGCCCAAGCCGGGCGAGACGCGAAGCGAGCCGGAGAAGCCGGACGCGTGATCGCGACCCGCCGCCGGGTCAGGCAGCTCCTTCCCCGTACAGCTCGTCGATCTTGGCGGCGAGGATGAAATCGCTCGCGGTCAGGTCGTCGATGGCGTGCGTCCACACCGTGAAGGTGACGCGGCGATAGTCGATCGTGATGCTCGGGTGATGCCCCTCCGCCTCGGCCAGCTCGGCCACCCGGTTGACGAACTCCATGGCCGCGACGAAGTCCTCGAACTCGAGCCGCCGCACGAGCTTCCTGCCCGACGTCACGTCCCAGTCGGGGACCTGCTCGTGCAGCCGGAAGACCTCCTCCGCCTTGAGCGGCGGCGTGTCTCCCGAGCACGCCACGCAGTGCTTCTTCGTCAGTTCCGTCATCCCTGCCTCCCTTCCAGCCGTTCAGCCAGCCATTCCTCGAGCCGGTCGACGCCGACCCGCGCCTGTTCCATCGAATCTCGGTCGCGAATGGTCACGGTTCGCTCCGTCACCGATTCTCCGTCGACGGTCACGCAGAACGGGGTCCCGGCCTCGTCCTGGCGGCGATAGCGTCGGCCGATCGAGCCGCCGTCGTCGAAGAACGCGTTCCAGCGCCGCCCGAGTCCGCGGTAGATCTCGGCCGCCAGCTCGGGCATCCCGTCGCGCCGGACCAGCGGGAAGACCGCCAGCTTGATGGGCGCGATCCGCGGAGCCAGGCGCAGCACCGTGCGCGCCTCCTTGCCTTCGCCCTCCTCGCGGAACCCGTCGACCAGGCACATCAGCAGCGTGCGGTCCACCCCGGCCGACGTCTCGACGATGTACGGGACGAAGCGCTCCTTCGACTGCTCGTCGAAATAGGAGAGTTTCTTCCCCGAGTGCTCCTCGTGGCGCTTGAGATCGAAGTCGGTGCGGTCGTGGACACCCTCCAGCTCCTGCCAACCGAACGGGAACTCGTACTGGATGTCGAACGCGGCCGCCGCGTAGTGCGCGAGCTCGTCGGCTCCGTGCTCGTGGACGCGAAGCTTGTCGGCACGGATGCCGAGCTCGCCGTACCACGCGCGCCGGATGGCGAGCCATTTCTCCAGCCATTCGCGGTCGTCGCCGGGCTTGACGAAGAACTGCATCTCCATCTGCTCGAACTCGCGCGTACGGAAGATGAAGTTCCCGGGCGTGATCTCGTTGCGGAACGCCTTGCCGATCTGCGCGATTCCGAACGGGATCTTCTGGCGCGAGGCGTTCAGCACGTTCAGGAAGTTCACGTAGATCCCCTGCGCGGTCTCCGGCCGCAGGTAGACGACGGAGGCATCCTCCTCCACAGGACCCATGAACGTCTTGAACATGAGGTTGAACTGCCGCGCCTCGGACAGGTCACGCGAGCCGCAGCGCGGGCAGTACGGGTCGTCGGCCCCCGCCAGCGCGTCGGCGCGGAAGCGATGCTTGCAGTTGCGGCAATCGACCAGCGGATCGGTGAAGCCGGCCACGTGACCGGATGCCTCCCAGACCCGCGGGTGCATGAGGATCGCGGCGTCGAGCCCCTCGATGTCATCGCGCCGGACCATCGACTGCCACCAGAAGTCGCGGATCGCCCGCTTCATCTCGACGCCCAGCGGCCCGTAGTCCCAGGTGGAGCCGACCCCGCCGTAGATCTCCGAGGACTGGAACACGAACCCGCGTCGCTTGCAGAGCGACACGAGGCGGTCCATCACGTCGCCGGCGGCGACGTTGCCCCAGTCGGACCGCTCGGCGGCCTCGGACGCGGGTGCGGGGTTCGGCTCGTCGTTCATGGGGCGGGAAGTTGCGGGGCCTGGCCGATCGCCGCCAGCCGACGCCACTCCGCCATCCCCGGCTCTCCGCCCCGGACGGACAGGAGCCGGGACAGGAGCGCGGGGTCGTCGGGCAGGAGACCCGCCTCCGGCAGCCGCGCCGTGAGCACCGCCCACCGCGGATCGGCGGCATAGGCGCGCTCGAGCCGGGACAGCGCCTCGTCGACGCGGCCCACCGAGGCCAGCGTGACGCCCGCCCAGTAGACCATCTCCGCGCTTTCCGGCACCATCGTCGCGGCGTCGTCGTAGTGGGCTACCGCCCGGTCCACCTCGCTCACCGTCATCGCCTCGTCCCCGGCGTTCATCTCGCGGTACGCGCGCGCGAGATGCAGCAGGCGGCGCAGCTCGACCAGCGGCTCGGGATGGTCCTCGATGCGGAGCTCGAACACCCGATCGACCCACGGCCGGCCGGTCGGCGTTCCGCTGACGACCACGAGCGCGGCCGACTGCCGTCCCCGGATGTCCCCGCCTTCGGCCTGCGCGGCCTCGAGCGCGGCCATCATCCGCTCCGCGAGATCGCCTTCCGCGGTCTCGAACGCCCGCGCCATCGCCGGCCACACGGTCTCGCGCTCCATCAGGTTGGCCTGCACGCTGTAGCTCTCGCCGACGTGGTGGCCCGCGGCGAGGATGGCATCCTCCCCGGTGTGGGCCGCGACCCGTCCGGCGGCGTCGATCATCGCCACCTGGCGCACGTCGGGGTGCGGGTCGGCCTCGAGCAGACCGGCGAGCGCTTCAGGCGCGGTGCGCCCCGCGCGCATGAGATCGAGCCCCAGCGGCCCGTAGGACGGGTCGACGAACGACTGGGTCGCGACGGCGCCCACGCCGGCCTCGGCGAAGGCGACGATGGCCCCCACCCCGAACCAGTGCGACTGGACCGCGACGCCGAGCTCGCCGGTCGCCGGATCGCGCGCCACGATCGAGTACGTCGCCACCGGGCGCAGCGCGCTCGCCAGATCCGCGGCCGCCTGGGCTGTCGCGTCCGACGCGGTGGTCGTGATCGCCAGCGTGGCCAGGACCAGCGCCGCGCGCCTCATCGCACCGCCGTCCCCGAGGCGCCGTGACGCGTCAGAAATGCCATCATCTCGTGGTCCTCCCGTTCGGCCGCGATGTCGAGCGGCCGCAGGCCGCCAGCCACGGCGTTGACGTCCGCGCCGCGCTCCACCAGGAGCTCGGCCACCGGTCCCCGTCCGCCCGCCAGCGCGGCGTGGAGCGGGGTGTTGTCGAGATCGTTCTTCGAGCGGGCGGCCGGATCCGCGCCGCGGTCGAGCAGCATGGCGGCGGTGTCGCGATGCCCGAAGAAGGCCGCCAAGTGGAGCGCGGTCCAGCCGTCCGGGCTGCGCGCGCCGAGGTCGGCCTCGCCGCGATCGATCAGGACCGCCAGCTGGTCCGTGCGACCGAGCGCGGCCGCGCTGAACACATCGAGCTCCGCGCCGTGCCGCAGCAGCAGGTCGGCGACCCCCGGATGCCCGCGGTAGATCGCGGCCAGCGGCAGCGGGAGCCCCTCGTCGGTCCGTCCGCGGGCGAGATCCGGTCGCTCCTCGACGATCGCCTCCGCGCTCGCCTGGTCGCCCTCGCAGATCGCCAGCCAGAGATCGTCCCGCTCGCTCATCGCACCGCTCCTTCCCGGACCTGGAGATACCGTTCGATCCCCGCCGCCACGCCCTCGGCGATCCGCCGCCGGTACGCCGGCATCCGCAGACCGGCCTCCTGCTCGGGGATCATCATGAACACCGCCTCGACCAGGACCGCGGGCATCTCGTTCATCCGCAGCACGGCCACGTTCTGATGCCAGACGCTACGGTCCGGGAGCCCCGTGCGCGGCAGGAGCTCCGCCTGGATCGCCTCGGCGAGCTCGTGCGACTGGGGGTGATAGTACAGCACCGAGGTGCCGTTGTTGAGGAACGGGTTCACGCCGTCGGGGAGCGCGTTGTTGTGGATCGAGACGAACAGCTCGCCCCCGGCCTCGATCGCGATGTCGGTCCGCTCGTAGAGCCCGAGGCCGGAGTCGGGGGTGGCGCGGGTGAGCGTCACGGAGGCGCCGCGCCGCTCCAGGATGCGCGCCAGCTCGAGCGCGATGTCGAGATTCGCCTGTCGCTCCTCGAGCCCGGTCGGTCCCACCGCGCCGGGATCGGGATTGTGCCCCGGATCGACGACGATCCGGACGCCGTGGAGCGGCGAACGGAACCGACGGTCCGACAGCGCCGCGGGCGGATGCCGGAAGCCGACCACGAGGTGCGTTCCCTCCCAGTAGGCGCGGTACCCCCACGCGCGCGTCCCCGCGAGCGTGACCTCCACCTCGAGCGCGTCGCGCGCGGCCCGACCCCAGACGATCGACTCGACGAACGGGTCCGAGAACGTGTACTGGACGTAGTCGACGTCCGGCAGGGCGCCGAAGACCCTGAGGGTGTACCGGGCCGGGTCGAGCTCCTGCCGCAGATGGAACGGGAGCCGCTCGGTGGTGGGGATAACGACCTCGCTCCAGCCGTCCCGCGCGCGCGTCCGGATCACCCGGATCCGGCTCGTCGGCCGCGCGGCCGGTACGGGATGGGTCTCCGCGAGCGGAGCCCACGCGCTCGTGCCCGGAGCGAGCGCGAGCTCGCGCCAGGCCCCGACGCGGCGGCCGAGCGCCGCGCGCGTGCCGTTGGGCAGGAAGAGATCGTAGCCCGCACCCGCCCCGTGGCGGGCGATCACGCGACGGTCGGTCCCGCCGGCTCCGGCGGTGTCGTCGTGGAGGACGGCGGTCCGGACCAGGGTCGGGTCGAGGAACGAGATCTCCGCCACCGGGACCGTCCGCGTCCGTCCCGTGGGGTCGGTGACGTCGAGCCACAGCGAGTCGACGACCGCGCCCGAGAGCGTCAGGAAGAGGTCGCCCGCGTAGCGCCTCCAGGTCCCGCCTGTGGCGCGCCGCGGATCCGCGGTCCAGTTCGCCTCCGGCGGCTCGGCGAAGTCGAAGACCAGCCGGCCGGGGTTCGCCGCGTCCGGCAGCTCGGGCGCGAGCCGCACGCCGCCTTCGCCGACCCGGGCGCGGAGCTCCATACCCGGCGCGGCGACCACCGACACCCGGACCGTGTCTCCGGCATACAGCTCCAGCGGACCGACCGGCTCGATCGTCTCGGGACGGAACCCCAGCGAGTCCCCGGCGGGCGCGGCCAGCGGCGAACGGGGCACCCAGACGGAGCGCCGGGCCTCGGCGCGGCGGCCTCCGCTCGTCGTCGCGACGACCTCGAAGGCGAACGAGTCGGACGCCAGCGGAACGAACGCGAGCCAGCCGCCTCCGGCGTGCACCTGGGCCCGGGTCCCGCCGACCTGGACCGCGACGGCCTCGCCATCCGCGCCGTCCACGCGCCCGAAGACGAACGTGGAATCCGTGGCCGTGATCGCGGCGCCCGCGGGCGGATACTGGATCGTGAGGGAGAGGCCGTCCTGGGCGCGCGCGGCGGTCGGCCCCAGCGCCAACGCGAGGAGGAGCGCGAGAGAGCGAACGCGTCCGGGAGCGGGCATGGCGGCGAAGGTAGCGCCCGCCCGGGACGCACTCAACGCGCGGCCCTCGAATCCTCTCATGCAGAGCTCCTGCCACGGAGAGCAAACCGGGACCTGGGTCGGCGCCGTTTGGACGCCGTGATGGTTCCCCCGACGTACGGCGGCGCGCGACGGGGCGTGGGCCGGCTTCTGCCGGTGGTCCTGCCTCTCCTGGTGACCACGCCTCTCGCGCCCCCCGCCGCTTCCCCGATCGCGATCGTCGACGTGCGACTCCTCCCCATGGACGGGTCGGGCCCGGTCGACGGCCAGTCCGTCCTGATCGAGGGGGAGCGGGTTCGCTGGGTGGGGCCCGCGAGCGACCTCGTCGCCCCGGCGGGAGCGCGGATCGTCCACGGCCACGGGCGAACGCTGATGCCCGGCCTCGCGGACATGCACGTGCACCTGAATCGCGACGACCTCCCCACCTACCTCGCCTTCGGAGTCACGACGGTCCGCAACATGTGGGGCTTCCCGGAAGCGTGGACGTTGCGCGGCCAGATCGACCGCGGCGTGATCCCCGGCCCCAGCATCCATCTCCTGAGCCCGGGCCTCGACGGCCCGCCGCCCAAATGGCCTCTGACCCAGCTCGTCCTGGACCCGGCCGACGCCGACAGCGTGGTGGAGGTCCAGTGGCGGTCCGGATACCGGGTGCTGAAGCTCTACCAGGACCTGCGCCCCGAGGTGTACGACTCGATCGTCGCCGCCGCCCGCCGCCGCGGGATGCTCTTCGCCGGTCACGTTCCCCATCGCGTCGGGCTCGAGCGGGCCCTCGCCGCCGATCAGCGGTCGCTCGAGCACCTGTCCGGCTACGTGGAAGAGCTGACCCTGGTCGGCGGCCGCGGTCCCGCGGCATGGGTCCGGATTCGCTCCGAGCGGATCCCCGCCCTCGCCGCCACCACCCGGGCAACGGGGGCGTGGGTCTGTCCCACCCTGGCGATCGTCCACCGCATGGGTCGCGCCCTGCCCGCCGAGGAGCGCGCCGCGTCGCGGTCGAATCGCGCCGCTATGGTGCGCGCGCTCCACGCGGCGGGGGTCGGCCTCCTGGTCGGGTCCGACGCGGGGATCGACGTGGTGGATCCCGGCGCGTCGCTGCTGGAGGAGCTACAGGAATTCGTCGCGGCGGGGATCCCGCCGGTCGACGCGCTCCGGATGGCGACCGCCGGCGCGGCCGCGTTCCTCGGTCAGGAAGGGGAGTTCGGCGTCGTCGCGCCGGGCGCGCGCGCCGACCTGCTTCTGCTGGACGGGGATCCCGTGGCGGATCTCGGCGCCCTGGAGGCGCCCGCCGGCGTGATGGTCCGCGGACGCTGGTTCCGGGAACCGGAGTCGCGTTCCGACCCGGCCGGACCGGCCGGGGGTCTCACGCCCCGAGGAGCTGCGCCACCCGCGCGCGCGTCAGCTGGCGCAACAGCGCCCAGCCCGTGACCGCCGCGACCGCCGTCAGCGCGACTCCCCACCCCCAGTCCAGCAGGAGCAACTTTCCGACGCCGAACATCGCGGCGTAGATGAACGTCGTGCCCAGCACCCACAGCGCCAGGCCGCGGCGCAGTCCCGCCGTGCTCGCCCCGGAAGTCAGTCCCGCCGCTGCGCGCACCGGCCCCCACCAGCCGGGAGGGCGCACCCGGCGGTAGAACTCGACCAGCCGCTCCATCGAGGTGGGCGGAGTCGCGTACGTGACCGCGATCCATACGGCCGTCGAGCCGATCAGATTGACGAACACCTTCGCCGCGAACGGGAACGTGGGGCCGCCCCAGTCCGGCGAGAGCTGGAGCGCGGCGCCGAGCAGGGAGCTGGCGACCATCGCCGAGATCTCGCTCCACGCGTTGACCCGCCACCAGAACCAGCGCGCGATGTAGACCAGCCCGATCCCCGCGCCGAGCGTGAGCAGCAGCAGGAACAGTCCCGAGATCGACGTCGCGTAGAAGCTGATCGCCACGCCGATCGCGAGCGCGAGCATCGAGGCCACCCGCCCGGCCTGGACGTAGTGTCGATCCTCGCGCCCGCGCGCGAGGAACGGACGATAGAGGTCGTTCACGAGGTAGGCAGCCGAGAGGTTGATGAACGACGTCAGCGTCGACATGAACGCGGCCAGGAAGGCGGCGAGCATGAGCCCCAGCAGGCCGACCGGCAGATAGTCGACCATCGCCTGCGGGTAGGCGAGCTCCGGGTCCTCCATCGTCGGGTACAGGAGGATCGAGGCCAGCGCCACCAGGATCCACGGCCACGGCCGGAGCGCGTAGTTGGCGACCTGGAACCAGAGGGTCGCGAGCACCGACTCGCGCTCGTCGCGCGAGGCCGCCATGCGCTGGATCACGACCGCACCGCCGTCGGCGTTCTTGTTCGCCCACCACTGCAGCGTCACGAGGACCAGGAACGTGGCGACGGGGGTCGCGGACCAGGCCAGAGCGTTGCCCCACCAGGTTCCGGTCGAGGTGGTGGGGCCGCCGTCCGAGAGCCGTGGCAGGAACCCGAGCACGTCGGCGCCCGCGGTGGCCCGGATCCCCTCCAGCATGGGCCCGATCCCGCCCACTGCCTCGACCGCGAACACGGCCAGGACGATCGCCCCCACCATGGCGAGCCCGAACTGCACCAGATCCGTGACCACGACCCCCCACAGCCCCGACAGCATCGAGTAGGCGAGCGTGATCGCGGCCGCGAACAGCGTCGCCTCCAGCGTGCCCACGTCGAACACCGTCCCGAACACCTTGACCATGGCCAGCATCACCCACGCCATCGTCAGGCAGTTCGCGTAGAGCGTCATATACACGGCGCGGAACCCGCGCAGCACGGCGGCCGAGCGCCCCGAATAGCGGAGCTGGGTGAGCTCCACGTCGGTCATCACCTCGGAGCGGCGCCACAGCTGCGCGAACACGAACGCCGAGAACACGCCTCCGATCGCGAAGCACCACCAGATCCAGTTGCTCTGGATGCCCTGCGTGCGGACGAAGCCGGTGATCAGGAGCGGCGTGTCCACGGAGAATGAGGTCGCGACCATCGACGTGCCGGCCAGCCACCACGGCAGGTCGCGTCCCGAGACGAAGAACTCCGCCGTCGAGGAGCCCGCGCGCTTCACGAACCACAGGCCCACGCCGAGCGAGAACGCGAAATAGGCCGCGATCACGGTCCAGTCGAGCCAGTGGAGCTGCGCGAAGAAGGAGGAGAGGGCGGCCATGCGCGGCCGAAACCTAGCGTCGGGCCCGCGAAATCGCCCGGTTGATCGGCGTCCGCGAGCGGGCTAGAGTCGGGGCAATGCAGACACGGATGATCGTTCTCCTGTCCGACGGCAGCCGGCTCAAGGGCTTCTCACGCGACTTTCAACCCGGCCGCCCACGCTTTCACCTCGGCATCGTCGGACCGGAGGGCGAGACCGGCGAGCAACGCCAGATCGAGATGCCGCTCGTCCACGCCGTGTTCTTCGTGCGCGACTTCGCGTTCGACCGCGATCGCCGCTACGAGCCCGAGGGCGACCTGGGGGTGATGACCGCGCCCCCCGCGGGCGGCGCCCGCGCGCTCGAGGTCACCACTGCCTGGGGCGAGGTCCTGCGCGGGTTGACCTACGGGTACCAGCCCCAGCGACCGGGCTTCTTCCTGTTTCCCACCGAGCCGCTCGAGCGGGCGCTGAATCTCGAACGCGCCTACCTGACCCGCGCGGCGGTCGTTCGGGTCGAGGTTGATCCGCGTCCGGGAGGGGGGTAGTCTGAGGTTATGGACAACAAGGTCGTGGTGCTGCTCGCCGACGGCTCGCGGATCAAGGGATTCTCGCGGGTCTTCAACCCGATCGAGACGAGCTTCCATCTCCGTCTGGCGCACCCGGACGGCGAGACCGGGGAGCGCCGCGAGCTCCTGCTCGCGGACACGCTGGCGGTGTTCTTCGTGCGCGATTTCGCGTTCGACCGCAGCCGCCGCTACGAGCCCGAGGACGACCTGGCCCCGATGCCCAAGCCCCCCTCCGTCGGCGGCCGGGCGCTGAACGTGACGAGCGCGTGGGGGGAAGTCCTGGTGGGGATCACCTACGACTACCGTCCGGATGAGCCCGGGTTCTTCCTCTTCCCCACCGATCCGCTGAGCCGGGCGCTCAACCTCGAGCGCGCATGGCTGACGCGTCAGGCGGTGGTGTCGGTCGAGTTCACGGAGCCGGATCCGACGGATCAGGGGCCGAGCTAGCGCGACAGCACCAGCCTCTGACCGACGCGGATGACATCGCGGTCGGTCAGATCGTTGAGCGCGATCAGCTCCCCGACGGACAAGCCGTGGCGCGTCGCGATCGAGGTCAGCGTGTCCCCGCGCTGCACGGTGTAGGTGCGCGGGGCCTGGACGGCGGGCGAGGCGCTGCGGGTGGAGCGCGGATCGCGGCTGGCGGCCGACGCGGCCAGCTGCAGCGGGGCTTCGCGACCGTATCCCGGCGGCACGCGCAGGCGGAACCCGGCGGGCACGGTACGCCTCCCCGACCATACCTCGTCGCTGAGCGACGGGTTGAGCTGCCACAGTCGGCGGGCCTCGACCTGGACCGCGCTGGCCACGTCCCGCAACGGCATCGCCACCGGCATCGCGACCACGTCGAACTCGAGCGTGCGGAACGGCTCGTGGATCCCGAAGTACTGCTCGGCGTGCTCCGCCACGTAGAGCGCGGCCAGGAACTCGGCGTAGAAGTTCTTGCTGGCGAAGCCGAACGCGGGACCGGTGTACAGCCGGCGAATCGTCATGTAGTCGTTCGTCCCCAGCTGGCTGACCGCGCGCCGCATCCCGTAATAGCCGTGGTTGTAGGCCGTGAGCGCGAGCGGCCACGACCGCAGCCCTTCGTAGTTGTGCCGCAGCAGCCGCGCCGCGCCGCGCGCGGCGATGATCGGGTCCAGCCGCTCGTCGATCGTGGCGTCGACCCGCATGTACTGCCGCCCCGTTCCGGGCATGAACTGCCACACGCCGGCCGCGCCGACCTTCGAGCGCGCCTCGACGTTGAACGTCGACTCGACCATCGGCAGCCAGGCGACCTCCTGGGGAATGCCTTCCTCGCGGAAGATCTCGAGGATGTGCTGGCGGTACTGCCCGGCGTGGATCAGCCCCTGGTGGAAGCGCTCCTTCAGCCCCCGCTGGACGCGGATCCGGTCCGCCGCCTCGCGCAGCCGCGCGGGACTGACCTGCGGGCCGAACAGCTCGCGCACCGTCTGGTACTCCCCGCTCAGCGTACGGGGGTCCGGATTCCTGGTGGCCAGATCGAGCAGGATCCGGCGGTAGCGATCGACGATCGCCTCCTGCGCCGCCTCGTTCGCCGCGTACTCGGAGCGCGTCTCGGACTTCCGCTGATGCATGGTGCGATACACGATGCCCAGGTCGTCCCGGTCGTGGAACGTGACCTCGTGCTCGCTCCACTCGCCGTAGACCTTCTTCCAGAAGTCGACCGCGCGCTCGAGCCCGACCGGCACCGCGAAGGTGTCGTCCTGGACGGACTGGGCGCGGATCGAGCGCGGGGCGTGCGCCGTCGAGGCGACGACCAGCAGGCCCAGCAGGCTCGTCGCCAGCATCGCGATGTCTCGAGTTCGGATCGGCATGCGCTTGTTCATACTCGCGGGGCGGGGAGAAGGTTCAAGACGTCGCGTCAGAGCCGCACCGGCAGTCGTCCGCGGGAGGGGAGAGAGCCGCGCAGAAAGTCCAGCGCGGCCCGCTGGCTCGCGGCCGATTCGCCGTGCGTCCAGACGATGCGGGACGAGGCCGGCAGCTCGTTCAGGATACGCGGGTTCGAGAGGAGGATCAAGACCGACTCCCGCGCCTCGGACGTCGCCGCGCGCACCGTCTCGCGCGCGGCCGCCGAGAGACCTGCGCGTCCCTTCCAGGCGCGAACCGGGCTGAACACCGCGCACGCGACCCAGGCGCGCGCGCACGCCTCCTTGACCTTCGCGATCGCCGCCACCACCGCGTCCGATCCCGCGCCCGTGTCCACGACCAGGAGCTCGGCGGCGGCGGCCGGCGCGAGCTCCTCGCCGAAGACGATCTCGTCGACTCCGATGCCGCCGTCCAGCACGACGACCCACTGAGCGCGGTCCGGCCACGCGGCGCCGGGGGGCGGCGACGGGGGATCGGCGACGATCGCCGCCCCCGCGACCGCCTCGGCGAGCGCCGCGGCCGAAGTCCCTGTGGGTGTCGCCGCCGGGCCGGGAATCACCCACCGCTTGAGCGCCAAGAGCCGCGCCGCGGCGCGCTCGCACGTGCGCCGGAGCGCCGGCTCAGCGGAGATCCATCGCTCGAGCTCGGCATGCACCCGCTCCGGGTCCGGCGGATAGAGGAGCCAGTCGATTCCCGCTTCCAGCGCGCGGCGCGCCGCCGCCCCCGGGCTCTCGCCGGCCAGCGCGCCCATCATCAGCGCGTCGCTGCAGAGGAGCCCCTGGAAGCCCCACTCCGCGCGCAGGATGCCGGTCGAGATCGCGCTCGAGAACGTGGCGGGGCGGTCGCGGGCCCCGTCGGGCTCGAGCGCCGGGAACGCGACGTGGGCGCTCATCGCCAGCCGGGCGCCGGCGTCGAGCCCGGCCCGGAACGGGATCCAGTCGGAGGCCTCGAGCTCCTCGCGCGTGGCCTCGACCACGGGCAGCGACTCGTGGCTGTCCACCGTCGTCCGGCCGTGACCCGGGAAGTGCTTGACCGTGGCCCCCACCCCGGCCGCCTGGAGCCCCGCCACCGCCGCGGACACGATCGCCGCCGCCAGGACCGGGTCGTCCGAAGCCGCGCGGTCGGCCACGATCGGGTTCGCGGGCTCGAGCGCGAGGTCGGCGACCGGCGCGAAGTCGACGTGGAAGCCGTGCGCCGCCAGCTCGCGACCGATCTCGGTCCAGGCCGCGCGCGCTAGCGCCGGATCGCCGGCGGCGCCGAACGCCATGAACGAGGGAAAGCGGGTGCCGGAGTCCGGGAACTGCTGGCCGAGCCCGCGCTCGAAGTCCCCGGTCACGAGCGGCGGGATCGGCGCGCGGGCGCGCGCCTCCGCGAGGAGCTCGCCCACCGCCACCAGGTCTCCGCCGAAGACGATCACGCCGCCCCAGCCGTGCCGGTCGATCCCGCCCAGGAAGGCGTCGCGCGTCGCGGAGTCGCCCCGGAAGTCGCGCAGGGGGACGCACACCAGTTGGCCGGCCAACTCCGCGGGTGAGAGGGCGTCCGCCGACGCGGCGCCGATCTCGGGCGGATCGGCGCTCACCCGGTCCTCGCGTTCCCCATCGGCGGCGGGAGGGCCAGCTTCCCGAGGAGCGCGGGGTGACGCGCCCCGGTCGCGCCGGGCAGGGCCACCGCGCGTCCGAGCGCGCTCTCGTACGCCAGGATCGCGAACGCGATCGCCTCCTTGTGGTCGCCGTCGATGCCCGCCGCGTCGATCGGCAGCACCTCGCGCGGGGCTAGGCGCGAGGCGAGCGCGTCCATGAGCGCGCGATTCCGCCGACCGCCGCCGGACACCAGGACGCGCGCGCGGTCGGGCACCGGGGACGTCCCCGCCGCGCCCTCGAGCGCCCGCGCCACCGACTCGACCGTCACGGCCGCGGCCGTTGCCAGCCGGCCCCGCGCCGCTTCCTCTCCGAGCCCGGCCAGCGGCCCGAACACCCGCTCGGTCCACCCCGATCCGAATCGCTCGCGCCCGGTGGACTTCGGCGCCGGGAGGGAGAAGTAGGGGTCCGAGAGCGCGGCCGCGAGCCGGGCCGGGTCCGCGGTTCCCGCCGCGCCCGCGGCGCCATCCCGGTCGTGCGTGACCCCCAGCAGGCGCTCGGCCAGCGCGTCCAGCACCATGTTCCCGGGGCCGGTGTCGAACGCGACGACGTCCGCGGCCTCCGCGCCGGGTGGCAGGATCGTCACGTTGGCGATGCCGCCCAGGTTCAGGCACACCGTCCACCGGTCGGCGAGCGTGAACAGGGCGTGGTCGACGTACGGGACGAGCGGCGCGCCCTCACCTCCCGCGGCCACGTCGGCGGGCCGGAAGTCGTGCCAGACGGGCACTCCGGTCCGCTCGGCGATCTCCGCGGCTTCTCCGATCTGGAGCGTGCACCGGATCCCCCCCCGCTCGCCGCGCGGGTCGTGCCAGACGGTCTGGCCGTGGCTTCCGATCAGCGCGACCTCCGCGAGCGCCGCTCCCGCCGCCTCGGTGGCGTCGACGGCGGCCGCGGCGAAGGCGGTCGCGATCTCGACCGACAGCCGCGCGACCGCCGGCGCGGTCAGCTCCTCGGGCCGGCGAAGCGCTCCCGCCAGCGCGTTGGCGTACGGTCGGGACGCCACGCCCAGCACCGCGCAGCGGAGGGAGCGTCCCCCGCCGGAGAGGCGACAACAAGCGGCGTCGACCCCGTCGGCGCTCGTCCCCGACATGAGGCCCACCACGAGCGCCCCGCCCTCGCGGCGCAGCGATCCCGCGAGCCTTTCTATCGGCGTCTCGGCCGCGGGCCGCGTCCTTCGTGCCCCCTTCGTCCGTGTGCGCATCGGGGCCCAACGTAGGGCCGTCACGGGCCTCGGCCAACCCGATCCGTGGTGGCCGCACCGCCGGAGTTTTTTCGGACGCCTGGAACCTGGCGGCGACCCGAGAGTATCACGGGACAGGAAACGTCGCCGCCGTCGAATAGCAACCGCGGCCCCGCGGTGGTGGCGTCAGAGAGCCCCCCTCTCCGGAGGGGGGCTTTCGCTTTTCGAGTCCGGCTCCCTCCGCTCCCTCCGCACGCGTGCGCCTCGCGCCGACAACCGTGTATGCTCGGGACACCCATGAACCCGAACCAGGGAGGTGCGGATGAGCGTGCACATGGTCATCGAGGTGCTGGCCCAGTCGGATACGGGCTGGGAGGACGCGGCCCGCAAGGCGGTCCGCGAGGCGAGCGAGACCGTGAAGGGGATCAAGGCGGTCTACGTCGAGCACATGCAGGGGGTGGT
>Ga0299913_10002080_pt1 | contig 15554 bp, 27 predicted proteins | sample RVTome_9_FD_201360 | JGI IMG/M metagenome (GOLD analysis project Ga0299913, IMG submission 201360) | Soil microbial communities from uranium-contaminated site in the Upper Colorado River Basin, Wyoming, United States - RVT155D38 (version 2) ...
CCTGGCGCTTCGGCTTGGCTTCGCGCCATTGCTGGTAACACACGGCAAGGCGTTGCTCTTGGTCAGGGAATTCTTTCTTTATGGTGTCATCGGACAGGCAACGTTCGATGAAGTCCCGTTCTTTCTCGCCGGCCTTCGGCTTGATGAGTGGCACGTTAGGCTTCCTTTAAAGTTGTGCGCGGGAATTCCCCGCTCCTTCAGGGCGGGGATGAAAGCGCACCTCCGAACTTGACACTTGTTTGCAGTCTCCAAACGGCCCATGGCCTATACTATTCGCACTTGGGTATCCCCCAAGATTCCTCCTTTGGAGGATGTTCTTTGGCAATGAAGGTATCCGGTTCCCACCGAAAGATCGTGGTGGGGTAAAACCTGCACGTTGCAAAAGCCAAACGTATCTACGTAACCCGAAAGGGCCAAGTAGTAGTTGCCCAGACACGGGCCTATGTGGTCTTGGGAGCAGCGCGGACGGCAAGCACTCAGGCTTTGCTGAGGATTCTTCTAGAATCACGCCTATGTCTCCTGTATTTCCAAGAAGCCCCGCGCCTTTAGGCCGGGGAGTGTCACGTCGCTCACGTCCTCAACGGTGTTCCCCGCCGCGTAGGCGGTTTAGAAGAATGGCGAAAATCGAAAGGAAAGCGCCAGGCGGTTCCCCGCCGTGTAGGCGGTTTAGAAGGAATAATCCCGGGCCACCGTCGAGTAATTGGGTTCCCCGCCGTGTAGGCGGTTTAGAAGATAAGCAACTGAAGGAATTCAGGGGCATGCTTGTTCCCCGCCGTGTAGGCGGTTTAGAAGGCGTGCGGCTTTTCCACTCGGATTCCGTTACGGTTCCCCGCCGTGTAGGCGGTTTAGAAGTTCCTCCAGGCTCGTGGCCACGGCCACGTAATGTTCCCCGCCGTGTAGGCGGTTTAGAAGCAGTTCGACCAGTCGGCTTAACTCTCGGGTGAGTTCCCCGCCGTGTAGGCGGTTTAGAAGTGCAACGCTTAGTGGTCGCTCTGACCATCGGCGTTCCCCGCCGTGTAGGCGGTTTAGAAGATTAGCCACGAGCACCTGCAGCGCCTGGTGGTGTTCCCCGCCGCGTAGGCGGTTTAGAATGGTTTAGAATTTGTCTTTGACCTTATGCTCCGCATTCGAGCTAAATATAAATCCTTTTGCTTTCTCGGCTTGCCGTTCCAGCTCGATCTGCGCCTCAACATCGTGCGGGTTATTCCCGCGGGATCTGATGATCTGCGCCCGCGACGCAAAGCCGCCCTGCACCATGAGCAGGTTGGCATTGATTTCGCGTTGAGGGTCTATCCACGGACTCGCCGGTCCCCGGTAATCGGCTGAGAAGACCGTCGCGGGGTCGACCTCCTGGGGGATTTTATAAAGCCCGGCGAGCAGCGCCATCCGTTGCACCCGTTCGTAAATGTGCTGGGTGCACTGATCCTTAAAATCATCGGTGAGGCTGCGGTAACTGATATCCGCCTCAACGAGGGCCTGGCGTTGGCTACTGTAGGTCCCGTTATAATCCCGGGCGACGGTCGAATAATTGGAGCCCGTTCCCGCCGCAATCGCCTTGAGCATGGCGTTGCGAAACGGCTCTAAGAGCCCGCTGGGCCGTTTGACATCAATCGCGCCGACCTCTTCGCCGGGGGCTAAGGTGTCGAAGATCAATCCCGGCTGGAGCTTGAAATCCCGCGGGGCCGGCTCGCCGTTGGTGCCCGGCTCCGGGGGCATATACATGTCCGGCGTGCCCTTGCGGACAAAGCCGGCCATGGCCGCGGCCACCCGGGCGGCGACTCGTTCAGATTCCTCGTAATCCTTGAGGTCATCGAGACGATTAAGCACCGCGGCGAGGATCGTCACCCCGCGGGCTTGGCGAAAGCGGCGCACGCTCTTGACGTGGATGATCCGTTCGGCCGGGACCCGCTTGGTGTCGAGGCGCCAGCCGCCATCGCCGGGATGGGTCTTGTAGAGGTGAAAGGCCCGCGGCCGGCCCCAGGCGTCGCGCTCCACCCCTTGGGTAATGCCGAGGCGCTCATCATCGAGGTCGGCCAGGTAATCGGCCTCGAGGAGTTCCAGGGATAGCGGCACCCGCGAGCCGTGTTCCAAAAACGGTACGGCACCCTCCAGGACCTGCAGCAAGGCCTCGCCATCGCGCAGCCAGGCCAGACACAGCAGCCACTCGGCCGACGCCCAGGAATGCTCCTTCGTGGTCTCCGGTTGCCGTCCCCAGGCCTCCCACACCGCGGCCTGGGCTTTGGCGAGTTCATCATGGATGGCGCCGTCCCGGGTGCGCGGTTGCGGTTCCACGGCAATCCCGGTCGGGCCGACGATCCGATCACAGAGCGTGGTGAGCAGCCCACAGGCCAGATCATGGTTTTGATCGAGGTGGCGGGCGAGCGCCCGTAACGGCGCGCCGGCCCGGCGGGTGGTGGTATCGCCGCTGGCGTTATCGGCCCGGGTTTTCCGGTAGCGGCTGGGCTGAGCGGCCTCATAGAGGCGCAGCAGGGTGCGGGCCTGGGCGCGCTTTAAGCCCCAGTGCGGCGCGACGGCGGCAATGGCCCGATCCAGCCAGCTGGGATTATCGGTCATCTTTTGCGATCCGCTTTCTAAAAGGCGCGACTTTGCTCAAGGCAGGCTTTAACACTCGTTTGCAATCTCAAGGCTCTGATCCCTTTATACTTAGTGGTGCGTTAAGGCACCCATGTGGTAAACGGTTGGCGCGCAAAAATACGAGCATCATTGGGCATTGGTCGGGTAACCGGCACGAGTCGCGAAAGACCAAGGCTTGGCGCCCCATGGTGAGGCTGCCGTTGCGAGAGCAACCCCCCTGGTCAGGGGTGTCAACCAGCCCAACGGGTATGCGGTTAGGCTCGGAAATCCGCTCATGATGCCCAATGTCGCGTGCGATGATCCGCAGGGACGCGGGGAGTACAGCGACAAGCCCCTGAATTTATTCATGGGATCGTTGACGGAAATTGGCGACGCTGTAGAGGGGCGAACCACCGCGGGCGGTCACCTGGGCCTTCGCCACTTCCACGGCCGCCAGTTGGCGTACGGCCAGCAGGTCCGGCTTGGAATGGTAGCGCACGGTGCGATCGCCAAATTGCACCTGCAAGGTGTCGCGCTTGAGCGCGTCATCGATCGCGTCGAGGTCGGTTTGGGTCCAGGCCATCTAAAGCCAATCTCCTGAGGTGTTGATCCAGCCGCCGCTGCTTTGGGGCCGCGGCGGTGGCGTTGCGACGCGCGGGCGTTCCCCGCTGGCCGGCGTGCGGCCGCTGCCTAAAATCCGCCTGGCGAGATAGGCGAGCCCCTCGCAGTCTAAAAAGTGATTGTCCTTGCGGGTGCGAATCCACAACACCCGGCCGGCGGCGGTGGTCAGGCGCTGCTCGGCGACGATCTGCCGGCAATAGTCGTCATCGATATCGCTCGGCAGAAACCAGGCGCCGGGCTGGTCCTGGGGCCAGTCGATGCGGCCGTGGATAAAGCTCTTGGCGAGCCCCGTGTCGAAGTGCCACAGTTGCACGCCGTGGCGAATGAGCTTGCCGCGGACGTTGACATCGATCAGGGTGGCCTTGAAAGGCTTATCCAGCTGGTCGTGGCCTTTGGTGGCCAACACCTGCCGGGGATGGGCGCGGGCGAACTGATAGACGATCTCGGCGCGGTAACCCGAGTCCACCGCCATCCGGGCAATGGGCAGATCGCCCCACCGCTCCAGCAGGATTTCGGTCGCCAGCCGGCTCCAGACCTCCAGCTGTTCGGTATCGCCCCACAGTTCGCCGCGGTCGATCAGATACGAGGTTAACCCCGGCGCCCAGCCGCGCACCATCCAGACCAGGCGGTTTTTTTGCACGTCAACGCCACTGGTCAACAGCATGACGGCCTCGGGCACCTCGCCCAGCCGATAGCCCAGCGCACAGGCCTTGACCGCCTCCGTCTTCGGCGCCTCGCCCTTGAGCCGGTAGAGCTCGCCCAGGCCGGTATTGACCACGCCCTGCAGCTCGCCGGGATCACCCGAATGGGCGGCCTTGACGTAATCGTGAGCGCGCTCGCCGAGGCTCACCCAGTTGGAGCACAGCCCCGAGACCCAGAACGAGGCGATGGGGTTGTCGGGTGCTTCACCCTGCACCGTGCCATCCGGGGTGATCCACTGCCCGGGCGCCACAAACCGACCGTGGTGATTCATGGCCTCTTTATGCCGGTCCGTGCTCTCGGCGCCGCAGTGCGGGCAGACCAACCGGGCGGTCTCCCAGGCGCGATCGGGATCGGCGCCCTGCTCCCAGCGCAATAAGGCAAAGCGCGGGATGGAGTAGTCGCCACAGTGCGGGCACGGCCAGGCCCATTCGTGACGGGTGCCGGATTGCCACAGCCGCCAGGTGGGGCTTTGGATGTCCTCGGCCGGCGCCACCCGCCAATGGGTGAGGCCGGTTTCCAAGGTCTCGGTGTCAACCGCGCCCTCTAAGGGCGTCGAGACCACCAACACTAAGCCGTTGGGATAGGTACTCACCCGGGCCTTAGCCAGGGTCACCGGGTCGCCCTCGCCTTTGACGAGCTTCATCCGGTCCCGCTCGTCGATCAGCACCAGCGCCGCCGGGTGGGAGGCCAGCTCGGTGGGCGAGCCGGCCCAGCCAAACCCTAAGCGCACGCCGTTGATGTGCTTTTCGTAGAGGGTGTCCTTCTTGCCCTTGGCCAGCCCCGCCCAGAGGCTCGGCACCTGGCGGAACATTTTTTTGATCCGATCGCCGGAGATGGACTTGACGTTCTTCTCGGTGGGGCCGAAGTAAATCACCGGCTGGGGATCATCGTCGAGCTTCCAGCCGATAGCGTTCAGCATCACGCCATCGGTTTTGGCCATTTGACTGGCCATCACCGCCACCACCATCCGATGGCGACTGCCGGCCAGGCGTTCGGTAATCTCGCGAATCCAGGGGGCGCGCTCGGACCGAAACGGCCCGGGTTCAGCGGAACCGGCCGGCAGTTCCCGCTTAGCCTCCGCCCATTGCCACGGCGTTCTCTTCGGTGGCGGGCGCAGCCAATCCGCTGCCTGGATCCACCGTGAAGAAATCCTGTAATCGGTGGGCGGCCGCAGAGCGAATTCGTCGGCATTCATCCAGTAAGCGTTCTCGGATTTCGGCCGGGTCGTCGAGGTTGGCCAGTGGGGTCGCGAGCCGTCCGGCCAGGCCATCCAATTGCGCGCCGATCAGGATCATGGCGGCGCTGGCGGCCTGTTGCATCTCATCGAGGTTGGCGAGCCGCTGCTCTTTCTCGGCGTTGACCAGGTCCTGGTGGATCCGCTTGGCCTTAATGAGCAGGTACTCCTCGGCCTCGCGGCTGCGGGGGTCATCGGTGTCGAGGTCAGGCACCCGCTTGGCGACTTCCCGGCTGATCAGCCAGGCAATGGCGGCCTCGGTATCAATCTGGACCTCGGCGCCTTTCTTGCCGGTGCGGCTGGCGGGCAGCCCCTGGGCGATCATCTCGCCCACGGTGCGCGGCGACTTACCGATGATTTCAGCGAATTGCGCCCGATTGACGATCCGGCCCATAGCGTTCCCATAGCGGTTGTCAATGGGGGTTTCAGTGGGAAGAAGGGAGCTGATTTTGGGGCGCAAAAATAGCCGCTGGCCGGAATGCGAATTACCCGTGGACCCCTCCCCCCTCCTGAGGACCCGTAAGCTATTGATTTGTATAGCTTTAAAGACTGTTACCGCGCCGTCCTCAGCGCCTGCGCAATCGCCCCCAGAAAGATGGCCCGATAATCCCGGTCCACCACCCGCTGCGCTACGTCGAAGAACTTGAAGATCACCTTATACTGAGGCGTCTTCACCCCCACCATAAACGGTGCGATCTGCTTACCCTGGCGGCGAAAGATAATCAACCGGCCGCGGGTGCGCTTGGCAAAGAAGCGGGTGCGGCGGCCGGTCGGGGTGTTCTGGTACGGGTCCCATTGCGCGCGCAGATGGGAGAGCATGGTATTGATCTGTCCCCGGCTGATATTGCCGTACTGATCCAGGGGGGCGCCACTCCCGGGCACCAGGAATTCAGAACTGCCCAGGATACCCTTCCGGCGCAGCAGCACTTCCGAGCGCTTGGCGGTACGCTCACCGCCTTCGATATGGGGGAGCAGGTACTCAGTGGCGGGGGTGCCCTTGGGGGCATAGTCGCGCAGCCAGACCCGCGAGCTTTGCCGGGTCTTGGTCGCCGGCTGGACAAAGAGCGAGTTCAGCGTAAAGGGGGTCGGTCGGTCAAAGAGCCGCTTGATTTCCTCGACCTCCTCGGCCTTGACCTGTTGAGCAAGCTGGGTCAGACCCAGGGCCGTCGCAAAGGGGACCTGCTCCTGGGGAATAGACCGCAGCATCCGCTGCACGGCTTCGAGGCCTTGAACATCAACTCTCACGGTTGCCCCCCATCCGTGGCCGTCCCCGGTGCAGCCTGCCCTGAGCCGGTCGCCGGGGGAAGCACCGGGGGCGCCGGGGCTTCTTGTCTGGGGGCTTGGCCGGGTTGCACCCGGGTTTCGAGCGTGGACAGCGCCCGCTCCAGCGAACGGATGCGCTCCTCGAGGCGGATAATGGCCTGATCACGGGCTTCGAGATCGCGGCGGGCATCACTGGCCTGGTAGCTCGCCGCCAGCCGGTCTTGCAGCGTAGTCAGACGGCGCTCCAGGGCGGTAAACGCCGTTTCCATCCCATCGAGCTTAGTGACGCTGCGCTCGCTGACGACACTCAACTCCGTCACCGACGTCCCGACCCAGATCACCCCGCCGGCGATCAAGGACACGATGATCGATTGCAGGTGGCGCTCCAGGCTCGATGATACCCGCACGCCGGTCCCGCGCTCGGGATCGCGGCGATCCAGGAAAGCCTGTCCTGAGCCTGTCGAAGGGGGCGGGGATTGCTCAGTCGCCATCACCCGGTCCACGCGCTACGGCCCACACACAGCCGAGCGCCAGTAGCAGATAGACCCCACCGCTCGGCAGGGGCGGCTCGGTTATTAACAGCAACATCGCCACCAGCAGCCAGATCAGGGCGGCGGTTAAGGCGCACAGCAGCCGCAGCGGGTGCGGGTCCAGGTACAACCCCAGCAGTTGGCCCACGCCCTGTAACGCCAAGAGGCCCGCCCAAAACCGCGCCGGGGCAAACTGGTGCAGTACCCGCAAGCTCGGGGCCTCGGCAAAGGCATCCAACGGCAATACCAGCACGGCACTCCACCAGAGTGCCGTGAGCGCGGCCAATAGTTCGATCAAGCGAGTATCAGTATCGGCCAGGGACGTCGTCGGCATGGGGTATGGAGGCAATAAAAAAGCCGGCTTTTGGCCGGGCTCAAGGGAGAATTTCGGAAGTTACCTTGGTGTAGCGCAAAACTCCGCCGGAGTCAAGGGCTTGTGCGGGTTCGGCGGTTCATCCCCACGTGCGTGGGGAACAGTAGTACGCTTCAATCCCTAAGCTACGCCATATCGGTTCATCCCCACGTGCGTGGGGAACAGGCTTCCAAGGCGACAATGCCTTCCTCCAGGCTCGGTTCATCCCCACCCGCGTGGGGAACAGGGGCGATTGTTGCGACATCTGCCCCCCTCAACCGGTTCATCCCCACCCGCGTGGGGAACAGTTGCTGCACGATCTGGCTTGGAGCTGTTACCGCGGTTCATCCCCACACGCGTGGGGAACAGATCAATTTATTATGCATATCCTTTGCTAGATACGGTTCATCCCCACGCGCGTGGGGAACAGGTCCGCAGGCGATAGGTTTCGCCCTGCTCGCCGGGTTCATCCCCACGCGCGTGGGGAACAGGCAATCAAGGCCACCACGTCAGCCAGCAGTGACGGTTCATCCCCACGCGCGTGGGGAACAGGGACCAGGAGACGATCGCGCCCTGTTGGAACTCGGTTCATCCCCACGCGCGTGGGGAACAGATGCCCTTATCGCCCATTACATCTACTGCCCCCGGTCCATCCCCACACGCGTGGGGAACAGGGAACAGGAATAGTCTAGCACCGATTCAGGCACTGGAGCGGGTTCGGCCGGCAAAATAGCTCTGCAACGCCACCTCCCCCAATTGGCGGCGATCGGCCAAGGTCTTGACCGCAATCCCCAACCCGGCGGCCACCTCGGCGAGCGGCTGATCCCGCTCGCGCAGATAAACCGCCCGCACCGCCCCAATGGCGCGGGCCTGGCTCGGCCCCTGGCGCTGGATCGTAGCCATCGCCTGGATCACCTCCCGCACCCACGGCGTCGGCTCCACCGGCCCCGGCGGATGGGAGGCTGGCACGCCGCCATGGGGCTCCTGGAGGGCCGCCAGCGCGCAGGGGACGCCGCCCTGGGCGGTGGTGTGCCACTTCGCCCAATCGTTTAAGAGGTAGCGGACGGTTTTCAGGTCCATGGCTTAATCCGGCCCCCGGGGCACCTTCCGCACCCGCTCGATCGGCCGCCACTGGGGCTCGCGGTGCTGGTAGCTGACCTGCACATAACCGGTGGCGTACTCGATATGATCGATCCAGCCAATGGCGCCATGGCGATCGAGCACTTTATCGCCCACCTGGAGGGCCTTAAGCGCCCGGAGAATCCGCGGTTTATCCGGTAGCGGTCTGGGCATAGCTTGCTTCCTTGCGCGCCGCGGCCTGTTCCCGTTCCACGCGCTCCGCGGCGAGCGCTAAGGCCTCGGCTTCCTGATCCGCGAAGATCTGCCGGTAGCGCTGGCGCGTCCGCAGGCCGGTATGGATCTCCTGACCGGGACTGACCGGTTCGGCCGTCCAATTCACGATGTCAACTAGCCAGAACATAGGCTAAAACTCCGAGGCCCGATTGCGGGCCAGATAAGCCGTGATCGCGGCCACCAGGGAGCCCAAGGCGGCGAGCAGGGCGGCGGCGATCTCCTCGTTGACCTCGATGTTCAGCCAGGCGGTGAGCCCGTAGGCGACCACCGCGGCGGTGGGGGTGCCGACCAGGGCGGCGGCTTTGACTTTGCGCACCGGCTGGTGACTGGTTTGGTCGATCAGCGACGGTTGATAGCGGCGACTCATCGGCGGCCCCTCCGGGTGTGGACCTGCCGCGGTTCGGTGCGCAGGAAGTCCCGAATCACCGTCGGGCGGCAGGCCCTTCGGCTGAGCTCAGGACAGGCTTTTTTGGGTGAGTGGGCCGCCGCTCGCGGCCGGGAGTGCGGTTCCTTTCGACGGTGCTCAAGACAGGCCTTCTTGGCGGACATAAAGCCTCCTTCTTTAGGTGGCGGTTGTTTACTCTTTATTTCCTTCAAACAGTGCTTCTACTTCATCAGCCGGAGGTGGGTCAGGAAGCTGTAACGGCTGCCAATGCGTTATGATCCCATTATCATCCCGATACTTGTAAGTCATCCATGACCAATAGCCCGGTGCCCTGGCCCATTCGGCACGCCAGCCGATCATTATCTGATCAGCCAGGCCGTCGAATAGCCAAACGTCTTCACCAAATGCCGGCAGCGGATTGGCCTCTTTCCGGCGCTTGTCATAAGGAATCCAGTCGCCCATCAGTTGATTTTCCACTGCGTAATTTGAAACCGACCATACGTGGGCCTAAAATCCCCCACGCCCACTAAGCGGCCCGCATTAATCAGCACATCATGCAAATGATCCGGCGGAATGTATTCCGGCAGTAAGACCAGCAATTCGAGGTCAATCGTCCAACCGGCCCGTAACGCCGGTCGCGTTCTGGTCACACCATTGCGCTGCACCACCACCCGCCTTTTGTCTTCGTAATCCCACTCTATTTGCCCGAGACTCGCCAGATTGGTCAAACTCTGCACGCCGGCCCGGTAGAGATCCATCGCGGATTTGCGCGGCGAGCGCGGATCTTGGCGGTATTTGGCGGCATGGATAATGCTCTGACGCACGTATTCGCCGGGAATGGCTAATTCGCCGGCTTCATTGCGGTAGACATAGCTCGATAGATCATCGGACTTCTTCGCGGCACTGCCTTTGGCCGCCTTGCTTTTGGCCTCGACCGATTCGACATTCCAGCGATGAAAGAGAAAATCACTGGTGCCGGTAATCGCCACGTTAACCGCATAGGGGGCGCTGGCTTCGATCACCTCTATGGCGCCGTTGGTCGGTTCGTTTACTACCGTTACCGGTTTCAATTTTGCTTTTGTCATAAGCACTATTCTCCGTCGTTGATTAGAAAACCTTGCCTTGCCGTCGCCCTAACACACCTCGACCCGCCTCGCCTCGCCCCGCCTGGGCTTGCCTCGCCCCGCCTTACCTCGCCTCCCTAACCACGCCGATCCAGGCCAAACCGAACCCTGCCCTGCCAATCGAGCCTAACCTTGCCTTGCCGCGCCTAGGCCTGTCCTGAGCGCCGTCGAAGGGCCCACCGAGCCGAACCTAAGGGTGTTTTTCCCGCTCCCGTGGCGAATCGACCGAAAACTATCTCTGCCAATGCGGTTTCCAGGCGCTCATAGGATGATTCTCGGCGATTTCTCGCCAAGACAGGTGGGGTACACGCGCTCCGGCCGGTTGAGGCGAAAATTTCGCTTCTCTGCGGCCTCCTGCTCACCGCCCTCCCAACAGGGCCATCACCACCACCACATACCCCGTCGCCACCGCCAGCAGCATCATGACCGCCGGCAGCAACACCCACAGTCCTGTCCTGAGCACCGCCGAAGGGCCGGCCAGGGGGCGAAGGCGGCGCTGGATGGGCGGCGGCGTGGGCGGCGCCGGTGGGCCGGGGAGGTGTTGGGCACGGTACTCGGCAAGCGAAATCACTTGGGGCATGGGGGCTATCTCCTTTTCGATTTCGATGAGGGCCGCCGCCACGGATGATCGGCGGACCAGCCGGTCTGCTCGTGCGGCAGCAACTGCCAGTGCTCGCCATCGGCAATGGCCTGGCGCAACTGGTGGAGCGACACCCCGGCGGCCCGGGCCGCGGCGGTGATCGACGGATAGGTTTTGCCGGTCTCGACGCACTGCACTGGACAGGGCAGGCCACGGACGAGGGTGGGACGGTTAGGCATCATCGGTAGGCGATCCCTTTATAAACAGATCTGTGGTATCCTATCCCTATCGAAACGGCCGAGGGATGGCGATGAAATACAGCGAGTTCGTGCGCTGGTTGCAGGCCAGGGGCGTGGTGATCAGCAAAGGCAAGGGGCGCCATTACCTGAAGGCGACCTACCGAGGAAAAACGGTCCCCATCCCCTACCATGGCGCCAAAGAGATCGGCGAAGGCGTCCGGAGGAAGATCCTGAAAGAGTTGGGCCTTTCGGCTTCGCTCAAGACAGGCCTTGAGCCGTAATCCGCTATCCCGCCAAAGGAGCATCCCATGTTGAGCTACCCTATCCGTATCACCCCTGACACCGTCGGCTATATGGCCACCTGCCGCGACCTGTCGGAGTTCGTGGGCGCGGGCGACACCGTCGAGGACACCTTGCAGAACGCCGTTGAAGGCCTGGAAACCACGCTGGGCATCTATCTCGATGAACGCCGTCTCGTCCCCCAACCCTCGGCGCCCCAACCGGGTGAACAGTCGGTGGCCGTGCCCGCCCTGACCACGGCCAAGGTATTCCTGTCCAACGCCCTGCTCGAGGCGGGTTGGGCGAAAGCGGACCTGGCCCGCGCGCTTCGCTGCCATCCGACCCAGGTGGAGCGGCTCTTGGACGTCAATCACCAGTCCCGGCTCGATCGGCTGGAGGCGGCGTTGGCCGCCCTCGGCAAGCGCTTGCGGGTCGAGGTGTCGACGGCGGCCTAGCACAACCCCTCCTTCACCAGCGCCGCAAAGGCCGTCAGCGTGAGCTCCGCGGTATAGCCCACATCCGTGCAGATAATCCCCCACTCCGGCCTAAGCGTCCCTAAGCCCACCCGCACCCGCCAGGGTTGCCGGTCCAGCCGGTAGGCGAGCGCGGGCTTGAGGCGGGCCGTCTCGGCCTGGGTCACCGCTTGCGCCCACCATTGGCCGAGGCGGGGATGTTTCCCGGCCCGCTGGCACTCCACCGCCCAGCCGGCGATCCCGAGGAGGTCGCAGCCGCCCTCCCGGCATTGGCTGAGGTTGCGAACGACCGCTTCGCCCAGGTGCACCCGCAGCAGGCGCACCAGTTCGCGCTCGCCGTCGAGGCCTTTGCGGCGGGGGGCGGCGCTCAAGGAGATTCCCACCGCCGGCAGGCGGGCGAACGCAGGCAGATGTCGGTGCGACGGCCAGGCGTCCACGCGGCTTCCATCAGCCGGCATTTCCAGTAGGTCTTGGCGTACTGGCGGGCGATCCGATGCCGGCAGGATTGGCAGGTCTCGCCAGCCGGGCCGGTGCCCGGGACCGCGGCATAGCCCATGGCCTGGCGTTTCGCCTGGGCTTTTAGCCGCTGTTTGGCCTCGGCCAGGGCCTGGGGCGAGCACTTGAGGAGTTGAAACTGGATCGCTTTCTCGCTCATCTTTTTTGCGCTCCGTTTTCCAAAAGGCGCGGATACCCCGGCCCTTTAGGTCGGGGAGGAGCGCCCTCAGCAACAAAGGTTTGCAATCTCAAGGCTCTGATAATGCTAAAATTACTTCCAAGTCCACGGCCGGTTGGTTGAACGATTCGACTGAGCGGTACGCTACGGCTGAACAGCTTGGCGCTGGCTAAGGGATCCGCCGGCGGGGTCGCTTCCCTTCGGGGACACCGTAGAACAGGTGCGTCACCCGGCCCAATAAGCCTCGGGGTTGGCCAAGTTAACCCCGGCCTGAAGGCTTTGGTTCGCGGCGTCGAAGGATTGGCGTTTAGCATGAACAATCTCCTCTCTAGGGTGGACCAAGCTCCGCCCTTCAGGGCGGAGAAGGTGACACCGGCAGCACACCCTTGGTTTGCCAATCGACCGCCTGGTAGCCGTGGCACCACGGACAATGCCAGTCCTCCCCACGGTTAGGCTTCGGAATGACCACGGCGCGACAGCCGCAGCGGCCGCAGTGGAGGATCGTCAGGCCGTCCAGGTCCTGGACGGTGGCGGTGGGGAAGAGGGGGGTGCTAATCGGCATGGCGCTGCTCCTCGAGGCGCGCGGCCTCCGCGACAATGCGCTCGTAGATTTCGGCTTCCTCGTTGCACCGGATGGCCTCGCCGTCCATCCCATTGGCCCAGGCGTGGGACGCCTTGGCGCGGCAATACTCAGCCCGGAGGCGCCAGGTGGTGAGCAAGGCGTCATAGCGCGCGGCCGCCTGCTTGGCTTGGCTGTGCTCCCAATTTCGCCCGGTTTTGATCAGCGCCTGGGCGTCTTGCCGGGCCTCGCGGTAAGCCTGCTCGATGGGGTTCATGGCGTCTCCTCGCCGCCCAAGGCCTCGCCCTGTCGAAGGGCCGCCTGCAATCGGGCCCTTCGCTCGTCGTCCGCCGGGGTCAGGCACCGGCCTGGCGGCCCTTCGGCTGTGCTCAGGACAGGCGTCGGGATGGGATCGCGGGTGCTCCTCTCCTGGCCGGCCAGGCCTGTCTTGAGCGAAGTCGAAAGGGCCTGGCGCATCCGGGCCAGATGCGGCCGGGCGATTTGGGCGCGACTCGAGTGGCTCATGGCGTGTTCTCCGCACGATGGGGCCGCAAGATGCCCCGGAGGTTGGCAATCTCGGCCGTGGGCACTTTCCTGGGCGGGTCGCCCCCACCTCCTCGGGGGAGCGGTTTCTTGCGGGCGGCCGCTTCCCGCGCCGCTTGCCGGCGCACGGCCTCGCGGGCCTCCCGGACCTGGAGCGCGCCGGTCGGCTGGAAGGTCCCGGCCTTGTGGCACTCGCAGAGGGTGCGCAGGAAGGCAAGCGGGGTATGTACCAGGTTGTGGCGGGGATCCAGCCGCCAGGCCAGTTCGTCAAGCAGGGTTTGGGCATCGAGCAGGGTGAACAGGCACACCAGTTGCCAGGCCCTCACCACTTCGGCCGGGTTGAGCTTAGCGGGGAAGATCAACTCGTCTCGGGCCAGCGTGCCTTCGGCCAGGTGGCTATCGGGCGGGGCCTGGCGTTCTGCCGGGTTCTCGCTGAGGCGGGGAAGTTCTGCCCTTTGCTCGCTTTCTTCGCTTTTTTCGCTTGGTGAAGTACTACAACTACGCGGCGGGGGGGGCGGCGGGGGGGTGGGGTCCGGTTCTTCCTCTGTAGGGGGTTCAGAGGGAGTAGTAGTAGTTTCCTGTTCTTGTTCCTGTTCCTGTTCCTGTTTAGGCATAGGTTCCGGGGAACGTTCCGGGGAACGTTTGGGGTAACGTTCCCCTAAAGGTTCCCCGAACATTTTGGGGTGCCTACTTCGATAGCCTTGGAGGACCTCCAGATGCCCGTCGCCCCAATGACTCGCATACTCCTCCAGGGACTCGAAGGCCCGCATTTTCAGAGGGCAATTAGGCACCTCATCAAAGGCGGCTAGCCATGATTTGAGAATGTTAGGGTTGTGCGGCTGATTCCATCGAAAGAAGTTCGGGAACCAGACCACCTGAAACCGTTCATCCACCTCGATGAACTGATTCTCGATACATTCCTCTATCCCTTTCCGGTAACGTTCCTCAGACCAGCGCTTATCGGCGGCAAGGCCCGCCACCGAGGCCTTGTACAGCCCAATTTGATTGGTGAGGGGATTGGTAAAGGTGTGGAAAAAGACCAGTTGGCCATCGTCGGAGACAAAGGGAAATTTGTCATCATTCCAGATCAAACAATGGAGAGACCGGTACCTAGACATCGCTATCGTCCTCCGTGTCTATAGCTCCAATAAAATGCGGTGAGTGAATCTGCCAGCCATCGCCCTGTTCACTTAAGAACTGGATAGCGAGTAATTCACGGATACCCTGCGCGGCCTGCTCCGGCGATAACGCCGCTGATTCGGTCATCTCGCCGATGGACTCTGTCACCCGCCCCTCTACCGTGGTATAGGGCGAGGTCAGCAGGTAAAGCGCCAGCCAGCGAGCGGGATAAGAGAGCGTATGAATCGCCCGGTCCTGCCAGAAGTCGGGGGATAAATAACCTTCGGGGCGGGCATAGGGACGCTGGTTTTTTTGGTGTGGTTCGGTCATAATCAACTCCGAGGGATATGGTTTAGTCATTGCGATCGAACCCGCCGGTAGTGGTACTGCCGGCGGGTTTTTTGTTGCCTGAAGAAAAAAAACGGCGAGCCGGTAGGCTGGGACCGGATCGCCGTCAAGGTGGCGGAGGATCGCCAAGAAAACGAAGGGGGAAACGTCGAAGCGGGGGCGTGGTCTATGGGGTTGGGGTACATGCGTTCTCCATTATTGTTCACAATTTCCTTAAAGCACCCGGCCTATACTGGCGGTGCTTGCTGGGGGATCGGCCAATGAAAAGGCCTCCCTGGCGGGTTGGGAACGTGAATGGGACTTGTGTTGTGCAGCACGATGACCCCCTTTACTTCCTAGTCTTTTGTCTCGTTGAAGCCCGCTCTCGCCGCCAAGCAATCGCGGGCTTTCTCTTTTTCTGCGCCGCCAAGGCGACGCGGTTCTTAGTTCAGTCCAACCTAGTCAAACACCTGCGCCAGCACCCCCACCGCGATCGTCGCTACGGCTGCCGCACTCACCAGCACCGAGAGCTGGTGCGCCCAGATCTCGGCGCCGGGTCGATGCCGGGCGAGCCATTCGAGCCACCAGGCGACCAGCAGGAGTACCCCGCCCACCAGGGCGTAG
>Ga0299913_10002081_pt1 | contig 15553 bp, 15 predicted proteins | sample RVTome_9_FD_201360 | JGI IMG/M metagenome (GOLD analysis project Ga0299913, IMG submission 201360) | Soil microbial communities from uranium-contaminated site in the Upper Colorado River Basin, Wyoming, United States - RVT155D38 (version 2) ...
CGAAATCCGGATTCAGCTCGATCACTCGGCGCAGCGCGCCCTCGATCGCGCCGTCCAGCGATGCGGCGGGTCCCGCCCCGCGCGACTCCTGGAGCGCCGAGGCGTAGGCGTAGTGGGTCAGCCAGCCGGCGCCGGTTCCAGAAACCGCGCGCTCGAGGTGGCGCAGGGCCTCGTCGCGCCGGCCCGCCTCGAGCAGCAGACGGCCCATCGACGCGTGCGCCTGGGCGTGGCTGCCGTCCAGGCCAAGCGCCGTCTCGAGCTGCGCTCGCGCATCGTCGGCCCGCCCGATCTGCAGGAGCAGGAGATCGCCCAGTGTCGCGTGCGCATCCGCCTCGGACAGCGGCGTCACCGGGATGCGTCCCAGATCGGCGATGCGGCCGGTGAACGTGGCCGTCTGCCGTGCGAAGACGCTCTGCTCCACATACCGGCGCAGGTCGCGCTCCAGCACGCTCAGCGGCACCTGCAGCGCGTTCGAGCAGGCCTCCTCCGGCGTCGCGCCCTGCTCGAGCTGGTGCAGGAACGATGCGACGCGCTTCGTGTACTTCTGGTTCTCGCCGAGCAGCAGGTAGTGCACGAGCGCCCACGACTCCGCGTAGAAGACGGAGGCTTTGTTACTCTCGTTGTAGTGCGGCGAATCGTGCGTAACCGCGAGCAGCGTGGCGAGCGGCAGCCACTGCTCCCGCAGCAGTAAGACGTGTCCGTCGATGACGCTGCCGAGGTTCGCGTGGCGACGCCCGACAACCTCGAACGTCCGGTAGTACTCCGCCAGCCCCTCGCCGAACCAGACCGGCACGGAGCCGACCACGCCGTTCACGAGCACGTGGACGTACTCGTGGTAGATGATCCCGTAATCGAATCCGCCCTCGATCGTCAGCGCGACGTAATCGACGGCGCGTCCTGCCTGGAAGAATCCGGCCAGATGTGCGAGGGGCTTGCCGTCGCGCACCGGCTTGAACGGCTCGAACGACTTGTGATTGCGGAAGACGATGACCGTGATCGGCCGGGAGGCGGCGCGTATCGCCTTCGGGAACAGCAGGCCGAACGCCTCGCGGAACTGCTCCAGCCGCTCCGCCACCCGTCGCAGGTCACGCTCGCCGGCGTTGCCGAGCACGTGGAAGCTGGGAGACCGGAGCGCCTTCCACTCCGCCTGGCGCGCGGGACGATCGGGAGCAGCCGTCAGGGCCGCTCCCGCGACCAGCAAACAGGTCAGCATCAGCGCTGTGCCGTGGCGCATGTCTCGTGTCCCCGGGGTGAAGGCGGCCGGCAGCTGTTCCGTCTTCGTCCCCGAGGCGCACTCTAGATCCGCCAGGCGCCCGGCGCAAGATGATTGCTTATCCCTAATCCCTTGTCCCTTGCCCCTTGTCCGCCCGCTGCGCCGCATCATGCGGCGGATGTCCCGTCTCGATCAGCGTCTTGAGCCGCGCCAGATCGTCGTCGAAGAGCCGCTTCGCGTCGGCGCCGAGCAGCCAGGCGGCCGCGTGGCCGATCGCGCCGGCCGGCGGGTTGTACGAAAACCGAACGGTGAGCCGCGTGGCATCGTTGCCGACCGGCTCGAATCGCACGAGCCCGGAATGCGCCACCGTCGCGCCCTCGGCTGTCTTCCAGGCAATCACCTCGTTCGGCATGAACTGGGTCGTCTGCGCGTCGAACTCGACCGGCACGCCGGCCGGGCCGTCGACGATCCAGTGCGACTGCCCGTCCACGTGCGTCGCGTGCACCTCGCGGACGTGGGACATGAAGCGCGGGAAGTTCTCGTAGTGCAGCCAGAACGCGAAGACGTCGGCGACCGGCGCCTTGATGGTGAGGGTCTTCTGGATGTCGACGGCGCGGCGGCCTCCGCCCGCGCCGACGAGCCGCGGCACGTCGATGTCGGTGATGGCGCGCGCCATCAGCAGCGCGCCGGCCGTGGAGAGAGCGGCGCCCGGCCAGTCGCGCCGCTGCATGCCGGCGCCGATCAGGCTCAACCCGCTCACGCCGACGAGCAGCCGGGTGGTCGGCGCCCACGACTCCTGCTCCAGCGCCCAGCGCTCACCGGGACGTGAGGATCCCCCCTGCAGCGCCGGGACGTTGCCGGCCTGCTCGTGCCGCTCGAGGGCGTCGATCGCCTCGTGCACGCCAGGCACGCGCCTGACGGCGTGCAGGAGCCCGTCGGCCTCGTGCGCCAGAATCGGACCGCCCAGCGTGACCCGCCCGCCTTCCGACCTCACCTCGATGGCGTGCGGGTGTGACGAGTAACGCCCGAGCCTCGAGCGAACGCGCGCCACGAGCACGTCGTCGGAGACGCCGCCGGAGAACGGCCGCCGCACCACGGACGAGAGTCCGCGGGTGCGGTTGGCCAGGTCGCGCGACGTGGCGCCGACCGCATCGGCGCCCTTGCGCGCCGCATGCGTCACGGACTGCCGCATCATCGCCCGCCGCCGCCGCCCCGTGGCCGGATCGAGCAGGTAGGCCAGGGCCGCACCGACGCCCACCCCGGTCAGCATGGCCGCATTGCTGTTCATGGATCTCCTCCGCGTCAAAGGACCGATGCGGCACGCGGCCGCGAAAAAATCGCAGCGGCACGAATCGCCGGACCCGTGCCGCTGAAGCGTGCGGACGCGCTTACCGGTTCGGCGTGCAGCTGCCACCGACTTCGCGATAGGACTGCACGTCGACATCGCCCATCGCGGACACGGCGCCCTCGGTGCCCGACGTCCCGGCAGTGCCGGTCCCGCTGCGCTGCTCGAGATTACCGATGACCTCGACGCGCTTGCCGACGAGGTTCGAGAACTCGCCTTCCTTGCCGCCCGTGAGCGTGTAGACGCTGCCATGGCCCGCGTGCGTCTGCGCCGACTGCCCCATCGTGCCGCCGCCGCTGCCCGCCGCCTCCTCGCTCGTGCCTGACGGCGACGTGCTGCCGGTCGAGCCCTCCGCGGTCCCGGTCGCCGACGATGTGGCGCCGCCGCCGGTCGCTCCGGCGCCCGTGCCCGACGGCGTCGAGCCCGGCTGCGCGGTCTGCGATCCGCCCATCGCCGTCGCGCCGCTCGTCGGCGACGTGCCGGACGTGGTCCCCGACTGTCCGTACTCGCCGCCGGACTGGGTTCCGGTGGAGGACGCGCCCGCCGGCTGGTCACTCATGCTGGACGCTCCGGCGCCTGCGCCCTCGGTCGCGTTGGTCAGCACGAACTCGTTGCCGCTGCCGAAGCCGCCGGTCCCGAGCACCTCGGTCTCCCTCGCCACGCAGCCGGTGATCGTCACCGTGCGGTCGCCGCCGGACGCCGCGGCGGTCTGATCGCCCGCGGTGCCGGTGGTCTGATCGCCGGTCGTGCCCGTCGCGCGATCGTCGCCGCTCGTGCCCGGCGTCGTCGTGTCCGCGTCGTCGCCGCCGGACGTGCCCGCCGTGTCATCCTGCGAGCCGCCGGTGGTGCCCGACGTGTCCTGTGTACCCGACGTGGTCGTGCGATCGTCTCCGCCGCTCCCGCTCGTCGTCTCCTGAGCTGCGGCGCCCAGGCCCCACGACATCGCCATCGCGAGACACAGCCCTGTGATGTACGGTGCTCTCATGTTGTGAACGCTCCTTGTGCATCTGCTGGCAGCCAGCTGAGACACGAACGTGCAATCCGACCGCCAAACGCGCCTGCCGTTCGCGCTCATCAGGAGGCGAGCAGCGCGGCCGCGCGCACCGCTGACAGTCGCGCGCAACGGCCCTACCGATGAGCTGGCCCGACCCCGGATCGATTCGCGGATACGGCCGAGCTCGAATCCCGATCGCCGGTGCTATAGTGCGAACTCGCCCCGCGCGATCGCGCACGCGATCGCCGTCATCAGGACGTCCTCATGAGGCCGCTGCGCTCCCCGCACGCCGACGATGAGTCACCCGCACCGGGCGGGGATCCTTCGCTCTTCGCGGACCTCATCGCGCGCTGTCGCGTACAGGAAGACGCGCTCGCTGCGCTCGCGCACGACGCGGCCGCCATCCTCGCGCGTCACGAAGCAGCGGCGCGCGACGCAGCGGACGGCATCCTCATCGAGGCGCGCATCGAGGCGGCACGCCTGCTGACGGAGGCGCGGCGCGAGGTCAGCGCGCTCAGCGCCCAGGCCGAGCTGCTGCGCCAGGCGCAGCGCGAGGCGGCGCAGGCGCTTCAGCAGACGCGCCGCGCGCTCGATGGCGCGCTCGGGATCGCGAACGTCCGCGAGATCCCGCCGGCGCCCGTGCTCCTGGCTACGCACGGAACGACGCACGCAGCGCTCGTGGCCCCGCCCGCGCTCCGGCCGCGATCCGGCGTGCCGGCCGGCCTGCTGCCGCCGCGGCGTTCAACCGGCGGGACGCGGATCGTCCTCCCGTCGACGCTGACCCGGCAGTTCTGGGTGGCGGCTGGCGCGGCGGCCGCCGTGGCGCTTCTCGCCGCGGCGTTCATCACGATGCTTCCGGCCGGCGAACCATCGCGCGGCCCGATCGCGAGCGGCCGCGCTCCGGCAGGTCCCGGCGAGGCGGCGGCACCGGCGGAACCCACCGGCCGGCCGACGGTGGCCGCTGCCGCGGCCGGCGCGACCCGTGCGAAGCCGAGGACCGCCGGAGCGCGCGTCCCGGCGCGGCAGGGTCGCGCGGCGCGGGAGGGTGGAGAGAAGGGCGCGTCGACCGCGGCTGCGGTGAAGCGCGCTCCGTCCAGACGCACGCCGGACGCGGCACCCGATGCGGCGCCTGCGGGAACGGCGGCGACGACCGGCACGGCGAGCCCGGCACGCGCGGTCGGGACGCCGGTCTCACTCGAGACGCCGCCCGCCCGTCCCGACGCGTCCGGCGGCTCGACGGCCGAAGAGCAGATTCTCGCGGCGGATCGCCAGTGGTTCGACGCCTACTATCGCGGCGACCAGGCCGCCATGGGGCGGCTCACCACCACCGGCTTCGCCCTGGCCGATGCACGAGGCGCGGCGCAGAAGGCGCGGCCCGGCTCGCCGCCCCACCGCGTGCTGCAGGACGTGCGCGTCGACGTCCACGGCGACGGCGCGGTCCTGAGCGGCCGCATGATCGAGCGCGGCGGCGAGGGGCGCGAGCACGAGTCGTTTCTCTCCGAGGTCTGGGTCAGGCGCGAAGGCCGGTGGCGGCTGCTCGGTGTGCGGCTCGCCAGCAGGGATGAAGTGCGGCAGGCGGCCGAAGCGCTGGCGCCGAAGTAGCTACCCCGCCGGCCGGCGCGACAGGATCAGCTCCCCCCGCTCTTCGCCGACGTCGTACGCCTCGATCGGATCCTCCGCCGGACCTGCCGTGACGCGGCCGCTCGATACGTCGAACTGCGACCCGTGCCAGGGGCACTGCACCGTGCCGCAGATCAGCGCACCGTCCGCGAGGCTCGCGCCGCGGTGCGTGCAGCGGTCCTCGAACGCCACGTGACCGGATTCCGTCCGGCCGAGCACGAGGCGGCGGCCGTTCACGTGCAGCAGCTTCATCTGGTTCACCCGCAGGTCGTCGTGCCGCCCGATCGCCACGCGGCCGTCGTGGTCCGCCCCGCTGATCGTCACCTCGCGCCACTTGCCGGCGCCCGCGTACCGGTGGTCGACGGCAATCTGATTGCGATAGACGAGGGTGCCGCCCATCCATCCGCCCGCGCCGAGCAGCGCCAGCGCGCCGGCCTCGAGTGCCAGCGTCCCGGTGCGCGCGTCCGCCACCGAGTCGGCGCGCACCATCCACGCCACGGCGAAGAGGACGAGGGCGCCGGTGTTCGCGAGCATGTGGCGCGTGGCCCGGCGCTTCCCCGAGCTGCGCGGCGGCACGACGAGCACGTAGTCCACAATGCCGGGCACCGCCGCGAGCAGCCCGGTCGCGATGCCCGCGAGCGTGAGATAGGCGCCGGTCGTCCAGAGCGTCTGATCGCGCGTGATCCAGGCCAGCACGTCGAAGCCGACCGCTCCCGTCAGGAACGCGAACGGAAACGGAATCAGCATCGGATGGAGCGGATGCCCCTTGACGACCACCTTGCTCTTCACGGCGCCTCCCGCGGCGTGCCATAGCAAGAAGCGGGTCCGAACGATTCTCACCTCATCTGGCCCGACGAAGGTCCGCCTGCGGGCAGACTTGCCGGGAGGGGAGACGCCCAGATCGGCCGTTTCAGGCCGGTTTTCGCGTGGTCTGACTCTTGCCATGTTCCCGGACATGAGAACTCTGGCTTTTCAGGGACTTGGCCGCGCCGTCACGTTCGAGGAGCAGGTGCCGCTCGAGCGGCCGCGTGGAACGCTGCTGGCGCGCGTGCGGCAGTTCTTCTGCGGCGTCAGCCGGCGCGGGCACCAGATGATCCTCACCACGGAACGCGATCGGCTGTTCCTGGTCTGCCGCGAATGCCTGCGCGAGACGCCCGGCTGGCAGGTGGCGGCGCGACGGCCGCGCGTACGGTTCCCCTGAGTCGCTCCTGACGGACCGCCCGGGTCTCCGCCGCTTCCTGCGCTCGCGGGAAGCGGCGGTGCGATTCACGGTCGAGCTTGCATCTCAGCACGGAATCGCGGATTGTAGTCCAGCTTCCTTACTAGGCTCGACACTTACAACCGACTCGATCGAATGCTGCGGATGGCAAGTTTTCCCGGCAGGTGGTCCATGTCCGCTCATCTCGTCCGCGTGCGTCGTCCCCGCCCCAGCGTGACCACTCGCGATCTCGTGCCCGAGCTCGGCGTCGCCGCCGGATCGGTCGCCTTCACCGCGGCGGTCCACTGGGCGCTGCTGCCCTGGCTCGGCGCGAAGCCGCCGCTGGTGCTGTTTGCCGCCACGGCGGCCGCGCTCACGTTCTGGCGCGGGCTCGGGCCCGGAATGCTCGCGAGCACCATGGGCACTGCCGTCGGCAGCTCGCTCTTCATCCGGCCGTTCGGCGCCGATGCGCTGCAGCTCGAGGTCGCGATTCTCTTCGGCGGATCCCTCGCGATCTGCTGGATGATCTACCGCCTGCGCGCCGATCAGGAGACCACGGAGGAGGCGCACCAGCGGCGCGATCACGCCCTGGCGTTCGTCTCGCACGAGCTGCGCCATCCGCTCGCCAACATCCAGCTCGCCGCGTCGATGCTGCAGCGTGACCGATCCGACGTCACGCGGGACCGCGCCGCCGCGCTCATCGCGCGGTCCGCCTCCCGACTCGGCCGCGTCATCGACGACCTGGTCGACATCAGCACGCTGCGCGCCGATGCCATCACCGTGCGCTTCGACGAGATCACGCTGCAGGACGTCGTCGCCGCCAGCGCCGATGCCGCCGCGCTCGGCGTCGCGAGCCGTCAGCAGTGCCTCGAGGTACGCCTGCCCGACGCACCCGTGCACGTCCGCGGCGACGGCATCCGCCTCCAGCAGGTGTTGGGCAACCTGCTCTCGAATGCCTCGCGCTACTCGCCGGAAGGCGCGGAGATCTCGATCGTGCTCGAGGCCGACGCGGATCACGCGCGCGTCGTCGTGCGCGACACGGGCGTGGGCATCAAGCACGACATGCTCGAGCGCATCTTCGATCCCTTCGTCCGGGAGTCCGGCGGCACCGCCGAAGGCCTCGGCATCGGCCTGACGCTGGCACGCACGCTCGTCCTGCGCCATGGCGGCCGCATCAAAGCCGACAGCGCGGGCCCGGGCCGCGGCAGCACCTTCACCGTGGAGCTGCCGCGCCTGCCGGACTGATCCGCGCATGTGCCCTGTCTCCCCAGGCTTCAGCCAGCCTGCCGCCTCCAGGTCGCGGACATCCCATGCGTGAGCGCGCGGTCCTCGTCGTCGAGGACGACCGCGATCTCGCGGACATGATGGCCTGGGTGCTGTCGGCGGCGGGGTTCGAGGTGACCACGGCGCCGAACGGCGCCGCGGGGCTCGCGGCGCTCGAGCGCCAGCCGCACTGCCTCGTGATTCTCGACCTGATGATGCCCGACGTCGACGGGATCGAGTTCCGCGCACGTCAGCGCGAGCACCCGGCGGGCGCCCGGGCCCCCGTGCTCGTTGTCTCCGGACGCCACGATGCCGCGGCGGTCGCCGCCGGCATGGACGTCGCCGGCTTCCTGCCGAAACCGTTCACGCCCGAGGATCTCGTCGCCGCCGTGTCGCGCATCGCGGGCGCCGCCTGAGGGGTCATCACAGAGATCACAGAGGGAGTCATCACAGAGATCACAGAGGAACACAGAGGGTTCACGCGGTGATCTGTCATGACCTTCACTTTGCCTTTCACCGCAGTTTCTGCGACGCACCGCCGGCGGGTATGCTGCAGTTGTTGCCAGCCCCTAGGAGCGCGCCTGCTCGCATCCGCGCATTCCCGCTGATTCAGAGTTGGTCCTGCCTTCGCAGCCGACTCGGGCATGTCATGGGATCAACGCGCCGTGAATCAGCTCTCCGCTGGCGCCGTTGCCGCGGCCATTCGCATTCACCAGACGGTCGGTCCCGGTCTCCTCGAGAACGCCTACCTGGCGTGTCTCTGCTACGAGCTGACCTCGGCGGGCCTGCCCTACGAGCTCCAGAAGGCGATACCGCTCGTCTATCACGGTGCCCGGATCGACTGCGCCTACCGCACGGACCTCGTCATCGCGGGTCAGGTGCTCGTCGAGGTGAAGGCGCTCGAGGCGATAGCCCCGATCCATTGCCGGCAGCTGCACACGTATCTGCGGCTCGGGAACTATCCGGTCGGGCTGCTGCTGAACTTCGGCGCGCCAACCATGAAGGCCGGCATCAGGAGGATCGTGAACGGTTACCCGGCTGGGAGCACACAGGGGGAACAAACATCACGGGTTGATTCATCACAGGACCCACGGGGGAACACAGAAGACCTTCAGGACTGAATCCCCTGCTTTGCCACCAGACTCGAGACACTAGCCGATTCCCTCTCTGTGTTCCTCTGTGATCCCTGTGGTGAACTCGACGATCGCGTCGATCATCCGCTCGCCCGCGAAGAGCTCCACGTCGTTGTGATCGACGCCGTCAATCACGAGCAGGCGCTTCGGGCCGCCGGCCGCCTCGTAGAGGCGCTCGCTGAGACGTCGCGGCACGATCGAATCCTCCCCGGCGGCGATGACGAGCAGCGGGCAGCGAATTGCGCCGATGCGGTCGATCGAGGCGAAGCGGTCGGCCAGCAGCAGGCGCACCGGAAGGAACGGATAGTGGTGCCGCCCGACGTCCACCAGCGACGTGAACGGCGATCGCAGGATCAGGGCGAGCGGCGGCGTTTCCGCCGCGAGACGGACCGCCACCCCCGACCCCAGCGACTCCCCGAAATAGACGATGCGGGACGGATCGACGTCGGGACGGGAGGCGAGATAGCGGCGCGCGGCAGCCGCATCTCGCGCGAGGCCCTCCTCGGACGGACTGCCCGGGTTGCCGCCGTAGCCGCGGTAGTCGACCAGCAGCGTGGCGAGTCCGCGCGCCCGCAGGCGCGCCGCCAGCGGCGCGCGCATCGCGCGGTTGCCGCCGTTGCCGTTGAAGACGAGCACTGAGATGCCGGACGCGGGCGAAGCGGCGGGAACGAACCAGCCGGCGAGCGTCAGCTCGTCGCCGGTGAGGAACGTGACGGGTTCGGCGCCGGGCAGGCCTGCGGCCGCGGGCGGCGGCACCGAGCCGAACGGAAAGTAGATCATCCGGCGCTGCGCGGTCCACAGCACGAGAAGTCCGATCGCGAAGATGAGCAGGACCGCCGCGAACCGGCTCACGAGCGCGGCGCGCGGCGGCACGGCGTGAAGCTCAGGAGCGGCCGCTCTCGGAGGCCGGCTGGCCGAAGCCCGCGCCGCCCACCAGGGCGGAGGCCCTCTCGAGCTCGGCCTCGGCCTGCGCGAGCATCCGCTCGGCCGTTTCGATCAGGTCCTGCGCATGGCGCCGCAGGAGCTGCGCTGAGGTGAGGTGATGATCCTCGCCCGGATCCTTCGAACTGGCGTGAATCGCAGGCGCTCCCCATTCCGGCTGTCCCATAATCCCCTCATCCGTGGCGGCGGATGTGTAGTGCGCGCCCCACACCGTGCGCTGCTGCAAGATACACGACCTGAGCGCTATTGCGCAGCACCTACGGCGCCGACGCCGGCCCCGACGGGGTCGAGCGGCTCGCGCGGCGCACCTGCAGCCCGGCGAGGTGACGGACCAGCGCGTCGATGCGCGCCCCGACGGCCTCTTCCGATGACCCGCCGTGCGACCGCTTGAACGCGTCGCCCCAGACGGGCATGTCGGGCCCGCCGTGCCCCGCCAGCGGCTGACGGCCGTCGATGATCTTGCGTACCAGCTCGGACGGATACTCGCCGCCGTTGCGCTCCGCGAACAGCGTGAGATCGGGCGGCGCCTTCTTCATGGAGGCGGCCAGCGGGCCGTCGCCCTTGGCCGACAGCCCGTGACAGGAGGCGCAGTACGTCTTGAACAGGTCGCCGCCGGAGAAGTAGTGCGCCTTCGGCGCAGCACCCTGGTCCGGCGCCTCCTGCTCCGCCTCGGGCTGCGCCCCGAGTCCCACGGCGGCAAGAATGAGAACCACGACCGCAATCGGTATGAAGCGAATGAACGACGTCCTTCCACCCATGTCGCCCTCCCAGTCGGCGGTCCGCGGAGACCTGCGGCTACTGGCGATCCGGTCCCCAGACCCCGCCGTGCAGCGCATGACAGGCGCCGCAGCTCTGCATCAGCTCGCTGTACACGTAAATCCGCGACCGTTGATCCGCCGCTTCTCGGGCGCGTGCGACGAGCTCGTGCACGCGCTTCTCCTCTGCGGCAATCGCCCGCGTGAGCTTCCGGTCGTACGGCAGATCCCCCCACCTGAGCGGCGCCCGATCCAGCGCCTGGACGCCTTCCTGCCACAGTGACGCGGACGGCACGGTGAGCCCCTGGACCATCAGGTCGGCGGCGCGCTTGTGCTCCAGCATGTGGCCGACGAGTCCCCCGACGCCTGGCGCCGCGGGGGGCGGCATGGCGGGCATCGTCCCTGCCGCGCGATGACAGTCGCCGCAGGCCGCCAGCATCGCCGCCGACGCCGCCGCCACATCGTCGGGCCGATCGGCATTGGCCGCGCGCCCGGCGGCGCGACGGAGGCCGACCAGGTACGGCTCCGCGGACGCGGGCATGCCGGCCGGATCCGGTCGATTCGCCAGTGCTCGCGCGTGGTTGCGCGCGCCCGGCAGATCGCCCCTGATCACGGCGTCGTGGACCGCGGTCACGAGCTCGAAGTGATGGTCCATGTGCGAGGCGGTGGCGGACTTCGTCCCGGCCGGCTCCTGGCGCCGCCCGCTCGACGCGACCGGTGCATGGCTCACGGCGAACACCGTCAGCACGATTGCCGCGCACGACGACGCGAGCACCGCGGCCTGTCTCATGGTGTGCCTCCGGAACGTGGCCTCGGCCTGAGAGGGTCAGCGCATCCCACGGACTTTTCCGCAGCCGTGAGGACTATTGGGCTGCAAAGCCGTGGAAAGGCGTGATCCGCCGGGTCCTGACCAGCGGTACTGCAAAGTCGATGCTCTGAACACGCGCCGAAGGCGTGCAGGGCGGCATGCGACGCCGATGCACACTTCGGCGCCGCAGGACCAGCTGCCGGCCGTGCGATTCCAGCCGGAGCCCCCTATCGGGCCCAGCTCATCTGTGCGATAATACGGGCTGAATGGCTCCCGACAAGACGGTCGACTACTACGAGGTGCTGCAGGTCAGCCCCAACGCCGAGCAGGAGACCATCCAGCGCCTGTACCGCCTGCTGGCACAGCGGTTCCACCCGGACAACCGGGAGACCGGCAACGAGCTCCGCTTCCGCGAGCTCTCGGAGGCCTACGCCGTGCTCAGCGACCCGGCGCGCCGGGCTCGCTACGACGTGGCCTACCACGAGCTGAAGCAGGATCGCTGGCGCCTCTTCTCGGCCGGAAACAAGGCGGAGGACGATTTCGCCATCGAGCAGATGTACCGCGTGACAACGCTCGAGGTGCTCTACTCGCGGCGGCGGATCGAGCCATATGCACCGACGCTGTATCCGAACGATCTCGAGAGCATGCTCGGGCGATCGAGAGAAGAGCTCGAGTTCACGATGTGGTACCTGCTGCAGCGCCGGTTCATCACGCGCGACGATCAGTCCCGGCTGACCATCACGGCCGAGGGCGTGGACTACCTGGAACAGAACTACCGGACGGCTGCAAGCGCCGGCAGCGATCGCCGCCGGCTGCCGGAGCCGCGCAAGTCCACCACCCGCTCCGACGCGGCCTGAGCTTCGCTCGCCGCGACGCCCCGGGAACGTCCGCACACCGCGTTCACGGCAGCGCGGCCACCCGCGGCCACCCATCCTCCCACTGCATCTCCGAGATCTGGAGAGCGGAGCCTCGGCCCAGGCCTTCTCCGAAGTAGGCGTGGAACAACAGGTAGTCGCGGCCGTTGTCTCGAAAGACTGCCGGGTGCCCCGGCCCGCGCCACGTCGGCGTCGTCGCCTCGATGACGAGCGTGCCGCCCCCTTCCGTCATGGGCCGTCCGGACTGGTCGCGGTAGGGTCCGGTCACCGCACGCGATCGCCCCACGACCACGTTGTAGGTGCTCTCCGCGCCGCGGCAACACCGGTCGAACGAGACGAACAGGTAGTAGTACTCACCGCGCTTGACGATGAACGGCGCCTCGACGGAGCCGTCCATCGGCGCCTTCCGCGGCCGGCTGCTCAGCGAGTGCATCGTCGTATCGGTCGCGGAGAGCTTTCCGGTGGCGGGATCGACGCGCCGCAGCTTGATGCCGCCCCAGAAGCTGCCCCACGAGAGCCACGCGTTCCGCTCGTCCTCGATGAACAGGTTCGGGTCGATGGCGTTCCAGTCGTCGCGGTCCTCGTGCGAGCGCAGCACCATCCCTTCGTCGTGCCAGCGATAGTCGGGGCTGGAGGGATCCAGCGTCGGCGTGGTCGCGAGCCCGATCGCCGAGTTCCGGCTGCCGAACGAGGAGATGGAGTAATAGAGGTGGTACTTGCCGTTGAAGTGCGCGATGTCGGGCGCCCATGCGTTGCGCGCTTTGGGAATCTCGGCGCGCGCCCACGCCGGCAGCACGTCGAAGACGAACCCGGCGCGCGTCCATGTCCGCATGTCCGGCGACGTGCGGATCGGGACGACGCCCTCTCCGCGGCGTCCCCCCGTGCAGAACAGGTAGTACGTGTCGCGCTCCCGGATGACGACGGGGTCGTGCACCGGGGAGACATCGCCTTCGAGCTTCAGCAGCTCGGGATCGCTGCCGGCGGAGAGCGCAACCGGCGCGAGCAGGGCGGAGAACGCCACCAGCACCGGCAGCGACAGGTACGTTCGCGTCATCGTGGGCGCCTCCCCCGGGAGCGATCACGCGGTCGAACGGCGCCGGAGATCAACGGCGAAGGGCGGCGCGTGCGCTGGAGCTCGAACTGGAACTGGAACTCGAACTGCTGGAGCTGGAACTCGAACTGCTGGAGCTGGAACTCGAGCTGCTGGAGCTGGAGCTGCTGGAGCTCGAACTGCTGGAGCTGCTGCTCGAACTCGAGCTGGAGCTCAGACTGGAGCTCGAACTGGAGCTGCTCGCGGCCGCCGGTGAGTTCGTGGCCGAGCTCGATGCCCCCAGTCCGGTCGCCGCCACGGGATTGCTGCCGCCGCCGCACGCCAGCGCGCTGCCGGCCAGCAGCGCACCCCCTGTCAGCAGGATCAGGAATTCGCGTCGATCCCTGGGTGCGTCGGACGTTTCGGCCTCAGGCTTCTTGCGGCTGTCGTTCCCCATTGCTGCCCTCGTCGCGCCCGGATGCCGGCTGCTCGCTGCCGTACCGAAGCGCGCCGCCGTCATAGTACCACTCTATCCGGCGAATGACCTCATCCGGCGTGATCATGTCCATGCAGCGAGGGAGCTGCCCCACGACGTCCACGCAGAGGTTCTCGGGCCGGTCCTTCTCGTCGCCGTCGCCGAGGGGCAGCGTACGGGACCGCCAGCAGCCCCCGTTGTCGCAGCAGCGCAGCGCCCCCACGGTGTGGATGAACTGGTGATGCGGATACCAGGACCAGTGCGGCGGCTCCCGGCCGCCAGCGATGACCACGCAGGGGCGGTTGCGCGGCATGCCCGGCTTCACGTCGACCGCCGCCGCCAGGTGCATCAGCAGGCTCACCGCCGAGAGCGCACCCTCGGCGTGATACACGAGGCGCACGAGCTGCCGCAGCGTGGTGCTTCCGCGCAGGTCGACGACGCCCTCGAGCGGCGGGTGATGGTGATCGCGCTCGCCGACCTGCACGAACTCGATCCGTCCGCGGAAGTGATCGACGACCGCCTGATACCGCGACGCGTCCCACCACTTGATCGTGTAGTCGCGCTTCCCCCCTGACGTCAGCAGCCAGAACTTCGGGCACTCCCCTCGGCTCGCCTCCACGTCCGCGAACCAGCGCTTCTCCTCCGGCGAGATGTGCACGTCCCCGCGGAACTCGGTCACCGTCACCTGGAGCCCCAGCCGGTCGTTCAGGAATGCCACGAACCCGTGGAGGAAGTGGTGCGGCGTCTGGTTGGACTGGTGGATCAGCGGGTAGTGGCATTCGATCGTCTCGACGTCGGGATCCGATTCGTCGAGCGGCGTCAGGTGCGGGTTGTACATCCAGAGATCGGGGCACGAGGTGCGCACGTCGGTCACGAACTCCCCGGGATGGCAGCGGTGGAGATCGCGCACGGCCGCCGTCAGCATCACGACGTCGCCCGGGGACTGGAAATTGCGCAGGATCAGCTTGCGCGGCGCCTTGCGAGAGCGCGCCTGCGGTCGTGCCCGCGGCTGCGGCCGCCTCCAGCACGCCGCATCGTCCCCGACCGTGACGGCGACGATGTCGCCGTCGCGCAGCGCCAGGCGCCGGCGCAGGTGATCCTCGGCCGCGATCTCGAGATAGGCGGGACCATGGCCCTCGCCGGCGTCGTGGCTCCGGGGACGCACGATCAGCGCGCGCACACCGCCGATGCAGCAGCGCTGCAGCGAGATCGCCTCCCAGCCGCTGCACTCCTCCTGCGTGAGGTCGACGTCGGCGTCGAGGAAGTACGGTGACTCGAGCCTGAGATTCAGCGTCCCCGGGACCAGGGACCGCAGGCCCGTGCGGCGGCAGATCAGGTCCGTCACCGCCTCGAGGTTGAAGGCGGCGACGCCGAAGCCGGCGGTGACGCGGCCGACCAGGACCACCCGGCAAGCATATCGTCCGTCTGCCGGATTCCCGCCGGAACGGCCCCACCTCTACTGAGAAACCGCGCAAACCCGATACACAGGACTGCGAGCCGGCGTCGGGACCGTGGAGTCATCAATACAACCCAACCGTCTGAAAGCACAGGTGATCCGGGCCGCGGTGCAGGAGAACGCGGACGTCATCGCCGGACGGTTGCCGGCTCCGCTCAGGCCCGCAAGACGGCTGTTGCTCGCGTGGCGGCGCCGGGCCTGGATGCTGGCTCTGCCGGCCATCGTCGTCGTGTGGGCGTCGGTGGCGAATCGGACCGATGCGGTGCAGCCGGCCGCCACGGCGGCCATCGCCGGCGAACCTGAAAAACCGCGGCGGGACGCCGCCGGCAGGGACGCCAACCGGGCCACCGAGGCTGCCCCGCTCGACCCTTCGCTGCTCTCGCGTCCCGTTGCAGCGGGCGCGCTCGCGCTGGGCGTGCACCGCGTGGTCCTCGACGCCGGGCACG
>Ga0299913_10002082_pt1 | contig 15550 bp, 12 predicted proteins | sample RVTome_9_FD_201360 | JGI IMG/M metagenome (GOLD analysis project Ga0299913, IMG submission 201360) | Soil microbial communities from uranium-contaminated site in the Upper Colorado River Basin, Wyoming, United States - RVT155D38 (version 2) ...
CGTCTGCAGGTAGGCCTGCACGAGCGCGACAGCGTGGTCCATCCTCGACTCCCTGGTTCACGAAGCGGCGTGCACGACCGCCACCGTCGGGCGGACCGCCCGACGGCTCCGAGGGCACGGCGACCGCCGGAAAACCCGCGTCATGTGGGCACGTTTCTACGGATGCGGGACCTGACCGGCCCGCTCCGGGCACCGCCTTGACGCGACCGTAGGCTCGTTGTAACTGGTGTCATGGCAATGTCTTATGCGTGTTCGAGGACCCGCGCGAGTGGGGCCGACCCCCGGAACTCCCCGTGGTTATTGGAGAAACGCGGATTTCGGGGGCTTGCCATACGCGTCCATGCTTCTGATTATGCCACCGCTCGCACCGGTTGTGAGTCTCACCATTCCTAACGGGAGGACCGAGCATGACCAAGGACGATTTCGCGGCGAAGCTGGCCAGCAAGTGCGACCTGTCCAAGGCGAAGGCGCGCGAGGTGATCGATGCGATCTTCTCCACCGATCCACGCGAGGGGATCGTCGCCGTCGAGCTCGACGCCGGCCGCGACTTCACCATCACCGGCTTCGGCACGTTCGGTACCCGTCGCCGCAAGGCACGCCAGGGCCGCAACCCCCAGACGGGCCAGTCGATCCAGATCCCGGCCATGACCGTCCCGACGTTCAAGGCGGGCAAGGGCCTCAAGGATCGCGTCCGCGGCTAGCTTCGGAATCCGATGAAGGCGGGCGATCCGTCGCCCGCCGGCAGTTCACGCCGCGAAAGAGGGGCGGCGGCGCGGACGGGGTCCGATCTGCTTCGGAGCCTCGCCGTCGGGGTGCGAGCCAGCGTCTTGCCCCGCGTCGGGGTCGGAATCCGTCTCCCGGCCGCCGCCGCTCCGTTTCACTTCCAGCGGACCCCCACGGGCCCGTCACAGCCTGAGGAGCGCCGGCAGCCGCGCCAGCGCCGCCAGGCTGTGTCCCGATGCGAACTCGTCCACGTACGGGAGCGCGGCCCTCATGCCCTTCGCCTCCGGCGCGTAGCGCGAGCTCTCGAGCAGCGGGTTGAGCCACACGATCTTCCGCGCCCGCCGCGCGAGCCGGCGCATGGCGCGCTCCAGCGGTTCCACCTCCCCCTGATCCAGCCCGTCGGAGAGGATGATCACGATCGTCCGACGCCCGAGCATCGTCCGCCCGTAGCGCTCGAGGAACGTCTCGAGGCACTCCCCGATCCGCGTGCCGCTCGACCAGCCGCGCGCCCGCAGCGCCGCGAGGGCCTCGTCGACGCCGGTCCGGAGGAGCCACGGCGTGAGGTGCGTGAGCTGCGTCGAGAACGCGAACGTCTGGATCTCCTGCGCGCGTCCGGCGGCGAGGAGGAAGCGGACGAGGAACCGGCTGTAGCGCTCCATGGACCCGCTCACGTCGCACAGGACGACGAGGCGCGGCGGGTGGCGCCGGCGGCGCCGGCGCGCCAGGCGGATCCACTCCCCCTCGGTGCGCACGGCGCCGCGCGCCGTCCGGCGCAGGTCGAGGGGGCCGCGCCGCCCGCCCGGCTCGAGCCTTCGGCTGCGTCGCGCCGAGAGGCGGACGATGAGCCGCTCGATCCAGCGGTCGATCTCCCGCACCTCGTGCTCCGGCACGTCCGCGAACGAGCGCCGCGCCAGGGCGTGCGCGGGGCTCCAGGCGGTGCCCACGCGCTCGGGACGGGGCGGGCCCTCGGACTCGCCGCGCCCGGCGGGACTGCCGGCGGCCGGTGCGCGCACCGCGTGCCCGCGCGACTCGGGGGCGGCGCCGGAACGCGGGCCGGACGGGGAGGCGGACCCCCGTCGGGCCGTCTCCTCATCCGCCGCCCAGCGGCGCCGGAAGCACCGATCGAACGTCTCGAGATCGCCGCGGCTCGAGCAGAACGCCGCGCGGAGCCCGAGCCGCACGTCCTCGGGATCCCGGGGGTCGAGGCGGACGGCGGCTTCGGACGCGAGCACGGACTCGGAGAGCGAGCAGGTCATCCCCTCCGCGCGCAGGTCGCCGCACAGACCGGCGATCCAGCCGCGCGGGTCGGCGCGGAAGGCCGCGGCGCCGGTCCCGGTCACGTCTCGTCCGGCGAACCGGCGTCGGGATCGAGGAGCCGAGCGAGCGCTTCCTCGTCGAGCGCCGCGAAGTCGTGGGGGTCCTTGATCAGCGAGCCGAGCGCGTCGGCTGCCACGCCCGCATCGAGCGTCTCCGCCCCCACGGTCTCGAGTGCCGCCGCGAAGTCGAGCGTCTCGGCCACGCCGGGTGGCTTCGCCAGCCGGGCGCGGCGCAGCCGCTGCACGAACCCCACGGCGTCGCGCGCGAGCCTCTCGTCGAGCCCCGGGGCCCGACGGTGGAGGATCGCGAGCTCCTTCTCGGCATCGGGATAGTCGATCCATAGATAGAGACAGCGCCGCCGGAGCGCATCGGACAGCTCGCGCGTCCCGTTCGAAGTGAGCACGACCACCGGGCGCGAGCGCGCGGCGAGCGTCCCGAGCTCGGGGATCGTGACCTGGAAGTCCGACAGCACCTCGAGCAGGAACGCCTCGAACTCCTCGTCGGCGCGATCCACCTCGTCTATGAGCAGCACGACCCGCTCTTCGCTCCGGATGGCGCGCAGGAGCGGTCGTTCCAGCAGATAGTCGGGTCCGTAGATCGTGTCCTCGAGCCGCTCGACCCCCGTCCCCTCGGGCTCGATCCGGATGCGGAGGAGCTGCTTCTGGTAGTTCCACTCGTACAGCGACGTATAGACGTCGAGTCCCTCGTAGCACTGGAGCCGGATCAGCTCCAGCCCGAGCCACGCGGCCAGCGCCTTCGCGATCTCCGTCTTGCCCACGCCGGCCGCACCTTCGACCAGCAGCGGCTTCTCGAGCGTGAGGGCCAGATGCACGGTCGTGGCGATCACGCGGTCGGCCACGTAGCCGGTTCCGGCGAGTCCATCGAACACGGATTGGATCTCCGCTCGCATCCGTCCCCCCATGCGTCGCGCGCGCGGCTTGACGGGTTTCCCCATGGCGCGTCAGCTTCCGGTCCTTCACGGCGACCCGCGTGGCCGCCGGGACGGAAAGCGACACACGCCGCGCCCGCCGCGCCAGTCCCCGGAGCGCCCCTCGAGAGCGCGACGGGTGTCACGGGATTGCAGGAGCCCCATGGCGATCGAGATCGAAAAAGAGTTCGACGTGCCCCGGTCGGTCGACGAGGTGTGGGCGTTCCTGACCGACCCCGAGCGCATCGTGGAGTGTCTGCCCGGCGCGAAGCTGGTGGACGAGATCGACGAGCGCACCTTCCGGGGCGAGATCGGGATGAAGCTCGGACCGATCGGCACGACCTTCGAGGGGGTCATCCGCTTCGACGAGCTCGACGTCGAGCGCCACCACGTCGTCATGACCGGAGAAGGGAAGGACGAGCGCGGCACGGGAAGCGTACGCATGACGATGAGCAGCACGCTGACGCCGCGAGCGGAGGGGGGCACGCACGTATGGGTGTCGCAGACCGTCGCCCTGAGCGGGCGGCTGGCCTCCTTCGGGCGGGGCGGGGTCATCCAGTCCGTGGCCGACCTGGTCTTCGGACGCTTCACCGGCTGCGTCCGGGAGAAGCTCGCTGAAGCCGGCGGCTGACCGAGTGTCGCGCGATGACCTCACGTGGCTGCGCCGCCGGGGAGACCCGCGGGTCCTCGAGTTCCTCGAACGCGAGAACGAGCGCGCCAAGCGCGAGATGGCCGAGCTGGCCGAGCTCGAGGAGCGGCTCTACCGGGAATTCCGCGACCGGATCCAGGAGGACGACCGCTCCGTACCCGCGCGGCGCGGGGAGTACTTCTACTACTACCGTACCGAGAAGGGGAAGTCCTACCGCATCTGGGCCCGCACCCACGGAGATCCCGAGGGTGATGAAGAGGTGATCCTCGACGAGAACGAACTCGCGGAGCCGCACGAGTTCTTCGCGGTCGGCGGTCACGCGGTGAGCCCCGATCACCGCTTCGTCGCGTACGTGTACGACACCATCGGCGACGAGGAACACACGCTCGTCGTAAAGGAGATCGCGACGGGGCGGCACCTGCCCGAGCGCATCCAGCGCACCGCGGAAGACCTGGCGTGGGCGGAGGACGGGGGGACCCTCTTCTACGTGACGCGTGACGAGCTCAAGCGCGCCTACCGGGTATACCGTCACCGCCTCGGGTTCGACCCGGCCGACGACACGCTGGTGTTCGAGGAGCACGACCCGGCGTTCCACGTCTCGCTCCGGAAGACGCGAAGCCGGCGGTTCGTGCTCGTCGTCACCGCGAGCGCGATCACGCGCGACACGCTCCTCGTGGATGCGCACGCCCCGCAGCGCGGCGTCCGGCGGCTGCTGCAGCGCGAGCGGGGTCTCGAGTATGACGTCTCCGACGGCGGCGACGTGCTGTTCGTGCGTACGAACCTGGACGCCGCGAACTTCCGCGTGCTCCGGGTGCCGCTCGAGCCGGACGGGATCCCGGCGCCGTTCGAGGCGTGGGTGGAGGAGCTGCCGCACAGTCCCGACGTCATGGTCGCGTCCGTGGCCGCCTTCCGGGACCACCTCGTGTTCCTCGAGCGCGAGAACGCGGTCCCGCACCTCCGCGTGCGGGCCCGCGACGGGAGTCGGCCCGACCACCGGGTGCCGCACGAGGAGGATGTCCGGTCGGTCCAGTTCGGCGAGAATCTCGAGTTCGACTCCGCGACCTTCCGCTACGTGCTGTCCGCGCCGGTCACCCCCCCCTCGACGTACGACCTCGATCTCCGGACGGAACGGACCACGCTCCGGAAGCGGGAGCACGTGCCGGGTTTCGACGCGGCACGCTATCGGACGGAGCGCGTGTGGGCGACGGCCGATGACGGGGCGCGCATCCCGATCTCGGTCGTGTATCCGGAGGGGTTCGAGCGGCATGGCGATCACCCGTGTCTCCTCAACGGGTACGGCGCCTACGGCATCTGCTACGAGCCCGCGTTCTCGATCCTCGCGCTGAGCCTGCTCGACCGCGGCTTCGTGTACGCGATCGCGCACGTCCGCGGGGGCGGCGAGATGGGGGAGGCGTGGCACGAGCACGGGAAGATGCTCTACAAGCGGAACACGTTCACCGACTTCATCCGGTGTGCGGAGACGCTCATCGAAATGGGGTTCACCTCGACAGAGCGCCTCGGAATCCAGGGGCGGAGCGCAGGCGGTCTCCTGATGGGGGCGGTCACGAACATGCGCCCCGACCTGTTCCGGTCCGTCATCGCGGGCGTCCCGTTCGTCGACGTGCTGGCCACGATGCTCGACCCCTCGATTCCGCTCACGGTGATCGAGTACGAGGAGTGGGGCGACCCGCGGATGCCGGACTACTACGACTACATCCGCTCGTATTCGCCGTTCGACAACGTGCGCGAGACCGGCTATCCGCACATGCTCGTCACGGCCGGCCTCCACGACCCGCGCGTCCAGTACTGGGAGCCGGCGCGCTGGGTCGCGCGGCTCCGCGAGCGCCGCACCGACGACGGGCGGCTGATCTTCCGTACGGCCATGGGCGCGGGCCACATGGGCCCTTCGGACCGCTACGCATGGCTGCGCGACAAGGCGTTCGAGTACGCCTTCCTGGTGGACACCGTCGCCCCCGAGCACAGGGACCCACGGTAGCCGGTGCAGATCATCGACGTGCACTCGCACGTCCTTCCCGGCGTGGACGACGGAGCGCAGGACCTCGAGGAGGCGCTCGAGGCGCTGCGAACGCTCGTATCCGAAGGCGTGGAGCGCGTGGTGGCGACCCCGCACTTCCGCGGCTCGCTGCTCGAGCGGCCGCGGCGCGCGGGGGAGCGGCTCGAGGTCTTCGACGCGGCCTACGAGCTGCTCGTCGAGGCGGCCCGAACGCGCGGGCTCGAGATCGAGATCGACCGGGGCGTCGAGTTCAAGCTCGACGTGCCGGAGATCGACCTCTCTGACGCGCGGCTGCGGCTCGGCGGCACCCGCTACGCGCTCGTGGAGTTCGCCTCCTTCCAGCTCCCGCCGTTCGCGGGGAACCAGCTCCGGGCGGTGCTCGATGCGGGGTGGACGCCCGTGCTCGCGCACCCGGAGCGCTACTTCGGGGTCGAGCGAGCGCTGGACCGGGTCGCGGAATGGGTCGAGGGCGGGGTGCTCCTCCAGGTCAACCTGCGCTCGCTCGCGGGGGGGTACGGGCCGGGGGCGCGGCAGGTGGCCGAGGCGCTCCTCGCCGCGGGGCGCGTCTGCTGCGTCGCGAGCGATTATCACTGCCGCGAGGAGCCCGGGTGGGCGGCCGCGGTCTCGCGGTTCGACGCGGCGGAGCTCGTGGACCGTGTGGAGACTGCGGAGCGCCTGGACCGCGGGGAGGTGGCGGAGCGCGAGGAGCCGCTGGTAGCCGGCGAGCCCGGGGTCGCGGACCAGGCCGGCGCCGGTGGCGATGCCGCCGCGAGGGCGGCGGCCGCGGGGCGTGCGCTCATGCACGGGAACCCGGCGCGGCTGCTCGCGGACGAGCCGCCCGCGGCGGTGTCGCCGCTCACGTACGGCGCCGCTCCCGGCGGCGGACGCCGGCGCTGGCGGTAGGTGTCCGGCGGGGGCGCCGCGGGGGGACTTGCACGGGATCCCGCGCGGGCCTCTCGTGTATGGTCTTTGGTCGCTGACGTAGCGATGGTGCAGCCGGTAGCCGGGACGCCGCGCGACCCCCGGCCCGCGTTTCCGGGTGAACAGGGACAACTCCGCGACTTGCGGGCAGCCGCGAATCGCGTTAAACGAGCGAGATACGCCCGAGCCGGGAAGGGAAGGCGTGGAGGGCTGTTCGGGCATGCGAATCGGGACGGTCGGGTCCGTCTCCGGGGGTACCACATGGTCCGAGGTGTTGCAGATGAGAATCGTGCGTAACGTCCTGTCCCCGGCGGCCGCGGTCGGGCTCGCCCTTTCGCTGATCCCCATGCTGCCGGGTCAGGCCCGGGCGCAATCGAGCCAGATCACCGTGCTCGTCGCTCCCCTGATCGTGGCCGACGGCGTGGACCGGAACTTCGGAAGAGACGTGGCCCGGAGGGTCCGCGACGCCCTGGAGGACTTCGGCGGGCTGACGCCCATCGAGGAGGGCGATGTCGAGGACTTCCTCGACCAGTACAACCTCGACTGGCGCAACCTCTCGGCCATCGAGTGGCGTCAGATCGCGGGTCAGATGCAGGCCTCGATGGTGATGATCGGGACCGCCGAGTCCAACGGTCAGGGCATCGCGATCGACGTGGCCTTCCTCGATCCGCGCACCGGCGACGAGCTCCCGGTCGAGCCGTTCACGCTCGACGATGACGACGACGAGGCGGCCGCCGATCGCATCACCGCGGATCTCGGCGTGGGCGTCGAGTACCAGCGCTCGCTGGTGTTCTGCGCGGAATACCTGGCCTCCGAGGAGGTCGAGGACGCGCTCCGGAACTGCAACGCCGCCCTCGAGGTGAACCCGAACAGCATGCGCGCGCTCTATCTGCGCGGCCGCATCCACATGCTCGAAGAGGCATGGGGGGCTGCCGCGGAGGACCTGGAGCGGGTCGTCGAGGCCGAGGCCTCGAACACCGAGGCCCTTCAGTCGCTCGCGTACACCCACGCGCAGCTCGGCAACAAGGAGCGCTCGGTCGAGCTGTACAAGGACTATCTCACCTTCAATCCCGATGACGTGTCCGTGCGGCTCCAGATCGTCTTCGAGCTCGTCCAGGCCGGGGCGCACGCCGAGGCCGTACAGATTCTCGAAGACGGCCTCCAGCGGGCTCCGGACAACGTCGACATGCTGGAGTACCTCGGGAACGTCGCGCTCCGGGCGGGCCAGGAGAACGGCGAGATCACCGACCCCGAGATGATCCGCAGGGCGGTCGCCGCGTTCGAGAAAGTGCTCGACATCCGTGGCGATCAGATCGCCCCGACGACGCTGACCAACGTGATCAACGCCTACATGCTCATCGAGGAGTACGATCAGGCCCTGGCGTTCGCCGACCGCGCCATCGCACTCATCAACAACCCGCCCGCCGCGACCGCCGACACGGGGGCCGCGGGGACGGAGAGCGAGATCCCGGAGGATCCCGAGCAGCCACAGATGTCGAAGGATCAGCTGCTCGCACAGGTGTATGCCGCGCGGTCGAACGTCTACAGCCGTCAGGACATGCACGCCGAGGCGGCCGCCGAGCTGGACCGGGCGCTCGAGCTCGACCAGGAGATCCCGAGCGGGTATCAGCGCCTCGGGCTCGCGAAGCTGCGCTCGGGCGACGAGGACGGAGCCATCGCGGCGTTCCGGCGGTCGGTCGAGCAGGGCGCCAACCCCGACGACATCGCCAACGCGCTCTTCGGTCAGGGGTACAGCGATCATTTCCAGCAGGGCCGCTACCAGGAGGCGATCCGGCTGTTCGATGTGGCGGCCGAGTTCGCCCAGGCCCCCGAGAACGTGCATCAGATCCAGTTCTTCATCGGCTACGGCCATTACCAGCGCGGCACGAGGATCGATGAGGCGAACGCCCAGGACGAGGCCTGCCAGCCCGCACGGCAGGCGCTCAACGAGTTCCAGCAGGTGATCCCCCACCTGGACCGGGCGGGTCAGTACCAGGCGTCGAGTCAGGGGGACATCCGGGAGGCGGTGGATGTCCAGCTCTACCGCCAGCAGCAGATCATCAGGGCCGCCTGCTCGTGATCTGAAGCGTGGCTCACCCGCTTCCGGGTGAGCCGCGAGGGACCCGGGCCCGGCGCCGGTGGGTGTCGGGCCCGTCTCTCGGCCCGCCTGGTGGGGTGAAGTGGTATGAAGTGGGGTTGACTCCCATCCAGGGGTAGAGTATTGTGGCCGCGGTGGGTGATTCGGGCGTCTTGGGAGGGACACCCTGACACATGACGAAGGTCTACCGTGGCCGGCTTTCTGGGCAGCTATCTGCACAGCATCGACCCGAAGGGTCGTGTCAGCCTGCCGGCACCGTTCCGCCGGGGTCGCGAGTCAGATCCGTTCGTCCTGATCCAGACACAGCCCGACGCGCTTTCCCTGTATCCGGATGACGCCTGGGAGGAGGTCCAAAGCGAGCTCCGCGAGATGTCGAAGCGGCAGCCCGACCTCAGGACCCGGATCCTCGGGATCACCGCTGGCGCGGTGGAGGTCGTACCGGACAAGCAGGGACGGATCCTCATCCCGGAGAAGATGCGGACGTCGATCTCGCTCGACTCGGATGCTCTGGTCGTGGGAGCGATCAACCACATCGAGATCTGGGAGCCGAAGCGATTCGATGAGGCGACGCGGTCGGAGGACGACGCGTTCCAACGCTACATAGACAAGGTGTTCGCCTAGAGGGTTTCTACCGATCACCTCGCGGTCGGCGGATGACGAGGAGTCGACTGGGGTGACAGCGGAGGCGTTCCAGCACGAGCCGGCGATGCCGGAAGAAGTGCTCGGTTACCTGCGCCCGGAGCGCGGGGGCGCCTTTCTGGACGCGACCGTCGGCGGCGGTGGGCATGCGGCCCGTCTTCTTGAGGCGGGGCCGGCCGTGCGGGTGATCGGGATCGATCAGGACCCGGAGGCGATCGAGGCGGCGAGGGAGAGACTCGCGCCCTGGGGGGCGAGGGTCACGCTGATCCGGGCGAACTTCCGTGACCTCGATCGACTGCCGGGTGCGGATGACATACGGGATCTGGCGGGAGCCCTGATGGATCTGGGCGTCTCGTCCCACCAGATCGACACGACGGCTCGCGGGTTCTCGTTTCGTCCGGGCACATCGTTGCGGATGCGGATGGGCGGGACAACCGGCGAAGGAGAGCCCGCGGCCGACCTTCTGAACACGTCGAGCGAGAGAGAGCTCGGCCGGGTCTTCCGTGAGTACGGGGAAGAGCGCAGGTGGCGCGCGCTCGCACGGGAGGTGGTGAGGCGGAGGAAGACCCGGCCGTTCCAAACGAGCGACGACCTGGTGGGGGCGCTCACCGCGGTGCTGGGTCGTCACGCGTCGGAGCGGGAGAAGGCGGCGGTCTTCCAGGCCGTCCGCATCGCGGTCAACGACGAGCTGGCCGCACTGGGCGAGGGGTTGGAGGCGTTACGCGAGCGGCTCGCGGTGGGTGGGCGGCTCGTCGCGATCTCCTACCATTCGCTCGAGGACCGGATCGTCAAGCGGGCGTTCCGCGACTGGTCGCGCGCGTGCGTGTGTCCTCCCGGTCTGCCGGAGTGTCGGTGTCGGGGTGAGCCGCTGGGCCGGGTGCTGACGTCCGGCCCCGTACGGCCCACCGAGGAGGAGGTGGCCCGGAATCCCCGGGCACGCAGCGCACGGCTGAGGGCGTGGGAAAAGACCTCTGGCGCATAGACGGTGACGCGACCACCCCGATGAAACGTGTCCGCAGGCGGACCGTGCGTCGCTGGGCCCTTCCGGTCCTCGCGGCGGGCACGCTGGTGGCCGCGCTCGCTGCGGTGGTGCGCCGAGGCGAAGAGGGGCGGCTCCTGTCGCGCGAGCTCGACCGGCTGGAGGCCGAGGAGCAGATCCTCCACGACCGCGTGGCCGCGCAGCGGGCGCGGGCCGACTCGCTCGCGGCGCTCCCGAGGATGGAGGAGGCCGCCAACGCGATCGGGCTCCGGCAGGCGGAGGACGGGGAGTTCCTCTACCTGTCCGACGAAGTGCTGGACCCGGATGGGGGCGAGGAAGAGGAGGAGGGGCGGTAGATGGCCCGGACACGGTTCGGTCTACAGCGACGCGGCGCCCGCATCCGGGAGGTTCTCGACGGACGTGCCGAGCCCGTGTCCGCCCGCACGCACCACCGGCGCCACCGGGTCCTCGCCTCGGCGTTCACCGCGCTCACGATCCTGTATGTCGGACGTCTCGGCCAGCTCCAGCTCATCGAGGGCGCGGACTACCGCGCACGCGCCGTGGCCCAGAGCCTCGACCAGGAGGAGCTCCCGGCGTCGCGCGGCCGGATCCTCGCGCGAGACGGCTCGCCGCTCGTCTCCGACGACACCCGCTACCACGCCTATCTCGCTCCCGACGAGCTCGCCGCCAGCCGCGACGATGCCCTGCGGGCGATCGAGGCCGTCCTCGACCTGCCCGCCGGACGCCGCTCCGCGCTCCGCGCGGCGCGAGGCGGCTGGGAGACCATCGCCCGGGGCGTCACCGACGAGGAGCGCCAGGCCCTCCATACCGCCGTCGGGCCGGGGATCCACTTCGACGCCCTTCCCGCCCGCGCCTATCCGCGCGGCGGCATCGCGCGCGGGCTCATCGGGCGCATCGGCGCCGAGGGCCGCGGAGCGACCGGCCTCGAGCTCGAGCTCGATTCCCTCCTCCGCGGCAAGCCGGGACAGGCGCGGGTGCGGGTGGATGGCCACCGCGGCGCGTACCGCCCGCCCGACGCGGTGGTCGCCGAGCCGCAGCCGGGGTACGACGTGGTCCTCACGATCGACGCCGAGCTCCAGCGCATCGCCGAGAACGAGCTCGCCCGGGCGCTCGCGCGCACCGGCTCGACGGCGGGCGACATCATCCTCCTCGACCCGCGCACCGGCGAGATCCTCGCGGTGGCCTCCGAGCGCGAAGGGGCGGCACCGGGCTCGGTGCCGGCCTTCTCCGATCCCTACGAGCCCGGCTCCACCGCCAAGCCGTTCCTCCTCGCCGCGCTCCTCAACGAGGGGCTCGTGGATCTGGACGAGGTCATCGACGTGGAGGACGGCGAGTTGCGCATCGGCCGCCGGACCATCCGCGACGTGCACGGTTTCGAGCAGCTCACGGTGCGCGACGTGATCGCGCAGTCGTCGAACGTGGGCGCGGCGAAGCTCGCGTCGCGTCTGCGCCCGCAGGTCCAGCACAGCTACCTGCGCGACTTCGGGTTCGGGATGCCCGTCGACGTCTTCCACCCGTCCGGGTCGGGCGGACGCCTCCGCCGCGTCAGCGAGTGGACGTCCCTCAGCCCCGCGTCGCACGCGATGGGATACGAGATGTCCGTGACCTCGCTCCAGCTCGTCGCGGCATACGCGGCGATCGCGAACGAGGGACGGCTCCTGACCCCGATCCTCGTGAAGGAGGTGCGCGATCGGGACGGGCGCGTCGTGTGGCGTGCGGAGCCGAAGGTGGTGCGGCAGGTCGTGCGGCCCGAGGTCGCGCGCACCGTGGGTCGGGTGCTCCAGGACGTCGTCCAGGACGGGACCGCGTCACTCGCGAACTTCGCCAGCCTGGCCGTGGCCGGGAAGACCGGGACGGCGCGTCTGGCGGCCGAGGGCGGCTACGCCCGTGGCCGGTACCGGGCCTCCTTCGTGGGGTACGCACCGGCGGACGCGCCCCGCGTGGTCATCCTCACGCGGCTCGAGGATCCCTCGAACGGAGCGTACTACGGCGGCGCCATCGCGGCGCCGACCAGCCACGCCACGCTCGAGGCCGCGCTCGTGACGCGGGGCGGTCGGCTCGACCAGCGTCTCGTGCGCTCGGGCGTCGAGCCGCGGCGCTGGACCGAGCGTGGCGCGACCGGCGAGGAGCGGGGGGCGTTCGTGTTCGCGGTCGGCGGGGCCGAGCAGACGTGGTCGGGCGATGCGGAGCGCGCGGACGGCCCGGTGTCGGTCCCCAGCCTGACCGGGCTGCCGCTCAGGTCGGCGGTCACGCGGCTCCACCAGCTCGGACTGCGGGCGGAGTGGCACGGAAAGGGGACGGTAACGGATCAGTCGCCGGCGCCCGGTCGGGCGGTCGCCCGTGGGAGCGCCGTCGTACTGCGATAGGCGGTTCGGCCCCGGCGGGGTCGGTAACGGAGCGAAGGCCGTCCATGTCCGCACGACGGGCACGGACGGACCCGACGGAACTCGAGCGGAGGGCGGGACAGCGGACTACAAGGTCGAGAACAGCGTACGGGCAGGTGCGGCCGGGGGTGTGGTGGTGTGGGGAGGATGGCCCGGTCCAGCCAGGGCACGGTCGCGCCTGTCACCCGTACAATCGCGGATGCGGCGAGTGACGCCTGCGCTCAAGCCCAGCCACCCATCGATCGTGCAGTCGGCCCGGTCACGGCATTTCGTGCCTGAACAGAACGTATCCAGCGAACGAGTGGAGCGGCGTCTGATGCGCCGCGGCCTCCGACCCCGATGGGTCGGGGAACCACCGGCGCACTTCGGGAGGCTGCGCTCGGACTCCCGCGACGTCCGGACCGACGACCTCTTCTGCGCGATCCCCGGCACGCGGGTCGACGGCCATGCGTTCGTGTCGGCGGCCGCCCGGGCCGGCGCGACCGGCGCGGTCGTGGAGCACCGCACCGAGGCGGAGATCCCCCAGCTCGTCGTCACCGACGCGCACGCGGCGGTGGCCCACCTCGCCGCGCTCTTCGCCGGCGACCCCCAGGACACCCTCCGCCTGGTCGGGATCACCGGGACGAACGGGAAGTCGACCACGGCGTGGCTCGTCCGGTGGCTCCTCGCCGCGGAGGAGCCAGCGGCCGCGATCGGTACGCTGGGCGTGGTCCGGCCCGATGGGACCGTGGCCGAAGGCTCGCTCACCACGCCCGATCCGATCCGGCTCGCCGACACCCTCGCGGAGCTGCGCGACGCGGGCGTGGGCTCCGTGGCGCTCGAGGCCTCCTCCCACGCGCTCGACCAGCGCCGCGTCGATGGGCTCCGGTTCGCCGCGATCGCGTTCACGAGCTTCAGTCGCGAGCACCTCGAGTACCACCCGGACCTCCAGTCCTACCGGGCCGCGAAGATGCGTCTCGCGGACCTCCTCCGGCCCGGCGGCGTGTGCGCGGTGAACGCCGACGAGCCGGCCTGGCACGACGTGTCGCCGCCCGGCGCGCGGACGCTTCGCTACGGGCTCGAGCCGGCGGCCACGATCCGCGCGATCGACCTGTCGTACGATCCGGGCGGGACGCGCTTCCGCCTGGTGACGCCGGCCCGCGAGGTGCAGGTGGACCTGGGGCTTCCGGCCGAGTTCAACGTGCGGAACGCCCTCGCCGCCGCGGCCGTTGCGCTGGGGCTCGGCATGACGCCGGCCGACGTCGCCGCGCGGCTCGCGACCGCTCCCCCCGTTCCGGGGCGGATGGAAGTGCTCCGCCGCGACCCCGTCCTCGTCCTGCGCGACTACGCCCACACACCGGACGCGTACGAGCGCGTGCTCTCCACACTCCGCGACCTGGTCCCCGGCCGGCTCGTCGCCGTGTTCGGCTGCGGCGGCGACCGCGATGCGGGCAAGCGTCCCATCATGGGCGCGATCGCCACCCGGTTCGCCGATCTGGCGATCGTGACCACCGACAACCCGCGCAGCGAGGACCCGGCCGAGATCTGCCGGCAGGTGGTCGCCGATCTCGATCCGGCGCGCTACGAGGTCGTGCTCGATCGGCGCGACGCGATCGCGCGCGCCCTCGCGGCGACGGCTCCGGGCGATGCGGTCGTGCTGCTCGGGAAGGGTCACGAGACGTATCAACTCATCGGTGGCGAGAAGATCCCGTTCGACGAGGCCGCGATCGTGGACGAGCTCGCGGGCGCCGTGGCGCACGGCGGGAGCGGGACGAACGGGGGTCGGCGTCCGTCCGTCCCCCCCGAAGGCACGCCGTCCGACGAGACCAACGGCCGTCCCGCCGGAGGGGTGGCGTGACCGCCGCCCTCCGACCCCGCGCGCTGCGCTCCGACGCGATCCGTGAGGCGCTCGGTCTCCCGTCGCCCGACGGCGAGCCCCGCGTGTACCGCGGAGCCTCCACGGACTCGCGCACGCTCGAGGCCGGCCACCTGTTCGTGGCGCTCGAGGGCGAGCGTCACGACGCGGCCGACTTCCTTCCGCAGGCCGCCGAACGCGGCGCGCCGGGCGCGATCGTGCGCGCGGGGCACGAGGACGCGGATCTCCCGCTCGAGTACTTCTCGGTGCCCGATCCGCTGGCCGCGTTCGGACGGCTCGCGGCCCGCGTACGCGCGGAGTCGCGCGCGCGCGTGGTGGCGGTGACGGGGAGCTCGGGGAAGACCACGGTGAAGGAGATGATCGCCCTGGCCGTCGGAGCCGCGCGGCCCGTATACCGCACCGAAGGGAATCTCAACAGCCAGGTCGGCCTGCCGCTCACCATCCTCGGCGCCCCGGAGGAGGCGGAGGTCTGGGTCCTCGAGGTCGGGGCCAGCGAGCCCGGCGAGATCGCGAAGCTGGCGGCGATCGCGGCCCCCGACGATGCCGTGGTCACCACCGTCGCACCGGCGCACCTCGAGGCGTTCGGGACCGTCGAGCGCGTCCTCGCGGAGAAGCTCGACCTCGCCCGCGCGGTGTCCGGGCAGGGCACCGTGGTCGTGGGTGAGCGACCACCCGAGCTGGCCCGCGCCGCGCGCGTGTTCCGGCCCGACGTCGTCGTGGCGGGGCTCGGGGAGCGGGCCACGTACCGCCCGGAGCGCTGGGACGTGTCGGCCGACCGCGTCCGGTTCGAGCGCGGCGGGGTCGCCGTCGAGGTGCCCGTCGGAGGCGAGCACCACCTGCGCGACGCCCTCATGGCCACCGCGGTGGCCGAAGCGCTCGGCGTGCCGCTCGAGACGGCCGCCCGGGGGCTCGCGCGCTACGCCCCCGTCGGGCTGCGCGGCGCCGTGCGGCGGATCGGCGGGCTCACCGTGCTCGCCGACTGCTACAACGCGAACCCGGAGTCGTTCGCGGCGGCGATCGCC
>Ga0299913_10002083_pt1 | contig 15547 bp, 15 predicted proteins | sample RVTome_9_FD_201360 | JGI IMG/M metagenome (GOLD analysis project Ga0299913, IMG submission 201360) | Soil microbial communities from uranium-contaminated site in the Upper Colorado River Basin, Wyoming, United States - RVT155D38 (version 2) ...
GCAGCGTCGATCAGCTCGACGAGCCCCATCCGCACCCCGTTCAGCGACACCGGCACGCCGGACTCGAACCCGACGGTCACGACCTCCGGCTCGTCCGGCGCCAGCTCCGGCCGCGTGACGAGCTGGAAGACGTCGTCGTCGGGCGCGTGCGAGAGGTCCTCGATCCAGCGGCCCTCGGAGGAGCGGCCCCACAGGTTGTCGTCGATCGAGTACGGCGCGCTCTCCGTGCCGCCCTTGACGGGGATGCCGTGCTTGCGCGCGTAGGCGATCTCCTCGTCGCGTCCCATCGCCCACGAGCGAACCGGCGCGATCACCTTCAGCTCGGGCGCCAGCGCCGCCACGGTGCCCTCGATCCGCACCTGGTCGTTGCCCTTGCCGGTGCACCCGTGCGCGATCGTGTCGCAGCCCGACCTGCGGGCGTACTCGACCGCCAGCTTGGCGATCAGCGGGCGGCCGAGCGCGGTGAACAGCGGGTAGCCGTCGCCGTAGTCGGCGTTCGCCCGGATGGCCGGGAGCACGTACTCGCGCGCGAACTCCTCGCGCGCGTCGACCACGTGGCAGTCGAGCGCGCCGAGCTGCAGCGCCTTGCCGCGCACGACCTCGTAGTCCTCCCCCGGCTGCCCGAGGTTCACCGTCAGGGCGACGACCTCGGCCTCGTACTCGTCCTGGATCCACTTGAGCATCACGCTCGTATCGAGGCCGCCGGAGTAGAGGAGCAGGACGCGACCGACCTCGCCCGGCTGCGCGAGGTAGGTGGCGACGCGCGTCGAGTCGGGGCTGGCGACGCGGTGGACTTCGGTGTGGGCTCTGGGATCGCGAGGCTCGTCGGTCATCGGACCCAGCAGCCTACGAGGCCGCACTACGATGCGCGCCGTGGAAGACGAGTCCGAGACCTCACCGGGCGGCTCGCGAATCGAGCGCCACGACGAGGCCAAGCCACCGGAACCCGTCCCCGGCAGCTGGGCCGGGCAGGAGCTCATCGAGGCGCACGTCGAGCGCCACATCGGTCCGATCGCCACGGTGTTCCACGAGCTCGTGTCGGAGTACGTCCATCTCGACGTGCTGATCGTCGCGCCCCGCGAGGAGCGGCCCTGGCACACGCTCGTCACCTGCGGGATGAGCTCGCGGCCGATGGAGGACGGCACGCGGATGGAGCTGCTCATCGGGCTTCCACCGGCGTGGCCGCTCGACGACGAGGCGCTCCGGGACGAGCGGAACTACTGGCCGGTGCGGGCGCTGAAGGAGCTCGCGCGGATGCCGCACGTCTACGGCTTCTCGCTCGGCGCCGGCCACACCGTCCCGAACGGCGACCCGCCCGAGCCGTACGGTCCGGGCACCGAGCTGTGCGGTGCGCTGATCGCGTGGCCGGCGGTGACGCCGGACGAGCCGGTCGAGAGCGCCGAGGAGACGAAGATCTTCGCCGTCTACTTCCTCCACGAGGACGAGATGCGGCTCAAGCTCGACCGCGGGTTCGAGGCCCTCGTCGATGCGTTCGACGACGCGGAGATGACGGAGCTCGTGGTGCCGGACCGGCCGAGCTCCCTCCGGCGCAGGAAGCGCTTCGGGCTCTTCTAGTAGCGCGTGCGGCGCGTGGCGGCGGCGGTCCGCAGGTAGCGGAAGCCGTCGCCGTCCTCGTCCTCGACGTAGCCGGTGTCCTCGACCTCGTCGGCGGAGTCGCGCGCCTCGCGCAGCCAGCGGGCGCCGGCCAGGTCGGTCCGGCCGGCGGCCTCGTCGAACAGCCGCAACGGATCGGCGGCGAGCTTCTCGGCGCTGCGGCGGTGCAGCGGGGCGACGAGCAGCGCCTCGCCGTCGGCGGCCTCGTCGGCCACACTGAGCGCCACAAGCCCGAGCACGAGCGGCTGCGCGCTGTCGAGCCGGACCGCCAGCGCCGCCATCCGCTCGCTCCACGCGCACAGAAGGTCGGCGCGGTCGAGGTCGATCGCCTCGCGAAACGCGGCCTGCCAGACCGGCGGCGCGGCGCTGAAGGCCTTCAGGACGCGGCCGATGCGCGAGTCGTCCGCGCACGGGATCCGCTGCTCGTAGTACCGCTCGCCGCGCGGCAGGTCGAGGTCGTCGAGGGCGTCGCTCGTGTCCATCCCCTGCCAGTGAATCACGACCGGCCGCCGGACGCTCTACGACATGATTTCGGACCAGTGGAGATCAGCGTCTGCCGATCAGCCGGCGCTCGAGGTGCGGCTCGGGCCGCGGAGGCGATCCTTGAGCGTCGGCGTCGCGAAGCCTGCGACGGCGGCGAGGACCATCAGGGCGATGGCGACCCAGAGGCTCGTGCCGGCCGCGGACTCGCCTCCCCCGCTGCCCTCGCCGAACGGTGGAGGCAGCTGGTTCGACGACTCGCCGCGCACGTCGCCGGAGTCCGGCGTGCCGCTGCTGCCACCTGACGAGCCGCTGCCGCCGGACGAGTCGCCGCCGCCGCTGCCCGCGCTCGCCGCCGTGCCGTCGTCGGCCGCGACGGGCGTGCCGGAGCCGGAGATCGCGCCCGGGCCGCCGAGGATCGGCGCGCCGCCGCCTGCCGCGGCGCCTCCGCAGGCGTCGCTGCGGGCCAGCCTGCGCGCGGTGCGCAGGCCGCGGCGCTCGAGCCGCGCGACGCGCTCGGCGCGCAGGTCCAGCGCCCGGGCGACGCCGCGACGCGAGCGCGGGTCGGCGGCGCCGACGCCGCCGCGCAGCCTCAGCACGCGGCGCTGGCTCGCGGAGATGTCGTCGAGGCAGCTGCTCAGGCGGGTGACGGCGCGGCGCAGGCGGCGCTCGGCGCGGCGGCGCTTGGCGCGTGTCCGGCGCGCGGCCGAGGGGTCGCCGCCGGCCGAGCCGCGGGCGGACGCCGCGCCGGACGGGCGCGTCGCGGTGCCGCCTCGGCCGCCTCCGGCGGTTCCGGCCGGGGCCGGCGCAGCGGACGAGCCGCCGCCGGAGCCGCCTCCGCCGGAGCCGCCGCCGGAGCCGCCTCCGCCGGAGCCGCCGCCGCCTCCCCCTCCCCCGCCGGCGTCACCGCCTCCACCGCCGCCGCCACTCGGCGGCGACGGGAGCGGGACCTCGGGCAGCTCGGGTACGGGCGTCGGGGCCGGCAGCTTCGGAACCTCCGGGACCGGCGGCGGATCGGGAAGGTCCGGGACCGGCACCTCGGGAACCTCGGGGACCTCGGGGACGTCTGGCACGTCGGGAAGCTGCGGGAGCTGCGCGAACGCAGTGGCCGGGACCGCCACCGCGATCGCCACCACCGTCAGAAGCATCCGAGCCGAGTTCATTCCCCCATTCCTCTACGCACCGGATACCGGGAGAAGGGCTCGGCCAAACCGGCGGCGACCGAATTCGGACCAATCTGGCGCGACGGAACGGGCGTGGAACGGACCTCGGCTAACGAAGCAGCGTGCCCATGCGGGCCAGGGCGTCGTCGACCTGCGCCTCGCTCACCACCAGCGGGGGCAGGAAGCGCAGCGTCCGCGGCCCGGTGGCGTTGATGACGAGCCGCGCCTCGAGCAGCGCGCGCCGGGCGACGTCGGGCGCGTCGGCCTCGACGTCGATCGCCACCATCAGCCCGTGTGCCCGGACCACGAGCACCCGCGGCAGTTCGCGCAGCCCCTCGGCGAGCCGCTCGCCGAGTTCGCGGACACGCGCGAGCAGCGCCGGATCGTCGATGACGTCGAGCGCGGCGTTCGCCGCCGCACACGCGACCGGGCCGCCCGCGAAGGTCGAGCCGTGGTCGCCCGGCGCGAAGACGCCCGCGAGCCGGGACCCGATGACGAGCGCGCCGATCGGCAGCCCGCCACCAAGCCCCTTGGCGAGCGTCATCGCGTCCGGGAGCACGCCGGACGGCTCGTGCGCCCACAGCGTGCCGGTCCGCCCCATGCCGGTCTGGACCTCGTCGAACACGAGCGCGGCGCCGACCTCGTCGCAGGCCTCGCGCGCCGCGCGCAGCAGCTCGTCGCCCATCGGATGCACGCCGGACTCGCCGAGGATCGGCTCCATCAGCACGGCCGCGGTGCCCTCCCCCACGGCGGCGCGCACCGCGTCCGGCGACCGTTCGATCGCCCGGAACCCGGGCACCAACGGCGCGAACGGCGCCTGCTTGGACTCCTGCGGCGTCGCCGACAGTGCCCCGTAGGTCCGCCCGTGGAACGCGTCGTGGAACACGACGATCTCGCCGCGCGGCCGCGCCTTGCGCACGAGCTTGATCGCCGCCTCGTTGGCCTCCGCTCCGGAGTTGCAGAAGTACACCTCCGAGCCGAACGACCGCGCCACGAGCCGCTCTGCCAGCCGCTTCATCGGCGCGTTCCAGTACAGGTTCGAGACGTGTATGAGCCGCGCGACCTGCTCCTGTACGGCGGCGACGACCTGCGGGTGGCAGTGGCCGGTGTTGCAGACCGAGATGCCGGAGAGGAAGTCGAGGTACTCGTGGCCCTCGGCGTCCACGAGCACGCACCCGCTCCCGGTCGCGAACTCGACCGGGTAGCGGGCGTAGGTGGGTGCGAGCGCGCTCACGAGGCGGGCCGGATCTTCGTGCCCTGGCCGGCGTCGGTGAACAGCTCGAGCAGGACCGAGTGCGGCACGCGGCCGTCGACGATGTGCGCGTAGCTGACCCCGCCGTGGATCGCGTCCAGGCACGCCCGGAGCTTCGGTCGCATGCCACCGGCGGTCGTGTCCAGCGCGGCCTCGACCTCGTCGGCGCCGCACTCTGAGATCACCGAGGCGGCGTCGTCCGGGTCGCGCAGCCACCCGGGCACGTCGGTGAGGAAGATGATCTTGTACGCGCCCAGCGCGCGGGCGACCGCGGCGGCCGCCTCGTCGGCGTTGACATTGTGCGAGCGGCCGTTGCGATCGGCGCCGATCGACGCGATGACCGGGATGTAGTCCTCGGCGATGTGCTCGATCACGCCCGCGTTGACGCGCTCGATCCGGCCCACGAAGCCGATGTCCTCGCCGCCCGGGCCCTCCATGGTGTCGACGCGGAACAGCAGCCCGTCGTCGCCGCACAGCCCGACGGCCGGCTGCCCGTGGCGGTTGATGCGCAGGACGATGTCCTTGTTGACCTTGCCGACGAGCACCATCTTCGCGACCTCCACGGTCGCCTCGTCGCTCACCCGCAGGCCGCCGACGAACTCCACCGGCAGGTCGAGCCGCTCCATGTAGCGCGTGATCTCCGGCCCCCCGCCGTGGACCACGATCGGGTTCATCCCGACGTACTTGAGCAGCACCACGTCGCGGGCGAAGTCCTCGCGCAGCTCCGGGTCGTTCATCGCCGCGCCGCCGTACTTGATCACCACCGTCCGCCTGTGGAACTCGCGGATGTAGGGGAGCGCCTCGAGGAGGGTTCCGACGTCGCGCATCACGTCGTGTACTCGGCGTTGATGGTCACGTACCGGTGGGAGAGGTCCGAGAAGATCACCTCGGCCTCGGCGCCCTCGCCCGGCAGGCCGACCACGTACTCGACCTCGTCGCCGGCCACGGCGCCCGCCAGCGCCGCCTCGTCGAACGGCATCCCCGCCCCCGCGCGGCAGACCTGGACGTCCTCGATCCAGATGTCGATCGGGAGCGGCGCCAGGTCGCGCAGCGCCGCGCCGACGGCCTGGGCGATGCGGCCCCAGTTGGGGTCGCCGCCGTGCAGGGCGGCCTTGACGAGCGGGGAGTCGGCGACCGCGCGCGCCGCCCGCACCACGGCCTCCTCCACACCGCCGTGGACCACGACGCGGCCGACCCGGCCGGCGCCCTCGCCGTCGCGCACCATGAGCACGGCGAGCCGCCGCAGCAGGTAGTCGAGCGCCTCGCCGAAGCGCAGCTCGTCCTCGGACTCGGGCACGATCCGCACCCCGGAGGCGCCGGAGGCCATGAGGATCGCCGTGTCGTTGGTGGAGAGCTGCCCGTCGACGGAGATGCGGTCGAACGAGCGCTTCACGCACACGCCCAGCAGCAGGTCCGCGGTCTCCGGCTCCAGCGCGGCGTCGGTCTCGACGAAGCACAGCATCGTCGCGAAGGCCGGCGAGATCATGCCGGCGCCCTTGGCCTGCGCGCAGAGCCGCACGGTGCCGGACGGGAGCCGTACCTGCAGCGCGGCGTGCTTCTCGATCGCGTCGGTGGTCCGGATCGCCTCGGCGAAGGCGGCGTCCCCGTCGGCGGCCAGCTCGCGCCGCGCGTCGGAGATGCCGCGGACCACCTTCTCGGTGTCGAGCGGCACGCCGATCACGCCGGTCGACGCGACCGCCACGCGATCCTCGAGCACGCCGGCGGCCATCGCGCCGGCGCCCTGCATGCGCGCCGCATCCTCGAGCCCGCGGCGGCCGGTCGCCGCGTTGGCGTTGCCGGCGTTGGCGACCACGGCGCGGATGCCGTCCAGCCGGCAGCGCTCCTGCGTGAGCAGCACCGGCGCGGCCAGCACGCCGGAGCGCGTGAAGCGCGCGGCGCTGGCCGTGTCCGGCGAGTCCGAGACGAGCAGCCCGAGGTCGGGCGCGCCGGAGAGCTTGAGCCCGCATGCCGCGCCGGCGGCGCGGAAGCCCGCGGGCAGCCCGCCGGGCATCTCGGTCACGTGCTCGGGCGCCTGGACCCAGCGCGACTCGAAGCTCACAGGCCCTCGCTCTCGTCGCGCCCGAACATCAGGTTGAGGTTCTGGACCGCCTGCGAGGAGGTGCCCTTCCACAGGTTGTCGATCGTGGCGAAGACGATGATCCGCCCGGTCCGCTCGTCGGCGTGCACCGAGATGCGGCAGAAGTTGGTCTCGCGCACCTCCTGCATGCCCGGCGGACCCTCCACGACCTCGACCCACGGCTCGCCGTCGTAGACGTCGTACAGCGCGCGGACATCGGTTTCGCCTGCCAGGCGAGACGCTCCTTCGTCGCGCTCGCCTCCGGTGCCGTCACGCGCGGGCGTCACGTAGCACGACACCAGCTCGCCGTGGGCGATCGGCACGAGATGCGGCGTGAACGTGACGCGCACGGAGCCCAGCTCCTGCTCGATCTCCGGCGTGTGGCGGTGGCGGCCGACCTTGTAGGGCTTCACCGTCTCGTCGACGCTGACGAAGTGCTTGTCGTGCGTCGGCTCGCGCCCGGCCCCGCTGACGCCCGACTTCGCGTCGATCACCACGTCGCCGAGCAGCCCCGCGCGCGCCAGCGGCGCCAGCGCCAGGATCGCCGCGGTCGGGTAGCAGCCCGGGTTGGCGACCAGGCCGGCGCCCGCGATCTCGTCGCGGTGCAGCTCCGGCAGCCCGTAGACGGCGTCGCCGATCAGGTCCGGCGCGCCGTGCGCCCCGTACCAGTCCTCGTACACCGCGCGGTCGTGGAGCCGGAAGTCGGCCGACAGGTCCACCACCCGCACGCCGCGCGAGCGCAGCTCGGCCACCACCGGCGCCGCCGCCCCGTGCGGGTAGGCGACCACCGCGGCGTCGACCTGCGAGTGGCGCTCGACGTCGTACTCCTCGAGCGCGAGCGGCACGCGCGTGCGCGGATGGACGGCGTCGAGCCGCGTGCCGGCGTCCGAGCGCGCCGTCACGTGCACGAGCTCGAAGTGCGGGTGCCGGTGCAGCAGCGAGCTCGCCACAGCACCCGCGTAACCGGCAGCGCCCAGCACGGCGACCCGCTCAGCCACGCGGCTCCCCTCCGAGGCGCTCGGCCACGGCGGCGTCGATCTTCGCGCGCCGCTGGGCGACCTCCTCGTCGGTCAGGGTGCGATCGTCGGCGCGGAAGCGCAGCCGCACGGCGAGCGACACGCGGCCCTCGGCCGGATAGACGTCGAAGATCTCGGCCTCGCGCAGGAGCGGCCCACCCGCCTCGCGCACGGTGGCGAGCACCGCCTCGGCGGCCACGTCGGGCGCGAACCACCATGCGCGGTCCTGGAGCACGGCCGGGAACGACGTGACGTCGACGTAACGCGGCACGTGGACCGCGGCGCGCTCGAGCACGGCGAGCTCGAGCTCGAAGCCCGCTGCCGCCTCCAAGTCCCAGTCGCGCGCCACCGCCGGATGGACCTCGCCGAGCCAGCCCGCGACCTCGTCGCCCACGAGCACGCGTGCCGAGCGGCCGGGGTGCAGGAACGGCTCGCGCGCGGCCTCGACGCGCCAGGGCACGCGCAGCGTGTCGAGCAGCGCGGCGAGCACCGCCTTGACGGAGAAGAAGTCGGCGATCGGCGGCTCGGCCTCGCGCCACGACTCCGGCCGCAACCGACCGGACAGCAGCGCGGCCACGTGCGTTCGCTCGTCCGGCAGCGTCCCGCGTGTCTCGCCGGGCCGCGGGCGGTCGAGGTAGGCGGCGCCGATCTCGAACAGCCGCACGTCGGCCATCCCCCGCGCGCCGTTGCGCTTCGCGACGTCCAGCAGCGAGCCGAGCAGGGTCGTGCGCAGGACCGACTGGTCCTCGGACATCGGGTTGCGCAGCGCGACCGGGCTATGGCGCGGATCGCCCTCCGGGATCCGCAGCCGCTCGACGAGGTCGGGCGCGGCGAAGCTCCAGCCGAGCGCCTCGTGCAGACCGCTGCCGGCCAGGGCGTCCTCGAGCCGGCGGCGCAGCCGCTGCTCGGACGAGAGCACGCCGGTCGCGCCGCGGCGCGAGGGCAGCGTGTACGGGAGCTTCTCGAGCCCCCACAGGCGGGCGACCTCCTCGACCAGGTCGGCCTCGCGCGTGACGTCGGCGCGGCGGAAGGCGGGCACGGTGACGTCGAGCCCGTCGTCCGCCTCGGCGACGTCGAACTCGAGCGCGCGCAGCAGCGCCGCCGCCTCGTCGCGCGGGATCGGCGTGCCGAGCAGGCGCTCCATCCGCTCGTCGCGCAGCCGGATCGTCACGGGGTCGCGTCCCGGCCCGCCGATGTCGACGGTCCCGCCGACGAGCCGTGCGCCGGTCAGCTCGAGCATGAGGATCGCAGCCAGCCCCTGTCCGTCCATGCCCTGCTCGGGCTGGAGCTGCTTCTCGAACCGGCCGGAGGCCTCCGAGCGCAGCGCCAGCCGCGCCGACGTGCGCTGGATGTTGGGGCCGCTCCAGGTCGCCGCCTCCATCAGCACGCGGGTCGTGTGCGGGCGCACCTCGGAGCGCTCGCCGCCCATGATCCCGGCGATCGAGGTCGGCCCCCGGTCGTCGGCGATGACCACCATGTCTTCGTCCAGCACCCGGTCGACGTCGTCGAGCGTGGTGAGGATCTCGCCCTCCTCGGCGCGCCGCACGACCAGCCGCCCGCCCTCCACGAGGTCGAAGTCGAAGGCGTGCATCGGCTGGCCGGTGGTCAGCATGGCGAAGTTGGTGATGTCGACGACGTTGTTGATCGGCCGCATGCCGGCGGCGGAGAGGCGCGCCTTGAGCCAGTCGGGCGACGGGCCGATCGTCACGTCCTCGAACAGCCGCGCGGTGAAGCGCGGGCAGAGCTCGCGGTCCTGCACCTCGATGGTCACGCCCGGCACGTCGCCCGGCCGCCCCGGATCGCCGGACCACGGCGGCGGTGCGAGCGGCGCGCCGGTGGCGGCGTGGACCTCGCGCGCGACCCCGTAGATGGACAGGCAGTCGGGCCGGTTGGGCGTGATCTCGAGCTCGAGCACGTCGGTGGCGATCGGTAGCACGGTGGCCAGCGGCGTGCCGACCTGGAGCCCGGGATCGAGCACCATGATCCCGTCGTGATCCGGGCCGATGGCCAGCTCGTCCTCCGCCAGGATCATCCCGTCGGACTCGACGCCGCGCAGCTTCGCGCGCGTGAGCTTCGTGCCGTCGGGCATGATCGCGCCGGGGCCGGCAACCGCGACGACCTGACCCGCCGCCACGTTCGGCGCGCCGCAGACGATCTGGCGCGGGTCGCCCTCGCCGACGTCGACCAGGCAGACGGTCAGCCGGTCGGCGTCGGGATGCCGCTCGGCGCTCAGCACGCGGCCGACGAGGAAGTTGTCGAGCGCGCCGACGCCGTGCCGGTGCAGCGCCTCGACCTTCGTGCCGGTCATCGTCAGCCTGTGCTCGAGTTCGTCCAGGGGCAGCCCCGGGTCGCAGTATTCGCCGAGCCAGAGGAGCGGGACCCTCATCCGAACTGCTCCAGGAAGCGGAGGTCGTTGTCGTAGAGCAGGCGCAGGTCGGGCACGCCGTGCTTGAGCATCGCGATGCGCTCGATGCCCATGCCGAACGCGAAGCCCTGGTGGCGCTCGGGGTCGTAGCCGTTGTCCCGCACGTACTCGAACACGTTGGGGTCGACCTCGCCGGCGCCGAGGATCTCGATCCAGCCCTCGCCCTTGCAGAGCGGGCAGCGCGCGCCGTCGGCCAGGAAGCCGTCCCTGCAGTTGAAGCACGAGACGTCGCACTCGACGCTGGGCTCGGTGAACGGGAAGAAGTGCGGGCGCAGCCGGACCCGGCGGTCCTCGCCGAAGATCGCCTGGGCGAAGGCGAGCAGCGTGCCCTGGAGGTCGCCGAGCGTGACGTCCTCGTCGACTGCCAGGCCCTCGACCTGGTGGAACTGCGGCGTGTGCGTTGCGTCGTTGTCGCGCCGGTAGGTGCGTCCGGGCACGACGATGTAGAGCGGCGGCGGGTGCCGCTCCATCGCCCGCACCTGCATCGGCGACGTGTGGGTGCGCAGGACCACGCCCTCGGTCGTGTAGAAGGTGTCGGACTCGAGCCGCGACGGATGCTGCGGGTCGTGGTTGAGGGCGTCGAAGTTGTAGTAGACGTGCTCGGTCTCCGGGCCCTCCATCACGCGGAACCCGAGGCCCAGGAAGACGTCCTCGATCTCGCGCCGGGTGGCGGTGAGCAGATGCACGCGCCCGCGCGCGACAGCGGGCGAGCCCGGCAGCGTGACGTCGACGACGTCGGCGGCCAGCCGCGCGTCGAGCTCGGCGGCCTCGAGCTCGGCGACACGCGCCTCGATCGCCGCCTCGAGCGCCTTGCGCGCCTCGTTGGCGGCGCGGCCGACGGTCCCTCGCTCCTCCGGCGGCAGCTGCGCGACGCCGCGCAGCAGGTTCGGGAGCTCCGCCTTGCGGCCGAGGAACCGCACCCGCACGTCCTCGAGCTCGGCGGTGCCGGGCGCCTCGCCGATCGCCGCCTCCCCGGCGGCGCGCAGCTCGCTGATCCTCTCGTTCATCGGGCGGCCATCCTACGGTTGCACTCGTACAGGGCGACGGTCGCCGCCATCGCGGCGTTGAGGGACTCGGCGTGGACCGGGATCGTGGCGGTCGCGTCGCAGGCCGCGACGACCTCGTCCGGCAGGCCGTCGCGCTCGGCGCCGACGACCAGCGTCGTCTCGTCGTCCGCCTCCAGCGGATCGCCGCCGTGCGCGACGAGCGCGACGCGGCGGCCGGGCAGCTCGCCCGGGTGCTTCACGCGCGCGACGGGCACCTCGAACAGGGCGCCCATCGACGCGCGCACGGCCTTCGGGCCGTAGGGGTCGGCGGTGCCGGGGCCGAGTGCCACGCTCGCCGCGCCGAAGGCGAGCGCGCCGCGCAGCGCGGTGCCGACGTTGCCGGGGTCGTTGACCCCCCACAGCGCCAGGCACAGCGGCCCGGCGGGCGCGGGCGCCCAGCGCTGGGCGTAGACGCCGAGCGCGCGCGTGCCGGAGCCGAGCTGCGAGACCTGGGCCAGCAGGTGGGGCTTGACCTCCTCGCCGTCGAGCCCCGAGCCCTCGGCCACCAGCCGCGCCAGCGGCTCCCAGCCGGCGGCGTCGGCGGCCGCCAGCAGGTCCTCGCCCTCGGCCACGAACTGGCGCAGCTTGTCGCGCCATTTGCGGCCCGCGAGCTTGCGGATCTCCTTGAGCTGGTCGTTGTGGGGGCTGGAGATTGTCAAAACTTCGTTTTCGATGGGTCATTTAAACGAAGAAGGGCGCCGCTCCGAGGGAGGGGCGCCCGGTCAAGAGGGTGTCTGCGGGATCAGGCCGCCGACGCCTCGCGGGCGCTCTCGGCGAATCGGCGGAAGGTCTCGGGGTCGCGCACGGCGATGTCCGCGAGCACCTTCCGGTCCAGCTCGATCCCGGCCAGCTTGAGGCCGTGCATGAAGGTCGCGTAGCTCATGCCGTTCTGGCGGGCGGCAGCGTTGATGCGGGTGATCCAGAGGCGGCGGAAGTCGCGCTTGCGGTTGCGGCGGTCGCGGTACGCGTAGGCGTCCGCCTTCATGACGGCTTCCTTGGCCCGCTTGTAGCTGGAGTGCGCCTCGCCGCGGAAGCCCTTGGCCCGCTCGAGCGTGGCGCGGCGCTTCTTGCGCGCGTGGACGGAGCGCTTGACGCGGGTCATCGCCCGTTGCCTCCCAGCAGCTTCCTGACCTTCTTGCGGTCGGCCTTCGAGATGTCGCGGTCGATCCCGAACGAGCGCTTGCGCTTCGGCGACTTGTGCTCGAGCATGTGGCTCGAGAACGCGTGACGGGCCTTGAGCTTGCCCGTCCCGGTCTTCTTGAAGCGCTTCTTCGCGCCCGAGTGCGACTTCATCTTCGGCATGCGAGCGCGCAGTATAGAGGTCCCCTTGCCGGCAGCCGGCCGGCGCGCTTGACCGAACGGCCGCCGTCCGCGGCGACCGAGACCGGGCCTTCGGCCCTCCTATCCGGCTCGGCGGCCGGTCGCGAGCAGGTAGCGCGCTTCTCACAGCAGGGCGAGCGCGTGGCGGGCACGCCCACGCCCGAGCGCCAGGGGCTGACCTACGCGATCTGGGGCCCGTTCGACTCCGAGCAGGCCAGTCATATCCCAGACTTTCGGTGAGCGCTCGGGGGAGTTTCGCCGGGCGCTCGCCGAAATCCCCTCCGTGTCCTAAACTCGCTGAGATGGGGAATGACGGAGGTATGGGATCCCCCGGGGGAGCGAACGGCGCCGAGCCGGACGGTCTGCCCGACATCGACCAAGAGGTCGTCGTCACGTTCCACTACCCCGTGAAGTTCACGCACGGCCTGCTCGAGCCGCGCAACCGCACCCTGCGCGACGTCGTCCAGGCGGACGACCGCGCGCGGCTCCTGGTGGTGATCGACGACGGCGTCGCCGACGCGCACCCGACCATGACCGAGGACGTCGAGGCCTACTGCGAGGCGCACGCCGACGCGCTCGAGCTGACGGCCGCGCCGCTGGTCGTGCCCGGCGGCGAGGCGATCAAGAACCAGTCCGGCCCGGTCGACGAGATCCGCGCGGCGATCGACGTCCACGGCGTCGACCGCCACTCCTACGTGGTGGCGGTCGGCGGCGGCGCGGTGCTCGACGCGGTCGGCTACGCGGCGGCGACCGCGCACCGCGGGGTGCGTCTGATCCGCGTCCCGACCACCGTGCTCGCCCAGGACGACTCCGCGGTCGGCGTCAAGAACGGCATCAACGCCTTCGGCAAGAAGAACTTCGTCGGGTCTTTCGCCCCGCCGCACGCGGTGCTCAACGACTTCGATCTGCTCACGACGCTGTCCGAGCGCGACTGGCGCGCCGGTATCTCGGAGGCGGTCAAGGTCGCCCTGCTCAAGGACGCGACGTTCTTCGCGTGGATCGAGCACCACGCCTCCGACCTGGACGAGCGCTCGCTGCCCGCGATGGCGAGGCTCGTGCACCGCAGCGCGGAGCTGCACCTGAACCACATCGCCACCAGCGGCGACCCGTTCGAGCTCGGCTCCTCGCGGCCGCTCGACTTCGGCCACTGGGCGGCGCACAAGCTCGAGCAGCTCTCGCACCACGAGCTGCGCCACGGCGAAGCGGTGGCGGTGGGGATCGCGCTGGACTCGACGTACAGCTACCTCACGGGCAGCCTGCCGCACGCCGACTGGCTTCGCATCATCGCGCTCTTCGAGGCTGTCGACCTGCCGATCTGGCACGGCGACATGGCCACGCCCGGCAGCGACGGGCGACCGGCGGTCCTCGCCGGGCTGAACGAATTCCGTGAGCACCTGGGAGGGCGGCTCACGATCATGTTGCTCGAGCGCATCGGCTCGGGCTTCGAGGTCCACGAGTTGGATGAGGCGGTGCTGCTGGAGGCGTCCGACCTCTTGCGGCGCCGGGTCGAAGGAGGGGAACGAAATTGGAACCCGCCCACGCCGGCACTAGCCCCTTAAGCCAGGCTGAGCTGGTCAGCGAGTACTTCATGGAGCACCGCGTCCAGGTGCTCGAGCTGGCGGCCTTCCTGGACCGCCTCGACCGCGCCCGCGAGATCGACGCCGACGACGACTTCCGCCTGCGCTCGATCCGCCAGGCCCTCGCCGCCCTCGTCGACGGCGACGGCGACCGCGTCGGGCGCGTGCAGATGATCTTCAGCGACCCCCGCAGCGAGCTGCTGGAGGAGCTGGACCAGAAGAGCGCCAAGGGCGCCTACGACCCGGAGGCCTAGCGATGGAATACATCGACCTGCACGCCCACATGGTCTCGCGGACGACCGACGACTACCGGGCGATGGCGATGAGCGGCTGCGTCGCCGTCACCGAGCCCGCGTTCTGGGCCGGCTACGACCGGCCCGGCGTCGAGGCGTTCGTCGACTACTTCAACCGCCTCACGGACTTCGAGCCCAAGCGCGCCGCCACGTACGGGATCGCCCACTTCACGTGGATGTGCCTGAACCCGAAGGAGGCCGAGGACCGCGAGCTCACCCGGGCGGTGCTCGAGGTCATCCCGCGCTACCTCGAGCTGCCGACGGTGCTCGGGATCGGCGAGATCGGCCTCAACCGCGTCACGAAGAACGAGCTTGCGGGCTTCAAGGACCACGTCGACCTCGCGATGGAGCACGAGCAGCTCATCCACATCCACACGCCGCACCTCGAGGACAAGTGGAAGGGCACCAAGGTGATCGTCGAGACGCTCGCCGCCGACCAGCGGATCGAGCCGCACCGCGTGATGGTCGACCACGCGGAGGAGCACACCGTCGACATGATCCTCGACAACGGCTTCTGGACCGGGCTCACGCTGTACCCGGTCACGAAGGTCTCCCCCGCCCGCGCGGTCGACGTGATCGAGACGCGCGGCCCGGACCGGATCTGCGTGGCGGCGGCCTGCGACTGGGGCGAGAGCCGCCCGCTGGCCGTGCCCGAGTTCATCATGGAGATGCGCCGTCGCGGGCACCCGGACTCGCTGATCCGGCGGGTGGTCTACGAGAACCCGATCGAGTTCCTGGGCCAGTCGCCGAAGTTCCAGCTCCCCGACCGCGAAGGTGCCGTAGCCGTCTAGTGGTCGTCGGAGACGGGCTCCACCTCACGTACTGCACGAACATCCATCCGGCCGTCGGCTGGGAGGCCGTGCTCGGCAGCCTGCGCGCCCACGCGCCGGAGCTGAAGGCGCGGCTGTCGCCGGACGCGCCGTTCGGGATCGGGCTGCGGCTGTCGGGCGACGAGAGCCGCGAGCTGCTCGCCGACGGGCTGCTCGACGACTTCCGGGCGTGGCTCGACGGCGAGGGCCTGTACGTGTTCACCGTCAACGGCTTCCCGCACGGGACGTTCCACGGGCAGCCGGTGAAGGCCGACGTCCACGCGCCGGACTGGCGCAGCGAGGAGCGCGTCGCCTACACGCTGCGGCTGGCCGAGATCCTGTCCGCGCTGCTGCCCGACGGCGTCGACGGGACGATCTCCACGAGCCCGCTCTCGTACCGGCCGTGGCTCGACGAGGACGGCCTGCAGACGTGCACGGCGAACGTCCTGCGCGTGGCCGACGAGCTGCAGGGGAC
>Ga0299913_10002084_pt1 | contig 15546 bp, 18 predicted proteins | sample RVTome_9_FD_201360 | JGI IMG/M metagenome (GOLD analysis project Ga0299913, IMG submission 201360) | Soil microbial communities from uranium-contaminated site in the Upper Colorado River Basin, Wyoming, United States - RVT155D38 (version 2) ...
GCCGAAGTACTCGACGAACTTCCCGACGACGCCCGTCTGCCGGAGCATCTCCGTCACGGTCAGGACGAGGTCGGTCGCGGTCGCGCCCTCCGGCAGCTGTCCGCTCAGGCGGAAGCCGACCACCTGCGGTACGAGCATCGAGAGCGGCTCGCCGAGCATCGCCGCCTCGGCCTCGATCCCCCCGACGCCCCAGCCGAGCACGCCGAGCCCGTTCACCATCGTCGTGTGCGAGTCGGTGCCGACGAGCGTGTCGGGGAAGGCGGCGCCGTCGCGCTCCTCGACCACGCGCGCGAGGTACTCGAGGTTGACCTGATGCACGATCCCGGTCCCGGGCGGGACGACCTTGAAGTCGCGGAAGGCCTTCTGGCCCCAGCGGAGGAAGGCGTAGCGCTCCCGGTTCCGCTCGAACTCGAGCTCGACGTTGCGGGCGAAGGCCCCGCGCGCCCCGAAGACGTCCACCTGGACGGAGTGGTCGATCACGAGCTCGACGGGGATCAGCGGGTTGATCTGCTCCGGGTCGCCGCCGAAGTCGGCCATCGCATTCCGCATCGCGGCGAGGTCGACCACGGCCGGAACGCCGGTGAAGTCCTGGAGCAGGACGCGCGCCGGCGCGAAGGAGATCTCGCGGCTCGGCTCGTCGGCCGCGACCCAGCCGGCAACAGCCTCGACGTCCTCCCGTGAGCCGTTCCGGAGCACATTCTCGAGCAGGATCCGGTGCGTGTACGGGAGCCGGGCGACGTCCCACTGCGACTGGAGCGCGTCGAGGCGGTGGATCTCGAAGGAGCGGCCGCCGACGGTGAGCGTGGATCGGGCTGCGTGCTCGTCGGCCATGCCTCGAATCTATCGAAGACCCCTCGCCCGGGGCCGTTGCGGACATGTCCCAGGGACTGTCCCTGGTTCGTCCGGTTGCCCTCAGGTGAGGCTGGGCTTCAACTCGTGCTCCCAGAAGCGGAAGAATCCGTCCTGGTCGGGGCCGATCTGGTGGAGCGCGACATGATCGAAGCCGGCCTTGGTCCACTTCTCGATCTGCTCGAGCACGGGTACGGGATCCGGGCCGCAGGGGACGTGCTCGGGCGCCATCTCCTTCGTCACGCTCTCCGCGACCGCGTCGAAGTCGGACGGGCGCGGCAGCTCCTGGTTGATCGTGCCGCCGAGGCCGGTGTGGCGCCAGAGCCGGAACGCCGTCTCGCGCGCCTCCTCCTCGTCCTCGGCCCAGCAGAGCCGCACCTGGCCGTAGAGAGGGCCGTCGCCGCCCGCGTCCCGGTAGGCCTGCACGATCTCCTCGTCCGGAGACGTGTTCACGAGCGCGTCGCCGAGCCGGCCCGCGATCCCGGCCGCCTCGGGCTTGGCGGCGGCCACCGCGATCGGAACGGGCTCGTCGGGGAGTGTGTAGAGCCGCGCGTGGTCGACCGTGTAATGCTTGCCGCGGTGCGTCTGCTCGCCGCCCTGCCAGAGCAGCCGGATCACCTCGATCGCCTCCTCCAGCATCTCCACGCGCTCGTCGGGCGCGGGCCAGCGGTCGCCGAGCACGTGCTCGTTCAGGTTCTCGCCCGTGCCGAGCCCCAGCGAGAACCGCCCCGGCAGCATCGCGCCGCACGTGGCCGCCGCGTGGGCGACGATCGCCGGGTGCGTTCGGATCAGCGGGCAGGTGACCCCCGTCGCGACCGCGAGCCGCTCCGTCCGGGCCGCGATCCCGCCGAGCACGCTCCACACGAACGGGCTGTGGCCCTGCGCGTCGATCCACGGGTGAAAGTGATCCGAGATCATCGCGAACGAGAAGCCGAGCTCCTCCGCGCGCGCCGCATCGCGCACGAGGTCGAGGGGCGGGTGCTCCTCGGAGGAGAGCCAGTAGCCGAACTCGGTCATGCGGCGCTAGGTACCGCCGCCGCGGCCGCCCGAAACGCGGAGAGCTAGCGCAGCCGTCGCAGCGGCACGACCGTCGCCGGCCCGATGTTCCCGGCCCGGTCGACCGGGTTGATCGTCACCGCAGTGCGCAGCCGCGAGAGCGAGATCGCCACCGCAGGCTTCCTGACGAAGAACGTCCGGCCGGCGCTCTTGACGCGGTAGTTGCGGATCCCGCCGGCGTCGCGCACGGCCGGCCACGAGAGCACGACCGTCGTCGCCGTCCGCCGGACCGCGACGCGTGAGATCGCCGGGGGCCGCACCGTGTCGCGCACGAGCCGCCCGGTGGCGGTCACCATCCCGACCCCGTCGCGGAAGCGCGCGGACACGACCGGGCTCAGCCGCCCGACGCCGTCGACGGCGCGCACCGAGTACTGCGTGTTCCCTTCCGCGTTCGAGCCGAGCAGGATCGACGTCGCGCTCGTCTGGCGGACGAGGCGCCGGTCCTGGTAGACGCGGTAGGTGACCGGCCCCACGTCGTCGCCGGCCGCCCGCCACGAGAAGCGCGTCAGCCCGCTCGGGTCTTCCCCGGCGCGCAGGAGCGACGGTGTCGCCGGCGGCGTCCGGTCGGGGGCGTCGAGCCGCTCGAGGAAGAACGAGTTGCGGACGTCCGCCCAGCGCCCTGCGTGGCCGTAGTAGTCGTCGCGGTTGCCGTCGAGGACGTGCAGCTCGAGCGCGTTCCCCGAGAGCGACGCGGTGAGGAGGTCGGTGGCGACGTCGCAGACGTGACCGTCCTGGCAGGCGTTCGGCGCGGCGTCGTCGACGGCGCCCAGGGCGTGGACGAGCTCGTGAACGGCCACGACCGAGCGGCGCGAGTCGTGCTGCGACAGGCCGCAGGCGTCGAGGTAGACGATCGCGATGCCCGGGAAGACGAAGCCGGGAGTCGCACCCTGACCGCAGACCTGCTCGCTGCTGCCTTGTCCGGTCGCGCCGTCGAAGTAGACGAGGTAGGTCTTCTCGAGCTCCTGGAAGCCGACCTCGGACGCCAGCAGGTTGCGCAGCTCCGAGAACGCGCCGCCGATGCCGCTCACGTCCACGGGCAGGGCGACGTGCGTCAGGTCGAGCGCGCCGAAGACGCTCCCGCAGCCGGAAAAGGGGAAGAAGTCGAACCGGAGCGTGCGGGCCGGGTCCTCGCGCCGCCACCAGGCGTCGATCGCGGCCACGTCGCCGACGATCCGCGGCGCCCACTCCGCGAAGCGGTCGGGCGCTCCCGGCGCGCGCACGTAGGCGACGTGGACTGCGAACGCCTGGGTCGCGTCGGGGAGCCGGTCGACATCGGACGAATCGAAGCCGCACCACGGGACCGGCGTGGAGGCGTGCGCGGGTGCGGCCGCGCCGAGCGCGACGAAGGCCGCCACCGTCGCGAGCGCGAGCTTCACGGGGAAAAAGTACTCGCAGAAGGTAAAAACCGAGTAAGGGCTCAGCGCCGGAGGCGGCCGAAGGCGCGCTCCGTCCACGTCTCGCGCTCGGGGTCGAAGTGCTCGACCAGCGCGGTGCGGTAGGGGAGCGAAACCCGGCGCGCGTATGCCGCGAAGCCCTCTTCGCGCAGCGGCTTCCAGTCCTCGCGGTACGGCGTGACGAGGTGCTCACGGCCCACGTTGCGCGCGGAGAGGAGGAACGCGAGCCCCATCCCGGCGGAGACCTCGAGCAGCGGCCGCCGCTCGCGCGCCGCCGCCCGCTGCAGGCCCGCATACACGGCCGCGAGCTCCTGTGGCGACGGCAGCTCGGCCGCGCTCGCGCGCAGCTCGGCGACCGACCGGCGCAGCTCGGCGAGCTCGAGCGGCGGCAGGTCGACGAGCCGTGCTGTCGTGCCGGACGTGCCCTCGAGCGCGCCGAGCAGCTCGTCGACCGTGCCGAGCTGCGTCTCCTCGGCGAGCACGCCCGCGCTCTTCAGCTCGCTCGTCAGCGCCTCCAGGTAGACGCGCGAGCCGCGCGACACGTCCGACGCCGCCGCGAGCAGCCAGAGCGGCGAGAAGCCGAACGCCGCGATCGAGCCCAGCTCGACGACGTTGCCGGCCGTCTTCCGCTTCAGCAGCGCGGCCGGCTCCGGCTGGCCCGCGGGCGTGTCCCGCTCGACGCCGCCGACGAGCTCGATCGCGATCCGGAGCATGTTCTTCGCCGTCGCCTCGTAGAAGCGGGAACGGCGGGCGAAGCGCGGCAGCACGACCTCGGCCGTCTCGTGCACCGCGCCGCCGATCGCGCCCACGAGCGCCCGCAGCGCCCGCTCGGGCAGGGAGAGGAGGAAGGAGCGCCGGGCCGCCACGGCTACGATGATCCCATGGCCGCCCCCCAGACGCTGGAAGCCCTCCTGCGCGACTCCTTCCCCGACGCGGACGAGCTCGCCGTCGAGGACAGGACGGGCGGCGGCGACCACTTCCAGGTGACGATCGCGAGCGCCCGCTTCGAGGGGCTCTCGCTCGTCGAGCAGCACCGGCTCGTCTACGAGGCGCTCGCCGCGCCGCTCGGCGACGGGTCGATCCACGAGCTCCGGATCAAGACGAGAGGACTGGCATGAGCGAGCTGCGCGAGCAGATCAAGGAGATCATCGAGAACGAGCCGGTGAGCCTGTTCATGAAGGGCACGCCGCAGCTCGTGATGTGCGGGAACTCGGACCGGGCGCTGCGGGCGCTCCGCGAGGCGGGTGCGCCGGTGACCGCGGTGGACGTCCTGCCCGACCCGCAGATCCGGCAGGAGCTGTCGGCGCTCTCGGGCTGGCCGACGATCCCGCAGGTGTTCATCAAGGGCGAGCTCGTCGGCGGGGCCGACATCGTCGAGGAGCTGGCCGCCAGCGGGGAGCTGCGCGCGAAGCTCGACGAGGCGCTCGGGCCCGACCGCGAGCAGGCGGAGCGCACGGCGGCCGTCGCAACCCAGGCTTAACGCCGCTCTTAATCGGCGTTAAGGCCTCCCGGGTACAACGAGTGGCGTGAACCGTCGCGCCTTCTCCCGCGCCGCAGCACTGGCCGCCGCCTCCCTCCTCGGCGGCCTGGTTGCGCTCGGCGGCGTAGCGATCACCGGCGACCTGGGCGGCGGCACGACTACGGTGGTGAGGACTTCCCCTGTTCCCGCCTCCGCCGCCCCGGTCGCCGCGGGCGCGCCGCTCACGGTCGGCGAGATCTACGCGCGCGCCGCTCCGGCCGTCGTCCAGATCACCTCGACGGCGACCCTGAACGACGACAACCCGACGCTTTTCCCGTTCGACCAGCCGGCGGCGCCGCAGCAGGCGCTCGGCTCCGGCTTCGTGATCGACAAGACCGGTCACATCGTCACGAACTACCACGTGATCGAGGGCGCCGACCAGATCGAGGTCAGCTTCTCGAACCGGGACACGCTGCGCGCCACGCTCGTCGGCAGCGACCCCTCCACCGACATCGCCGTCCTGCGCGTGCAGGCGAGCTCGCGCAGCCTGACCCCGCTCGTCTTCGGCGACTCCGGCGACGTGCGCGTCGGCGACCCCGTGGTCGCGATCGGCAACCCCTTCGGGCTCGCGCGCACCACGACGGCCGGGATCGTCAGCGCCGTCCAGGAGCGCACGATCACGGCGCCGAACGGCTACCCGATCGACCACGTGATCCAGACCGACGCCCAGATCAACAGCGGCAACTCCGGCGGCCCGCTCCTGAACTCCAGCGCCGAGGTGATCGGCGTCAACTCGCAGATCGCGCCGGCCGTAGGCTCGACCGGCAACGTCGGCATCGGCTTCGCCGTCCCCTCGAACACGGTGAAGGAGGTCGTCGCGCAGCTGATCGCGACGGGCAAGGTCGACCGTGCGTACCTCGGGATCGCGGGCGCGACCGTGACCGAGGAGCTCGCGCGGACCTTCCGGCTTCCCGTCGACGCGGGCGTGCTCGTGCAGAGCGTCGGCGAGGGCACCGCGGCCGAGCGCGCCGGCCTGCGCGGCGGCACGAGCGACGCCGTCGTCGCGGGCGAGAGCTACTCCCTCGGCGGCGACCTGATCGTGGCCGTGGCGGGGCGGAAGGTGGACTCGCTCGAGGAGTTGCGCGACGAGCTCGGCGAGCACAAGCCCGGCGACAAGGTCCGGATGCAGATCTACCGCGGCACGAACAGCCGCACGGTGACCGTCACGCTCGGGCGCCAGCCGAGCTCGCCCGGAGGCTGACGCTGATCTCCGCGCGAGCGTCGGTACGCTTGCGCGATGCATCCCGAGGAGGAGCGCCGGCGGGGCTCGCTGACGATCACGGAGGAGCTGCTCGACGAGGAGGAGCTCGTCTGGGTCGACGACTCCGATGACGACCGCTCCGGTTGGTTCTGCGTCCGCACCGACCCCTTCCCGTGCCCCGCGAGCGGGTGCAGCTTCGTCGCCGAGTTCATGACCGCGGCGCACCTCGTGCTCGTCTGGGAGGAGCGCGACGACCCGAATCTGCTCTGGCACGCGCAGCGCGCGATGGAGGTGGGGCGCAATCCGCGCGTCGTCGCGTACGAGCGCGGCTTCGGCCCGAGCGCTTCCTACTACGCCTGGGAGGCCGCCGGCCGACCCGTCCACGCGGTGCGTGGCAGATAGCTTCGGCCGCCGGCTGACCATCGGCGTCGAGGAGGAGCTGATGCTTCTCGACGAGGACACGCACGCGCTCGCGCCCGGCGTCGAGCGGCTGCTCGGGCCGGAGGGCTGGAAGCCGGAGCTCTTCTCCTGCCTCATCGAGACGAACACGCCGGTCTGCGAGACGGTCGAGGAGGCGCGCGGCGAGCTCGTCCGGCTCCGCCGCGACGTCCGTGCGGCTGCGGCGCGCGAGGGCCTCGCGGTCGCCGCCGCCGGCTCGCATCCCTTCTCGGACCCGGAGGAGCAGCCGATCGTGCAGGAGGAGCGGTACCTGAAAATGGTCGAGGAGCTCGGCCCGGCGGCGCGGCGCCAGCTCGTCTGCGGGCTGCACGTGCACGTCGGGATGGAGAGCTTCGAGGAGTGCCTGCGCACGCTCGCCGCCGTCGTGCCCTGGCTGCCGGCCGTGCTCGCGCTCTCGCTCAACTCGCCGTACATCGCCGGCACGGAGACCGGCGTGCTCTCGGCGCGGGCGGCCCGCCTGCTCGAGCTCCCGCGCGGAGGGCCGCCGCCGCCGCTGGCCTCGCCCGGGGAGTGGGAGGCCGCGGTGGAGGCGAGCGGCGTCGACTACACGCGCATCTGGTGGGACGCGCGCCCGCACCCGCGCCTCGGCACGCTCGAGGTACGGATCGCCGACCAGCCGACGAGCGTCGACCGGGCCGCCGGGCTTGCCGCGCTCATCCAAGCGCTCTGCGCGGCGGCGCCGGCGTCCCGCTTCGAGCCCGACGCGTACTTCGCGCGCCGCGAGGCGGCCGCGCGCGGGGACGCGGCGACCGGAGCGCTGCTGGCGGCCGTCGAGCCCGCCGCGCGCGAGCTCGGCACGTGGGAGCTGGTGGAGGCGCTGCGGGAACCGGCGGAGGCGCTGCGCCAGCTCGAGACCGGCCGGCGAGAGGGGCTGGCCGCCGTCGCCGCCGAGCTCGTGGAGCGCACGGCGGCGTGAGCCGGGGGAGCTTGTGTTCCTGAAACACAAGCTCCCCCGCGACCCGCGCAACGACGCGGTTCGAGCGGCCGAAAGCGAACTTAGTGTTCCTGAAACACAAAGTCCGCTTCTTCGCGGCTCGCGGCCCCGACCCCGTGCGGACGCCGAGCTCTCTGGCATCATCCATCCAGATGGCCACCGTCTCCGACACGATCCAGGTGAGCGGCGTCCGCTGTGAGCGGTGCGTCGGCAGGCTCGCCGGCACCCTCCGGCAGCACGAGGGGATCGAGTCCGCGAACGCGAACCTGATGGGCCAGGTCGCGCTCAGCTGGGACGACGAGCTGACGAGCCGCGCGGCGATCGTCGAGACGCTGAAGCGCGGCGGCTTCCCGGAGCTGGCCGACGTCTAGGGAAGACGTCCAGGGAATAGGCGCGCGCGGCGGCTCGTTCTGGACCGCGTAGTCGATTGTTAGGGTGGCCCGGTGAGTGAGTCGGGCGCCGAATCGGAAGCAGACGCGGGGCGTCGGATCGCCGGTGAGGCCCGTGAGCGCGTCCGCTTCGAGGAGGAGGCGCTCGAGCTCGCCGACCAGGTCTACCGGGTCGCGCGCCGGATGGTGGGCACGCGAGAGGAGGCCGAAGAGTTGGTACAGGACACCTATGCGCGCGCATTTCGCGGCTGGCGGTCGTTCACGCCGGGGACGAACATGCGCGCCTGGCTGCTCCGGATCCTCACGAACCTGAACACCGATCGGGGGCGGAAGATCCAGCGGACACCCGACACCCAGCCGCTCGAGGAGAGCGACTACTACCTCGCGAACAAGCTCGCGGCGGTCGAGGGCGAGCAGGCGCTCGAGCAGGAGCAGGTCGTCGAGCGGCTCTCGCAGGGCGGCGTCGTGAATGCGCTCTCCGAGCTTCCGCACGACTTCCGCGACGTCGTCGTCCTCGTCGACCTGGGCGAGTTCAGCTACGCCGATGCGGCGCAGATCCTCGACATCCCGATCGGTACCGTGATGTCGCGCCTCCACCGCGGCCGCCGTATCCTGAAGCAGACGCTCGCGGAAGAGACCCTCTCATGACCGCTCACGAAGCCGACTGCGAGAAGTGCGAGGAGCTCCTCCAGGGCTACCTCGACCGTGACCTCACCGCCGACGAGGTCGTGATCGCGGAGGGCCACCTGAACGGCTGCGACTACTGCCGCCGGCGCTACCGCTTCGAGGAGCACCTGCGCCGCTACATCCGCGTCTCCGCCAGCGAGCGCATGCCCGCCGGCCTGCTCGCAAAGCTCGCCGAGCTACGTGGGCCGACAGTCGACCTCTAGCCCGGGCCGCGCTGTGGCCCGACGATCACGACGAGCCGGTTCGGGTTGCTGCCGCCCGGGAGCGGGCGCGTGACGATGCCGAGCTGCCGCGCGAGCCGGATCGCGACCAGCCGCCCGCCCGGGGCGTAGTAGACGGCGCTCTGCGGGTAGTCGAACCGGTCGGCGCGCCCGACCTTCTTCACCGTGTAGGCGAGCGACTGGATCTTGCTGCCGACCTGGCGCGTCCAGGTGATGTCGCCGGCGCCGTTGAGGACGTCGACCTGGATCTTCCAGGGCTCCGGCAGCGCGGCGAGCTGTGCGACCACCGGGTCGACCTCGGGCTTCGGCGGGCCCGCAACCACGGGAACGAGCACGAACGCGACGAGCGCCATCAGCGCGGCAGAGATCGCGGCGACGCCGACGAGGCGCGCGACGGGGTTGGCGTCGAGGCCGAGCGGCGGCACGGGTAGCCCGGCGAGCTCGCGCGCCTCGCGCCGGTCGATCTCGAGGCCGGCCGCGAGCAGCAGCGTCGCTTCGATCGCGTGGTCGACGGAGGGGAAGCGGTAGACGCGCCCTTCCTCCAGCCACTCGACCTCGTCGGGGGTGAGGCCGGCGCGCTTCGCCGCCTGCTCGACCGTCAAGCGGCGATGCAGCCGCGCCGAGGCCAGCGCGCTGCGGTCGGTGACGAGCTCGAGGCTCTGGGAGAGGGGGCGGGCGGGCTCCATCAGCACCTACATCGGTTCGCCGGGCGTCCTCCTGAACCTTTCCGGAAGATCGGCCGGAACGTCGACGTCGCCGGGCGCGCCCAGGTCGTCGCACGGGACGAGCAGCGGGTCGACGGCCCGCAGGCCCTCGTCGGGCACATCGCCCCACGCGGAGCGGGCGACGAGGAGCGGGTGGCCGCGGACGCCGCCGTAGCTCGCCGCCACGACGGGCGCGCCCTGCGCCCGCCATGCCGCGACGACTCGGTCGACCGCCTCCGGCGCGAGCTCAGGCCCGTCGGCGAGGACGACCACGGCGGCCTCGACCTCGGGCGCAAGCGCGGCGAGCCCGCAGCGGAGCGACGCGCCGGGGCCCAGCTCCCAGTCCGGGCAGTCGACGGCGCCCTCGAGCGGGTGCGCGCCGGCGACGACGACGACCTGGTCGACGCCGGTCAGCCGTTCGAGCACGGCGGGGAGGAGCAGGCGCTGCTTCGGCGCGCCGAACCGCGTCGCCGCGCCCGCGGCGAGCACGACCGCGCCGATCACTCCGAGACGACCGTGACCTGCTCCATGACGACCGGCTGCGAGGGCGGGCCGTCGCCGACTCCGAGCGCATCGATCGCACGCACGGTCTCCAGCCCCGCCGTGACGGTGCCCACGATCGCGTACTCGGCGGGCAGGCCCACGTCCGCGCCGGTGACGACGAAGAACTGCGAGCCCGCCGTGCCCGGCGCCTCGAAGCCCGCCTTCGCCATCGCGACGACGCCCCTCCTGTAGGCCGATCCTGCCGGCGGCACGTCGACCGTCTGGTAGCCGGGGCCGCCGGTGCCGGTCCCGGTCGGGTCGCCGCCCTGGATCACGAAGCCGGGGACGACGCGGTGGAAGGTCGTGCCGTCGAAGAAGCCGTTTTGCGCGAGCGAGACGAGCGACGCGGCCGTCTTCGGCGCCTTCTCGAGGTCGAGTCGGATCGTGAACGAGCCGCAGTTCGTCTCGACGACGAGGTCCCACGTCTTCGACGTGTCGAGCGGCAGCGTCGGCGCGGTCTCGCCGCCGTCGGCCTTCGGCTCGGCCGCGTCGGCGGTCTCGCACGGCCCCGACGGCGCCGCCGTCGTCGTACCCGCCGGCACGTCGCCGCTCGTGTCCGCTGCCTCGTCGTCGTCCCCGCCGCAGCCGGCGAGCACGAGCGCGAGCAGCACGAGGAGCAGCCGGGCTACGTGCACCCGACGAGCCTACGCCACTCGCTGGTCACGTTCGCGACGTACGCGACCGTCTCGTCGTTGGGCCGCGCGCCCTTTCGCTCGACCGCGCTCGGCCCCGCGTTGTAGGCGGCCAGCGCGAGCTCGGTCGACTTGAAGCGGTCGAGCAGCTGGCGCAGGTAGCGCGCGCCGGCCAGCACGTTCTCGCCCACGTGGTACGCGTCGAGGTCGAGCTCCTCGGCGGTCGAGGGGAGCACCTGGAGCAGCCCCTGGGCGCCGGCGGGCGAGCGGGCCTCGACGTCGAGGTTGGATTCCACGGTCGCGACCGCGACGATCATCGCGAGCGGCAGGTCGGTGTCGCTCGCCGCCGCACGGAACTCGTCCCGCAGCGCAGGCGGAAGCGGGCACGGGTTCGGCGGCGTCTGGAACGGCAGCGCGGCCGGGGCGCGCAGCGCTGCCTCGCGCTCGGGCTTGCCGGCGCTGGCGTTGTCGGCCCGCCCGGCCACGGCCCCGGAGGCGATGGTAACGAGGAGGAGCGCAAAGAGTCTCAGCCGCATGAGGACCGCCGATCGTAGCGCGCCTACTACAGCGTTGCGAGCGCCCGGGAGACGAGCGCGCGGGCGATCTCGACCTTGAACGCGGTGCCCGGCAGCGGCGTCGCGTCGTCGAGCTCGGCGGCCGAGCCGAGCAGCCACGGAACGGGCGCTGCGCCCGCGAGCGCGATCCTCGTCTCGCCGCCGACGCGCGCGGCCGCGACGCCGACGAGCGCGAACGCCCACCGCTGCCGGTCCATCGCCTTCAGGTACGTGCTCGCCCCGACCTCGGGCAGCTCGAGCTCGACGATCAGCTCGCCGGGCTCGAGCGTGGTCGTCGACCGGTCGTCCTCGGTGGGCAGCCGGTAGAGGGCCGCCACGTCCAGCTCACGGCGGTCGGTGCGGATCCGCGCGCCGAGCGCGAGCAGCGCGGCGGCCGGGTCGGACGGGTGCGCCGAGGCGCAGAAGTCGTTCGCGAGGAACGCGTGCTCGCGGTGCTGCCCCTCGCGGGCGTGGCAGGTCTCGCCCCCGTGCAGGCGGCAGGGGAACCTGAGCCGCCAGTACCAGCAGCGCGTCGCCTGGAGCAGGTTGCCGCCGATCGTGCCCATGTTCCGGAGCTGCGGGGAGGCCGCCAGCCTGCAGGCCTCGCGCAGCGCCTCCGGGATCACGTCGCTTCCCTCGAGCTCGGCGAGCGTCGTCCCCGCCCCGATCACCCGGCTGGCGATTCCGCGCGGCACCGCCGCCGAGACGTCGACGAGCGTCTCCGCCGAGACGATCCCCTCGTGCAGCAGCGGCACGAGCTCGGTGCCGCCGGCGAGCGCGACCGCACCGTCGCCGAGTGCCGCGACCGCGTCCTCGCGCGTGCTAGGACGCTCCAGCCGCAACGGGCTCCTTCCTCCTCTGCTCGGCCTCGCGCAGCGCGCGCAGGACCTCCTCGCGCGTGATCGGGAGCGAGGTCACGTCGGCGCCGGTGGCGTCGCGGATGGCGTTCGCGATCGCGGCGGCCGTCGGGACGATCGGGGGCTCGCCGAGTCCCTTCGAGCCGAGGTTCGTCAGGTGCTCGTCGGGCTCGTCGACGAGATCGCAGACGATCTCGGGCACGTCCGCGATCGTCGGCAGCTTGTAGGCGTCGAGCGTCTTCGTCAGCACGACTCCCGTCGCCGGGTCGTCCAGCCGCGCCTCCGAGAACGTGTGCCCGAGCGCCTGGATGATCCCGCCCTCCACCTGGCTGCGCGCCCCGAGCGGGTTGATCACGCGGCCGACGTCGTGGATCGCGACCACCTTCTCGACGCGCACCTCGCCGGTGCCGACGTCGACGGCGACCTCGGCGAGCTGGATCCCGAACGTGAGCACGCGCATCCCGGCCGGATTCGGGCCGCGGGCGCCCTTGCCGAGGATCTGGCCGTCGGCGAGCAGGCCGGTGATCTCGGAGAGCGGCCAGGAGCCGCCGTCGGCGGAGACGATGTTGCCGCCCTTCAGCGTGAGCAGCCGCTCCTCGCGCTCGAAGCGCTGCGCGGCGAGCTCGATTACCTGTCGCGCCGCGTCGGCGGCCGCGGAGCGGACGGCCGGCCCCATCGAGGGCAGCGTCGAGGAGCCGCCCGAGATCGAGGCGAACGGGCCTCGCGCGGAGTCGCCGATCTGCACCTCGACGCGGTCGAGCGGGAGGCCGAGCTCCTCGGCGGCGATCTGCGCCATCGCGGTCCGCGTGCCGGTGCCGATGTCCTGCATCGCGGTGACGACGTTGGCGCGGCCGTCCGAGCCGAGCCGCACCCAGGCGTAGCTGGGCGGGCCGCCGCCGCCGTACCAGATCTGGCTGGCCATTCCCATGCCGCGCTTCCAGACCTCGTCCGAGCGCGCCCGCACCTCGTGCCGGCGCTCCCAGTGGGGCTCGGCGCGCCGGTAGCACTCCATCAGGTTCTTCGACGAGAACGGCCGGCCGTCCATCGCGTCCGCGTGCGCGTAGTTCAGCTTCCGCAGCTCGAGCGGGTCGATCCCGAGCTGCGCGGCGAGCTTGTCGAGCACGCACTCGAGCGACCACGTGCCCTCGACGAACCCGGGCGCGCGGAAGGCCGCCATCGGGGGGAGATTCAGCTTCGCGCCGTGCTCGACCGTCTTCACGTTCTCGCAGGCGTAGAGGAGCTGCATCGGGCCGGAGGTCGGCGGCAGCCAGCCGCCCCAGCCGAGCGCGCAGGTGAACTCGCCGCCGAGCGCGGTCAGCGTCCCGTCCGCGCGCGCGGCCGCCGTCACGCGCTGGCGGGTCGCGTTCCGGTTGCCGCCGACGACGTTCTCCTCCCGGCGGGAGAGCGCGCAGCGCACCGGCCGGCCCGTCCGCTTCGCGAGCTCGGCGGCGAGCAGGAGGTAGTTGCCGATCCCGTTCTTGGCGCCGAAGCCGCCGCCCATGAACTCGCAGATCACGCGCACCTTGTCCTGCGGCAGCCCGAGCGCCTCCGCGAGCTCGTTCCGGAGCCCCCAGATGTACTGCGTCGAGACGTGGACGTCGAGGGAGTCGCCGCGCCACTCGCACACGCACTGGTGCGTCTCGAGCGGGTTGTGGTTCAGGGTCTGGGTCGTGTAGGCGGCCTCGACGACGGCGTCCGCCTCCGCGAGCCCCCGCTCGTAGTCGCCGCGGGCATATTCGCGGGTCGGGGAGACGAGCGAGCCGCGCCCGACCGCCTCGTCCGCGTCGAGCAGCGGCTCGAGCTCCTCCCACTCGACGTCGAGCAGCCGCAGCGCGGCGTGCGCGTGGCCGGCCGTCTGCGCGGCGACCGCGGCGACGGCGTACCCCTCGAAGCTCGCCTCGCCGTCGACGCCCCGCACCTCGCCGGGGCCGACGACGGCATGGACGCCCGGCGCGGCCGCGGCGGCGGCGAGCTCGATCCGTGCGACGCGGGCGCGCGCGAAGGGGCTGCGGAGGAGCGCGGCGTGCAGCATCCCTGGGAGGCGGATGTCGCCGGTGTAGCGGGCCTCGCCGCGCGCCTTCTCGTAGCCGTCGAGCCGCGGAGTGTCACGACCGACGACGTCGCCGGGCCCGGCCGGCCACTGGTCGAGCGCGTCCTCCTCGACGAGCGTCCAGACCTCCTCGTAGCGTCCCTCGACCTCCTTCTCGCTCCGGATCAGCCGCGCCACGTCGAGATCGCCTCCTCGATCCGCGGGTAGGTACCGCAGCGGCAGAGGTTGCCGGCCATTCTGTGGCGGATCTCGTCCCGCGACGGCTCCGGGCTCGCGGCGACGAGCGCCGCCGCCGAGACGATTTGGCCCGGCGTGCAGAAGCCGCACTGGAGCGCGTCGGTGCGGACGAACGCGTCGACGAGCGGGTGCTGCTTCAGGCCCTCGATCGTCGTCACTTCGCGGTCGCCGACCATGTGCGCGAGCGTGATGCAGCTGAGGACGGGCACGCCGTCGAGCTGGACCGTGCACGCGCCGCAGTGCCCCTCGCCGCAGGCGACCTTCGTCCCCGTCAGGCCGAGCTCGTTCCGCAGCACGGCGGCGAGCGTTCTCCCGACCGGCGTCTCGAAGTCGTGGTCGTGGCCGTTGACGCGGAGGCTAGGCAGCGGAGGTCACCGCCGTGATGTTCGCGAGGTGAAGGAGTCGGAACGCCGCGCGGGCGGTGTGCACGCGCTCCTCCTCGTCCTCGGCCTCGGGGAACGAGCGCCAGAGGTCGCGCGCCGCCGTGAGCAGCTCTCGGATCTGCTCGGTTTCCTCGCGGTAGCCGTTCGCGCGCTCGTCGCAGGCGTTCAGCGCCAGTCCGAGCACGCCGATCGTGTCCGCCTGCCGTGTCCAGAGGAGCGGCGTAGCCATCGAGAGGTACTGGTGGATCCGGGCGAACGTGAGCGGGTGCGAGACGTCCGCCGGGCCGCGCGGCGGCGTCAGCTCGAGCGCCTCGGCGCCGTCCGCGATCCGCGCTGCGCTGCCGCCGAGCATCGCGCGGAGCTGCGCGTCGTCGAGGCCGGCAATCCGCGCCGTGCGGATCGAGGCGAGCAGCGACGCGGGCTGCGACCCGTAGGGATAGTCCGACGCGTAGAGCACCTGCTCGGGCGAGACGAGGCGGTAGAGGTCGAGCAGGTCGAGCGGGCTCCACACGGAGGTGTCGAAGAAGACGCCCGGCCGGCTGCCGAAGTGGTGTGCGAGCGCCGCGAGGTCGGCGATCCCTGCGTGCGCGACGATCAGCTGCGGCTCGTAGCGGTCCATCAGCCGCGCGAGCGCATCGGCGATCGGCGGCAGGCCGCGGCCGCCGTGGATCAGGATCGGCACCTTCCGGCCGGCCGCGAGCTCGAAGACGGGCGCGAGCCGGTCGTCGTCGAGCAGGAACTTCTGCGCCCGCGGGTGGAGCTTGATCCCGCGGGCGCCGCGGTCGAGGCAGCGGACGGCCTCCTCGATCGGGCTCTCGGTCAGGTCGAGCCGGACGAAGGGGATCAGCTCGCCGTCGCCGCGAGCAGCGTGCTCGAG
>Ga0299913_10002085_pt1 | contig 15545 bp, 11 predicted proteins | sample RVTome_9_FD_201360 | JGI IMG/M metagenome (GOLD analysis project Ga0299913, IMG submission 201360) | Soil microbial communities from uranium-contaminated site in the Upper Colorado River Basin, Wyoming, United States - RVT155D38 (version 2) ...
GGTCCACCAGATGTTCGGGCTGGACGCCGAGGCGTTTTCAGGTTCGCTCGATGCCTATCAGCAGCATATTCATCCGGTGGATCGCTCACAGGTCGAGGGCGAGATCGACCGCATCGTCAGAGACCGACAAGCCACCTACGACCTCGAATACCGGCTTGTGCCACCGGACGGCTCGCTGCGCTGGGTCGCGTCGCGCGGACGGGCGACTTTCGACGACAGTGGCGAACCCGTGCGAATGGTCGGCATATGCTCGGACATCACCGAACGCAAACGGCTGGAGCTTTCCAAGGAGTTTCTGGCTGAAGCCAGTCGCATCCTGGCCACGACCCTGCAGCCCGAAGTCACGATTCAGAAACTGGCCCAACTGGTGGTGCCGAAACTGGGGGACTGGTGCATCATCCAGGTCGTCGACGATCAGGGCAACATCAAGCCCGTGGAAGTCGCCCATATCGACCGACGAAAAGTCGAGCTGGCTTGGCAAGTGATCAGCCGATGGCCGGTTCCGTCCTTGGACGGCTCGGCAGCGACGGCCGTAAGAACCGGCGAATCGACACTGATTCCCGACATCGAGCCGCACATGCTCGCCGCCCGGGCCGCGGACGACGAACACTTGGAGATCCTGAAGTCGCTCGGCTTGCGCTCGGCCATCACGGTGCCCCTGAAAGCCCGCGGCCGCAAGCTGGGCGCCCTTACCCTGCTGACGGCCGAGTCCAGACGCATCTACGACGCAACCGATCTGCGATTTGCCGAGGACATTGCGGGATGGGCAGCGCTGGCGATCGACAATGCGCAGCTCTATCGGGAGGCGCAGAACGCGCGCCGTGTTGCCGAGCGGTCGCGGGAGTTCCTGGAGATCCTGGCTCGGGTCAGCGACGACCTGGCATCGTCCCTCGACCCGGACGCCGCACTGAAGCAGCTGGCGAGCCGTCTCGTCGGCAAGCTTGCCGACTACTGCGTGACCTATGCATTTGACGGTACGACGATCCGGCGCCTCGGGCTTGCGCATCGCGACGCCGCGAAGCATTCGAAGGTCGAGGCGCTTTGCGACGCGGGTCCCCCGACATTGGAGGACGAGTGGGGAGCAGGCGCCGTCATACGAACCGGCGAAGCCATACTCGCGGAGAACATTTCGTTGAGTCTCCTCGAAGACAGCGTGCAGAATCCGACGCACCTCAAGGCCGTGAAGTCCCTGTCGCCGTCCTCTGCAATTATCGTCCCCTTGCGGGCGCGTGGCCGGACGCTCGGCGCCATGGCGCTGGTCACCGATGAATCGTCGCAGCGGCACTACGATCAGGATGACCTGAAGCTGGCGAGGGAACTCGCGAGTCGCGCGGCAATGCTGGTGGACAACGCGCGCCTTTACGCGCACGCGCGGGCCGCCATTCGCGCCCGCGACGATATGATCGCCGTCGTCTCGCACGATCTTCGAAGTCCTCTGCAGTCGATTTCAAGTGCGGCAACGCTGCTCGAATTCGAGAACGGGAGCGGCTCGGCCGACAGAAGCCTCCAGGCAATCAAGCTCGCGACGGCGCAGATGGACAGGCTGCTCCACGATCTGCTCGACCTTTCCCTGATCGATGCGGGCCAGCTCACCGTAACGAAGGAATTGATGGAAACCGGCACGCTGGTCGAGGAAGCTCGAACGATGTTCGAACCGCTCGCCGGCGAAAAGTCCATCACACTCGACTGCAGCGTCGAAGCCGGACTGCCCCGGGTACGGGTCGACCGTAATCGCATGCAACAGGCGCTGGCAAATCTGCTCGGCAACGCGCTCAAATTCGTGCCGGCCGGCGGCAGAATTGCGCTGACCGCGCGCCGGGATGGCGACAGGCTTCGCATCGCCGTCTCGGACAGCGGTCCGGGAATCTCGGACGACGATATCGGAAGAGTCTTCGATCGTTTCTGGAGAGCCGATCGGCGTAAGGAGCGTGGCATCGGCTTGGGCCTTACCGTCGCCCAGGGAATCGTGCAGGCGCACGGCGGCGAAATAGGCGTGGAAAGCCGCAAGGGCGAAGGCAGCACCTTTTATATCCTGCTGGAGCCTGTCGCGTCCGCTCGTAAGGCGCCCGTAAACGTCCGGCGCACGGACGGGCCGGTCCTCGTCGTGGACGACGAGGAGCCGTTTCGCAACGAGATCGTCGAGGCATTGAGGCGCTCGGGTTATGCCGTGGTGAGCGCCGGGGACGGCCGGGAAGCTCTCGAATACCTCCGTGGCGACGATACGCCGGCACTGGTCATCCTGGATATGATGATGCCGTTGATGGAAGGCTGGAGCCTGTTTGAAGCGGTCAAGCACGATCCGCGACTGGCCTCCGTCCCCATAGTGTTGCTGACCTGTGTCGGCGACGATGACGACGACGACAATATGGCCCGGCTCGACGTCAGCGGCTACCTGAACAAGCCGGTACCCATGAATGAGTTGCTCAGCCTCGCCGCCCGGCACTGCCGCAGTCCCGGCAGCAACCTGAGCGGCTACACCTAGACCGCGGGCTCGAATAGCAGGCTGTAGGAGCCCGCACCGCGGGCGATCACCCGCTTGGGCCAAGCGCAAGGCGATCGGCTGCAATACGGATCTTTCTATCGCGTTCCGTTCTCGACATCGCAGGCAATCGGATGCTCGGGATCGCCCGCGGTGCGGGCTCCTACAGCCTGCTTTCCAGTCGAGTGCCGGGTTGTCGTGGCTGGACGTGCTCTCCCTGCTCCGACACAATCGGGCTCCATCGAGACCGGTTCTTCGGGGAAGCCATGGACAGCAAAATAAGTCGGCGCGATTTCGTCATTTCCAGTGCGGCGGCGGGGCTTGCCGCAAGCACACCCGTTACCGCTACCGGGCAGGCTCGCACGCCAAAGATAAGCAACCGGGTCAAACCGGTCGTCGTTGCCTCGAGCAACGGCTTCACAATGAAAAACGGCGGCAAACTCAACTGTGTCGAAACCGCCTTCGAGCGGATCGTGAGCGGTGACGACGTTCTCGACGCGCTGATCGCCGGCGTCAACATCGTCGAGCTGGATCCCGAAGACTTGAGCGTGGGTTACGGAGGGCGTCCCAACGCCGAGGGCATCGTACAGCTCGACTCCTGCTGCATGCACGGCGTCAAGAAACAGGCTGGCGGCGTTGCGGCTCTCGAAGGCGTGAGAACGCCGTCCCTGGTTGCGAAAGCGGTGATGGAGCATACCGACCACCATCTGCTGGTCGGCCAGGGCGCGCAAGACTTCGCGCGTAGCCTGGGCTTCGAGATCGAGGACGATCTCAATACCGAGAAATCCCGGCGCCAGTGGCTGGAGTGGAAACGCCGCATCGACCCCGAACACTACCTGGACCCCGCGAAGCGCCTCGAGGCGGGAAGAAAGGCGGGCCTCGACATGCTCCGCGACGGTATCATCAGCGAAAACGAGTACTACGGCACGATCAACTGCAATGGCGTCAATCCGAACGGCGAGATCTGCGGCGTGACGACGACCAGCGGCCTTTCGTGGAAAATCCCCGGCCGCGTCGGCGACTCGCCAATCCTCGGTGCCGGTCTCTACGTTGACGGAGGCGTCGGTGCCGCGGGTTCGACCGGCCGTGGAGAAGCCAATCTCTACGGCCTCTGCTCCTTCCTCATCGTCGAGGAGATGCGGCGCGGTCAGCATCCGAAAGACGCCGGCATGGAAGCGCTGCGACGTATAAGGAACAACACCATCGAGTCGCGCTTGCGAAACGAGCGCGGCAATCCGAACTTCAACGTAAATTTCTATATCGTCGACCGAATGGGTCGCTACGCGGGCGTTTCCCTCTACGCGCAGGGAGATGATTCACGATATGCCGTTTGCACGGAAAACGGTGCGGAACATGCGATGCTCGAACCTCTCCTCGAAGGCTCCGCCTGACGCCCAGGTATTTCGGATCCGGATCAACACGACAAACTCACGAAACAGGGGTAGATGATGACTGACCGAATTGGCACGCTGGCGTTCTCCACGGTCACGCTTTTCGCATCGGGCCTGCTGCTCGGGTCCGTGGCAGTTGCACAGAATCACGCGCCAAATCCTTACCGGACCATCGAAGGCTGGGCAAAACTTCCCGCGGGTCGAGAATGGGGGGCGACGAGCGCCGTGTTCCCCGCCCCCGACGGAAAGCACATCTGGGTTGCGGAACGTTGCGGCGCAAACCTCTGCGTGGAAAGCGACACCGACCCGGTGCTGCTTTTCGATCAATCCGGCAATGTCGTCAGAAGTTTTGGCGCAGGACTCATTGCCTGGCCGCACGGCATCTTCGTCGATGATGAAGAGAACGTGTGGATTGCAGATGCGGTGGGCTACGCCCCCGTGCCCGAAGGCTGGGGCCACGTGGTCTACAAATTCAGCAAAGACGGGGAGCTGCTGATGACGCTCGGAAAAAAGGGCGTCGCGGGAAGCGGGAAAGACACGTTCAACAAGCCGTCCGACGTGCTGGTCGCACCCAACGGCAACATCTTCGTCGCGGACGGCCACGATGCGGGGGGCAACAATCGCATTGTCAAGTTCGCGCCGGACGGCACGTACATAAAGGAATGGGGCAGCGAAGGACAGGCGGACGGCCAGTTCGTCGACCCGCATGCGCTCGCAATGGACGCGCAAGGCCGGCTCTTCGTTGGCGACCGTGGCAACAGCCGAATCCAGATTTTCGACCAGGAGGGGGAACACCTGGCCACATGGACGCAGTTCGGCCGCCCGAGCGGCCTTTTCATCGACGCCAGGGATGTGCTCTATTCCACCGATTCGGAGTCCAATGCAGGACGGAACCCGGGCTGGAAACGCGGCATTCGCATCGGCAGCGTCAAAGACGGCTTTGTCGACGAGTTCATTCCCGACCCCGAACCGGATCAGGACAATTCGGGCACCAGCGGCGCCGAAGGCGTCGCGGCCGACGCGGCCGGTAACGTCTACGGCGCGGAAGTGGGACCAAAGGCGATCAAGAAGTATGTGAGGCGCTAGCCCGTATGCAGTAGTCCGGGTGCACCGGTAGTCGTGATAGAATCGCCCGACCGAGATTGCAAGGAGTCAATGGAATGAAGGGCAACGTCAACTATCTGGGGCCGGTATCGGAGCTCGCCGTCGAGAACCGATCGGACTTCATATGGAAATGCTATGCGCACGTGGTCGGCGCGATCCTCGCGTTCGCCGCGATCGAAGTGTATTTCTTCCAGTCCGGCATCGCCGCAGCGATCGCGGCCCCGATGCTCAACAACTGGTTGCTCGTTCTTGGCGCCTTCATGCTGGCTGGCTGGGGGGCATCACACGTCGCGCACCGGGTGCAGTCGAAGAATGCCCAGTACGCCGCGCTGGGCGCGTTCGTATTCGTCGAAGCACTCATCTTTGCACCCATGCTGTATATCGCCAACGCGACCGCGCCGGGCGTCATCGACAGCGCCGCCGGCGTCACCATCCTCGGCAGTATCGGACTTGTCGCCACCGCCATGATTACGCGCAAGGACTTTTCCTTTCTTCGCGGTTTGATGGTGTGGGGTTTCATACTGGCGATGGTCGGCATCGTCTCGAGCCTGATCTTCGGCTTCGAGCTCGGCACCTGGTTTTCGGTCGCCATGATCGGATTTGCCGGGGCGGCGGTGCTCTATGACACCTCGAACATCATGCATCATTACCCGCAGGACAAGTACGTCGCCGCCTCGATGGCGCTGTTTGCGTCGATCGCGCTGATGTTCTGGTACGTGCTGCGGCTGTTCATGAGTCGCAACTAGGCCGTAGCGCATTTCTCAGAGGTGGGATCGCCCGCAGGGCGGGCTCCTACAGCCTGCTAATTGGACTATTCGCGGGCTGCTGTAGGAGCCCGCACTGCGGGCGATCCCACCTCTATCACTATCCCTTGACGTGGCCTACTGGGACGGCGGCGGCGTGAGGACCGTAACGTCGCCCATGTACGGCAGGAGTACCGGCGGCACGCGGATGCTACCGTCCGGCTGCTGAAAATTTTCCATCACGGCAATGAGCGCCCGCCCCGCCGCAACGCCGGACCCGTTCAGCGTGTGCACCAGTTCGGGACGCCCCGTGTCCGGGTTTCGCCTTCGAGCCTGCATACGGCGCGCCTGAAAGTCGGTGCAGTTGCTGCAGGAAGATATCTCCCGGTAAGCGCCCTGCCCCGGCAGCCAGACTTCGAGGTCATAGGTCTGTGCCGCTCCGAAGCCGATATCGCCGGAGCAGAGCGAGACGACCCGATACGGCAGTTCGAGCCGCTGCAGAATGACTTCCGCGTGAACAGTGAGAGTTTCCAGCGCCTGCGCGGAATCGCCGGCCGCAACGATCTGCACCAGCTCGACCTTTTCAAACTGGTGCTGGCGAATCATGCCGCGCGTGTCCCGTCCGTACGATCCTGCCTCGGAACGAAAGCAGGGCGTATGCGCGACGAGTCGCCTGGGCAGGCTGTCGGCATCGAGAATACTGCCGCGCACCAGATTCGTGAGCGGCACCTCGGCCGTTGGAATCAGGTAGAAGGGCGGATCCCCCACCGTCTGGAACAGGTCCTGCCCGAATTTCGGCAGCTGACCGGTTCCGACCAGAGCGTCGGCTTGCACCAGATAAGGCACGTAGGTTTCCTCGTAGCCGTGTTCCCTGGTATGCACGTCGAGCATGAACTGGATCAGCGCGCGCTGCATGCGCGCGAGGCTGCCGCGAAGGACGGCGAAGCGCGAACCGGAAATCCGACTGGCGACCTCCAGGTCGAGCAGGCCCAGGCCCGCGCCCAGGTCTACGTGATCGCGAACCGGGAAACCGAATGACGACGGCTCGCCCCAACGACGAACTTCGACGTTGTCCGACTCGCTGCTTCCCGCGGGAACGCCGTCGGCCAGCAGGTTCGGCAAACCCATCTCGATGGACTCCAGCTTCTGCAATACGTTCTGTAGTTCGCGTTCGGCAGCATCGAGTCTCTCGCCGAGATCCTTTACCGAGGCGAGCAGAACTCCGATGTCTTCGCCCTTCGCCTTTGCCTGACCGATCGATTTGGCACTTACGTTCTTCTCGTTTCGGATCGACTCCGCTTCCATCTGCAGCGCCTTGCGCCGATCGTCAAGCGCGCGATAGCCGGCGACGTCGAATGCAATACCTCGCCTCGCGAGGTTCCCGGCAACCTCTTCGGTGGACTGCCGCAACAACTTGGGGTCAATCATTTGTCGTTTCTTTCTTCGTCTTGTTCTCTGGCGTCATGATGACGACCGAGTTTCGCCTGTCTGTTGAGCTTTTCCCTTATCTGAAGTTCCAGCCCGCGCGGCACCGGATCATAATACCTGCGAGGGGCCATGTCCTCCGGAAAGTACGACTCGCCCGCCGCGAACGCGTCCTCCTCATCGTGCGCATAACGATAGCCCTTCCCATAACCCAGATCCTTCATGAGACGTGTCGGCGCGTTACGCAGGTGCATGGGGACGTCGAGCGATCCGGACTCGCGTGCATCGTCGGCGGCCGCATTGGCAGCCTTGTAGACGGCATTGCTTTTCGCGGCACAGGCGAGAAATACAACCGCCTGCGCCAGCGCAAGCTCACCCTCCGGACTGCCGAGCCGTTCGAGGGCGTCCCAGGCATCGAGGGTGATGCGCAGCGCTCGGGGATCCGCGTTTCCGATGTCCTCTGACGCCACCCGAACCATGCGTCGTGCAATGTAAAGTGGATCGCAACCTCCGTCCAGCATGCGCATGAGCCAGTACAGGGAGGCGTCCGGATCCGAACCTCGTACGGACTTATGCAAGGCGGAAATCTGGTCATAGAAGTATTCACCTTTCTTGTCGAACCTGCGGCGACCCCCTGTCACCACCGCTTCGGCAGTGGCCAGGTCGATGCGCTGTTCACCTTCGGATTCGGGCGCAATGTCCGCGGCCAGCTCGACAAGATTCAATACGCGACGGGCATCGCCATCCGCCGCAGCGACGATCAGACGAATGGCATCGTCGTCGGCGCGCACACGCCTGGAATCGAACCCGTCCGCCGACGGTTCGAGCGCGTGCAGCACGATCTCACGCAACGTACTTTCGTCCAGCGGCTTCAGTACATAAACGCGCGCCCGTGACAGTAGCGCGTTGTTCAGTTCGAACGACGGGTTTTCCGTCGTTGCGCCAATGAACGTCAGCGTGCCGTCTTCCACGAAAGGCAGGAAGGCATCCTGCTGGGACTTGCTGAAGCGATGGACCTCGTCGAGAAACAGGATGGTGCCGCGACCGCTCATGGAACGATGCTGTCCGGCCTCGGCAACTGCGGCCCGAATATCCTTGACCCCGGCCATGACGGCGGACAAGCCGATGAAATGGGAGTCCGCGGATGCCGCAATGATGCGCGCGAGCGTGGTCTTGCCCGTGCCGGGCGGGCCCCAGAAGATCATGGAATGCGGCCGTCCCTGCTCGATCGCCCGGCGCAGGGGTTTTCCTTCGTCCAGGAGGTGGCGCTGGCCGAAAAATCCGGCAAGTGAGCCGGGCCGCATACGATCCGCGAGCGGCCTGCCTGTCTGCCTGGCCTGCTCTTCGGCAGAGAACAGATCGGTCACCGCCGGCGACCGGACGCCATCGGCCCCCTGATGGCGGTCGAACTGTCGTCAGAAGCAGGCAACATGTGCGGACTCATTCCCGGGCAGCAACCCATTGCTCGACTCGGAGGCTCCAGCCACCCGCGCCCGCCCAGGCAACCAGAAGGCCTGCAGCGATTCCGATGGCATCGGCCGCAAGGTCCATCGTTTCGGCGCTGCGCCATGTCGTCAATATGCGCTGGCAGATCTCGATGAATCCCCCAAAAGCGAGCAGTCCCACCGCAATGCGCCAGTAGCTTCTTCGGGAGTACTGTCCGGCGAACCATATCGTCAGGAACATGAACGTGATTGCATGTAGCCACTTGTCCGTATCCCCGATGCTCGGATGGCGCATCTCCCGCATGAACCAGATCGCAGGCATCAGAGCCGCTGCGAGGACCAGGATCAACACGGCAACCCCGGCAAACTGCCAGCGCCTCGCATGACGGAGCGGCAGCACTACTTCGTTCCGCCCTTCCGGTCTTCGGGAGCCAGCGGCTTACCTACGACGTCGACGTCCTCCGGGGGAACGAACCGGAAATGTTCGGCCGCGAACGGTTCGTTCAGAACGACGTCGTGCATCGCGACGAGAGTTGTCTGATCCAGGTTGTCCTCGAAGATCATGCGAGTAAGCGTACCATTGTTGAAGCCGAGCTCTACGCTGTCGAAGTTGCTGTCGGGATCCCGTGGCAGCAGGCGCACCCAGTCCGTTCCCCTCTCCTCGAAGCCGCCACCGTAAGTAAAGTCGTCCAGGACCCGCTCGGACCCACCGAGCAATAAGGCGGGCGTGCTACTCAGCACCTCCGCCTGCGGTTTCACCGTCACCTGCGCCAGATCGACGTCGTAACTCCAAACGTTCAGCCCGTCGGCCACGAGAACCTGTTCGTAAGGTTGCTCATAGAGCCAGCGAAGCTGGCCGGGACGTCGTATCTCGAAGCTGCCACTCGCAGATTCGACGACGTTGTCGTTCGCATCGACCAGCGACTGTTCGAAGCGGCCGCGCATCGTCCGCACGTTCTGCAGGAAGTCGTCGAGCAGTGCCTCGCCTTCCAGTCCGTCCTGCGCCGCGACACCGGACGTCGCCAATGACGATGCCGCAAGCATCAGAAACAGGGCTGTTTTCGCGCGAGGCATCGGTATCGGACTCCGTCGGTTCGGTGGTGCACACTAGTACTGGCGCTGCATGCAAATTCGGGGCGTGATGCAGTCAATCCTTGGCTGCCGGCGGCGCGAGGATCTCGCGTGAGCCGTTGGACTGCAACGGACCCACCAGACCTGCCTGCTCCATGCTTTCGACCATCCGGGCAGCCCGGTTATAGCCGATCTTGAGCCGGCGTTGTACACCTGATATCGAAGCCTTGCGCGTCTCCACGACGATCTGTACGGCCTGGTCATAAAGCGGGTCCTGCTCGGCATCGGCCGGATCGACCGGCACGTCGTCGAGACCGGTTAGACCAGGGGTTGGACTCGTCGGTGACTGTAAAATTTCCTCGATGTAGCGCGGCGAGCCGCTCTTTCTCAGGTTTCTGACGACCGCGTGCACCTCGTGATCTGCAACGAATGCGCCGTGCACGCGAGTTGGAAGGGAAGTGCCCGGAGGCAAATACAGCATGTCACCGTGACCGAGCAGGTTCTCGGCGCCCATCTGGTCGAGGATTGTCCGGGAATCGACCTTCGCCGACACCTGAAACGCGATTCGCGTCGGAATGTTCGCCTTGATCAGGCCGGTGATGACATCGACCGACGGACGTTGCGTCGCCAGCAGCATGTGAATGCCCGAAGCCCGTGCTTTCTGCGCCAGCCGGGCGATGAGTTCCTCGACCTTCTTGCCGACGATCATCATCATGTCCGCCAGTTCGTCGATGATGACCACGATGAACGGCAGGGGTGTCAGTGTCGGACGTACGACAGGTTTCTCGTCATCCTCGAACGGCGGCGGCACGAACATCGGGTCCGGGATGGGCCGGCCTGCCTCGATTGCGTCCTTCACCTTGCGGTTGTAGCCGCCGATATTGCGCACGCCGAGCGATGCCATCAGGCGATAACGCCGGTCCATCTCCGCGACGCACCACCGGAGCGCGTTGGCCGCTTCCTTCATGTCGGTTACGACCGGGGTCAGAAGGTGCGGAATGCCCTCGTAGACAGAGAGCTCGAGCATCTTCGGGTCAACCATGATCAGACGGACATGCTCGGGGGTCGCTTTGTAAAGAAGACTCAGGACCATGGCATTGATCGCCACGGATTTGCCGGAACCGGTGGTTCCTGCAATGAGCAGGTGGGGCATTCGCGCGAGATCGGCGACCACCGAGTGGCCACCGATGTCCTTGCCAAGTGCAAGCGTCAGCGGCGAGGCGAGATCGTCGTAGGCCTTGGACTTCAGTATCTCGCCCAGCGTCACGAGCTCGCGGTTTTCGTTCGGTATTTCGAGACCGACGAAGGACTTGCCCGGGATTACCTCGACCACGCGCACGCTGACTACGGACAACGACCGCGCCAGGTCCTTCGCAAGGTTGGAGATCTGACTGACTTTCACGCCCGGTGCCGGGTCGAGTTCGAATCGGGTGATGATGGGACCGGGCGATACCGATACGACCTCGACGTCGATGTTGAAGTCCTTGAGCTTCAGTTCGACAAGCCGGGACATCGCCTCGAGCGACTCCTCGGAATAGCCCTTTTTTTGCGGGGACGGATCATCCAGGAGCGACAGCGGTGGCAACTCGCCGGCGGCGGGCGGCTCGAACAGCGGTACCTGGCGTTCCTTCTGGGCGCGCTCGCTTGGCTCGAGCGGCGCGATTACCGGCTCGATGCGCGGCGGCGTGCGGTTGGCGGTGCGCTTTTTCTCGACTTCGACAGTCTCCTGCCTCTCCGCAAGCTTGCGCCTGCCCTCCGCACGATCCCGGAACTCGCCGATCTTGACCTGCAGGGTTTCCCAGGCATTGAGGCACCAGCGGCCGACGCGATCCATGATGCCGAGCCAGGAGATGCCGAGAAACAGCGACAAAGAGGCAAGCCAGAGGAAGAAGAGCAAAACGCTGGCGCCCAGCAACTTCATCACGGAGGACATGCCGCCACCGACTACCTGGCCGATGATCCCGCCGGCGGTCTCGCGAAACCCTGTCGGCGAGAAATGCAATGTCGCCAGTGCGGAACTGGTCAGGAGAGTCGCGATGAAGCCGCCGAAGCGGAGCGCGAAGTCGGCACGCGTCAATCGCTCGCGAGACTTCTGTTCGCGGAATATCATCCATCCGAAATAGAACACCATCAGCGTGAACAGGTAGGCCGGACGACCAAAGAAATTGAACAGCAGGTCCGCAACCAGCGCACCGACCCTGCCGACGCTGTTGTTGATCTCGCCGCTGCCGCTCACCTGGCTGAAACCGGGATCGGCAGGATCGTAGGTAAAGAGCGCAACCCAGAGAATCAGCGCCAGCGCGCCGAACACCCACAAGGCGCCCTCACGCAGAGTGCGCACTACCTGGTCGGACAGCCGCGAGGCCGGCGTCATGGTCTTCTGGGCTCTTGCCATTTAGGCCTTAATGTGGTCTGGAAACTCTTTTCCGTAATGCACGGATTTTAATATATATTGGAGAGGAAGCGCTCGGCAAATACGATTCCCGGATCTTAAAGGCTCCGGCCCGGCGGCGCACCGCGATCCCTTTCGCCCGACCGTTCCGACCGGTAACCTGCACAATCCGGCTTAAGCCTTGATACAACGGCGCACCGGGCGCATATCGCAAGTTTTAAGCGCCGCGCAGCGCGGGATGAATTGAAGGCGGAGTATACATGAGCAAATCGAGGCATTGCCGGGTTCTGATTCTCGGATCCGGCCCGGCAGGCTATACGGCCGCGGTGTACGCGGCGAGAGCGAATTTGAAGCCGGTCATGGTGACGGGCGTCGAACAGGGCGGCCAGTTGATGACCACCACGGATGTCGACAACTGGCCCGGCGACATCGAAGGTCTGCAGGGACCGGCGCTGATGGAACGAATGCTGAAACATGCGGAGCGTTTCGGCACCGAAATCGTCAACGACCACATCAACGAGGTCGACCTTGCGCTACGTCCTTTTCTGCTCAGGGGCGACTACGGCAGCTACACCTGCGACGCCCTGATCATCGCCACGGGCGCCACCGCGATGTACCTGGGTCTGCGCTCGGAAGAAGCCTTCAAGGGTCGCGGGGTCTCCGCCTGTGCGACCTGCGACGGATTCTTCTACCGCGGCCAGCAAGTCGCGGTGGTGGGAGGCGGCAACACCGCGGTGGAAGAAGCGCTTTACCTGAGCAACATCGCGGCGAAAGTTACGCTGGTACATCGACGCGACGCACTCAGGGCGGAAAAGATACTGCAGGATCACCTGTTCCAGAAAGTCGATCAGGGGAAAGTCGAGGTTCTGTGGGATCACGTCGTTGACGAGGTGCTGGGAGACGATGGGGGCGTTACGGGTCTCAGGGTCCGCAGTACCAACAGTCCCGCGGAAACGACGGAACTCCCCGTCACGGGCATCTTCATTGCGATCGGCCACAGTCCCAATACCGGCCTGTTCAAGGGTCAACTCGAAATGCGGAACGACTATATCGTGGTTCGCTCCGGTCTGGCGGGTGACGCCACGGCGACGAGCGTACCCGGGGTGTTTGCCGCGGGCGACGTCGCCGACCAGGTCTATCGGCAGGCGGTAACGTCCGCCGGCGCCGGTTGCATGGCAGCTCTCGACGCCGAAAAATACCTGGAGGCGCTTCAGGCGGACGACACGACGGTCACCTCGGCAGTCGATATGAGGGAACGCCCGGCAGACGACGCGGCTGCGTGAACCCGGTTCTGCGGCGCTCTCAATGACGCGATGAAAGTCGAGATCGTTGCCAGTATCGCGGACGTCGATCCAGCCGGTTGGAATCGGCTGGCCGGCAGCGAGTTTCCTTTTCTACGACACGAGTTCCTGCACGCCGGCGAACGCACCGGCTGCGTGTCGGCGGCATCCGGTTGGTCCCCGCGCCACGTGATCCTGTTCGACCGCGCGGGTCGCCTGGCCGCGGCAATGCCTCTGTACGAGAAAAGCCATTCGTGGGGTGAGTTCGTCTTCGACTGGTCCTGGGCACAGGCGTACCACCGCGTGGGCATCGAATATTATCCAAAGCTCGTATCGGCGGCTCCTTTTACTCCGGCGCCGAGCCCCCGGTTACTGCTCAGGGACGAGCACGACGTCGAAAGCGCCGCTCTGCTGGTCGACGCCGCCGTGACCCTGGCGGGAGACTCGGGGTGCTCTTCCCTGCATATCCTGTTTCCCGAGGAGAGAGAACTGGACATTCTTCGAGATTCGGGACTCAAGCTGCGCAAGGATTGTCAGTTTCACTGGCATAACCACAACTATCGCTCTTTCGACGACTTTCTCGCGACCTTCAGCTCGGGCAAGCGAAAAAAAGCGCGTCGGGATCGGCGGCGCGTGCAGGAACAGGAAATCGGATTTCGCTGGCTGAAGGGAAATGACACCGACGATGCCATCTGGAAGGACGTGTATTCGATGATCAGCACGACGTTTCTCCGGCGAGGATCGATGCCCTACTTCGACTACGAGTTCTTTACGTCCGTTTCCAGCGCATTGCCCGAGAACCTGCTCGTAATCCTCGCAGAGCGAAAACGGATTCCCGTCGCGGCCGCAGTGTTCTACGTAGGCAACGACACCCTCTACGGTCGATACTGGGGCAGCGACGCTGCCTACGACGCACTGCACTTCGAGACCTGCTACTACCAGGGAATCGAGTATTGCATCGCACAAGGCCTGGCGCGTTTTGAACCCGGGACGCAGGGAGAACACAAGATCAGTCGGGGCTTCGTCCCGGTAACGACGTGGTCCGCTCACTGGCTGGCCAGACCGGAATTCTTCTCGGCGGTCGGGCAGTACCTCGAGGAGGAGCAGAGACACGTGGAGCGCTATATGAGTGCCGTGGCGGGCCACAGCCCCTACAGGAAGGACCCGCCGGTCGAGGCCGGTCGCCCCGACGACGACGAAAAGGATCAGGACCGTCACGCAGGTCGCGAAGAGGTCCTGCACCCGAAGTGACGAAACCCCAGATCAAGTGGATCAGCCGGGACGACCCACCCGAGGCTTTCCCCGCCGTCTCCCACGCCCTTCGTTCTCCGAACGGCCTGCTCGCGGCCGGCGGCGACCTTTCCACCGAACGCCTCCTTCATGCTTACGCACATGCAATCTTTCCGTGGTTCGATACCGGGCAGCCGATCCTTTGGTGGTCTCCCGACCCGCGATGCATCCTCCTTCCTGCGAACCTCCACCTGTCGCACCGCTTCCGGCGCAGCCTGAAAAATGCGGGCTTCGACGTGACTTTCAATCAAGCCTTCCCTGACGTGATATCCGCCTGCAGCGGCAAACGGGACGGGCACACCGGCACCTGGATAACCGGCGAAATGATCAATGCATACAGGGAACTGCACACCCTCGGATGGGCGCATTCCGTGGAAGTCTGGTTGAAGGGCGACCTCGCCGGCGGCATCTACGGTGTCGCGATCGGCCGCGCGTTTTTCGGCGAGTCGATGTTCAGCCACGTCACCAACGCATCAAAAGTCGCCATGCTGGCGCTCTGCAGGCAACTCGTTGCCCACGATTTCGCCATACTGGACTGCCAGGTACCCTCACCGCACCTGATGAGCCTCGGCGCCACGCGCATGCCCAGGACGGAATTTGCGAGCTTGCTCGATACTGTCTGCAAGCCTCGCTCCCGCTTCGAGGGATGGCCTCAGGCACCGGTCGCCGCGGCGTTCCTGCGGGACGAGTGAGGCGGCGATCGCCGGCAGCGCAATTGCAATGGAGCGACCGTTTCTGCACAATTCGCCAGCTTGAATCAGCAGAGATCATATCAATTGGCGAAAGAAGAAGCCCTTCAGATGGAAGGCGTGGTAACGGAGACCCTGCCCAATACGACTTTTCGTGTCGAGCTCGAGAACGGCCACGTCGTAACTGCGCACATCTCGGGGAAGATGCGCAAGAATTACATCCGTATCCTCACGGG
>Ga0299913_10002086_pt1 | contig 15543 bp, 11 predicted proteins | sample RVTome_9_FD_201360 | JGI IMG/M metagenome (GOLD analysis project Ga0299913, IMG submission 201360) | Soil microbial communities from uranium-contaminated site in the Upper Colorado River Basin, Wyoming, United States - RVT155D38 (version 2) ...
ATCTGGTCGATGACCGCCGCGAAGGCATCGGCATCCTTCAGGAGCGTGGTGATGTCGTAGAAGAGGATCCCAGGCTTCGGGAAATCGGGCACCTCGCGGATCTTCGCGCGCAGGTCGTCGAGGGAGGTGGCGGTCACCTGGCACTCCGTGGCTGGTTGTGGGCGAGCGTTGAGTCTAGACCGATGCCGCCGCGCCCGGCAATGGACCGGCCGGAGACCGCGTGCTCACCACCCGGGCGCGTTAGCCAGCCAGCGGCTGATAGAACCACCGAGAGCTGGACGGAGAGCTGCCGTCGCCCTCGAACGGCGACTCGATGGCCGGTTCAGCCAGGTCGTGGCTGAATGATCCAACCAGACGGCCATCCTATCGGTTCCTTGGTCGAATCAGCCGCAGGCTGGGTGAGCGTCACTGCCACCGGATGACTGCACCGCTGCAGGTGCGCCCCGGTCAGCCCGCCGCCGCCAAGCGACGCAGGACGGTCTGCAGCACGCCACCATTGCGGTAGTACGTCACGTCGATCTCGCCGTCGAGGCGCGCCACTGCCCGGAAGCGCGTCTCGCGGCCGTCCTCACCTCGGGCCAGCACCGCCACCTCCTGACGCGGACCCAGCTTGGCCAGGCCCTCCATCGTGAACGACTCGCGGCCGGTAAGGCCGAGTGACGCGGCCGACTCCCCCGGCAGGTACTGGAGCGGCAGGATGCCCATCCCCACCAGGTTGGACCGATGGATTCGCTCGTACGACTCGGCGATGACCGCCCGCACGCCCTGGAGGTACGGCCCCTTCGCGGCCCAGTCGCGCGAGCTCCCCGAACCGTACTCATTGCCGGCGAGGACGACGAGCGGCGTGCCGTCGGCCGCGTAGCGCATGGCGGCATCGAAGATACTCATCCGCTCACCGGAGGGCAGGTGCTCGGTAACGTTGCCCTCCGCGTCCGGCGTGAGCAGGTTGCGCAGCCGGATGTTGGCGAACGTGCCGCGCATCATCACTTCATGGTGCCCGCGGCGCGACCCGTACGAGTTGAAGTCCCGCGGTTCCACCCCGCGCTCCACGAGCCACTCCCCGGCGGGCGAGGTGCGGGCGATCGAGCCGGCGGGCGAGATGTGGTCGGTGGTCACCGAATCGCCGAGCATGGCGAGCACCCGCGCCTCGACGACGTCGGCCACCGGCTCCGGCTCCGCCGAGAGCCGGGCGAAGAACGGCGGCTGCGCGACGTACGTGGAGGCCGCGTCCCAGGCGTAGCGGTTGCCGGCCGGCACCGGCAGGTCCCGCCACTGGTCGTCACCGTCGAAGACCGATGCGTAGTTCCGCGTGAAGACTTCGGATCGCACCTGCTCGGCCACGACCGATGCAACCTCCTCGGCCGAAGGCCAGACCTCGGAGAGGAACACCGGGTTGTCCTCGCCATCGGTCCCGATCGGCTCGGTGGTGACATCGAGGTCGACCCGCCCGGCCAGGGCGAAGGCCACGACCAGCGGCGGTGAGGCGAGGTAGCTGGCCCGCGCCAGCGGGTGAATGCGGCCCTCGAAGTTGCGGTTGCCGGAGAGCACGGCCACCCCCACCAGGTCGTTCGCCTCGATCGCCGCGGCGACGTCTTCGGCGAGCGGCCCGGAGTTGCCGATGCAGGTCGTGCAGCCGTAGCCGACGAGGTTGAAGCCGAGCGCCTCGAGGGGCTCCATTAGCCCGGCGCCGGCGAGGTAGTCGGTCACCGCCCGGGAGCCGGGCGCCAGTGAGGTCTTCACCCATCGCGGGGTCCGCAGGCCACGCGCCACCGCGTTCCGCGCGAGGAGGCCGGCGGCGACCATGACCGACGGGTTGCTCGTGTTCGTGCAGGAGGTGATCGCGGCGATGACGACCGAGCCGGAGCGGAGCTTGAACCGCTCCCCGCCGCGCTCGACCTCGACGGCGCGGTAGTGGGTATTGCCGTGGTTGACATGCATCGGCGTCGGCGCGGCGGCCTGTCCCGGCCGCGGGCCTTCGTCCTCCGTGCGCTGCGTGTAGGACGGCGGGTCGGACGCCGGGAACGACTCGTCGGACGCCTCCTCGACGACGCCTTCCGGTGCCCCGACCGCGGCCGGGGCGTGCTCGTGGATGCTGCCGTCGGCGTGGGTGTGCAGCCCCTCGGCGAAGATGCCGCGGAAGTTGTCGCGCAGCGCGGTGAGCGGTACCCGGTCCTGGGGGCGCTTCGGCCCGGCCACCGACGGCTCGACCGATCCGAGGTCGAGGCTGAGCGACTCGTTGAACACCGGCTCGGGGGAAACATCGGTCCGGAACAGGCCCTGCTCCTTGGCGTAGGCCTCGACGAGCGCCACGGTCTCCTCCGGGCGGCCGGTCATGCGCAGGTAGCGGAGCGTCTCGTCGTCCACCGGGAAGAGGGTCGCGGTGGCGCCGAACTCCGGCGACATGTTGCTGATCGTGGCGCGGTCCGCCAGGCCCAGCCGCGACAGCCCCGGCCCGTGGAACTCCACGAACTTGCCGACCACCCCATGGGCGCGAAGCATCTCGGTCACGGTGAGCACGAGGTCGGTGGCGGTGGCGCCGGACGGCAGCTCCCCGTCCAGGCGGAAGCCGACGACCACGGGAAGCGGCTGGTACAACGGCTGGCCCAGCAGCGCGGCCTCGGCCTCGATGCCGCCCACGCCCCAGCCCACCACGCCCAGGCCGTTGATCATGGTCGTGTGCGAGTCGGTCCCGACCAGCGTGTCCGGGAAGGCCAGCCCGTCGCGGTCGGTGACGACATCGGCGAGGAACTCGAGGTTCACCTGGTGGACGATGCCGGTGCCCGGCGGGACGACGCGGAACGAGTCGAAGGCCTGCTGCGCCCAGCGCAGGAGCGCGTAGCGCTCGCCGTTGCGCTCGTACTCACGTTCGACGTTGATGAGGAAGGCGGCATCGGTACCGAACTGGTCAACCTGCACGGAGTGGTCGATGACGAGGTCGGCCGGCACGAGCGGGTTGATGCGACCCGGGTCGCCGCCCATCTCGGCCACCGCGTCGCGCATGGCGGCAAGGTCGACCACGCACGGCACGCCGGTGAAGTCCTGGAGGATGACCCGGGCCGGCATGAACGGCACCTCGTACTCGCCCTGGGCCGATGGATCCCAGGCGGCGAGCGCGCGCACATCGCCGGCGTTCACCAGGCCGGAGCCGGAGGCGGCGTGCCGCAGCATGTTCTCGAGGAGCACCTTCACCGTGTACGGCAGGCGGGGCAGGTCGGCGGCGCCGGCAGCATCAAGGCGGAAGTAGCCGTAAGTGCGGTCGCCCACGCGCAGCGTGGCGCGGGCAGCGCCAGGATCGACGGACGGGGTACGGTGGGTCACGGGACGCGCCTCCTTCGTTCGTCCGCGCTGGCTCCAGCGCGGTGTCGGTCGAGTTCGGCGCCGGACGGGTGCGCCCGTCCCGGGTCGATGAATGTCCGTTCAGTATAGCCGAAGGGGCCGATGATCCCCTTCCGGCACGGGCACGCGCGACTACGATGCGCGCATGACCCTCGAGGAGATCCTCCCCTTCCTCATTCCCCTCATCGTGCTCCAGCTGGTGCTCATGCTCGTCGGTCTGTTCGACCTCACCCGGCCGGAACGCCGCGTGAAGGGGGACAGCAAGGTGGTCTGGGCGCTCATCATCATCTTCGCCAACCTCATCGGCCCGCTCATCTACTTCCTCTTCGGACGCGAGGAGGGCTGAGCCGATGCCGACCCACGCCATCGCCATCGCGGTCCGCGGACTGACGAAGCGCTACGGCAGCGTCCTCGCACTCGACGCGCTCGACCTCGACGTCCCGACCGGGAGCGTGTTCGGCTTCCTCGGCCCGAATGGCGCCGGCAAGACGACGACGCTCCGCATCCTCACCTCGCTGGCGAACGCCGATGCCGGCTCGGCCACGATCGCCGATGCGCCGGTGGGCGGCGGGGAGCCGAACCGGCGCGGGCTCATCGGCTACCTCGACCAGGACCCGCGCTTCCACGGCTGGATGCGGGGCCGGGAGCTGCTCGAGCTCGTCGGCGCGCTGTACGGCATGCGCGGCACGGCCCTCCGGACGCGGATCGACGAGACGCTCGAGCTCGTGGGCCTGGCGGATGCCGGACGGCGGGCGATCGGCGGCTACTCGGGCGGGATGCGGCAGCGGCTCGGGCTGGCGCAGGCGATCCTCAACCGGCCGCCGGTGCTCCTCCTCGACGAGCCGGTTAGCGCGCTCGACCCGGAGGGCCGACGCGACGTGCTCGAGGTGATCCGGCGGCTGGGCAGCGGCTCGACCATCCTCTTCTCGACCCACATCCTCACCGACGTGGAGCGGGTATGCGACCGGGTCGCGATCCTCGACCATGGCCGGCTGGTGACCGAGGGACCGATGAGCGAGCTCCTCGCCAGCTACGCGAAGCCGATGTACGTCGTGGAGCCGGAGGTCGGCGACGAAGGCGAGATGGCGGCGCTCGCCGAGCAGCTCCGCGCGGTGCGGGGCGTGGCCACCGTGGACGTGGGGACGGCCGAGCTGCGGGTCGCCGCCCACGACGACGCCGAGGTTGCCGCCCGCCTCCTCGCCGCGGTGGCGACCTGTGGGATTCCGGTGGTGCGCTTCGAGCGGCAGCGACCCACGCTCGAGGACGTGTTCCTCCTGCTCGTCGGACGCGGCGCGAAGGAGGCCGCGGCGTGATCGGCTTCGGACCGCTCCTTCGCAAGGAGCTCCTCGAGCAGTGGCGCACGAAACGGCTGCTGGTCGTCGCCATCGTGTTCGTGGCGCTGGGGATCGGCTCCGCCTTCCTGGCCCGCTACACCGCCGAGTTCGTCCAGGCGCTCGGCGGCGTGCCGTTCGAGATCGAGTTCCCGGAGCCCACCACCGCCGACGCGGTGACGCAGTTCCTGAAGAACCTGGGGCAGGCCGGGATCCTCACCGCCATCCTGCTGGCCATGGGCAGCGTGGCGACCGAGAAGGAGCGCGGCACCGCCGCCCTGCTCCTCTCGAAGCCGGCGTCCCGCGGCGCGTTCCTGGCGGCAAAGCTCGTGGCCATCGGCACCACCCTGGGGATCTCGTTGGCGCTCGCGTCAGCTGCCGGGTACTTCTACACGATCCTCCTCTTCGAGCCGCCGGACACGCTCGGCTGGGCGGCGATGACCGGGTTGCTGCTCCTCGCCCTGCTCGCGTACGCGGCGCTCACCTTCCTGGGCAGCACGCTCACCCGATCGTCGATCGCGGCAGCCGGCATCGGGATCGCCGGGCTCATCGGGGTCGGTATCGTCTCGGCGCTGCCGAACGTCGCGCCCTACACGCCGGCGGGCATCAGCGGCGAGCCGGCGATGGCCCTCGCGCTTGGCAGCGATCCAGGACCCTTGCTGGCGCCTCTGCTGGTGAACGTGGCATTCGTCCTGGCGATCGCCGCCCTCGCCTGGCTGTCGTTCCGCCGCCAGGAGCTGTAGCCCGGCGGCTGGCGACCGGTAGACTCGGGTTCGTGCCCACCATGCCCGCCGTGCGCATCCAGCTCCTCGGCCGGTTCGCCGTGCTGCTGCCCGATGGGCGACGCGCCGGTCCCTGGGCACGCCCCACGGCTCGGCGGCTGGTGCAGCTTCTCTGCCTGCGCGCCGACAGACGGATCGGTCGCGACGAGCTGGCCGAGATCCTCTTTCCCCAGCTATCTCCGGCGAGCGCCGCCAACGGCGTCGCCAAGGCGCTTTCGATGGCCCGATCGGCGGTCGGCCCGGTCGGCCCACAGCGTGTGCCGGCGCTTGAGGCGGATCGGTCCAGCATCTGGCTCACTGAGAAGATGGATATCGATATCGACCTGGAGCGGCACGTGGCCGAGATTCGGGCTGCCCTGGCACGCCCGCCGGGCGCGGAGCGCGACGCAGCGCTGGTGGATGCCCTGGCGACAGAGGTCACCCTGCTCGCAGAGGAGGCATACGTCGACTGGGCCGTCGCGGCACGCGAGGAGCTGGATGGGCTCAGGATGACGGCCCGGCTTGCGCTGGCCCGCGATCGTGCGGACGGTCACGGGGACAGCGCTCGCACTGCAGTCCTCCGCGCGTGGAGCGCGGTGGCCTCCCGCCAGCCCACCAGCGAGGAAGCTGCCATCGCTCTCATGCGCGCGCACGTCGCCGGGGACGAGAGAGACGGCGCGATACGCGCCTACGTCAGTTGTGTCCAGGCCCTGCGCGACGATCTTGATGTCGGCCCTGGCGAGGCACTGGAGACGGCATACGCCGAGCTCATCTCCCGAGGTCGCGAGCCATCCCAGGCTCCCATCCTGGACGGCCCCGTCGCCAGCCGGCCACTCTTCGGTCGTGATCGCGTGCTGCGACGGGCGCGTCGAAGACTGGCTGGAACGCCGTCCGGGCACGGCACCTCGTTGCTGCTCGTGGGTCCGACTGGCATCGGTAAGAGTCGCCTGCTTTCGGCGCTGGGCGCGGAGCTCGCTGGGGCTGGGTGGAGGGTGCTGAACGGCCGCTCCGTTCCCGACGATCGGCGCGCGCCCTTCGCCGCGCTGCGGCAGGCGCTCGCCCCGCTGATGGCCGCCGCCACCGTCAGCGACCTGCTGGGGAGGGCGTTGGGCACCCCCGGCGCAATCACCTCCCCCGTCGCCGAGCCCGCGGAATCGGACCGCCTGCGGTTCGCAGAAGAGGTCGCGGCGCTGCTCGCATCGGAGGCCGCGCGGCGGCCGCTCGCGCTCACGCTCGACGACGTCCAGTGGGCGGACCCCGCCTTGCATGGCCTGCTCCGACGATTCGCCGCCATGCCCGGACCACGCCGCTGGAGTCTGCTGCTGGCGGCTCGCAGCGACGAGCCTGATGCAGGCGTCCCCGACCTGGGTTCCAGCGTCGAGGAGATCGAGATCGGGATGCTCGACCGACGGGCCACCGCCGCCGCCGTCCGGGCCGCGCTGACGGAGGATGGCCAGCGTGCCTCGCCCGCGCGTGTTTCGGACGCGGTCGAACGCAGCGGGGGCAATCCGTTCTTCGCCATCGAGCTGGCACGATCCTCGGCGGCCGACCCGGGTGCCGCCAGCGCCCCCGAGGCCATCGTCGAGCTCCTGCGGCGCCGGCTCAACGTAGTCTCCGCGGCATCTCGGACGATGCTCTCGATCGTGGCGCTGGCCGGTGGCGAAGCCACGCACGATCTCGTGCTGGCCACCATCCCCTTGCTCGCCGATGATCCGGACGCGCTCCCCGCGCACATCGGCCTGGACGAGCTCATCGGTGCCAAGCTGGTCGTGGAGGAGGGACACCACCTGACCCTCGTCCATCCCCTGCTGCGCGACGCAGCGAGTGCCACGGTGAACGCGATTCGCCGTAGCGCCATCCACTCGGCGATCGCCCGGACGCTCGAATCGATGGACGCCAGCGACCTTACCGAGATGGCGGCCGCGCGTCATCGCCTGGCGGCGTACGAGGCGACGCGGATCGCGAGCGCCGCACGACCGGCCGCCGAGGGCGGCTTCGCGGCCGGCCACCTCGCGCGCCATCTGCACGCGCCGGAGGTCGCGCTGGGCTTCTTCGAAGCGGCGCTGGACGCGTACGGCGCATTGCCCCCCAATGAGCGGCGCGACCTTGACGAAGCGGCGTGCGCGGCCTGGCTGACCATCGGCAACATCCACCTCGATCGCGACGACGATGACGCGGCCGTGCGCGCCTACCGGCAGGCGCTGGAGCACGCGCGGCTCGACGGCGACCTGGCGCGGGCCTGGAGCGCATTGGCCGGCATCCCCTACCGCCACGGGGACATGGTGGGCGCGCTGGCGGCGTATCGATCTGGCCTGAGCGCGCTGTCCGGGACGGATAGCCGTGCGCAGGCCCGCCTCGAGAGCGACTCGGCCTGGGCGCTGACCAGGATTGGTCGTCACGTGGAGGCCCTCGAGATCATGGAGCGCGTGGCACCCGCACTGCTCAAGGCTCCGGAGACGCATCTGCGCTGCCGCACCAAGGACCGTCTGGGCCTGGTGTTTCACTCCGCGGGGCGGATCCAGGAAGGCCTCGCCTGGCTGGATGACGGGGTCGCCGACGCGACGGCTCACGACGACGACCGCGAGTTGGCCGTGCTCTGTCTTCACCGTGGAGGGTTGCTGGCCCAGCTCGGCCGGCACGCGGACGCGGCGGCCGACCTGGCGCGGGCCGCGGCCGTGGCGGAGGCTGCCCGGGACCGATACCTGCGGTCGGTCATCCACTGGAACACGGCCGACCTCCTCGAATCGCGGGGTGATCTCCCGGCGGCCCTGGCCGAGCGTGACGCGGAGGTGGCGCTGCTGCGGGACATCGGCAACGATCGGAACCTCGCCGGCGCCGAGGCTCACCGCGCTCGACTGTTGGCCGGCCTGGCACGACACCCGGAGGCCGCGCTGGCCGCGGAGCAGGCGCGTCGCGCGGCCGCTCGCACGAATGATCGGCAGCTGATCGCAACCATCGGTCGAGCCGTCAGCCGCATCCTGGCGGCCGGGAAGGATTCGGGAAGAGCCGCTCCCTAGCCTCCTTCACAGGTTGCGCACCAGCGCACCGCATTGGAGGAGGACGGCTGAAATGTCCGCCGCAGAGACGCTTCGCGTCGTCCAGGGATACCTGGACGGGCACGCCGTGGAGTGGCTGGCCGAGGATGTCGAGTTCCGGGATATGACGCGCCCGGGACCGATGCGGGGGCGTGACGAAGTCGCCGCGTTCCTGAATCTGTTCTTCGGCCAGGTCTTCAGCGAGGCGCGCATCGAGCAGGTCCGGTTAACCCCCGCCGACGATCGCGTCTGCGCCGAGTGGACGTTCCGCGGCCGTCACACCGGAACGCTGGCCGGCGAGACGCCGACCGGAGCGGACGTCGCCCATCCGATGGCCTGCGTGTACGAGGTCGAGGGCGGCGAGATCCGCCGCGCACGTCTCTACTACGACGCCGCCGGGCTCATGGCGCAGCTCGGCGCCGATGCCACCCCGGCGACCGCATCGATCTGAATCCACCGGCCCAGTAAACGAAGGAGACCCTGATGAAGAGGCTGATCACGCTCGCGACCCTGCTGCTCGCCCTGGCCTTCCCGATGGGAGCGGCCGCCAACGGCCCCACCGTGGACAATCTGATCGACGCCGGCTGGATCTGCTTCGACCCGGACGGCCCAGGCGGGCCGCTCGAGATCCACTGCTACACCAAGGCCAATGACCACCAGGCCGTTTCGGCCGCCATCAGTGCCATGGTCTTCGATCCGAATACCGGCGAGTTCCTCGCCACCGAGGTCCTGCGCTTCACCGGGAGGGACCTGTCCAGCATCCCCTGCCCGACCGGACACGAGGGCTACTGGGAGGACCTGGGCTTCGCCTGGGCCTGCCACCACTGGAAGCCCTTCTAGGACTCGATCAACGGGTGCCCGGCAGCCGCCGGGCACCCGACCGACCGTCCCCCCGGCATCAGCCGCCGTAGGCGGGCGGCTCCTCGTCGAACTCGCCGTAGTGCGCGGCGAGGTGGTCGTACACCTTCCGCCGATCCGACTCCGGGATGTCGACGCCGCCGCGGGCGCCGTTCACGACCGTCATGGCCGCCACCACACCGCGCCACACGACGCGCAGCTCACCGTCGATGGGTTCGTGGTGCGGCAGCTTGTAGGCGCCCTTCTCCTCCGGCGGATCGTTATCCGGATCCTCCTTGGGGTCGTGCCAGGCGTGCGCCTTGGCGACGCCGTCCCAGCCACGATCGCGGATGATTCGATCCATCTTGTCGGTGCCATCCCAGTCCCAGTCGCGCTCCCTCGGCGCGGTCGGGCTGCGATGAGGTGCGGCAACACTGCCCATCAGTCGTTCCCCTCGATATTCATGCGTACGCCGCCATGGGCTGCATCACCGATGCCACCGCTGGACGAGGCGTCGGCGCCGCTACTCCACGGTGAGCCACAGACCCGCGGTTGTGTCGATGGTGTACGGGCCGCCGTCCTCGGTTGCGAAGCGAGCCCAGACGTAGATCTCCCATCGCCCTGCTGGCAGGCGGATCGGGCATCTCGCGGGCACTTCTTGATCCATGTGACCACTGGCTGGTCAACCTGAACGTCGCCGGTTGGTTCACCCGCGCAGATGCTGTGCCGGTACGGGTTCAGCCGCCCGTCGCGAGCGCGCCCAGCACGCGGAGGGCGGTGTCCACCGGGTCGCGGCCGGTGGCCACGGGGACGCGCACCTGGTTCGAGCCGAACGACGGTCGGAAGCCGGCGACCGAGAGGGCGGTCGACACCCGCGACCGGTCGTAGCGTGGCCAGCGCAGCACGATGCGCCCCGCCTCGGCGCTGACCTCCGGCACACCGGCCGCCTCAGCGGCCATCCGCACCGCCACGGCCCGGAACAGCCCCTCCACCGGCGGCGGCACCGGGCCAAAACGGTCGCACAGCTCCTCGCGGAGCGCCACGGCATCGGCTTCCGATCGGACCTGCGCGAAGCGGCGGTAGATCTCGAGCTTGGCGCCCGAGTCGGCGACGTAGGCATCGGGAAGGTAGGCGGAACCCGGAAGGTCGAGGCGCACCGGCGACGGCTCGGCGGCGATCGCCCGCCCGCGCATGGCGTCGACCGCCTCGGCCAGCATGCGGGTGTAGAGCTCGAAGCCGACCGCCTCCATATGGCCATGCTGCTCGGCGCCCAGGATGTTGCCGGCACCCCGGATCTCGAGGTCCGACAGCGCGATCTGGTAGCCCGCCCCCAGGTCGGAGGCGCTGAAGATGGCGTGCAGCCGCTTGCGGGCGATCGGCGACAGGGGCTGTCCGCGGCGATGGAGGAGGTAAGCGTGCGCCCGGCGGTCGGATCGGCCCACCCGCCCACGCAACTGGTAGAGCTGGGCCAGGCCGAAGGTGTCGGCCCGTTCGATGATGATCGTGTTCGTGTTCGGGATGTCGAGCCCCGACTCGATGATCGTGGTGCACACCAGGACGTCGAAGCGTCCGCCGTCGAAGTCGAGCATGACCCGCTCGAGCATCCCCTCCGCCATCTGCCCATGACCGATAGCCACCCGTGCGCGCGGGACGAGGCGACGCACGCGCTCGGCCGCCGCCTCGATCGTGTCGATTCGGTTGTGGACGAAGAAGACCTGCCCGCCCCGGTCGAGCTCGCGGTTGATCGCATCGCGAACCAGGCCGTCGTCGTCCTCGGCGATGCGGGTCTGGATCGGGAGCCGCGCCTCCGGCGGCGTCTCGATGACGGACAGGTCGCGGATGCCGACCAGGGACAGGTGCAGCGTGCGCGGGATCGGCGTGGCCGAGAGGGTGAGCACGTCCACCTCGCGCCGGAACGACTTGATGCGCTCCTTGTGCGCCACCCCGAAGCGCTGCTCCTCGTCGACGACCAGCAGCCCCAGGTCGGCGAAGGCGACGTCCTTCGAGAGGATCCGATGCGTCCCGATCAATACGTCCACCGTGCCGTCCGCGACGCCGTCCAGGATCTCCGCCTGGCGCCGCTTCGGCACGAAGCGGCTGAGCATCTCGACACGGAGCGGGAACGGGGCGAGGCGGCGCTCGAACGTGGCCAGGTGCTGCTGCGCGAGCACGGTGGTCGGGACGAGCACCGCGACCTGCTTCCCGTCCTGGACGGCCTTGAAGGCGGCCCGCAGGGCGACCTCGGTCTTGCCGTAGCCCACGTCGCCGCACACGAGCCGATCCATCGGCCTGCGGCGGAGCATGTCGGCCTTGACCTCCTCGATGGTGCGGGCCTGGTCGGGCGTCTCGCTGTACGGGAACGACTCCTCCAGCTCGCGCTGCCAGACGCTGTCAGGGGAGAAGCTGAAGCCCGGCGCCGACTCCCGCGCGGCGTAGATCTCGATGAGCTCGTTGGCGAGATCGGCCACCGCCCGGCGCACGCGGACCTTGGTCCTCTCCCACTCGGTCCCGCCCAGCTTCGACAGCGCCGGCCCGGTACCGCCCGAGTAGCGCGTGATGCGGCCGATCTGGTCGGTGGGCAGGAAGATCTTGTCGTCGCCGGCGAAATCGAGCTGGAGGTACTCCTTCATGTCGCCGCCGTACTCGCGCTGGGTCATGCCCACGTAGCGCGCGATGCCGTGGTCGACGTGGACGACGAGGTCCCCCGGCTCCAGCTTGCCGATGAGGTCGCGGGTGACGACCCGCTTGCCGCTCGCCAGACGCCGCACCCGCGTGGCGCCGAACAGCTCGCGGTCGGTGATGACGAGGAGGCCGGATGGCTCGTGGGCGAGCCCGGCGGACAGCGAGCCATGGACGAGGCCGATGGCGCCCGGCTCCGGCGCCGCGCGCAGCTCGGCCCCGGCGCCGGCCGCGACGTTCGCCTCCTCGAGCAGCTCACCGACCCGGCTGGCCTGGTCGGTGGTGACCACGACCCGCCGTCCGGCGGCCACCAGCTCCGCCAGCCAGGGGCCGAGAAGCTCCGCCCGCCCGGGGAGTGGTGGGGCAGCTGTGTAGCCGGCGTCGTCGCCGGCCTGCTCGTCGAGCCGCTCGGCGGCACGCGCGTCCAGGGCGGCCACGGCGGCGCCGGCATCGAAGGGAAGGGGCCACCCCTCGGGCAGCTCACCGTCGTCGGCGAGAGCGGCGAGCCGCTGCCCGGTGCGGACGTCGAGATCGTCGGCGATCGCGTTCAGCTCGCCCGGGTCGGTGAGGACGAGGTGCGCGTCAGCGGGGAGATGGTCGAGCGCCGGACCGGCGGTGAGCAGCCCTGCCCACGTCTCCGCCGTCTCGCCGACGTCGCCCTGCTCGAGGCGGGCGAGGTCCGCACGCAGCAGGTCGGTGAGGTCGCCGCCGGCCGCCTGTGCCAGCCCCTCCCAGCCGGAGGCGGGCAGGAACTCGCTGGCCGGCAGGAACTCGGCACGCTCGAGGCGCCGGCGGCTGCCCTGGGTCATCGGGTCGAAGGTGCGCACGGACTCGACCTCGTCGCCGAACAGCTCGATCCGCAGCGGCTCGGCAGCACCGGGCGGCCACACGTCGACGATGCCGCCGCGCGCGGCATATTCGCCGACGCCGCTCACCTCCATGACGGTGTCGTACCCGCCCCGCACGAGCCCGGTGAGCAGCGCCCGCTGCGCGAGCCGCTTCCCCACGGCCACGGCCACGCGCCCGGCGTCGAGCTGAGCGGGCGAGAGCGTGCGCTGCACGAGGGCGAGCAGCGGGGCGACGAGCACCGACTCGCGCGCCGGGCCAGCGAGCGCGGCGAGGACCGAGAGGCGCTCCGCCGACTCGTCGTGCTCCGGCAGGGCGCGCTCCAGTGGGAGCGCCCCCCGCTCCGGCAGCACCCGCACCGACCCGTGCGGCAGCCAGGCGGCGAGGTCGTCGGCGAGCCGGTGGGCCTCCTCGTCGTTCCGCACCACCACTGCCAGGGCCCGGCCCGCCGGCAGCGCCGAACGGCGTGCGGCGAGATGCGCCGCCCGGGCGGCGGCCGGAACGCGGAGCGCTCCCCCTGACGACAGCCCGGCGGCCAGCAGCCCGGTGAGCGTCGCCACCCGTCGATCGGCACCGCCGCGTGGCGGCGCGGCCGCGGGCCGGGGTCGCGTCGCGGTCACGCCGGCGGGACCGCCAGGTCGACGCCGTTGTATCGGTTCATCGCCGCGTCCATCCCCTCGGCCAGCCACAGCTCTACGGCATCGGCCGCGGTCGCGATCGCCTCGGTAGCGAGGTCCTGCTCGTCGGCGCGGAAGGTGGAGAGCACGTGGTCGACCGTCGCACGCGATGTGCCCGAGCGGCCGATGCCCACCCGCAGCCGGGCGAAGTCGGTGCCGCCCAGCGCGGCGATGATGCTGCGCAGCCCATTGTGGCCTCCGGCCGAGCCCTCGCGTCGCAGCCGGAGGCGGCCGAGCGGCAGGTCGACGTCATCGGTCACCACCAGGATGTCCTGGGCGGGGTCCACATCGGTCTGGCGGATCGCGGCGCGCAGCGCGCCACCGGACAGGTTCATGTAGCGAAGCGGCTTCACGAGGAGCACCTTGCCGAGCGGCTCGTCGAAGCGCACCTCGAGCTGGGCGGCGCCATCCTTCACCCGCCCCTCGCCGGTGTGCCCCCAGCGGTCGGCGAGCAGGTCGACGACGCGGAATCCGACGTTGTGACGGGTGAGGCGGTAGCGCTCGCCGGGATTGCCCAGGCCGCAGATCACCTTCACCCGCCGATGGTAGCCTCCCGCGATGGTCACCGACGTCGCGGTCATCGGGGGCGGCATCATCGGCTGCTCTGCGGCCGCCATGCTCGCCGATCTGGGCGTGCGGGTGATGCTGTTCGAGGCGACCGCCATCGGTGCCGGGGCCTCCGGGCGCAATCTCGGCGTGCTCCAGCACCCTTTCGACCCGCTCCTGGCCGGGCTCTACCATGACAGCCTGGACCGATACCGCGGCCTCGCCGCGGACCACCCCGACTTCGTCCTGCCGGCCACCCCCGCCGGACTCCTTCTGCTCGAGGCCGATGCCGGCGCCGCCCGCGCCCAGGCCGAACGCCTGCGGGGAACCGTGCCCGAGCTCGAGCCGGCCTTCCTGGACGCCGATGCCGTCGCATCCGCCGAGCCCTCCCTGGCGCCCGGCTTCGCCGCCTGCCGGCTCGAGACCGGCTACCCGATCCCACCCGCCTCGGCGACCGCGGCCTGGGCGAGCCGCGCCGAGCGTCTCGGTACGGAGCTTCGGATCGGCGTGGCCGCGACGCCGGTGATCGAGGGTGGCGTGACCCGCGGCGTGCGCCTCGACAACGGGGAGCGGTTCGCCGCCGATGCTGTGCTCCTGGCCGCCGGCCCGTGGACGCCGGACATCGCCGGCGGCGACGGCACGTGGCAACCGATCGTGCGCACCTGGGGCGTCACCGTCCAGGTCCAGCTCGGCGACGCCGCGCCGCGGCACGTCGTGGAGCAGGACGAGGTGGACGCGGTCAACCGGCCGGCCCGCGCCGCCGAACGAGCGGCGGCGGCCGACAGCGACGTCGAGCCAGAGTCACTGTTCTCGATCGCGAGCGCCGGCGGGATCTCGACCCTCGGCTCGACCTTCCTGCCGGCCGAGCCGGACCCGGCGCCCCTGGTCGACCTCCTCGTGCGCCGCGGCGCGGCCTACCTGCCGGCGCTCGCCGGCGCCCCGGTCGTCGAGGTACGGCGGTGCGCGCGCCCGCAGTCGGTGGACGGCCGGCCGTTCATCGGCCGGCCGCCGTGGGCCGACGGCCTGGTCGTGTGCGCCGGCCACGGGCCGTGGGGCATCTCCACCGGTCCGGGTTCGGCCGTCCGGGCAGTCGATGCCCTGCTCACCGGGACCGACGCGGCCATCCCCGGCGCGCTGCTGGCGACACGCGCCATCGCCTGAGCGACCGGGTTGTGCAACGTGCACAACACTTGGCCGACGGGGACGAGCTTCGGGCGGTTCCCGGCCGCGGCATCGGTCCATACCCTCCGCACAACACCGCCAGCCCGAGGGGAGCATCGATGGGAACCGTGAACTCCGGCGATACCGCGTGGGTCCTCATCTCCACCGCCCTCGTCATGCTCATGACACCGGGCCTCGCTCTCTTCTATGGGGGCCTCGTGCGCCGCAAGAACGTGCTCTCCACGATCATGCACAGCTTCTTCATGCTCGGCCTGGTCAGCGTCACCTGGGTGCTGTGGGGCTACTCGCTGGCCTTCGCGCCGGACGCCGGGTT
>Ga0299913_10002087_pt1 | contig 15537 bp, 34 predicted proteins | sample RVTome_9_FD_201360 | JGI IMG/M metagenome (GOLD analysis project Ga0299913, IMG submission 201360) | Soil microbial communities from uranium-contaminated site in the Upper Colorado River Basin, Wyoming, United States - RVT155D38 (version 2) ...
GCCTTCTCGCTGGGGTTCGCGGCGGCCAGGATGACCGAGCGGGCCTCGGCGCGCTGGTCCTGGACGGTCCACCACATGCTGGCCAGGATGTCGAGGTCGGTGACCTGCACCTCGTCGTGACCACGCACCCAGGCGTTGGCCAGGACAGCCGCCATCGACTCGACTTCGCGCCGAGGGCTGATCCGGACCTGCGCCGCGCCGTTCCGAAGCTCGTCGCGCATGTCGTAGAACGTCTCCAGCACCGCGTCGGGGATCGGCAGAGACAGTGCCTCGACGTGTGCCTGATCGAGTTCGGTCAGGGTTAGCTTGGTCAACGACTGTCCCGGCAGCGTGGTGCTCGTGCCGCGACCCACCAGGGCCATTCGGCTGATCGCCGCGCCGAGCATCGCCATCGAGTTCTGTCGGTCCTGGATGTCGTCGACCAGCTCGCGGATGTGCACCCGGTCCCAGAGCCAGGCGACCTCGACGTCGGCGTTCAGCTTGTTGGTGCCCATGAAGCACGAGCGCAGCGGGATCTGGCTGGTCACCCCGCCGTTGGGGTGGACCCGCTCGTTGAGCAGCGGCTGGAGCGAGTGCAGCAGCGGCTGGTTGGCGTTGAAGAACTCGTCCAGCATGGTGTAGTGGGCCTCGGGGAGCATGCCCTCGGTGCAAAAGCTGGTCTTGCCTTCCTCCACCATGGCCTTGACGTTGGGCGGGCCGTAGACCATCGACGGGTCGGTGGTCTCATCTAGCGTGGCCTCGAAGTACCTCGCGTTCTCGATGTGCTGGACGAGCCGGCGGATCGAGTAGGTCTTGGCGATGCCGCCGGGGCCCAGCTGGAGCAGGTGCAGCTGGCCGATGACGGCGACCCACATGCTGTGGATCAGGGTGTCGCGCTCGAACAGGTCGGCTCGCATCTCGGAGATCGCGGCCTGGACCCGCTGCTGGACGTCCTTGCTGATCGTGCCGGGCTCGACGGCGGGTGCCGGCGGGCCGGCGGAGTTGTTGACGGTCATGGTCATGCGGTTCTCCCCTCGGAGACGGAGGATCTGGATGCATGTCGAAACGTGCGATCCTCCGGGTTGGCAGTGTGCTGGTAGCGGCGTTGTTCATCTTGCCGGACTCTAGGCGTGTGCACCGACAACTCACCGGGCAGCGATGGAATCTCGTAGATAACTCCCCGAATCGGTGTCGACGGAGCTGTCACGCCACGCGAAGGACCCGTGACGCGTATCGCGTCACGGGTCGCGCACGCGCGTCCGTCAGTAGTCCTTGCCGGTGGCCCGGCACCAGTCCAGGAAGCGGTGCCACATGTTCGCGGTGCGGACCAGCTCTTGGACTCGCCCCTCGAAGGTGGGATCGTCCCAGTAGATCGGCTGCTGGTAGTGCTCCCCGTGGAGCCACCCCCACACCTGGTTGGTCTCCCAGGAGACGTCCTCGCCCCGGTAGGACATTGCCATCCCCGGGTCGTGTTCGCGGTAGGGCACCTCGGGGCCGCCCATCCCGGGGTGGTACTCCAGCTCGGGAGGAACCATGTTGGGGTCGGCGTCGTAGAGGCACTCGGCCACCCCGTAGGCCCAGCTCATGGCGGTACCCCAGGGGTCGTTCCAGTCGTCGTCTCGCGCCAGGGCGAGGATCGGGTTGGCGTTGGGGTTCATGGCAGCAGCCCGTTCGCGAAGCCGTACTGCATCAGCATCTGATAGGCGCTGAGCAGGTAGGGCGGGCAGCGGTCGGCGTCGATGCCGACGAAGCCGTCGGGGTAGGTGACGACGGCGCCGCATTCTTCGATCGCGGCGTTGAGTCGCCGGTGGTCAGCATCGAACACCGCTTGCGAGGCGGTGCTCATGTCAGTCTCCACTGTCCCCTCCTTGCTCCGTACGCTTGGCCTTCAGTCGTTCGCTCGCTTCGGCCCTGTCGAGAGGGTCGCCCACGTCGAACCAGGCCCTCACCTCGTGGTCGAAGTACTGCACCACGAACTTGCCCGGGCCATATCCCGCCTGCTCGGAGGGGACCATCCGGTACTTCTTCCTCGCCCCATGGCCATCGCTCATCAGAGCACCCCTCGGATCTCTTCGTCGTAGCGGTCATTGGCGAGCAGACCCTCGATGCCTCGGGGGTAGCCGTCGGTCTCCTCGTCGCTCAGGCCGCTCAGCGCATCGAGCAGGTGCCGCAGGTCAGTAAGGAAGTCCTGGATGGTGAGTAGGGCACTCTCGCTCTCGGCCGTGCCCGCGAGCTCGCCGTACGCGCGCATGGCGAGGGCGGCGAAGTGGGCGCGGCGCACGTTGTCGCCGTGCGGGTCGTGTCCGTCGCCGAGTGGCTTGCCGCTGTCCATGGCAGCGAGCGCCGTTTCGGCGTCGAAAATGGAGTGCACGTCCGTCAGCGGGGTGACCCGGTACCTCGGTGTCATGCCTGTCATCAGGCTCCTCCTTGCTGCTTGGCGAGGCGGTCATAGTGCTCCTGATACCCGTCCAGAACGTTGGACAGTCCCGACCCCTCGGGCGGCTCCATCAGTGCGAGCTCGCGGAACAGGGCCACGAACAGGTCCGCGCCCTTCTTCTCCCCTGAGTGGCGGACCACCACGTCGTCGTCGAGGCGGTACAGGTCCACCACCAGCCGATCCTGCCCGTCACGCCGGATGCTGATGAGGCCACCAGATCTGCCGTCGCTGAACTCGACGATCGTCTCGCCGGCGCTCGCGTAGTGGCTGGCCGGCCCCTTCGTCACGGTCGGCCGGCTCACTTCGCGTCCTTCAGCATCTCGGCCACCTGCTCGGCATCCCGGCCGGTGATCACCTCGTGGCTTCGCACGCTCCAGCCGACCACGCTGAGCACCACCATGGTGTCTGTTCCGCACGTGAGCACGGCGGCGTAACTCGACGGGCCACCACCACTGAGCAGGTACTGGGTGCCGACGATCGGGTCCTCGGCATAGATGTCGGCCTCGGTGAACGGTTCGTCGGGGTCCCTCGTGGTGGCGCAGTTCTTGAGCCAAAGGGACAGGATGGCGAGTTCGTTGTCGCAGTTGTCCTGCGGGGTCGGATCACTCATGGGGTGCATGTCAGACTCCGAACTCGAACTTGCGGCCGACCAGCGACGGGTCGTCGCAGGCGGTGACTTCCACGAAGTAGCCCGCATCACCCTCCACCTTGCCGGTGCCGGTGTGGCAGAAGATCTCGTCGTACTCCCAGTCCTCCCACTCGTCCGTGCCCTCGGGTGGTGGCGGCTCGATGTCGGCGGCAACGTGCGTTCGCACCTCTGTGCCGTCCTCGTAGATGTTGTCGATGGTCAGCTCGATCTTCATGTCAGTGGTCTCCGAAGTGGAAGTGTGCCCAGTCGTTCTCGAACTCGAACGGCTCGATCACGCGGACGAACTGCTCGGGTGTCGTCACGGAGCCGCCCCCGTGCACGAGGATCGAGACCCAGCGGCAGTCCTCGAACCGCTGCGGGTCGCTGCCGAGGCCCTTCTGCCCCATCAGCCATGCTGCCCCCTCGGGGCAGGACACGTGGACGTTGGTGATGCGGCCTCGGTAGCCGTACCCCTCGGTGGTCTCCACGTAGTCGCCCACGAAGCCGGTATGCACGTCCTTGGCGTGGAAGAAGCCCTCGTCGTGGTACGTGAAGGGCGTGACGGCGTCGGGGTCGGTAACCGTGGTCATCAGAACTCTCCTCGGGTTGCGGGGTGGTTGGGGTCGTACTTGACCGGGTCCCAGCCGGCCGCGCTCGCGGCGGCCATCTTGGCGACCCACTCGTCCACGGTCTCCTCGGGCACGGTGCTGCTGTCTTCCACGGTGATGTCCTCCCCGAGCGGGTCGAGCTCGTGGTAGGCGTGGTCGTCGTCCTCGTTCGGGAACGAGGTCCACGTGCCCTGGTTCCGGCCCGCGTGCTCCCAGCCGATCTGCTCGGGGATGAAGGTCTCTCCGGCCTCCAGCGCGTCCCTGATCTGCTGGCGCTGCTCGTCGGTGATGACGCCGACTAGGCGCTTGGTGATGACGGCCTTGTAGTTGTTGGCGTCGCGGTACATGTAGTGCACGCAGGTGACCTCGATCATGACGCTTCCAGCCCTTCGACGTCCTCGATGGCGAGCCAGACGTGGCTCCCGTGGAACTCTGCGATCACCTCGTGGGTCTCGGGGTGGATGTCGACTACCGTTCCGAACTCCCCGGGCACGACGGCGACATGGGGTAAGTAGGCTCCGATCTCGCGCAGGTCCATCGGCTCGATGACGGTGACGCTCTCGCCGAGGTCGGGGAAGGCGTGCTCGGTGCCGGGCTCGCAGGAGTCCTCGTTCTCGCACGCATACATGGTGGTCTTCACAGCGCGTTGCCGCTCGGTGCACACGTGTCTGCGATTACTCGGAAGGTCCTCATGGTCAGGCCTTCCTCTTGGCCACGTTCACGGCAGCAGCAGGTACTGCGTCACCGGTGTCCTGGTCAATCCAGAAGTGCTCGCCGAATCCGACGTGCCTCAGCTGCCATGTCCCCCAGAGGGACCCGACCCCACCGGGGAAGGTCAGTCCAGCGAACGTCCCCTTCGTCGGGTCTATCTCCATGCTCGTGTCGCTCATGCTGTGTCTCCAATCGGTGTGACGGTGTTGTGCACGTCCACGATGCGCCGACCCAGCCACTCGGCCATGCCGACGTGCATCGCGTTCCCGAGGGCGTCGAAGCGGGCGCTGTGGCCCATCGGCGCGGTCCAGTTGTCGGGGAAGCCCTGCATGCGCTCCCACTCGATCGCGGTCAGCGCGCGCACCCGACCACCCTGGGTGATCAGGTGCGTCTGGCGGGTGTTCGACGGCCCATCGAAGGCGGTCAGGGTGTTGGCGAAGCCATCGTCAACCCAGGTCTCCCGGTAGCCGCCCTCGTACCCGTGGCTGATCGCTAGGCGAGGCCGAGCTCCCTTTCGCCACACTCGGACGAGATCGTCTCCCACAACGAGCGGACCAGTGCTGGGTCGGGGTTCAGATCCCCCGTCGTGACTCGCCGGTGCAACTTCTCCGCCTCCGCCGAAGAGATCCAGCACCGCGCCTGCGGGTCGGGGGTCTCCTCCACGATGTCCGACCAGGATGATCCTTCGTCTGTTCTGAGGTGTGCGTCGCCCGGCGCTTCGGAAGTGACGAGCGTTGAACACCCGCCAGGCCATGCCATACCCGAGTTCGACCATGATCCTGAGGGCGGTTCCCATGTCCCGTCCCCCGTTCCACTTGCTGGAGGCCAGCTCGGGGGAATTCTCGAGGATGACCCATCGGGGGTTGGTCTCATCGACGAGTCGTGCGTACTCGCCGACGAGACGGGGGATGTGGAAGAAGGTGCTGGAGTGCTCGCCAACGAGCCCCTTCCGGTCCGCCTTGCCGATCGAGATGTCCTTGCAGGGGAAGCCTGCGACGAGCCCGTCGATGCGTCCCAGATCCGTTCCGCTGACATCAGCAATGTCTCCCATCAGTGGTGTGCCGGGGAACCACTCCCGCAGGCACGGGTGGCGGTTCTTCTCCTTCTCGATCAGCGCCGTGGTGCCGATCCCTGCGCGCTGGAAGCCAAGGCCGAAGCCCTCGATCCCCGAGCATGCGCTAGCGAACTGGATGGTCACGACTCCCCCATCTTTTGGGCCACGGTGCCCATGACGTACTCGGCGTTGAAGGTGCCGGGGTCGAACACGTTGGTCAGCGTGGCGATGATGGGCCATGCCAGGTCGGCGAGCCGCTCGACCGTGGCGGGATCGACGGTGAGCCCCACGACGATCTCCAGCGCTGGCTCGTCCTGGCTGGACATGTCTACGTACACTTCGTCGCTTTTGAGCAGGCGTCGGAGTTCGGACTCCAATGCGGCGGGAACGCCCGCTCGCACGTCCTCGCCGTCCGCTAGTGCGGCGAGGCCACGGTCCTCGACGTGGAACGCGAGGTCTTCGGTCCAGACGATGCTGACTTCGGCCGGATTGTCCTGGTCGACCTCGGCACGCCAGTGCGGCTCGATGTCGCCGAGCAGTCTGGCGCTGTCGATCATGTTGCCGCAGTAGCGGCTCAATCTGGTGTTCATTCCCGAGCTCACCCTTCCTCGCACGGCAGCCCTAGGAGCAGAGCCAGCTTCCAGTGGAGGTACTCCGCGTACTCGGGAGTGAGGATGATGTCGTCGGGCAGGCCACCCACCTCCACGGTGATGAGGTCGGTGCCCTCGATGCTGTCTGGGATGAGGCGCCGAGCGCGGGCGCGCAGGGCAGCCTCTGACCTGTCTTCCGTCACGTCAGCCATCAGTACAGCACCTCCAGGATCGGGGACTCGGTGTGGTAAGCGGCGATGGCTCGGCTGTCGGTGTACCCCAGGTGCCCGAACACGCAGTCGGGCTTGGAGCGGCGCTCGGCGATGTGGCAGGAGCCGTAGACCTCGCCCTCGGCCCACTGGCCGAACACCTTGACCTCCTGGTCGAACGCCTCTTGGGCATCTACGGGGTTGGCCGACAGGCCGGCCTGGTGCATGGCGTCCCGGGTGACATACCCCCAGCCGTACGAGCCGCTCTGTCCGACCGACCAGTGCTCCTCGTAGTGCAGAATCTCCGGGCGGAAGATCTCCAGGTAGCGCCGCATCAGCGTGGTCGTGTGACGGCCTTGGCCGTAGAAGTGGTCGTGGGCCTCGCGCAGGCCGGCGTCGTCGTCGTCCAGGTCGATACACCACGAGTTCTCCTGGATCAGGGTGGCGACGTTGCCGTCGTAGGTGCGCGGCGACTCGGTGTCGCCGGGCTCCGGATCGTGGAAGACGTAGGTGATCGAGCCGTCCTCGTGTCGGAAAGCGTCGGTCAGGTGCTCGGCCAGCGACCCCAGGTGCCTCTCGGGGTTGTACTTCGGCACCCGCTTGCCGATCATGTCGCGCAGCTTCTTGACGTGCTCGTCCTGTTCCCGGATCAGGCTGTCGTAGTGGGTGAGGACGTCATCCAGGGTGGCGACCTCGACCTGGTGCTCGTCGATCCAGGTCGATGACTTCCATGTCGAGACCCGGTGGGACACCAGGTACTCGACTCGACCCCACCCTTGTCCGGTGCGGAACTGCTTGCGTATGTCCTCGATGGTGCCGAACGGGATAGCGTGCAGCCGGTCGGACCTGACGATCGTGCCGACCGCCAGTGGCGGCGTGTCGGTGGTGTTCTCGTTCATGCTCACGACGCCTCCAGGGCGTGTCGGAACCCGTCCCATCGGGACGGGGGTACTGCGTCCTCCAGGATGTGCGTCATGAGCTTGGCGAGCTCGGATGGGCCGCCGGCGTCCAGGGCGCACCAGGCCAGGGCCCCGTTGCCGGCCAGCCACGCCGCCAGGGCGAGCTCGGCGGCCGGCGCGGTACGGTGCGCAACCGGCGTCCGACGCAGGACGTCGACCCAGAAGTCGACCTGCTCCTGCGCGCGGTCCCTGGTGAGCGAGGAGGTCACGACATCGCGCAGCTCGGGGTCGTCGAGGTTCGCCACGAAGCGAACCAGATCGGTGTCGCTCAGGACCTCGAGTGCGCCCACTGCTGAGCGCATGAACGCCGCGTCTGCCGGGTTGGCTGCCCGGTCGATGACCGCCAGGGTGCCGAGGCCCGGCTGGAGCATCGCCACCAGTTCTTCGCGACTCCGGTGGATGACGCGACCGTTTACAACCGCCTGTGCGGTGAGTGCGCTCGTGCTGGTGTCGTAGGTGACCCAGGTGCCGTCCTCTGCCTGGTACTCGGTCTGGGTGGCCAGCACGACGTCGCCCACCCGAAGGTGCTCCGCGAACCGCTCCCGGAACGTGTGGGCGACATGCTCGGGCTGCCACGGCAGGTCGTAGAGGGCGAAGATCACCGTGTGGGCGCCGTGCCGCACCGCAGGATCCAGCAGGGCCCTGACACATGCGTCGAGGTCCTGCTGATTGTCCGGGGCGTCGATCCGGGCATGGAACGTGTTGGGTCCGATCGCCATCATCACCACGGAGCGGTGAGGCTGGAATCCGATGGCGAACGGGGCGGCGGCAAGGACGTCCGTGCGGTTGCGGATCGTGAATGTGGTCACGGGTGGCCTCCTGGGGCCTCAGGGTGTTCTGACGTGCGTCTGGATTCACATCAGATGCGAATGTCGAGGGTTATGCTTCCACTCCGTCGAGAAGGTCCTGACCAACAGCGAGCATGCGCTCGGCCAGCGCGTCGATCTGCTCCCACCGCTCCGGCGTCAGCCTGCCGGTGCTCGTGGCTCCGACAACCTTGTACCAACCGCCGGGCGCCTCGGTGTGGATGCGGTTCCACGCCAGATCACGCTTGTTGAACACCTCGAGATAGTAGTCCGCTTGGAACTCGTACGGGTCGTGGTGGATCGTGGTCCGCAGCTTGTGTCCGTTGTGGTCGAACGTGCGGCGGATCATCCAGCGGGACTGGCGCTCGTCGCTGACAACGCGGTGCTGGACCAGTTCGTCGGTCATGCCTTGTCCTCTCGCCGTTCGTTCACGGAGCAGTGCGTCCAGATCCTCATGCCGCCGCCTGCTTGGCCGACTCCACCGAAGCGGCGAGCATGGCCATCAGGTCCGGCGTGGCAGCCGGCGCGGCAGCCTCGACCAGGATCGCCCCGGCCGGCTTGTCGAACTCGCCGGCGGCAGCCTTCTCGTCGGCGAACCCCTGGATCAACGCCGTCCGCTCGTCGGTGAAGTCCAGCGGCGTGTCCGACCACAGGGCCTTGATCAGCGAGCCCATCATCGTCACCTCAGCCTCCAACAGCGGCGCCTCGGGCAGCTCGCGCTGCTCGCGGGTGGCGTCGGTGTGGTGGATCAGCCACAGCCGACCGTCCGACATCAACACGGCCGGCTTCGGCACCCCACGCGTGGTCAGCTCGCACACCGCCATCGCATTCTCGGTCTCCATCGCCTTCAGCAGCGTGCCCAGAATCTTGGTGGCGATCGGATCCGGGCCCTTCTTGCTGCCGCTGCCGGTCTTGTGCGGCTCCACGTGGAGCAGGCCCTTGGGCACGTAATGGCCCTGGTGGAAGAGGTGCTGCGGCTCGAACTCCTTGATGACCAGGGTGTTCGGGTTCAACTGGAACAGCTCCTCGACCTCGTGGTCCTCGACGTAGACCGGACCGTACTCGGTCTGGATCTTCTTGACGATCTCGGCGCCGTGCGCCAGCAGCTCGCCGGTCGCCTTGTCGATCTGGCCGCGACCGACGGGGTGGTCACCGTCGTCGGTGACCACGTACTCGTTGCGCTTGATCCCATGGTCGGCAACGGTGCCGCCGTAGAGCGTGGTCGGAATGCTGATGACGCCGAACGAAAGACTGACGTTCCCGGACGAGCGGGAACTGGGGTTTGCCTTGGGCATGACGGCCTCCTTGGGCCTCGTGACTCTGGACGTGCGTCGGGAGATCAGGTGCCTGCCAGGTCAGGCATCGGTGCCTTCCTCCAACCAGGCGGCGACCGCCTGTTCCCACTGACGCTGGGTCTGGGGCGGCTTGGTCATGAACCGCTCCGCGTTGGCCACCGTGGTCGCCGGCAGCCACCCACCCTCGCCCTTGAGGGCGAACAGCAGGGTCATGGTGTCGCGCGGGTTCGCGAGCTGGTGGGTGTGGACCTCACCCTCCTCGTCGGTCTCGGCGACCTCCACGCCAAACGAGGCCGGCGTGTTGATGTAGGTGAGCGTTCGGGTGGCGGCCATCATGCCTCCACCGGTCCGACCAGCTGGCGCATGTCCTCGATGAACTTCTGGTCCTCCTCGGCGATCGGGATCTCGGCCTTGACCGCGAGCCCGAACTCGGGGTCGTCGTAGACGTTCCAACGCAGGCTGGTGCCATGCTTCTGGCACGCCTCCTGAAGCGTGATCAGAGCACGCAGGATCTCGAACATGGTCAACCTCTCCGTTCTGATGCCAGGGCCGCGTACGACTGGCTGATCTCGGTGTCGTTCGACCCGGCGATGCACTCGGGCTCGGCCTCCAGGGCCTCCCAGCCGACGCTGGCCACGACACGCACGCCGGCCAGTCGTTGGCCGTCGCCGACCACCTCATGGAAGACCACCACGTCACCCACCGAGAGGGACCGGTTCATGCGTCGCCGGTAGGCAGTCACCTGGGGACCGTAGTGGCTCAGGTCCGAGCGCATGGAGGCCAGGTGGTTGGCGTTGTCGACGTTGGTCAGCATCCAGATCAGCTCGGCCGCCTGGTCGGTGTTGTCGGCCGCGACCTCGAAGGTGTGGGCGTGAACCAGGCGGCTGGTCTCCGGGTTGTAGCGCCAGAATCTGTCCCCGTGGGTGACGTTGTGCAGCACAGTGGCACAGAGGTTCATGACCGCTCCCTGACACCCTCGGTGGGGTCGTGCAGGGTGGGCAGGGCCCAGTCCGCCTCCTGTGCGTCGTAGGCCCACTGCAACGCCTCGTCAGAGTCGAAGAACGGGCCGTACAGGGTCATGCCGTCGTACGGGGTTCCGATCGAGACGGCGAGCACCTCGGGCAGATCGTGCTCGTCGATCTTGTAGGGGAGACCCTGCGCCTCCAGGTCGGCGTGGATGGCGTCGTGGTTGCCAGCCTCCACGTCATTGGCGTAGTTCTGGCGCAGCGACTCGTACGCGGCGTCTAGGGTCGTGTGTGCCGTGGTCATGAGGGTGTCGCCGTCCACTGTCGTGGTCCAGATCTTCATAGTGAGTGGCCTCCTTGATGGTCCGGGTTGTGCGACTGGTGATCGGGACCGGCTGACCCGTGTCCTTGGCTGATGACGGTCGCCATCAAACACACCTCACGCACTTCTCTCGAATGCCCCAGGAGTCGTGGTGCCGTCCGCGCTGGGGTCGGCGGCTGACCTTGGTCTGCCAGTCGCGCTGGACCAGGGTCAGCCACACTAGATGCTGGCGCCGACGGGCGAGGATGATGGTGCGCACCTCAGCCTCCCGACCGATGGCCCGGGCGGCGCGCAGGGCCAGGACGTTGCGCCGGTTGTCGATGGCGGTGCTCGTGCCGCCGGTGAAGAACTGCGTGAAGATGAACTCGTCGCGCTGGTCCAGGGTGCGGGGCAGGTTCATGTGGTCACGACCTCGCCGTTGGCCCGGTAGTAGTCGAGGATCGCCTCGACGACGTTGTCCTGGATCGAGGTGTCGTCGCCTTCGGCGTCGATGGGGCCCAGGAACACCACGGGGCCCACCAGGAAGTCGCCACCCACGCGACCGGCCCAGCCGAGCATGGTGGCGATCACGTCGGCCACGAAGTTGTGCGGCAGGCCCTCCAGCTTGCCCTCTTCGTTGAGGTAGGCCGTCCACCGGTAGCCGGTGTCGACCTGCGGGCCGATGGCTTCGGGGAGGCCGCCGACGATCTCGCTCAGCGTCTCCAGGTCGGCGACGACCTCGATGGTCTCGGCGTTGCCGTCCGCGTGGATCACGATGGCGGTGACGGTGTTACTCATGGCGTTACCTCCGGCAACGGGTGGATCATGGCGGCGCGGACGACCAGCATCGTGCCCGGGTCGACATCGAGGAAGCCTTGCGTCCCGATGATGCGCCACGCCTTGACGATGGCGTGTGAGTGCGGCGAACTCCCCGGCGCGAGGCAACCGGCGTCACACACCGCGCCGGTTTCGGTGATGGCGCGGAACCCAACCGGCTCGCCCATTCGGTTGTCGGGCTGGAAGTACAGCGGCAGACTTGCCGCGATCTCCTCCGGCAGTTTCGTGAGGTCCGTCATGAGTGGAAACTCCAATCTCCGAGCGTCGGGAGAACGACGATCACTGGGTCGTGGCCGGTGCAGGTGGGCTCACCACTGCGAATCGGCTTCAGGCAGTACGACGTGTGCTCCATGAGGGACGCCATGCAGTAGCGACCCTCGACCGGTGCCGGCGTTCCGAGGCGGATGTCGCCCTCCTTCGGGGGGTCCGGTCGGTCGAGGCGGAAGAAGACCATCCCGAACACGAACCCGGCCTCGGTGTGCACGACCAGGGACAGGTCGCCGTCCTTGAAGACCTTGGTGTCGCGGCCGAACCCGGTGGCGAACAGCCTCGCCAGCTGGGTGGCGAGCGTGGTGGCCATCGTGGTGACGGCGTCGGGCCGGTGGCTCTCCCAGCGGTTCCGTGCGGACTCCAGTTGGACCGCCATCGCCTGGATGGTGTCCACGGCCTGGTCGTGCACGGACAGGATGTGGGTCTCGGTGGTGGTGGTCATGAGGTGGTTCCTTCCAGCCAGGCGGAGACGTAGCAGTAGCCGTATGAGGCGTTGGTGTTGCCGTGCATCACCAGGCCGTCCTCGTCGTAGAGGATGAAGTCCTCGGCGCGGTCGGGCCTCATGCCGGCGTGCCAGCCCAGCAACTCGCCGACCCGCTCCTTGAGCACCTCGACGAGCCCCTGGTTGAGGCGGTCGAGGAGCTCGTTGGTGTCCTCGCCGTAGCAGTCCTGACGGTCGTAGACGAAGTCCACGAAGCCGTGGGTGACGATCAGTCGGGCGCCCCACACAGCCCGTGCGGTGTGGGGGGCCACGTTGCTGCCGAAGCGCAGCTTCTTGGTGGTGGTCATGAGTGGAAGCCCCACGAGTCGGTGATCGGGTCAATGAACGGGCTGAGGCTGACCCCGTAGTCGGCAGCGACCTCCTCGGGCTCGTTACCCTGCACGAACCAGACGAATGTTCGGGACCCGTTGGGATGCAGGACGTTGAGCGTGGCGATGTCGACGGCAGTGATCGCCTCGACAGCCTCGGCAGTCGTGGACACCGGGATCACCTCCTCGCCGTCCTCGACGTCGCGGAGCGTGAGGCCCCCGGCGACGATGCCGTTGATGATCAGGGTGATCGCTTCGCGATCATTGCTGGGCTTCATTTGGTCCTCCTAGTAGGTGACGGTTGCCTTCGGGAACGCCTCGGTGATGACCGGGACGCAGAAGATGCAGCAGGCCAGCGTGAGACTCAGCGCCACGCGCTCCCGGTCGGGGTTCATCACCACGGGGATCTCGATCGCGGCGCCGGTGCACACGTTGATGCCGCAGAACTTGCCCTCGGTGGTGAGGTGGTTCAGGGTGCGCACGACCCCGAGGAGCGCCTGGCCGGTCTTCAGGCGCTCGGCCCATGCCGCCATGCAGGCGGCATGGGAAGCGTCCTGCGAGGGGTAGCCGTTGTACGTCATGATCCCTCCGTGTCGGATACCGGGGTGGTCGGGTCTTCAGTGCGGACGAAGGCGGCGGTGTCCTCGACGGTGCTCATCGGCTCGACGTAGACCACGTGGATGTTGAGCGCGCGGTTCGGCTCACCCTGGTAGTGGTCGTGCAGGGTGACGGCCTCGCCGATGGGCAGCAGCTCGACGTCCTTGAGGATCTGCCCGACCTTGACCGGCGCGTCCTCGGCGTGCGAGACGACCTCGTAGCAGGGCCGGTCCCACGTGTCGGTGTACTTGTACTGGACGCGCACCAGGGGCTGCTTGGCCTCCCACGCCTTGAAGTCGGCGACCATGCGCTTGAGGAATCCGACGTAGACGGTGCGCTTGACGAGCAGGCCGGCGCCGTGGCTGACCCACTCCTCCTGGGCTTGCTCGTAGGTGATGGCGAGGTCGCCCTCGAACGCCTCCTCGATCTGCTTGGGGGAGAAGGCGAACATGGCCTCCCCGCGCTCGTGGTACTCCTCGAACAGGAGGTCGAACCAGGTCCTGTTTCTCGTGCTCTCGGTGCTCATCAGCCCTCCTGGTCGATCTCGTGTGCTGCGCGTCGGTTCAGGCTCACGTAGCCGAGATGGCTGTTCCAGGCGAGCACGTAGCCGTCGTGCTCGACGGTCTGGTCGCTGGTGCCCCAGGGCTCCTTCTCGTAGGGCGTGTGCTCGGACTCCTCGCCGAAGTCCCACTGCTTCAGGTGCTCAACCGCCTTGACGATCCCCTCCTCGTAGGGGCCGCTCCAGACCACGCCGTCAATGTCATAGAGCATCTCGAAGACCTCGTCGGCCTCGTCGCCCTGGGTGAACACGATGGTCACCCAGGGGTGGGCGCCCTCGGCCATCAGACCTTCTCCGTAAAGACGGTCACGTCGCTGTGGGTCTCCTTGGCAAGGTTGCCTGCAAGGTCCCCGACATGGGCGCGGCACGCTTGGCCCTGAGACTCAACCGAAAGGTGAACCTCGAAGGCAATCGTGTTGTCGCAGTAGTCGCAGAACCTGTCCTCGCTGGAACTCGGGACGACTGTTACCTCGCGGTCAGCCATGTCAGACCTCCTGGTGGTAGGGGACGAACGCCGGCTGCTTGACCGTGCGGCTCACGGTGGCGCCGTCGAGCGCCTCGCAGTACCAGCGGTAGGCGGCCTTGTAGGGCTGGTCGACGTGCGCCGACTCGAACTCGACGTGCCACATCGCGCCGTCCTCGACCTTGGTGACCGACTTGACGACCCGCTCGCCACCGCGCGGCTGACCGTGCAGGAACGGGCGGACGTGCATGCCGGGCTCGAGGTGCTTGGTCTTGACCACGCCGTCATGGATGACGTAGGCCTCGGCGTCAACCAGGCCGGGTCGGACGACCTTGGCCCTGGTGGCGGGGTCGAGTGCGGCGACCTGCCGCTTCTCGGCCAGCTTGGCGAGCAGGGTGGGGTTGGGAACGGACATGGTCAGCCTCCTGGGGCCTCGGGTGGATCCTGACGGGCGTCAGAACCTCGTGCCCCTGTCCGGCCTCGAACCGGGATGGGCCGCTTGCACGGCGCTCAGGGGCTGTGGTGCGTCAGAGTCCGGTCTGGTTCACGCCGTACGTGGCCTGCTCCTGGGTGTAGCCCTCGTACATCAACTGCTCGATGAGTCCCGAGCGTGAGAACGAGGAGTAGTCGAGGTAGTCCTTCGCGCTCCGGGCTGCCTGCTCGTTCCAACTGACCTTCAGGCGGTCGACGGCGAAGGTGGCGTCCTTGGTGGAGTAGCCCTCGTACTCCAGCTGTGCGATCAGGCCGGTGCGGGAGAACGCGGAGTAGTCGAGGTAGTCCGCAGCTCCTTGCAGGGCGTTCTCCTGGCTGGCACTCAGGGCCGGCTCGGGCTTCGGCTCGGGCTTCGGCTCGGGCTCGGGCTTCGGCTCCGGCTCGGGCTTCGGCTCCGGCTCGGGCTTCGGCTCCGGCTTCGGCTCGGGCTCGGACAGCTCCTTGGTCGGCTCGGGCTCCTCGATGGGCTCCTCGACGGAGGTGTTGTCGGTCGACGTCGAGCCGCCGGTGGTGTCGATCGTGTCGGTGTCGCCACCGAAGCCGCCGAAGATCACGCCGAGGAGTACGAGGACGCCGAGCGTGGTCAGGATCTTGTGGCGAACGAACCAGTTCGGTCGCTTCTGCGGGGGGGTGGTCTGATCGGTCATGTGGTCTCCTTGCGGTGGATGCGGGGTGACGAAGTCGCGTTCAACGTAGGGCTGCGGTTGGGCGCCTGTCAGGCGTTCTCGGAGGACGCCGTCAGGTTCTGCTGGGCGACATCACCGGAGTCCTCCCTGTACACCAGGACCGCCTTGGTGCGGCCGACGCCCGAGCTGGCGACGATCTCCGGCTTGCCGGTCTTGTAGGCCCGGACGATGGCCTCGGCGAGCGTCGGGCCGCCGTAGACCCGACCCTTGGCGTAGGTGAAGCCCCGCTTCTCAACCAACTCCTCGGCGCGCTCCTTGCTGGACTTCGGAGCCGGCTTGGG
>Ga0299913_10002088_pt1 | contig 15536 bp, 9 predicted proteins | sample RVTome_9_FD_201360 | JGI IMG/M metagenome (GOLD analysis project Ga0299913, IMG submission 201360) | Soil microbial communities from uranium-contaminated site in the Upper Colorado River Basin, Wyoming, United States - RVT155D38 (version 2) ...
GCCGCCGCCGAAGGCGGTGCGGCCGGCGCCGGCTCCGAGCCTGCGGGCGGGCGTCGTAGCGCGCGCACGACGAGCATCGCCGCAAACGCCCCGAACGCCGCCAGCGCCGCGATCAGCGCGACCCACAGGGTCCCCTGGGTGACGAACTCGGGGCGGTCGAAGCTCATCCGGCGGAAGAGCTCGCCCCAGCCGGCGTCGCCGTAGTAGCGGTGGACGTAGTTGTCCCACCACACGGTCCAGATGAACGCGGCCGAGAGCGCCACGAGCGCGCCGCAGGCCCAGGCCAGGAAGCGGCGGGGCACGAGCTGGCGCAGCCCGATCAGCAGGAGCGCCACCGCGGCCGGATAGGCGGGGAGCAGGAAGCGCCCCGCGACGAGGATGAATCCCTCGCCGTTCAGCCGCCGCAGCACATCGGTGGCGAGCGGCGGCAGGTAGAGGACCAGGATCGCGGCGATCATCAGGATCGCCTGGCGCACGAGCGGGTCGGTGCCGGTGAGGAGGGTTCGGCGCCGCTTCCAGAACATCGCCGTGAGCCCGGCCACCCCGATCGCGCCGACCGCGTACGGGACCAGGAAGAAGATCGAGTTGCGGTCGGCCTCCCACCAGAAGAAGTGCCACCAGTACGTGCGGTAGGTGAGCCGCGTCCACTCCGAGGCGATGCTGAAGATGTTCCCGATCGTGGCCGCCTCGCCCTCGCCAGAGGGGACGACCTCCGTCGCGGCCCCGGTCAGCGAGCCGTACTCGATCAGCGAGCGGACGTACCACCAGCCCGCCACGGCCGCCACGATGCCGCACGCGACCAGCGCCGAGCGCAGCACCGCCCGCCCCTGGCCGCGCCACGCGACCCACTGGCCCGCGTAGGCGAGGGCGGCGAGCGGCAGCAGCGCGAGCGCGGTCGACTTCACCAGCAGCGCGAGCGCGATCGCGCCTCCCACCCACGCGCCCTGCGCCGCGCGGGGGGCCGACCGCAGCAGGAAGAGCAGCAGCGCCAGCGCGGCGGTATACCCCGCGGTGACCGCGATGTCGTTCGACACGATCCCCGACAGGAAGGCGATCATCGGCTGCAGCGCGACGAGCCCCGCGGCGGTGAGCTGCAGCCACTCGCGCCGGAACACCTGGGCGGCGAGCAGCCACGCGAAGAACACGGCCAGGCCTCCGATCACGGTGCTGACCCAGCGCACCGCCATCACGCGCGTGAAAGGCGAGGCATCGCCCAGCACCCCGTTCACGGCCGCGCCGGTGAGGTAGTACAGCGGCGCATGGACGACGTTCACGCCACGGCCGACGTCGCGCGGCTCGCGGTCGGCGTCCGGCAGGCCCTCGAGCCGGCGGACGCTCGCCTTCGGGTCGCCGGAGAAGTCCGAGCGGGCCCCGGAGGAGTACTGGTCGTACTTCATCGCTCCGATCAAGAGTGGGTACTCGCGCGGGTAGAGCGGCTCGTCCGGGCTCGGCAGCGCGCCCTGCGTCGTCAGATGCTCCACGTAGAGGTAGTGGTAGTCCTCGTCCGGCGCCCAGAAGAACGGCTGCGTGACGGCCCAGATGCCGCCGCGCAGGAGCGTGAACGCCACCAGTGCGAGGAGCGCCCAGCGGGCCCAGCGGGACGCGGGCAGGAACCTGGGTCGTGCGGGCGGGAGGTCCTCGCTCGGTGTCATGAGTCCGCGTCCGAGGCGGCGCCGTGGGCGGCCGGCGGGCGGCGCTGAGGCTACCATCCGCGATGCCTTGAGCCCCCGGACCGAGCACGCCGCGGCGCCCGTCGAGCGCTTCGAGCCCGAGCGCCTGCACGGCGAGCTGGTCGAGGCCGAGCATCTCGTGCGCTACTACTGGGCGGCGGCGTGCGTCGAGGACCGCGAGGTGCTCGACGCGGGCTGCGGCGTGGGCTACGGCTCCGCGCTGCTCGTGGAGCGCGGCGGCGCGGCCCGCTGCGTCGGGGTCGACATCGCGGTCGACGCCGTGGAGCAGGCCCGGGCGGCGCACGACCCGGGCGGGCGGCTCGAGTTCCGCGTCGGCGACGTCACAGCGCTCGACTTCCCCGATGACAGCTTCGACGTCGTGACCTGCTTCGAGACCGTCGAGCACATCGACGCAGCAGCGCAGGAGCGCTTCGTCGCCGAGGCCGCCCGCGTCCTGCGCCCCGGCGGCATCCTGATCGCCTCCTCCCCCAATCGGTCCCAGTATCCGCCGGGCAACCCGTACCACGTCCGCGAGCTGGTCCCGGACGAGCTCGCGCGGCTGATGCGGGGGGCGTTCCTGGAGGTGACCCTGTTTCGCCAGCACAACTGGCTCGCCTCAGCGGTGCTGGACGACGCCGCGTTCGCCGCCGGTGACGGCGCGCCGCCGATCGAAGCGCGCAAGGTACAGGGCCGCCGCCCCGGCGACGAGCTGTACACACTCGTCGTGGCGAGCGACGCGCCGGTCGAGGCGCCGCCCGCGAAGGCGGTCCTCACGCACGGGCTCGAGGTCCGCCGCTGGATGGACGAGATCGACCGCCACAAGCGCGAGCACGTCCGCACGCGCGAGGCGCTGGCCGCCACCGAGCGGGAACTGCTGGAGCTGCGCGACCGGCACTCGATCGAGATGGCACGGCTCGAGAAGCAGACGTACTGGCTCGAGCGCGGGCAGATCGACCTCGACGCGCTGATGCAGCGGCCGCTGATGCGCTTCGCGTTCAAGGTCATGGCGCGCCTGCTGCGCATCAGGCGACGGCTTACCGGCGGGGGCTGATGGGCGGCGTCGTCTCGGTCGTGGTGCCGGTCAAGGACGGCGCCCGCTATCTGGCGGAGGTGCTCGACGCCGTTGCGCGCCAGCGGATCGACGCCGAGGTCGAGGTGCTGGTCGTCGACTCGGGTTCGCGCGACGGCTCGGTCGACATCGCACGCGGGCGCGGCGCGCGCCTGATCGAGATCGCGCCGGACGAGTTCGGCCACGGGCGCACGCGCAACGTGGCGGCGACGGAGGCGCGGGGCGCGCGCATCGCGTTCCTGACGCAGGACGCGACCCCAGCCGGCGACGGGTGGCTGGCGGCGCTCGTGGCGCCGCTCGACGCGCACCGGCGCGTCGGGCTCACCTACGGTCCGCACCTGCCCCGCCCGGACACCAGCCCGATGATCGCGCGGGAGCTGACCGAGTTCTTCGCCTCCGAGCCGCACGCCGGGTTCTTCTCGAACGTGAACTCCGCCGTCCTGCGCGAGTGCTGGGAGGAGGTGCGGTTCCGCGACGTGGAGTACTCGGAGGACCAGGCGTTCGCCCGGGATGCGGCGGCCGCCGGCTGGCGCAAGGAGTTCGTGCCGGAGGCCGGGGTGCTGCACGCCCACGACTATCCCTGGGCCGAGTTCATGCGCCGCTACTTCGACGAGTACCGCGGGCTGAAGGAGACGATGGGGCACGTCCAGCCGATCCATCCGGCGAAGATCGCGCGTGCCGCCGCGATGCAAATCGCGCGGGACGCGCGATTTATGCGCGACTCCGGCGTGCCGCGCGGGCGCCGGCTGGCGTGGGGCCTGCGCTCGGCGGGCCATCACGCGGGCCGCGGGGTCACGTCCGCGCTGGGCTCGCGCCACGAGCGTGTCCCCGCGCCGCTTCGCCGCCGGCTGTCGCTCGAGCGCCGCTCCGGCCCGCCCGCCGACGGCGCCGCGCGGCGCCGTGTGAAGGGCCGGAAACGCGTCCCCTTCGTCGACGTCCGCGCGCACTTCACGGCGCCGCCGGCGCCGCTTGCGGCGCCCTCCCCGCACGATGGCGAGAAGCCCCTGCTCCACTTCGCCTGGGTGGTGCCGCCCTACCGGCGCGGCAGCGGCGGGCACATGACGCTCTTCACGCTCGCGCAGGAGCTCGAGCTGCGCGGGCACTCGAACTCGGTGTGGGTGCACGACCCCGGCGGGACGATGGGCAAGCGCGCGGCCGTCTCGCGGCGCGAGCTGGTCGACCACTTCGTGCCGCTGCGGTCCGGCGTCTTCCACGGGTTCGACGAGTGGCACGGCGCGGACGTGGCGTTCGCCACGGGCTGGCAGACCGCCTATCCGCTGCAGGAGCTCGGCGGCTGCAAGTTGAAGGCGTACCTGGTCCAGGACTACGAGCCCGACTTCTTCCCCGCGTCCGCGGAGCGCCTGTGGGCGGAGGAGACCTACCGGATGGGTTACCCGGCGATCGCCGCCAGCCCCTGGCTGCGCGATCTGATGCGCGACCGCTACGGAGCGCGGGCGGAGGCGTTCGAGCTGGGAGTCGACTTCGACGTCTACAAGCCGCTGGGGGCCGAGCGTGAGCCGCAGACCGTCGTCTTCTACGCGCGGCCGGCCACCCCCCGGCGCGCCACGGAGATGGGACTGCTGGCACTGGCCGAGGTGGCCCGGCGCCGGCCCGGCCTGCGCATCGTGCTGTTCGGCGACGTGACGCCCCCGCCGGCCCCGTTCGACTACGAGTGGGGCGGCGTGATGAAGCCCGAGGAGCTGGCCGAGCTCTACGGCAGTGCCACGCTCGGCCTCGTGATCTCCCTCACCAACTACTCGCGGATGCCGAAGGAGATGATGGCCTGCGGCCTGCCCGTCGTGGACGTCGCACACCCGAGCGTGGTGTCCGTGTTCGGCGCCGACGAGCACGTGATCGCGCTGGCCCAGGCAGACCCGGCGTCGCTCGCCGACCGGATCGACTCGCTCCTCGCGGACCCCGACGGGCGAGCCCGCCAGGCCCAGGACGCGCAGGAGTTCGTGACCGGCATGACCTGGACCGCCGCCGCCGAGCAGGTGGAGCGCGCGGCCCGCGGGTGGCTGGCCGAGCGGTGGAGCGCCGCCACCGCCCGCGACCGCGACGCGCCCGATTCCGAGACCCGCGCGCTCGACGCGGCGCGCGCGCATCTCACGTAATGGAGGCGCACGCGGAGAGCCCGCGGGCCGGCGTGTCGGAGTGGAGCCACTTCGTGCACGTGACCCGCGCCCTGACGGCGACCGAGTTCAAGCTGCGCTACTTCGGATCCGTCCTCGGCTACCTGTGGACCGTGCTGCGGCCGCTGATGCTCTTCGGCGTCCTGTACGTGGTGTTCACGCACGTCGTGCGATTCGGCGACGAGGTTCCGCATTACCCGGTCGTCCTGCTGGCCGGCATCGTCGTGTTCAACTTCTTCTCCGAGGCCACCGGTGGTGGCCTCACCAGCCTCGTGAGCCGCGAGAACCTGCTCCGCAAGGTGTCGTTTCCGCGGGCCGCGGTCCCGATCTCCGTGTCGCTCACGGCGGCCGCGAACCTCTCGCTCGGCATCCTGGTCGTGTTCGTGTTCGCGCTGGTGGACGGCGTCACCCCGAGCCTGGGCTGGATCGGCTTCGTGGCTTGCGTCGGGGCGGCGATGGCGCTCGCGACCGCGCTGTCGGTGCTGCTGTCGGTGCTCTACGTCCGCTACCGGGACGCGCAGCCGATCTGGGAGGTGATGCTGCAGCTCCTCTTCTGGGGCACGCCGATCATCTACACGATCGAGTCCGTGCCCGACGGGTTCCGCGAGGCGCTGATGTTCAACCCGCTCGCGGTCGCGATCCAGCAGGGCCGGCACTGGCTCGTGGAGTCGAGCACGCAGAGCGCCGCCGACGCGATCGGCGGCGCCGTGCTACTGCTGGTCCCGCTCGCGATCTTCGGCCTGATCGTCGCCGCCAGCTGGGCGATGTTCCGCCGCGAGGGACCCCGGATCGCCGAGGATCTCTAGGCGTAGGTTCCAACCATGTTGCTCCGATTCTGGGCGCCATGGGCGCATGCCGCTCGGTTCAACGAGACCAGGTTGGTAGAGGGAAGTGGGTCGATGCCTTGGCATCGGTCGGATGCGCGGTGTGTCGCGAATGCCCCGCAAGGCTCGCGGATTCAGGCCCGGAGGTGTGGCGCCTTTTGCGTTTCGTCACCACGCCCCAGGTCGCTGAACGGTTGTGGTGGCTCTAGGCACCAAAACCCTTCAGCGAACGAAGCGCGCCATACCGATCACGCGCGGACGGCTCTTTCGCTTCCGAGCCGGGCGCCCCGGGTCACAAAGCGACCGCAGACCCGCGAGATCCCTGCGGCGCCCCGGCCTCCTTCCCTACCCACCCGGTTTTCCGGGCACCGAGTCGGCCCCACGGCGGCGACAGGCGGAAGCGACCTGCGTGGGAACTCCCTCTAGGAAGCGACCTGCCGCGCCCAGTCGAGCGGGCCGCGGGCATGCTCCTTGCCCTCCATCTTCGCCGCGCGCAGGGCGAGGTCGGCGACCCCGATCAGCTCCGCGGCGCTGTCCGCGTCGTGCGGGCAGACCGACCAGCCGGCGCTGGCGCTCACGTGGAGTCCCGGCAGCTCGACGTCGATCAGGCTCTGGCGCACGGCTTCGAGCGCGCGGTCGGCCAGGCGCTCCATCGCCCGCGGCGGCAGCCCCGGCGCGACGATCGCGAACTCGTCCCCGCCCAGGCGCACGACCACCTGCTCTTCGCGCACGACGTGCTGCAGCGCACCGGCGACGGCGCAGAGCGCCAGGTCGCCGCCCTCCATGCCGTAGCGCGTGTTGACCTCCTTGAAGTTGTCGAGGTCGAGCAGCAGGAAGCCGAGCGCGGCCTTGCGGCGCGTGTCGGCGTCGTGGCCATCCAGCACCTCTTCGAGCGCACGCCGGTTCGCAAGGCCCGTGAGCGAGTCGCGCAGCGACCGGTCCTCGGCCGCGTCGCGGAGCGCGAGCAGCTGGCGCTTACCGACGAGGACGACCCCGACCACCGACGTGAACACCACGGCAGAGACCCAGAGCTCGCCGAGCAGGCCGTCCCGCACTGCGGCGGGGTCGTACACGAGCGGGGCCGCGAGAGTGGCCAGGGAGGCGCACACGTAGGCGATCGCGACCGGCGGCCGGTAGAAGTAGCCGCAGAACACGAGCAGCATCAGGAACGTGAACGCGAAGGGCGAGTCCGTGGTCCCGGTCGCGCCGACGAGCACGGCGATGTAGGCCAGCGCCAGCACCGAGGGCACGTGGAACACGAGCGGCGTGGGCACCCGATGCCACGGGATGGCGAACAAGCAGGCCGCGCCCCAGACGGTCGCCGGGAGGGTGATCAGGAGGATCAGCAAAGTGTGGGCGGACTCCGTGCCGGGCAGCGCCAGGCCGACCAGCACCATCGGCAGCACGCTCATCCACAGCGCGCCTGCGATCCTGCCGGCCAGCACGCGCTCGTCGGCGCGCGGGCCGTATCTCTCCCAGCTCGGGGCCATGCGGATGGCGTCGGCCCTGCGGAAGCCGCGCTGGAGCGCCCGGCACGGCGCCCAACGATTGTTCGACGGCCTGAGAGGCTGTCTATGCGTCCACTGGCTGGCCCACCGGCCGCCCGGCCGGCAGGCGCTCCACGCCCGTGCGGTGGGGAAGGTCGACCAGCCCGCCCGTGTGGCCCTCGCCGCGCACGGCGAAGGTGAGCCCGTCCTCCCACCAGTCCGCGAAGCGCTGCGCGTCCTGGTGCGCCACCGCGGGCGAGGCGGTGCAGCGGCCCTCGGCGAGGTGCATGTCGAACTCGACGCTGTAGAGGGCCTCCTCGCCGGGCGCGAACGTGCCTGTGTCGATCCCGTCCAGCATCGTGTTGGTGACGAACACGTGCTCCCCGTTCTCGGCCTTCACGATCACGCCGAAGATGGGGCTCTCCATCGCAGCTTCGAACCGGATGCGCGCCCGGTAGGTCGCGGGCCGGCCCTGCGGCAGGACCGTCTGGCGCGCACCCTGCCGGTCCTCCATCCAGGCCTCGACGATCCGGGCCTGGCCGTCGCCCCAGCGGCTGCCGGCGTCCGCGGCCGCCGCGGCCGCGACGCGCTCCTGCTCGAGGTCGCGCTGGCGGTAGACGTGCGTGACCTCGCGGGGGTCGCCGTCGGCCACGACCGCGCCGCGCTCGAGCAGCACCGCGCGATCGCAGAAGCGCTCCACGGTCGCGAGGTCGTGCGTGACGAACACCACGGTGCGCCGCTCGCGCTTCAGCCGGCGGAAGGTGTCGAAGCACTTCTCCTGGAAGCGCGCATCGCCGACGGCCAGCACCTCGTCGACGAGGTAGATGTCGGCGTCGGCCTGGATCATCGAGGCGAACCCGAGCCGCACCTGCATGCCGGAGGAGTAGTTCTTCAGCTTCAGGTCCACGAAGCGCTCGAGCTCGGCGAACTCGATGATGGCCGGGAACCGCGCCAGCGCCTCGTGCTTGGGCATCCCGAGCAGGGCGGCATTCACGACCACGTTGTCCCGCGCGGTCAGCTCCGGGTTGAACCCCACCCCCAGCTCTATGAACGGCGACACCCGGCCGTTGACGGCGATCGCGCCGCGGTCGGGCCGGTAGATGCCCGCCAGGCACTTGAGCAGCGTGCTCTTGCCCGAGCCGTTCCGGCCCACGATCCCGATGAACTCGCCGGCCGGCACGGCGAGCGACACGTCGCGCAGCGCGTGCAGCTCACTGGCCAGCCGGGAGCTGCGCGGGTGCAGGACCCGCTGCTTGAGCGTGAACGGGCGGTCGTGCGGAAGGCGGAACGTCTTCCACACCGACTCGCATGCGATTGCCGGCGACAAGATGGCGCTGACGGTACCAGTGTGGTTGGCTATCGGCGATGGGCAGGCAGGTCGCACCGGACGCGCGGCTGCGGGTCGCGCTCGTCTGCGGACCGGAGGTCATGCGGCTCGGGCTCGAGCGGCTCCTCGCGCAGGACGCTGCGCTGGCCGTCCGCGCGTACAGGCACCTGCGGGCCGCGCGCGAGCCGGCCGATGCCGTGGTGGTCTGCGACCGCGGCCTCGGCGACGCCACCCGCGTCTGCGCCGCCGCCGCGGCGCGCCTGGACGCCGGCGTGGTCCTCGTGACGACGCACCCCGACCCACATCACGTGCTCGACTGCCTCGCCGCCGGCGCCACCGGCTTCCTCGCCGAGGACGACTCCGCCGACCACCTCCCGGCCGTGGTGCGCGCGGCGGCGGCCGGCGAGTACCACGTCGGGCCCCGCCTTTTGACCATGCTGCTCGACTGGGAGCGCGCGCAGCGGCGGCGCCCCGCGAGCACGCAGGACGCCGAGCGCCGCCTGCTCGGGCTGCTGGCCGGTGGCCGCACGACCGCCGAGATCGCGGACGCGCTCGGCGTCACGTCGAAGACGGTCAGAAACCGCTCCTCCCTCCTCTACCGCCGTCTCGGCGTCCGTTCCCGCGCCCAGGCGGTACGCGTGGCCGAGGCGCGCGGGCTGCTCGACCAGCCCGCCCGCTGAGCGCCGTGGGCTAGTAGTCCTCGTCGGGGCGGCGGTCGGGCTCCGGCGGGATCCGCAGCGAGCCGGAGCCGTAGTCGATCCGGGCCGCGGCCCCGCCGCCCGGGCGCTCGCGCCAGGAGACCGTGATCTGGCCGGTGTCGCCGGCCTCGATCTTCGCGATGCGGCCGAGCCGCTCGAGCTCGGTGTCGGGCAACGTCTTCGGGCCCCGCGTGGGCGGGTAGAGCGAGTGCAGGTAGCCCGCCGCGAACGTCGCTGACGCCTTCAGCCGCCGCCCGCGCGCATCGTAGACCCGCACCTTGGAGGCCTCGAGCCGGACGGGATCGCCGGAGTCGTTGCGGACGTCCCCGCGCAGGATCCGGTCCGACTTCAACGCCGGCGGCACGATCACGTTCGGCGTGTCGACCCAGTCGAGCTGGTTTCGCGCGTCGTCGCCGTCGCTTCCGCAGCCGCCGGCCAGCCCGGCGAGCGCGACGAGCAGCACCGCCAAGACCAAGCGCGGGGCGTCCATGCCCCTACGCTAACGCCCTAGGGCTCGGTCGGAGTCGTGAACCAGTCGCAGCCCGGCGGGTCCGGATTGTCGACCGGGTGCCAAGTCGCGCAGGGCACGAGCGTTGCCTGCTTGACCGTGTTGCCGGGGCGGAACACGTCCAACCCCGGGCAGACCGGGAGCAGCAGGTCCGGCGGGTCGCTCGAGTAGGGCTGCCCGTCGAAGCCGCGGTTGCCGGTCCAGCAGTTGCCGCGCTCCGAGTCGTCCTCGACGCAACCGGGCTGCTCCTCGATGCAGTCCTGGCCCTCCTCCTCGTCCCACCAGAAGTCGACGCCGTTGGCGTCCTGCAGGCCCTCGCAGACCGAGAAGTCGACGTTGTCCGGGTCGAAGGGACGCGTGCCCATGCAGTTGCGCACGTACTGGTTGTTGGTCGAGGTGTCGTAGTTCTTGGCCTCGTCGGTCTCGCCGCGCAGGGCCGCCGGCACCCAGTGGAGCATCGTGCCGCGGCGCCAGTTGTCGTAGATGTAGTTCTCCTCGACGACGTTGTCGTTCCCGCCGGCGATCAGGATCCCGGTGCCCACCGGCACCTGGAACGTCGGGCACACCTTCTCGGGGTCGCGCTCCTCCCAGGGCGTCTCGCGGCAGTACGCGTCCCGCTCGTCGTCGAACAGGTTGACGTTGTTCGAGTAGATCTGGTTGCGCGACCACTTCGAGTTGTCCTGCGGCATCCCGGGGTGGCCGCCGGCGAACGAGTCCGTCGTGACGCCGGTCGAGTTGTGGTGGAACTCGTTGTCGTGGGCCCAGGTCCCGTTCCCTGCGGTGCCCGACATCCCGATCGTGTTGTGGTGCGACTTGCAGTTGCGGATGATGATCCCGTAGACGTGGCCGTGCGCGTCCGGCTGTCCGTGGCGGGCGTTCGGGCCCGAGCCCGGGTACACGCCCGAGTCACCGGAGTACGACGCGTCGCAGTGCTCGTAGATGCCGTGGTCCGATGCGAACGACAGGACCCCGTACTCGCGGCTGTAGCGCGAGTTGATCGTGTCGACCCGGAACCCGTTCGTCTCCAGCACGTAGATGTTGTTGAAGTCGGAGAACTCGACGGCGAAGTTCTTCAGGTAGACGCCGTCCGCCCGGTCGGCGCGGATCACGTTCAGCTTGCTGCGCTCGCCCGAGATCAACACATCTTCCGGGCTCTCGCCCGTGCCCTCGATCTGGATGTTGCACTTCGCGTCGCAGATCCGGTCGCCGTTCGTGTCCCCCAGGACCGCGATCAGGTTCTGGGCGTTCGGGCACTGGCGGTGCTGCTCGTAGGAGAGCGCGCCCGTGTTCTGGTACAGCGCCTCGCATCCCGGCGGCGGCGTGCGGTAGCGGTGCTCCTCGTAGACCCCTGGCAGCACGAGGATCCGGGTGTCGTTCCCGGACTGGTTGATCGCGGTCTGGATCGAGCGGTAGCGGCACTTCGCCAGCAGCTTCTGGTTGTAGCGGCGGACCTCCGAGGGCAGCTCCTTGATGCGGCTCCGCGTGTCCTCCTTGCACACGATCCGCTTGGCCCCGTCCGTCCGGTACTCGGGGAAGTCGCCCAGGTCCGGGTCCGGGAAGAACGTCGCCCGCTCGGCGTGCGCGCCGGCTCCGGCCGGGAACGCCCCGGCCATCAGTGCCACCAGTCCCGCAACGAGCGCGGCCATCACGACCACCGTCCGAAGAGCCTGCCTCGAGTCCGCCATTCACCCTCCCCAGGAACGACTGTTAAGTCCGACGCACGGCCGGAGTGCGGCCGCGATGAACGCCGGTTTACCCGATTTCCCTCTTTTCTAGGCCTAGCCGGGGGTGCGACGGGTCAGAGGCGCGGACGAGTGGCCCGCAGGGGAAGGGGGTCGGGGAGGAATATCGAGTGGGCTTCGCCCACGCCTGTGCCTGCGGCCGCCTGACGGCGGCCGCTCCTCCTATCCGCCGCAGGGCGCCGAGCCGGCCCCCTTTCCCGGAGGGCCGACCCAAAGCCCTACATCCTTAGCCCTAGTTCGGCTCAGGCGGCAGCGTGAACCAGTTGCACCCGGGCGGGTCCGTGTTCGTCTGCGGATTCCACTCGGCGCACGGCAGCAGCTCGATGAGCTTGTTGATGTTCGGGAACTTGAACAGCCCGAGGTCGACGCCGGGACACACCGGCAGCGAGGTCACCGGCGACGGGTCGGATGTCGGCAGGCCGCCGTCCGGCCCCACATTGCCGCTCCAGCAGTTCGACTTCACGGTCTCGGTGTCGACGCAGCCGGGCAGGTCCGGGTTGCAGTCCTGGCCCTCCTCCTCGTCCCACCAGAAGTCGACCCCGTTCGCATCGCGCGTGCCCTGGCAAGACGCGAGGTCGGGATTCTTGACGCTCGCCGGCCTGATGCCCATGCAGTTGTCGACGTACGCGTTGTTGTTCGACGTGTCGAAGCCCTTCGCCGGGTCGGGCTCGTTTCTGAGGCTCGCCGGCACCCAGTGCAGCATCGTGCCGCGGCGCCAGTTGTCGAAGATGTAGTTCCCCTCGACGATGTTGTCGTTGCCGCCCGCGATCAGCATCCCGGTGCCGACCGGCACCTGGAACGTCGGGCACACGACGGTGGGGTCGCGGTCCTCCGGCGGCTGCTTGCAGTACTCGTCGCGGTCGTCGCTGAAGATGTTCTTGTTGTTCGAGTAGATCAGGTTGTCGACCCACTTCGAGGCGTCCTGGGGCATCCCCGGGTGCCCGCCCGCGAACGAGTCGGTGGTGACGCCGATCGCGTTGTGGTGGAAGCGGTTGTTGTGCATCAGCGTCCCGTTGCCCGCCGTGCCCGAGGACCCGATGTTGTTGTCGTGCGAGTTGCAGTTGCGGATGATGATCCCGTACACGTGACCGTGGGCGTCCGCGATCCCGTGGCGATCAGGCCCGGAGCCCGGGTAGACGCCGGAGTCGCCGTTGCCGTAGGTCTCGCAGTTCTCGTAGATGCCGTGGTCGGAGGTGAACGAGAGGATCCCGTACTCGCGGCTGTAGCCCGAGACCACGCGGTCCATCCGGAAGCCGTTCGTTTCCAGCACGTAGATGTTGTTGAAGTCCGAGAACTCGACCTTGAGGTTCCGCAGGATGATGCCGTCCGCGCGGTCGGCGCGGATCACGTTCAGCTTCGCCCGCTCACCGCTGATATAGACGTCGTCCGGCGAGGGCGCGATGCCCTGGATCGTGATGTTGCACTTGGCGTCGCAGACCCGGTCGCCGTCCGTGTCGCCCATGATCGCGATCAGGTTCTGCGCGTTCGGGCACTGCCGGTGCTCGTCGTAGGTGAGCGCGAACTGCCCGTTCTCGGTGCGCTCATACACGTCCTCGCACCCTGCCGGCGCCGGACCGCGGCTGCCCTGCTCCTCGTACACGCCCGGCAGGACCATGATGCGCGCGCCGTTCTCGGCGTCGTTGACCGCATCCTGGATCGAGTCGTAGCGGCACTTTGCGAGCAGCCGCTGCTGGTTCGCGCGCATCGGGCCGTGGTTCTTCTTGATCAGCTGCTTCGTGTCGTCCCGGCACACGACGAGCGCTTCACCGGTCGTGCGGAACTCCGGGAACTGCCCGGCGTCGGGGTCCGGGAAGAACGTCGCGCGTTCGGCATGCGCGCCGGCTCCGGCCGGCATCGTGAGCGCGACGGCCGCGAACGCGGCCAGCGCAAGGGTCGTCGCTACGACGGAACGCGAAACACGGCCTCCAGCACCCACCTGAACCCCCCGGTCCGTTTGCTCTCCGACACCTCGCGCCGTGGCCGTCCCAAACGGCCCCCGGCTGGCGGCCATCCTATCCGGGCCGCACGCCAGTTGACAAGTCGTCAAGCGTGATGATCGCTCATTCGCTAAGGTTCCGCGCCACACGCCGATCCGCCTGGGGAGGGACCGGATCGCCCGCAGTCCTCTGAGAACGGCAGTCATCCTCGCGGTGCTCTTGTTGGCGCTGGCGCCGGCCTGCGCGGCGGCGCAGGTCCAGCCCTACCGGGCGAACGACTACGGCGGCTTCCACAGCATCCTGCCGCCGGGGACCGACGGCAGCTTCAACGCGACCGACTTCACGCAGTTCCAGCTTGCGGGCACGTATCCGCCCCATGCCCGCGACCAGCTCTCGATGTACGAGGACCTCGTGTACGGAACTCCCGGCCTCCAGGCGTCCGAGATCGGCGACTACTTCAAGGACGCGAGCTTCGGCGTGCCGGCAGGGCAGGCCGAGCGCACCTACAGCCCGCGCGCGGGCGTCACGATCGTGCGCGACTCCGGCTTCGGCATGGCGCACATCTACGGCGTGACTCGCTCCGACACGATCTTCGGCGCCGGCTACGTGAGCGCCGAGGACCGGCTGTTCTTCATGGACGTCCTGCGCCACGCGGGCCGCGCGCAGCTATCGGGGTTCGCGGGCGGCGCCAACAAGGCGATGGACGCCGACGTGTGGGCGAACTCGCCGTACACGGAGGCGGACCTGCAGGAGCAGATCGACAAGGCCGACGACTTCTACGGCGCCGAGGGCGCGGCGCTCCAGCAGGACCTCGCCGACTACGTCGCGGGCATCAACCAGTACATCTCGGAGGCGCGGGTCGACTCGACCAAGATGCCCTACGAGTATGGGGCGATCGGGAAGCCCCTGGAGGACTGGCAGGGCACCGACGTGATCGCGACCGCGGCACTGATCGGCGGCATCTTCGGCAAGGGCGGCGGCAACGAGGTCGGCAGCGCCGCCGCGCTCCAGGAGGCGAAGGAGAGGTTCGGCGGTGCCGCGGGCGAGCAGGCCTGGCGCGACTTCCGCCGCCAGGACGACCCCGAGGCGCCGACCACCGTGAAGGCAGGCAACGGGTCCTTCGACTACCCGCGCGAGCGCGGCTCTACGGGTGTCGCGCTGCCCGACCCCGGCTCGGTCGTGAACCCGCCGAACAGCACCTCGACGCCGCTCGTGCCCGGCGCCGAGCCCCTGTTCGACGGCCTGCGCCAGCTCGGTGGCTTCTCGAACGCGTTGCTCGTCTCCGGCGCCGAGTCCGAGTCCGGCCGCCCGGTGGCCGTGATGGGCCCGCAGGTCGCGTACTTCATGCCGCAGATCCTGCTGGAGCTCGACCTCCACGGGCCCGACATCGACGCCCAGGGCGCCGCGTTCCCAGGCGTCAGCCCGTACGTGCTGCTCGGGCGCGGGCAGGACTACGCATGGTCGGCGACCTCGGCCGGGCAGGACATCATCGACACCTTCGCGGAGAAGCTCTGCGAGCCGGACGGCTCGGCGCCCGACGTGCAGTCGACGCACTACCTCTACAAGGGCGAGTGCCGCCCGATGGAGATCCTCGAGCGCGTGAACGACATCACGCCGAACCCGGGCGACCCCTCGCCGCCGGAGACGTTCACCCTCGAGGCGCAGCGGACCGTGCACGGCATCGTCTACAAGCGCGGCACCGTCGACGGGCAGCCGGTGGCGTTTGCGCGCCAGCGCTCGACCTACCGCCACGAGGCCGACTCGGCGCGCGCGTTCGCGGCGCTCAACCGGCCCTCGCAGGTGCAGAACGCCGAGGACTTCCAGCGCGTGGTGTCGCGCATCAACTTCACCTTCAACTGGTTCTACGCCGACGACCGCGACATCGCCTACTTCAACTCCGGCGACAACCCGGTGCGGGCGGAGGGCGCAGACCCGGACCTCCCCAACTGGGGCACCGGCGAGTACGACTGGCCGGGCTGGGAGACGACCTTCTACACCTCCGACCACACGCCCTTCGAGGAGCATCCGCAGGTGGTCAACCAGGACTACATCACCTCGTGGAACAACAAGCAGGCGCCGGGCTTCGACTCCGCCGACGACCAGTGGGGCTACGGGCCGATCTATCGCTCCGACTCGCTCGAC
>Ga0299913_10002089_pt1 | contig 15535 bp, 11 predicted proteins | sample RVTome_9_FD_201360 | JGI IMG/M metagenome (GOLD analysis project Ga0299913, IMG submission 201360) | Soil microbial communities from uranium-contaminated site in the Upper Colorado River Basin, Wyoming, United States - RVT155D38 (version 2) ...
TTCACGGGGCGGAGATTCGATTCCTCAGGGAGGGATCGATGGCCAGGGCGGACCAGGAGGCGGCCGGGGCCATGATGAAGTGTGTCGGTCGACGTGACCGTCAATGTCATCGACGCGGAAGACCCCGCTCGGGCGCGCCGACTCGCTCGTCTCCTGTTCGACTTGGAACAGTGCTGATGGCGAGTTCGAGCCTCTGTTGGGCTCGAGACCGGACCTGAGGGCGAGTCTCAGACCAGGAACTGTAAGAGAGGCCGATCCGGTGTTGGCCGAGGAGGCGGGTGAGTACCCTTGCTCATAGAGCAGCGGACCAGACTGATAATGCCCCTATTTGCTCGCCGCAAAGTGGAGAAGCTCGTAGCTGCGGGCGACATCGACGCGCTGCTCGCAGCTTTCGCCCATCCCGAAATCGGCGATCAGTTCGCCCTTGAAGCCTCATTCGCTCTCCAAGACATGCTGCTTAACAGCCCGGGTACCGAAGATAGCCCGGTTGCCGTTGCATTGGCCAAGTTCGCACAGGATCACTCTCGACCGGTGAACCGCCGCCGTCAGGCGATACGCGAATTTAGCGGTAGAGGTGGGAGGCTTGTGCTCCAAGCGTTGACCGACCTTCTCGATGACGAGACACGGGAGGACCCATCGAATCCATTCACCTCCGTCCGTAGCGCAGCGATCGAAGCCCTCGCCTTCTTTAAGGATCAGGCTTTCGACCCTCTCCTGGCCGATCTGGAGAGACACGGTGCCGAGGACCCCCAGTCGGCGGGTGAAGCGCTCGAGTCACTGGTGAAATTCACGCCCGACGATGTGTTGGCGCGAAAGGTGGTGGAGGTCCAAAGCTCGGCTGCCCTCGCTGCAGTCTTAAACGCTCCCCTGTCAGTAGGCGCAAGTGTCGTCGAGGAGATCGCTGACAAAATCCAAGCGTTCCGCGCATTGACAGCGGAGGCGCTCGGGAAGCTCGGTGGGGAGCCTGCCCTGGAGACCCTCCTCGCTGTTCAAGCGAAATGGGACGATCCGCTTCACAATTCCCAACAGGTGTTAGCGGCACTTGCGGCTTTTGACTCGCCGCGCGCTATGCAAGCAGTCGAGGACGTGCTGGTCCCGTGGGATAGTGAAGACCGCGGGTGCTGGGACGCGGCTCGAAACCTCGCAGTACACGGCAACACAACGGGGAGGCGTGCCTTGGTCAAAGCACTCGTCGAACAACTGTCCGCTGACGTCGACCGCTACGACTTCCGCAAACGAAGGTCAGCCGCCTGGGAGCTCAGGGACAACCTCTCATGGGCAGAGGAGTACCTGGGCGATTGGGCTGTGCCGGTTCTGCAAAAGGCGCGCTTTGGCTCAGGCATCAACTGGAACGATGAATGCGACAGCGAAAGGGACTGGGAGCTCAAAGAGGACGCCGAAGAAGCTGTAGGGACGATTCTTCGGAGACTCGGTTATTAGGGTCGAGGGCATCAACTGGACTTTCCACGTTGCGACTGGATCTAAGCACCGCATCTGCGGCACCGTTCTGGCTGGCAGCCACGGCGCTTGGCGGAATCAGGACTCCTGACAGTCCCCATTGCCCCGGCAAAAGCGCTGCGAGTGGTCACGCTGTGCAACAGACGTGGCACAAACGACCCGAGCTGATACGAAGAGCCAGGTAGACGAGCCAGGGTCTCATGTCGCGCGGATCCCTGATAAGGATGAGGTCGGAAGTTCAAGTCTTCCTGGGCCCACCGCACATTCTCCTAGTACACCGAGGTATTCGAGCCTGACCCGCGCTGGCCCCGGCTAACCCCCAATGTTTCATGCTCCGGGGGGCGCCAGCGGGGCGGCAGGTGCCTTCGCGTAGTTAAACGGCCCTAGCCTCGCCCGTTCGCATGCTGAGGAGCGTGGCGCTGAATGCCACGGGAGTCGTCGCCATCATCGTGGCGCCGATCGGCCTGTCGATAGGGATTCTCGGGGTGGAGGTCTACTCGATAGTGGGTGGAGACCTCGGTGGTAGCATCGCTGATGGCGCCAATAAGGCTGCGGTTCGCTTTCGGCCCAGGGCCGATCGAAGAAGAGACGCCGGCTCCCGGGAGCCTGGGGCCGATTCATCGGGTGCTTCTAGCCGTCAGGCCCGGGGAGTTGAGCGATGTGCCGGCGAAGATCCGTGCACTGGAGGCGGCGGTGCTGCCCCGTCTCGGCTCGGAGAGCCCCGCGGTGACCTTGCTCACCGTGGCGCCACCGGCCGGCAGACGACGGGCCGATCGTTACCTCGATCAAATGGCGCAGCTGTTCCCGGCCGACACCGAAGTCTCCAGGCGGGTTGCCCGCGGCAACCCCGCCCAAGCCATCCTCGACGAGGCGGCCGAAGGCTATGACCTAGTGGCCATGGGCGCTCCGGTACCCGGGGCCGACTCGTCGTACTTGTTTGGCTCGCTGGTCGACGAGGTGGTCAGACTGTCCCCCTGCCCATCCCTCGTCTTCACCGCGCGGAGCCCCCGGTGGCCTCCGCGCACCATCTTGGTCCCCACAGGCGGTAGCGAGCCCGCGTCGCGGGCCGCGGCGCTCACTTTCGCTCTCGCCGGCAAAGAGACCCAGGTCCTCCTCTACCACGTGATCGATCCCGAGTTGGCCACCAAGATGACTGCCGCTCAAGTCGGGTCGGTGGCGGTGCGCGTGGAGACCGGAGAGGGCATCGTCAACGAGCTGAGGGAGATGGGCATGAGACTGGGAGTGAACGTGGCCACCGAGGTGACCACGGGAGGGACAACGGTGGACAATCTGGTGGACCGGGCACGCCGGGATGTCGACCTGATCGTTCTCGGGACCGGGGTGAGGGCGGGGTCGTCCCGGCTCGATCTCGGCCCCAAGGTGGAACGCCTCGTCGCCGAGGCTCCCTGCTCGGTGATCGTTCTCAACGCATAGCTCGGTATCCGTTCTCGGTCTGTGACACCTCCCCGTTGGCGTCGGGCTCCTCTCTTGGCTCCACCCCTACGCCAGAACCCACGGCTCTTTGTACGGCAATAGCGGCTCCTGGTTAGTCGCTGATCCGGCGGTTCGCCTCCTCGACGACGGCCATCAGCTCGTCAACATTCACGTCCTCCAGCCGTTTGAATCCGATGACCGCGGAGCCGACTTTCACCTTGCCGAGACGATCGGCATGCTTGCTTACAAGGTACCCGTCGGGGTCGGCGGCGTTGACGTAGACCGAGATGTGGTCCTTCTGGGCGGCGAGCCCGACCATGAACCACTCGACCTTCCTCCCTCGGCTGCTGGTGTAGGAGAAGTCGCCGTAACCGAGGATCGTCTGGTGGGTGCCGCCCCACATCGGCCCTTGCCAGAGGATCCGAGGCCTGCTTGGCATCCGCCTGGCGATTTCGACGTCAAGCTGTCGCAGCTCCTCAGCAAACGACCCGTCCAGCCCGGCAAGGAATTCATCGGGATCGCGGTCGCTCCGCTCCACCCTGCCGATGCTACTGCGAGCCAAGGCTCCGCCTTGAGCACGTCAAGAGCCCGCGACGGCAACCAATGCTTCGGTGTCCTCCCTGGTCCATCCGGCCGGCGGGAGGATCAGCGACCACGCTTCGGCCTGAGCCGGTCCGAACTTGTGTCCGTGGCCGACGGGGGCGTTGGTCCCCAGAATCAGGTCGATCACCATCTGGAGGTAGGTGACTACCGGCACATATGGGGTGTGCGCTGAAACATCCGGGCCACGCGGGGGATCGAGCCACTCGGGCTTGTTGAAGAAGACGTCAAAGCCGAGCCAGGTGATCGGGTCGGAGGCATGCTGAAGATAGACGATGCGGGGCTGGGTCCACCGAGCGCCTGGTGCGAGAAGGGACTCGACATCAGGTCCGAACCGGACAGTCTTTCCACCCTCGTAGACCGGCCGCCAGATGGGCGAGCCCGGATCCCGTCCCGACATCAGATGGCGCCACAACGGGTTCGCTCGAGGCGGTCCCACCCAAAGGGCACCGTCGGAGCCGTCCACGACGTCGTCGAGCCCTGCGAAGGTCCGCTCCCAACCGAACGAACCGAGACTCTCCCCGTACAACAGCAACTTGGGACGAGAGGACTCCGGCTCCTCCTGGATACGACGGCTCACTACGCGGTACAGCGCGCCGCTGGCGTCCGTGGCGATGTCCTGGTTTTGGATCATCACCAACCAGCTCGCCAGGTAGGAGTATTGAACTGCCACCGCCGCGGTGTCCCCGGCGTACATGTATTCGAGAGGTTCGATCGCGTATGGGTCGATCCATCCACTACCCGTAGGAGCGACCAGGACAATCACCTCACGCTCGAACGCGCCCGTTCTCTCCATCTCGGCTAGGGCGAGTTGCGCTCGGGACTCGGCCGTTTCTGCCACCTGAAGACCGACATAGATCCGAATCGGGTCAATGACAGGTCCCCCGGAGAAGGCTTCCAGGTCGGCCGGGAACGGTGCCTCGGTGACAAACACCCTGCCCTGACGTCCCATCCGATCCCAATGGATCAGTGACTGGGCCGACCCCGATCGAAGTGACGACTCGGGCGGATCCACGCCGGGATCGAAGCTCCGATCCGACCTCCGATGGGCGGCCTCCAGGGTGGGAATGGCCCAGCTGGCTACCACCAGGTCATAGAACACCACTATCCCTATCAGCGCCACGACGGTCATCCACAAGACCGCCAGCCACCCTGGCATCCCCCGCACCAGGAGACGGCGAAAACGCCCGGAAATCCATCCCACACCACGTCCTATGAGGACGAGGAGAGGGCCGAGAGCGAGACCAGCGAAGGTGGCGAGCGCCAGGTACGGCCAGACCCCGCGTTCCATGTCCATAAGGACTCTGATGTCGGATTGCCAGCGGAAATGGATGACCAACATCCAGATCACGAGCCCGACCGGTGCTGCCAGCACCACAAACACCGTGGCCCGGGAGCGCTTACCGGTAGTCGAGCGTCTGAGACGATGCCACCCGAGTGCGATTGCCGACCCCACGCCATAGCCAAAGGCGAGGGCCAAGCCCACGAGGGCTCCCTGCACGTACCAGGGGCGGGGGAGGAGCGAGGGGACCAGCGCTGCCGCCATGAACACGAGACCGGTCAGCAGTCCTGTCAGGGATGGAGGGCATAGGAGCCTCGAAGCCGTGGGTCTACCGGGCTTCTCTACGGGCGCGTCGGCATCTATCGATACGGTATGCCCCTGAGGATCGACCGTGCCAGCACCAGTCGAGTCGGCGTTGCCTGCCACCGCGGTGAAACGGTAGTCCGGGGGCGGAGCCTGCCGGCAACGGACGCTTATCGCTACCTCAGGTCTCGACCGGGACCGGCTCCTCGGTGGGGTGGAGCGCGTCCAGGGTCGCATCTTTGCGACGGAGGACGACCAGCTGATCGCCTGTCTTCAAATCGACGTCGTTGGTATAGGGGAACCTCTCCTTGTTACTGATCACGGCAAGTGGGAACACCCCCGACACATCAGGGGGCCACTCGATAGTCGACCCCTCCTCGACGGTCACGGTCTCGGCGACTGCTTCCCCTGTGGCCACGGCGTGTTCCCACTCCGCCATGTCCTCGGGAGATCCGATCACCGAGGCACCGGTCTCGGACAGACGCTTCCCGAATGTTGGGGTCTCCGATGGACGGAGCATCACCGAGACCTCCGGCACCCCGAAGTCGGTGGCGAGCTGGGCGGCGAGGACGTTCACCTCTGCGTTGGGCGTCGCCGCGATGAGAGTCAGCGTCTCCTCGATCCCGGCGTCCTCCAAGGCGGACTCGTCGAGCCCGTTGCCCGACTGTGTCGACAACCCCTCTTGTTCCCCAGCACGCAGGTTTGCCCAGTTGGTGTCGAGCAGCTTGACCGGCCTGGTCTCGTTCAGGATGCCGGCCAGCCGACGGACGATGACGCCGGCGCCGACGATCAACACCTGCTGGCGATCGCCCGCCTTGACCAACTCCCCCCGGCCACGAAGCCACCGCACCCCCCAGGTCAGGAGCACGGGAACGGTGGCGGTGGTGAAGAGCGCCATGAAAACCAGGATGGAGAAGACGTCGCGGTCGATGAGACCCATGGCCAGGGCTATCTCGGCGACGATGATCTCCACCGCGCCACGGCCATTCATGCCCGCGCCGACCACGATCCCCTCGCGCCACCCGTTCCCGCTGGGCAGGTAGAAGAGAGCGGTCCCCACTACCTTGCCCAGGGTGGCGAGCACGATCACAGCCGTGAGCAGGGCGAGATCGGTTCTGAACACGCTCAGGGACACCTCGAAACCTGCGGAAACGAAGAAGAACGGAGCAAGGACCCCAATGGACATCGTCTCCAGCCTGCGCTGGACGTCCCGGGAGACCTTCGCATCCATGACCCGCTTGTCGATGAACAGCCCGGCGACGAAAGCACCGAGAATGGCGTGGATCCCGGCCAACTCAGCCGCCCAGGCGAAGCCCAGACCGAAGATCACCACGCCAAGGAACATGGCCCCACGATCGGCGTCCCTGTGCCCAATCAGACCTTTCAGGCTGGGCAACACCCAGTGACCGATCAGCCAGGCGCCGACCCCGAAGCCGAGCGCTTTCACCCCGGCCAAACCCGCGGTGGCCAGCGACACCCCCTCGGTGGCGACGTCCGGGCTGACTACGGCGGCGAACACGACGAGAACCGCTAGGTCGGAGAGCAGGGCCCCCGCCACCAGGACATGGGCGATACGAGTGTCGAGGATCTTCAGATCGACCAGGATCCTCGACTTGGTGGCCAGCGAGGTCACTCCCATGGCCAGCCCGACGAAGAGGGCCTCGAGGAAGGTGCGGCCCACCGAGAGCATCAGGGCGATCCCAAGACCGGTCGGCACCAGGAAGCCGCCGGTGGCGGCGAGCAGGCCGGGCACTGAGGCCCGGCGCAGGTCACCGAGATCTAGGTGCATTCCGATGTAGAGCATCATGAGCAGGATCCCGAACTCGCCGAGGATGCCGATCGCCTCGTTCCGGCTCAGCAATCCGATGATCGGGGGACCGAGAACGATCCCGGCGACGATCTCGCCCAGGATCGCCGGGTAGCCCACCCGCGCCGCGATGCGACCGCCGAGCAGGGCCGCCGCCAGGACCAGGGCCAGCATCAGTATCTCGTGGTGCATCAGCGAATGGCCTCGTCGGTCGAGCTCGCCGGCAACCTCCGGTCAGCCACTACCGCTCGCCGCCAGCTTGGAGATGCCCTGTGCCGACGGCCGGTCGCCGAGAATGTGCCCGAGAACCCCGGCCAGCAGCTCCTCGGGGTTGCCTGTAACACATTCCTCGATATGCAGATCGACCGAGAGAACCTCCTCGATCGGAGTCCACCCCACCGGCAGCTCTTCCCAGAACCGAGCCGCATATGGACATGACAGCGTCGATACCACCAGCTTGGGGTCGGGAGCCTGTTCCAGCACCTGGAGGAACACCGGGAGGGCCCCGTCCACAACGCGGTCCGAAAAGATGACGATGTTGCCCTCGAAAGCCCCCAGGTCTTGCGTCGTGGTATTGAATCGCACGAAGTCGAACGAACCTGCGTTCGGAGGTACACCGCGACACCAGCACGGCCCGTACTGGAGACGCCAGACGCGAGTCGCCGGCTTGCGGCTGGCGAGGTCGGGGCGGAGGCCGTAATCGCTGCTCGCCACGGGGATGATCGTCTTGGCCATGTAGAGATTCTCGAATGGACATGTGACGCGACGTCCCCGGTCAGGTGACGGTTCCGTGACATTTGGGAGGACTAGCCCGGGGCAGGGCTACCGTCGATGCGCACTCCCCACAAGGTCCGAAACACGCCCGGAATGCGGATTAGGAAGGATCTCCGGTGAGCGGCACCACAGAATCTCTGGGCAGGATTCTCATAGTCGAGGACGACGATCGGCTGCGGAGAGCCCTGCGGCTCGCTCTCCGTGAGGAAGGGTTTGAGGCAGAGGGCGTAGGGGACGCAGCCACCGCCCTGGAACGGCTCGCTGACACGTCGCCGGATCTGGCCCTAATCGACATCATGCTCCCCGGGAGCAGTGGCCTCGACCTGTGTCGCAGCATCCGTCAGTCGAGCACCCTGCCCATCATCATCATCACCGCACGCGACGACTCCCACGACGTAGTGGCCGGTCTGGAGGCAGGAGCCGACGATTACGTGACCAAGCCGTTCGTGATGAAGGAGTTGGCGGCTCGCATCAGGGCTCTGCTGCGCCGCACCCGCAGCGCAGTGGAAGAATCGCCCTCGATGACCTTTGGCGAGCTCGTCATCCTGCCAGACCAGGGGCGGGTCACCATCGGGGGCGAGGACGTCTCGCTGACCCGGACTGAATTCCTGCTGCTCTGTGAGCTCGCCCAGAGCCCCCAACGGGTCATGTCGCGCGATCTCCTCCTTGCCAACGTCTGGGGGTACGACTACTTCGGCGACGGCCGGGTGGTGGACGCCCACATCCGCCGCCTCAGGAAGAAGATCGAGCCGAACCCGTCGGAGCCGGTGTATGTGGTGACGGTCAGGGGGCTCGGCTACCGCTTCGACCCGCCGCAGGAGGACGAGATGCCTTGAGCTGGCTGCCGCGCCGGTCGTCTGGACTCCCCTCCGCCCTCGGCCTCAGAGCGAAGATCATGGTGCGCTTCGCCGCGGTGGCCTTGTTCCTCTCGGTACTGCTGGGGGCCATCACCTACGTCACCGTTCGCCAGCTCCTGCTGGAGGACCGGAGGGCCAGCACCATCGAACAGGCGGTGGTCGATGCTCGCCTGGTCTCCGCCACCCTGCGCACCGGGCAGGCGAACCCGAGCGAGGTGCTCGCCGCCCTGCGGCCACCGGCCCGCTCCACCCCTTTGCTCCACCGGGACGGGGAGTGGTTCGCCGCCTCGCTACAGGTCAGACCAGAGGACCTTCCGACTGGACTCGTCGATCTCGTCGTCTCGGGAACCACCGCCCGCCAGACGATCTGGCTGCGTGACCGGCCGGTCTCGGTGGTCGGGATCAATCTCGGGGAGCAAGAGGGCTCCTATTTCGAGGTGTTCTCCCTGGGAGACGTGGCCAACACTATGACGACCCTGTCACGGGTTCTCGTCGTCGGGGGGGCCGCCACCACGCTGGCCGGTGCTCTGCTCGGCGCGCTGATCGCGCGAAGGGTGCTCCGACCCCTCAGGGAGGTGACCGCGGTGGCACAACAGATCGCGGCGGGCGAGCTGGAGAGCCGACTCGACGAGAGACTCGACAAGGACCTCACCGCCCTCACGGCCTCGTTCAACCGGATGGCCGAGACGCTGCAGTCGAGGATCGCTCGGGAGATGCGATTCGCGTCGGATGTCTCTCATGAGCTGCGCACCCCGCTCACCACCCTGTTGACCTCGCTCGCCGTGCTCGAAGGTCGACACGACGAGCTCTCGCCACAAGGTCAGGAGGCACTGGACCTGCTGAGCCGTGATGTGCGCCGGCTGGAGCAGACCGCGGCCGATCTGGTGGAGATCGCCAAGCACGACGCCGGAGCGGTCACCGCAGAGCTCGAGCCCCGCCCCGCGGCCGCCGTCGTCACCAGACTTCTCACCAGGATGAGGCGCCCGGACCTCCCGGTCAGCATTGATCAGAGCGCGGCGCGGTCGCTGGTGAACGTCGACGAGAGACGTCTGGAGCGGGTGCTTGCCAATCTCATCTTCAACGCCGACACACACGGTGGCGGGGTGACTCGGCTCGGTGTGGAGACCTGGGGGGACAAGATCCTGATCTCGGTCGAGGACGCCGGACCAGGCGTGCCCCACTACGACCGAGATCGAATATTCGAGCGCTTCGCGAGAGGATCGAATACCCAGCGCTCCGGCCAGTACACAGGGAGCGGTCTGGGGTTAGCTCTCGCCGCCGAGAACATGCGTTTACAGGGCGGGCGGATATGGGTCGAGGACCGGCCGGAGGGTGGGGCACGTTTCGTGGTCGAGCTCGCGGTGGAGGAGCGATGAGGCGGGCATGCTCCATCTCACTCCTCTGCATCGTGCTCGCCGGGTGTGGAGTCCCCATCGAGTCCGAGCCCGAAATCCTCGTGCTGGAGTTTGACGACCCACCTCCGGTGAACGAGCCGCTCGTGGAAGACCTCGCCGCGGTGTCGATGTACCTGGTGAGAGAGGAGCGATTGGTCCACGTGACCAGGGACCTGCCGACCTCGTCCGATCTCGAAGACGTGCTCGACTCACTCCTCGGGGGAGTGAGTCTCCCCGAGGAACGCGCCAACCTCCGCACATCGATCCCCAACGGAACCCAGTTGTTGGGACTGGAGCAGGAGGGCGCGCTGCTCCGGATCGACCTCAGCCGTGAGTTCGCCTCGGTGGGCGGCGAGGAGGAGATCCTGGCCGTGGCGCAGATAGTTCTCACCACGACCGCCTCGGACTCCATCGACCTCGTGACGTTTCGACTCGATGGGGTGCCGACCGACGTCCCGGTGGCTTCTGGGGCGCTATCGGTGGAGCCGGTCGCGGCTCAGGACTACCAGGAGCTCTTCGACCCCTGATACGTATTCGTCCCGGCCACATCTCCCCCTTCGGTCAGGTCGGCCGACCTACCGCAGACGGCTTCCCGGATACGTACAGCCGGTGCCGCGCACCACCAGCCTGTGGGGCAGCACCCGGTCACCGCTCCACGGGTTGCCCTCGACCGCGTCGAGGAGGGCCTGGGCGGCCAGCTCGCCCTGCTCCGCGACCGGCTGTCTCACGGTGGTCAGCTCCAGCGCCTCGGCGAACTCGTGGTCGTCGAAACCGACCACGGCGAGGTCGTCGGGAACGGAGAGCCCTGCCTGGCGGGCAGCCTGGAGGGCGCCGACCGCCATCTCGTCGGAAAGGGCAAAAACCGCATCCGGTGGGGATTCCGAGGCCAGCAGCCCGGCGGTGGCGTCGAACCCCCCGCTTACAGAGAAGTTGCCGTCAGCGATGATGGCCTCGTCGACCTCGAAGCCGGCCTCGGTGAGCGCTTCTCGATAGCCCTGCTCGCGCTCCCCCGGTATGGAGAGACGGGTCCGGCCTTCGGGCATCCCGCCGAGCAAGCCGATCCGATCCCGGCCACAGGAGACGAGATGCATTGTCGCCTCGTAAGCGGCTCTGCGGTTGTCGATGCCTATGGTGACGATTCCCTCCAGGTGCTGGCCTACTCCCACCAGCGTCGTCCCCCTCTGGAGCAGGGTCGCTACGTCGGTCTTGTCCAGCGGAATGTCCACCAGGACCGCCCCATCGATCCGACGCTGCCGCGGGAGGACATCGCCCACGAAGTGATTCCGCTGCAGATCGTCACCCACCACGTGGAGTTGCAGGTCGAACCCGGCCTCCGACGCCACCGCCTCCACGCCCGACACCACCTGGGCGTAGTACCACTGCCCAGGGAGGGGCACGGCGACGATGATGGTGTGGGCTCGCGTCGAGGCGAGCCGGGCCGCATACGGATCGGGGACATACCGCAACCGCTCCGCCACCTCGAGGACCCGCTGTCTAGTCGCCGGCGCTACCGAGGGCAGGTGGCGCAACGCCCGACTGACCGTGGCCACCGAAACTCCTGCCTCCGCAGCCACCTGGCGGATGGTGACCGGAGCCGGAATCGTCACGGTCCTCACCCTCCCTGCAGTACCGGCAGGGTGGCGAAGTCGTCCGGGCCGGGATTGTCGATCGGCCCCGAAGTAACCGGCTCATAGTCGGACAGCCAGGTCTCCTGCTCACCCTCTGTGGGCCAGACCACGTCGAAGATCCTGGTGTGGTTTACATCTCTCGGCGCGCCGCCGGCACGCCACTGCTCCGCAGTTGGATTTACATCCCTGACTCGCCGGACGCCTGGTGAGGGGAATCCCTCCTGGCTGAGCAGAACCGCGGTATAACCCCAGGTGGCCGGGTCTCCCTCACCGAGGACCTCCAGGGGGAGGCTGACCACCACCCTCCCCTGGTCGCCGAACACCGCCACCGACATCGAAGGCTCCGTCTCCTCCCAGGAGGCGTCTGGACCGGCAATGTAGACGGCCGGTTGCCACCCCTCGATGGTGATCCCGTACTCCCAGCCATATCCCTCCTCGAGGGCAGAATTTCGCCCCGGGAGGAGCAGCCGCGCCCCGGTGCCGGCCTCGGGATCCGTGTCGATGTAGACGTCGAAGGTCTGCACCGAGAGACCCGAAGGTGATCCCCACGGGTTGCCGATGGGGCTGGCCACCTCGAAGGTGAAGACCAGGTCGTCTTCTTCGGTCCCCGCCTGGAACAGAGTGAGGTCGTAGCTGCCCGGGCTGAACACCGGGTCGGTGGGATAGGTGTACGACCCCGGGCCGTGGTCGTCGCCGGTGGGATCTTCCACCTGGAGGAACACCTGCACGTCGGAGATGTCGGGCACCTGGAGGCCGAGCGGGCCGGCCGCCGGGCTGAGCGAGCCATCCCCCTGATCGGCCTTGGCCAGGATGACGCTCCCCAATTCCACCGCGCCCAACTCGTCGAGGGGGATCGCCACCTCGACCAGTCCCGGGCCGGCGGCTGCCTCCAAGCGGAGACACCGCTCGGGGTCGAATTCGAGGATCGGGTTGCAGAGCAGTGCCCCCGAACCGTCAACCACCACCACATGGGTGGTGCCGAAGCCGAGGACCGCCCCCTGGTACGTGGTGGGGGTCTTTCGTCCCTGTGGCGCCCCCAGATAGATGGTTGCACCCGAGTCGACGTCGCCGTCGTAGCGGAGGTAGAGGTGGTCCTTGTCGAAGGCCCACCAAACCCCGGCCTCCTGGTATACGCCCGCCTCGGCCCATGCGGCGTCCTCCTCACCGTCGATCTCTATCATGAGCAGGTCGGAGGGCGCCCGGTCGGCCGCCACCGGCGTCTGCGGGATGATCGGGACTTCCACATAGGTGGGCCGAGCTTGACCCAGAGCGTCGTAGACCTGGCCGAGCAACTCGCGGAAGGCCGAGTCGAAGTAGCTGTCGTTACCCGAGTCCTGATCGGCGCCGTACCACCAGAACCAGTCGGAGCCTTCCGCGAAGAGCATCTTCTCCATGGCCCCCGCCAGGGCTTCTTCGTCGATCTGACCCGCCTGCTCCGCCTTGCGTAGGGCCTGTCTGGTCTCGAAGAGGTAGTCCCAGGCCGCGGCCTCCTCCTCTTCGCCGATCCAGGTGGCGAAGTTGGGCTGGAACCAGGAGGCGGGGAACACCTCGGGGAGCGACTCGGGTTGCCCGAACCGTTCCAGGTATTCGCCGGGGGTGATCGTCTCCACCCAGTCGGTCTCGGCGAGAGACGTGTATAGGGCGTGGAGGAAGTCCTTTCCGTCGTTGTCGTAGTGCTCCCAGGCGTTCTCGCCATCGAGGATCACCGAGACCACCACCGGTCGGCCGGCGTCAGTTGCGGCCTGGGTATCCACCGACTCGTAGATGGCGCGGAGACGACCCATGAAGTCGTCAGCTGCCGCGTCCGCTCCCATTCCCGAGTACTCGAACCCGATCAGGTCGGACAGTCGTAGGTCACGGAAGAACATCGCCACAGGATCACGCTGTGGCACCTGCGCCAGGTAGGGGCGGTAGAGAGTGTCGGCTTCCACGACCCTGTCGGAGGCGTCCCTTTCGAACGAACCCATCCCCAGACTCTTCGCCAGAACGTCCTCACCGGTGGCCACCCACTCCACGCCGTTCTTGGAGAACAGGTTCATGATCAACTGCGCCACCGCCCCCTCCCCGGGCCACATGCCCCGCGGACGACGTCCCAGCACCCGCTCCGCAGTGTCGAGACCCCTGATCACCTGCTGGTCGGCATCGGCGATCTCCCGGAGCCGATTGCTCGGCATCACCGCCGCCGGATCGCCCACCGTTGCCAGATTGGTGTCACCGATGAGGGGGAGGATGGGATGCGCGAGCGGTGTGGTGGTGACCTCGATCCTGCCCTCCTCCCAGAGACGGGCATGAAGGGGGATGACCTCGCCGATGATGCGAAGGTGCTCGGCGAAGAGCACCCGCTTGTCCTCCTCGGCGAATCCACGCCCCTTCTCCACCAGTGCGGTGAGTGGTGGCTCGTCGAGAAACCCGGGATCGGTCCAGGCCAGGTTGAAAAGCAATTGGAGATCGCGGAAATCGGCGTCGTCCCAGCTCTCGACTACGGCCTCTACCCCCGACTCGGCGCGTTCGTCTGCCAGCTCCTGGAAGCGGGGGAAGTGACCCACGATGCGCGGGTTGACGTCGAAGAACCGCTCGGCGATAAAGGTCTTCTCCTCCACGGTGAGCTTCTCGGCGGGGACCTCCGAGACCACCCAGTAGGCGTCCTTGGCCCCGGCAGCGAGATCCTCGAGCTGCATGAGGAGCACCGGGGTCAGGTTGAAGGTGGCCCTGACCTGGGGATGTTCATCGAGCATCGCCGCCATGTCCCAGTAGTCCTTGGTGGCGTGGACCCGAACCCAGGGACGGGTGTACACCCCCTGATCGTCCTTGGGATAGAACGGCTGATGCTGATGCCACATCAGCATCAGGTACATCTCGGGCTCGGGCTCGACGGTGGTCACCGGCGCTGGCGCCGCGGTGATTTGGGGCTCCTCCGCCTCGCCGGTGCACGCCGCCACCAGCCCGAGCAGGGTGATCACTGCGAGCAGCCGTCTCATGAGGCCACCACCATCGCCGAGCGGGGAGGCAGGACGAGGTGGCCGTCCTCGATCCCGCCACTGCCCCAGAGGAACTCGGGGTCTCCGCCGTCCCAGCGGTAGCGGGCCTTCTCGTCGGAACGGTTGATCGCGGTGAGCACCCGCCGCCCCCCGGCATGTCGCTCGAAGGCAACCACGTCCTCCCCGGCGGGGAGGGGCCGCCACTCCCCGGTGGACAGGGCGGGCTCGTCGCGTCTCAAGGCGGCGAGCTCGGCGATGATCCGGTGCACCGCGCCCCCAGGGCGGCTGGTCTCCCAATCGACCGCGCCCCGAGACCCGGGGTCCCCGCCCCCCGACATTTCCAACTCGTCGCCGTAGTAGATGCCTGGGGCGCCAGGGAAGGTCATCTGGAAAACGGTTGCCAGCTCCAGCCGCCACAGCTCCCCCTGACACTCGTGGAGAAAACGGGCGGTGTCGTGACTGCCGATCAGGTTGTGGTTGGCCAGGGTCACCTGCCAGGAGTACATGGCCCAGAGCCGCGCCGTCTCCTCCGAGAATTCGCCGGCATCGATCTCGCCGGTGGCGAAGAACCGGATGCACAGTTCGCGGAAGGTGTAGTTCATGGTGGCGTCAAAGCGGTCGCCCTGGAGCCAGGGAGAGGCGTCACCCATGACCTCACAGAGCAGGTAGGCACTGGGGTTGGCCTCCCGCACCACGAGCCGAAAATCGTTCCAGAAGTCGGGGTCGACATAGCGGGCCACGTCCATCCGCCAGCCGTCGATCCCGTGCTCGCCGGGCCAGTAGGCAGCCACCTCGAGCATGTAGGACCGAGCCTCCGGATTGGCCAAGTCGATACGGGGCATGTTGGGCACCCCGTACCAGGTCTCGTAGCTGGGCTCGATCGCCGGGCCTTCATCGTCGACCTTCTCGGGGGTGATCCCCAGCTCCTCCTCCCACAACGGCACCCACTTTCCCAGGTCGAGGAGGGCGTGGGCACGGTGGGGGCGGTAGCGAATCCGCAACGGCCACTCCCTCACCACG
>Ga0299913_10002090_pt1 | contig 15533 bp, 19 predicted proteins | sample RVTome_9_FD_201360 | JGI IMG/M metagenome (GOLD analysis project Ga0299913, IMG submission 201360) | Soil microbial communities from uranium-contaminated site in the Upper Colorado River Basin, Wyoming, United States - RVT155D38 (version 2) ...
CGAGGCGGACTCCGCTCTCGATGAGCTCGAGATGGAATCGTTGTTCTTCGATGAGTACGACGAGGCCGATGCCATTCTCAGTGTTCATGCGGGAGCCGGGGGAGTGGACGCCCAAGATTGGGCCGAGATGATGGCGCGCATGTATCAGAGGTTTCTCAGCGACGCCGGTTTCTCGGTGACGGTCGAAGAGGTGACCGAGGGAGACGAGGCCGGTATCAAGTCGGCGACAATGACGGTGAAAGGCGACCGCGCCTACGGGACGCTCGAGTCGGAACGGGGTGTGCATCGTTTGGTGCGCATCAGCCCATTCGACGCCAATTCGAGGAGACACACCAGCTTTGCCGGTGTCGATGTAGTCCCCGATCTCGGTGAAGCCGCCGACATCGAGATAAATGAGGAGGAGCTCAGGATCGATACCTACCGTTCTCAGGGAGCCGGGGGCCAGCACGTGAACACCACCGACTCTGCGGTTCGTATCACCCATTTGCCATCCGGGATCGTCGTCCAGTGCCAAAACGAGCGCAGTCAGCTTCAGAACAAGTCGAGGGCGATGGCGATGCTGAAGGCGCGTCTCGCCGAACAAGCCCGGCTGGATAGACAGGACCACCTGACCGAGATTCGTGGCGAGAAAGGGGAAGCAGCGTGGGGTCGGCAAGTGCGCAGCTACGTGCTCCAGCCGTACCAGATGGTCAAGGACCTGCGCACCGACCATGAGGTGGGAAATGTCCAGGGCGTGCTGGACGGAGACCTGCGGGGATTCGTCGAGGCCTATCTGCGGTGGCGCAGGTCTGAACATGAGACTGCAGACAATTCCAGCTAAGCGCCCTGATCCCGTTACCGTCTCCCTGTTCCCAGCTCGCCAGCGGGCGAGCTGCGAGACTTTCCCTGGATCCCCATGATCAGACTCGATAGCGTCACCAAGGTCTACGAAGGCGGCACGGTTGCTGCGAATGATGTGTCCCTCGACATCCAGAAGGGGGAGTTCGTCTTTCTCGTTGGCGCCTCCGGGTCCGGTAAGTCGACACTCATCCGACTCATGCTTCGCGACGAGCCCGTGACCAGGGGAAAGATCTGGGTAGCCGGAAAGGACATCACCACTCTCCCCAAGTGGAAGATTCCCTACCTCCGCCGGTCGGTCGGAACCGTGTTTCAGGACTACAAGCTCCTTCCCAACAAGACGGTGAGAGAGAACGTTGCGTTTGCCCTCGAGGTGCTGGGTCGACCACAGTCGGTGATCGGGCCACAAGTAGACCAGGTTCTCGAGTTGGTAGGGCTGGCCGACAAGACACACCGATATCCCAAGCAGCTCTCCGGTGGAGAGCAGCAAAGGGTCTCCGTTGCCCGCTCATTCGTCAACCGGCCGCCGATCATGCTCTGTGACGAGCCGACCGGAAACCTCGACCCCAAGACCTCGGTTGGGATCATGAGATTGCTCGACCGAATCAACCGCACCGGGACCACCATCGTCATGGCAACTCACGACCATGCCATCGTCGACGCCATGAAACGTCGGGTGGTGGCGCTGGAGGGCGGCAAGGTCGTCCGTGACGACGAGACGGGCGGGTACGAGGCGGCTCAGGCATGAGCCGCGTCCTTTTTCTGCTCAGAGAGGCGATGATCTCATTGCGACGAAACATGCTCGTCGTGGCCGGCGCCATTCTCGCCGTCTTCATCTCCCTCAGTTTGGCCCTCGGTGCGATGGTGGTGAACGAGATCTTGAGGATCAACACCATCGCCTGGCAGCAAGGCGTCCATGTCATCGCCTTCTTGAACGACGAGGGGCAGACTGGCGTGACGACCGGGGCTCACACTCAGCTCCTGGCGGAGGTCCAAGGCTGGGATGAGGTCGAGGAAGCCTTCTATTTCGACAAGACCAGGGCATGGGCGGAATACCAGGAGCTGTTCGCCGGACAGCCCGAGCTCCTGGCCATCGACCCCACCATCCTGCCTGCTTCGATCAGGATCGAGCTCACCGACATCGAGCTTCACCAGTCGGTTCGATTCCGTCTCGAACAACGCACCGGTTCGGTTCGTCAGGTGGCCACCGCCGCGGAGTCGATCGAGCAGCTCCAGAGTCTCTCCAGCGTCCTCAACGTCCTTGGTCTGGGCATGGCCGTCGTTCTCGGCGTCGCCGCCGTCGTGCTCATCGCCAACACCATCCGCCTCGCCATCTATGCCCGCCGCGACGAGGTGTCGATCATGAAACTCGTGGGTGCCTCGAACTGGTTCATCCGAGTGCCGTTCCTCCTCGAAGGGATGATCGAAGGGCTGGTAGGTGCCGCATTGGCCGTGTTCGTGGTCTGGTTGGGCACAACCAACCTCGCGGAAGCAGGCCAGACGTTCGCTCTGTTCCGTCTCGATGTCAGCCAGCAGTTCTTCTTCAGGTGGGGTCTTCTCTTCATGGTCTTCGGTGCGGGCGCCGGCGTCATCGGATCGATGCTTGGGTTGAGCAAGTACCTGCGTGACGCCGACGGGACCGGTCCTGACATTCCCACGGGTTTCTAGGGTGGCGTCCCCGGAGAAGTCCGGGCGGGTCAAAGTGGTGACCACCAACCGGCAAGCCCGTCGCAATTACACGATTCTCGACACCTACGAGGCCGGTCTCGCCCTGCTCGGTTCCGAGGTGAAGTCGTTGCGAGCGGGTCGGATGGAGCTGAAGGACTCCTACGGGGACATTCGGAGCGGGGAGGCGTATCTGGTGGGTGCTCACATCGCACCCTACGACTATGCCCACGAAGGTGGCCACGACCCCGAACGAATGCGAAAGTTGTTGCTGCATCGTGGCGAGATCGACCGCATCGCGGGTGGTTTGGCGGAAAAGGGACTGACTCTCGTCCCGCTTCAGGTCTACTTCAAAGACGGCAAAGCCAAAGTCGAACTGGGTCTGGCGCGAGGCAAGACCACCGTGGACAAACGCCACACCCTCCGCGACCGCGAGCACCAACGCGAAATCGAGCGCGCCACCCGCCGATCGCGTTCCTAATGCTGTGGCTCCCGTATATGGGAGCGACGGCGTCTGATAAGCGCGACATCGACATTGGTCAACTGAAATAGCCCGATACAATGGATATTCACTCCACACGGGGGTGAAACGGTTTCGACGTTGAGTGTTGAAGCGTTGGAAGCGAGCCGGGGTCTCCGGGGCCTCGTTAACAAACCGGAAAAACCAATAAGTGCCGAAGACAACTTCGCACTGGCTGCCTAATTAAGTAGCCCGTCCCCCTGGCTGGTTCCCGCCCGGTCAGGCAAGGGCGTCGCAATGCGGGATGCTCCGCCCGGGTCTCCGGGATCGGGCGGCTAAGCACAACTCCGGATAGGTTCAGGAAAACTGGTCGTCAGAGTTCCTGCGGCCGAAGCTCGCTGACGACTGCGCTCGGAGATGCCAGCGCTGACGGCTTAGCGGACCGGGGTTCGACTCCCCGCACCTCCACAAGTAGGTGCCACCGAAAGTGGCACCTAGCTTCGAGGTGGGGTACACACCTCTGGCCAGGTATTTTCATTAGCCGGTAACAACTGATGCAGTACGCCCCACTTCCCACGGAAACCCAGTTACACCGCGTCGGCGACGCGATCGGCGCCAGTTCACTGGTGCACGACCGCCGTATCGACAGCGCTCACAGTTGCACGATGGATGTGCTCAAGGAGGGTTCCACTCGACTGCTCCTCCGCCGTTATGGAGACTGGGCGCACAGTCGCGGAGTCGACGTCGCGGCCCGCGAGACCCGTGCCCTCGAATTGTTACAGCGGGCCAATATCCCCGCACCGGTTCCGATCTGGGTCGACTCCGACAGCGTGTTCGATGAGGAGGCCATTCTCATCTCTTTTGTCGAAGGTGAACCCGACCTCACACCGGCCAACCCCTTCGACTGGGCCGAGAAGCTCGCGGCAGTGTTGTCCCGGATCCATGAAGTCAGGCTCGAGGAGGACGACTTGGACTTGTTCCCACCCGGAGCGGGCGAGGACATCGCCAAGATCCAAGAGAACCCTGAGATGGTGCTCGAACACCCCCTGGGTGAGGATCTCCTGCGGAGACGGGTGCTCTTGGGAAACCGTGATCAGGAGTCGGACTTGGTCTTCAGTCACACCGACTACTGGCCAGGAAACACACTGTGGGCCAATGGCGATCTCGCCGCCGTGATCGACTGGGAATCCCCGGCAATGGGGGAGCAAGAGATGGACGTCGCCTACTGCTCACTCGACATCCGTTATCTCGGAATGGATCGGGTGGCCGATCATTTCATCGAGAGCTACCGGGAGCTCAGTGACAGCTCCCTTCCCAACCTGAGTCACTGGGAGGCGGTAGCCCTCTGTCGACCCATGCCAGATATCGCCCAATGGGTCCCCACATGGGAGGCCATGGGCCGGACGATCACAGAGGACCAGGCCCGCAGTCGGTACACCGAGGTTCTGGAGAGCTTCCTCTCCAGAACCGGCTGATCACTCTCTTCGGCGGGGCCGAGGGTGGGGCCGGCCGGTATTACCGTGGCGCTCGTGGCCTACCCCGATCGCGTCACCATCACCGAGTCTTCCTCCCGTGACGGGCTGCAATCTCTCGGCGCGTTCGTCCCTACCGAAGCCAAAGCGAAATTGATCGACGACCTGGCAGCAACCGGGCTCAACAGCTTTGATGCCGTTTCGTTCGTCAGCCCCAAGTGGGTCCCTCAGATGGCAGACGGAGCTGATGTGATCGCTGCTGTCCACAGTGAAGGACTGCGCCTCATCGGCCTCGTCCCCAACATGCGGGGTTTGGAGGCTGCCGTGGCCGCCGGCTTGACCGATGTCGCGGTTCTCGCCGCAGCGTCTGACACATTCAGCCAACGCAACATCAATGCCACGGTGGACGAGGCCATGCATCGAATCAGAAGGATCGTCCTCGAGGGCCCGGTCGATTTGACGTTTAGGGCTTACATCTCGACCGCGACCCATTGCCCTTACGAGGGTGAGCAGGATCCCGACTGGGTCGCCCATCTCGTCGAAACCCTGGTCGAGTGGGGTGTCGAGGAAGTATTCCTCGGCGAGACCATCGGCATGGCGACACCGGCTCATGTCAGTCGTCTCCTCGACGAGGTGTTGGAGATCGTCCCGGTGGAACGGGTCGGAGTCCACTTCCACGACACCTATGGCCAGGCGGTCGCCAACAGCGTCGTCGCCCTGGAGAGGGGAGTCGACAAGCTGGACTCGTCAGCCGGTGGCCTCGGTGGCTGCCCCTATGCCCCGGGGGCGTCGGGGAACGTGGCCACTGAGGACCTGCTCTGGTTGCTCGACGGTCTCGGCATCAAACACGATGTCGACCTCGAGGCGGTTGCCGAAGTGGCCCAGAGATTCTGCGCAGCTCACCACCTCGACTACAAGAGCAGAGCGGGGTTGGCGGCAATTGGGGCCAAGCAGAGCAGTGCCTGATAACCCGCACTTCCTGAGCGACGGTGGGCACTAAGCGTCTTCCTGGATATACCCTGCGGCGGGCAACGCTGCGTTATCACAGGCATCGGAGGCAGATGAGAACGCGTGACGGAGCCATGCGATGAAGTCCATCTATTTCGACGACGACCTTGCCGCCATCCGCAATCAGGTGCGGGAGTACGTGGAAAAGGAGGTCGTCCCCAACGTCGAGATCTGGGAGGAAGAGGGCGCGATACCCCGCTCGCTCCTCGACGAGATGGGCAAACTCGGCTTCTTCGGGTTGCGGATTCCCGAGCCCTATGGGGGCATCGGGAAGGGTCACCTCGCCTCGGTCGTCTTTGCCGAGGAGTTGGGCCGGAGTACCTCGGGTGGTTTCGTCATCACCGTCCTGGTGCACACCGATCTCGCCTCTCCTTACGTCACCAACTTCGGCTCGGACGACCAAAAGGAGAGATGGCTGCCGAAGTTCGCCAGCGGTGAGTTGATCACTGCGATCGGTGTGACCGAGCCAGACGCGGGGTCCGACGTCGCCGCCATCCGATCGACGGCGCGTAAGGACGGGGATGGCTGGCGTCTCAACGGGACGAAGATGTTCATAACCAACGGCGCCATCGCTGATGTCGTGTTTGTCGCGGCCAAGACCAACCCCGACGTCAAGGGCTCCCGTGGCATCTCCATCTTCGCAGTGGAGCGGGGAATGGAGGGCTTCACCGCCAGTCGGGCCCTGGACAAGATGGGATGGCATTCATCGAACACGGCCGAGCTCATCATGGACGACGTCTGGGTGCCCGACTCGAGCCTCATCGGTGAGCTGAATCGGGGCTTCTATTACATCATGGGCAACTTCCAGAACGAGCGTCTCGCCATCATGGGCCAGGCCCTCGGCGAGGCCCAGAAGGCGCTGGAGATCACGGTGTCCTACGTCAAGGAGCGCCGCGCCTTCGGGGCTCCCATCTGGGAGAAGCAGGGTGTGAGGCAACGGCTCGCCATGCGACAGGCCCAGATCGATGCGGCCCGGGAGCTCACTTATCACGCGGCATGGCTGACCGACCAGGGCGAAGACACAGTCAGAGAGGTATCGGAGGTCAAAGCACTTGTTGGAGAACTCGTCAACGACGTCCTCTACGACTGTGTCCAATTCCATGGCGGCATGGGTTACATCGCAGAGACGCAAGTGGAGCGGATGTACCGCGATGTGCGTATCCACTCGATCGGCGGAGGAGCCACCGAAGTAATGCTCGAGGAGGTCGCCAAACGGCTCTAAAAACCGTTCTGAGGTAGCCCGAACTCAAGAGGCAACTCTTCCCGCCGCCGCCTCGATCTCATCCGGCTCGAGCGGATGCCAGGAAAGCTCCAACGCCAGCCACACACTCTTTGAGATTGGGTAGAAGACGACGGGGATGACGATATTGGCGACGGCGGTGACCCCCAAGACGAGCCCCCAGGGCACATTTGGATACGTGACCAGGACCATCCCACCGAAGACCAAGAGAAATGTGGCGAAGATCACCGTGGTGTTGATGATCACCGCCCCTACCCAATAGCCGGACTCGCGTTCAAACCGGAGACCGCATCGGGAGCAGTGCTCGCGCATTCGGAACCAACCCTCGAAGGCCGGCTCCCCGCATCGGGGACAGCGTCGGCGCCACCCCCGAGCCATCATCCGGGCACGGCTCGCCGATGGATCTGACTGCACGAGTTCTGAGGGTATCGTCGACGTGTGATTCGTGAAGAGGTGGCCCGACTCCGCCGTGAGTACGAGGCGACCGGGCTAACCGCAGGCGACATGGCCGACGATCCAGTAGAGGAGTTCGAGGATTGGTTTGCCGGTGTGCTCGCTGCCGGGTTGCACGAGCCCAACACATTTGTCCTGGCCACGGTGGACGCCGATGGCCGACCGTCGGCTCGCGCTGTCCTCATGAAGGACTTCTCTTCCCAAGGTCTCGTCTTCTACACCGGGCTGACGAGTCGCAAGAGCGATGCGATGCGGGCCAATCCGGTGGCGGCGGCCACGTTCGTGTGGACGGAATTGCACCGACAGGTCCGATTCGAGGGACCGGTGACTGTGGTGTCCGACTCCGAAGCTGACGCCTATTTCGCCACGCGTCCGCGGGGAGCACAGATCGCAGCTCACGCCTCCCAGCAGAGCGAAGTCGTCTCCGGCCGGGAGGTTCTCGATGCCCGCTATGCCAATCTGGCAGCTGAGTTGGGTGAGGAGATCCCCCGGCCTGGCCATTGGGGTGGTTGGCGGCTTTCGCCCACCATGGTGGAGTTCTGGCAGGGCCGACCCAATCGATTCCACGACCGGATCCGCTATCGACTCGAAGGGGAAGATTGGGTGAAAGAACGGCTGGCACCGTGAGACTCCGCGTCGTCGGCTCATCGGGCACGTTTCCGGCGCCGGGTCGCCCGGCATCCGGGTACCTGATCGAACAGGACAGCACCCGGGTCTGGTGCGATGCCGGCCCGGGCACCTTCATGTCCCTGCCCGTGGATACCGATCTGATCGACGCCGTGGTCGTATCCCATCAGCATCCAGACCACTGCGCCGACCTCATGGCCGCCTATCACGCATGGACCTATCGACCCGAGCCACGTGAGCGGGTGCCTTTGTATGGTCCGCAGGTCGTGTGGGACCGTCTCACCGGGTTTCTCGAAAAGGAGCCCGAGTCATTCGCATTCACTCCGGTATGGACGGGTGACGAGTTGGAGATCGGGGACCTGACCGTGTCGTTCGTCGAGATGGACCACTCGGTTCCGACGGTTGGCTCGAGATGGGAGGGCAGCGGTCGCACCTTGTTCTTCACCGGCGACACCGGCCCGGGTGGGATCTGGAGCGACCTCGCCCGGGGGGTGGATGTGCTCCTGTCTGAGGCGTCCTATCAGGAGTCCACCAAGAACGCCGAGTATCCCCAACATCTCAGCGCCGCCGAGGCCGGCCAGATCGCCCGGCGGGTGAGAGCGGGCCGGCTCGTTTTGACCCACATCCCCCCATATCTCGACCCTTCGGTTTCTGTGGCCGAAGCGGAACAGGAATTCGACAAGCCCGTCTTATTGGCGGTTCCCGGCGGGAGTTTCGACGTCTGACCGTTTAGCGTGGGCAGCATGCCCGAACGCCTTATTGATCAGCTTCGTCCCGTGAGTGTTGAGCTCGGGTTCACCGAGTCCACACCGGGATCCGTCCTCATCTCCATGGGACGCACCCGCGTGCTGTGCACGGCTTCAGTCGAAGCCGATGTTCCGAGGTGGATGCGCGATGCCAATCGCGGCTGGGTCACCGCGGAATACGCGATGTTGCCCGGGTCGTCGAATGAGCGGATCCGGCGTGATCACGTGTCGGGAGGCCGTGCCAAGGAGATCTCCAGACTCATCGGTCGAGCTCTTCGCGCTGCGGTCAACCTGAAGGCGATGGGCGAGGTCATGGTGCGGGTCGACTGCGATGTGATCGAAGCCGACGGAGGGACCCGCACCGCGGCGATCACCGGGGCGTGGATCGCGCTCCATCAAGCCCTGGACGACGCCGTCGAGCATGACATGATCGCCAAGAATCCAATCATCGATGAAATTGCGGCTGTCTCAGTAGGGATAGTCGACGGTGAGAAGGTGCTCGACCTCGACTACGACCTCGACGTCACGGCCGATGTGGATCTCAACGTCGTCATGAGTGGTCGGGGTCTCCTCGTCGAGGTTCAGGGGACGGCGGAGGGGGCACCGTTCACCCGTGACGACCTGAACGACCTCCTCGACCTGGCAACCGTGGGGATCGCCGAACTTCACGACATGCAACGGAGGGCGGTGGCGAGTTGATTCCAAGGCTCGTCGTCGCGACGAAGAACCCGGACAAGCTCTCCGAGATCGAGGGCGTCTTGAGTCAGACGGGTCTGGCTCGAGAGATCGTGCGTGGGCTCGACTGGCCGGATGTGGAAGAGACCGGCGCCACTCTCGAGGAGAACGCCTTGTTGAAAGCGCGCGCCGTGGCCGGAGCCACCGGTCTTCCCGCCTTGGCCGATGACACCGGGCTGGAGGTGTCTGCGCTCGGCGGAGCCCCGGGAGTTCACGCCGCACGGTTCGCGGGGGACGGTGCCCGGTATGAGGACAACGTGACCAAGCTGATCGAGATGCTGGAAGACGAGAACGATCGCTCGGCCCGGTTCCGCACCGTTGTCGCTCTGGCGCTACCGGACGGTGTCGAGATCGTGGCCGATGGCGTGCTCGAAGGCGTGATCGCCGATCAACCTCGAGGTCCTGGTGGTTTCGGGTACGACCCTGTTTTCGAAGTCGAGGGCCGGACTTTGGCTGAGATGGGCGTCGAAGAGAAGAACTCGCTTTCGCACCGAGCACGGGCGATACGCGCCCTCGCCAATTCGGTCGGAGCGTGACACAGCGAGTCGTGATTCTTGGTGGTGGCTTTGCCGGTCTCAACGCGGGCAAGGCCCTCAGGCGAGCGGACATCGAGATCACGATCATCGACCGACGGAATTTCCACTTGTTTCAGCCCCTCCTCTATCAGGTGGCTACCGCTGCCCTGAACCCGTCGGACATCGCCTTCCCAATCCGTTCGGTGTTCAAGAACCAGGCCAACGTGGTTCGGGTGCTTCTCGGCGACGTGACCGGCATCGACCTGGAACGCCAGGAGGTCACGGTGGACGATGAGGTGGTCCCCTATGACAACCTCATCGTGGCGACCGGCGCTACCCACTCCTATTTCGGCAACGATCAATGGGAGTCGCTGGCTCCCGGTCTGAAAACGGTCGAAGACGCGTTGACGATGCGAGCCCGCGTCCTCCGGGCATTTGAGAGAGCCGAGGCCAACCCGGAGGACGCTGAGCGATGGCTGACGTTTGTCGTCGTTGGGGCCGGTCCCACCGGCGTCGAACTCGCCGGTGCCTTGGAGGAAATCGCGGTGCATGCGATGGGCAAGGAATTCGACATGGTCGACCCTGCTAGCGCACGGGTGATTCTGATCGAAGCGGCAGAAAGGGTCTTGCCCCCCTATCCCGAGTCTCTGTCTGCCTCGGCCCAACGACAACTGGAGGATTTGGGGGTGGAGGTGATCACGAGCGCGTTGGTGGAGGAAATCGATGATGGAGGGGTCACCTTGTCGTCGGGCCGGCGCATCGAAGCGGGGACCGTGTTGTGGGCAGCCGGAGTGCAAGCCTCGTCGCTAGGGAGGACGCTCGGTGAGGTCGACCGGGCGGGGAGAGTAGTGGTCGAACCGGATCTCTCGTTACCCGGGCATCCGGAAGTGTTTGTCGCCGGTGACCTGGCCGCAGTGGAGGGTGTCCCCGGAGTTGCCCCTGCGGCGATGCAGATGGGCCGCCACGTAGGGCGACTCATCGCCTCGGGGGAGCTCCGTCCGTTTCGGTATGAGGACAAAGGGACACTGGCGACCATCGGTCGGGCCCGGGCCGTTGCCGATATCAAAGGTTTTCGTTTCAGCGGGTTCCTGGCCTGGTTCGCCTGGCTGGGCATCCACATCTTCTATCTGATCGGCTTCCGAAACCGGTTCTTCGTCCTGGCCGGTTGGGCGTGGCACTATCTGACCTTCCGGAGGGGAGCCCGGATCATCACCGGTGTTCCAAGGGACCCCTGACGAGGCAATTAAGAGCGTGGTCGCCGGAATCACCGGTCTGTTGAAGCGGCGGTGACTTTGGTGATGGGGGTGGTCTCCGATCTAGGCTTGCAGTCATGGCCCTGACACTGGGTGAGAGGTACACGATCACCTACCGAGAGCGACGTAAGGAGCGAACAGCGTTGGTTCATTACCGCGGTTTCGGCACCGCCGACAGGATCGCGCGTGGTGACCCGGCGCGGTCGCCGTCGGATGACGCCGGAGAGCTCCACTGGTTCCAGATCGATGGTGTGCACGGCTATCTGACGATCACCGATGATGACCTCCTCGGCTACGAGGTGGCCGAGGGCTACGGTGGCTGAACGACTGATCCGATGAAGGTCACCGAGACATTGCTGGATCGTTCAAACCGGTGGCTCGCCGAGAACTCCGAGGGTGGAAGCGACAAACAAGCCTGGGAAGCTGCCAGTGTGATCCTCGAGGCTACCGGTCACGACGAGCTTGGCTTGGCCCTTCGTGAGATTCTCGAAGCGGCCGAGGCAGACGATAGAGATGCCAGAAACATCGTTGCCTCATTCGGTCGGCTCCATCCGCCTCAGTCGCTAGGCAACCCCAAACGACAAAGGGAGCTGATCGGTCTGTACCTGGTGCTGCGTCAAGGCGGCTTATGGGATACCAGCGATGACCTGGGCAACCCTGTTCCCACAGAGGAGCTCAGGGCGATGTTGGAGTGAAATCCGAACCGGGATCCCCCGGTCGGTCACAGAAGCGATTGTGCGGGCGAGAGGATTTGAACCTCCACGGGAGTTATCCCACAGGGACCTAAACCGTACCTGGGCCATACCAACCCGTACCGGTTAGTACCGGAAGGTCAATGAATACCGGGGTTTCCGAGAGTCGCCGTATCAGCCGATACCACCCTATTGCGCGAGGTTGGGTTGCAAAATGGTTGCAATCCAGACGAGCGAGAAGCCCCGATAACGCTCTGATGAGGAGGGTCGTCGGCTCTTTTCTAGCGTGGTCGATGGTTCCGTGTGAGCGTCACCTTCAACCGATTCGAAAGACTAGTGGTCGTTCGGTAGGGGGGTTCTCGTGGTGGTTCTGACGGTGTCTCGAGCGGTGAACAGCCGGATCAGCTCCCACAGCGCGGCCAGACCAACGAGCCCGTAGATGATTCGCGTCGCCGAATTGGTCTCACCGAAACTGAGACCGAAGATCTCGGCCACGAGATCGAACTCTGCAACGGCCACCAGGCCCCAGTTGAGGGCCCCAATTATGACTAGGGCGCGGGTTGCGTAGTCGAATGCGGTCACAATGCCTCCTTTGTCTGCCGTTACCCCGGACAGGGGGAAATGAATCCAGATTCTTTGCCACCCCGTCAGGCGTACGCAACTTCCGGATTCGGCCGGCTCACGCCGACCCTACTCTTCCAGGGCGGCGGGGGACTCATTGCTGACCCCGGAGCTCCGGGAGGTCGTCGAATCGAATTGAGTACGGCCGCCATGGGTCCTTTAGGCAGCCACTAACGAGAGAATCCGTCGTGTGTGCTTCGTAGCCTCGATTCATGAGCTGTGTTCCCGTGACCGTGGAAATGCGCGAGCTCCTCGAGGCTCTCACCGCATGGCCGGACGTGGACACCGCCGAGCTGCGCCTGACGACGGAATGGGATCAGGCGCGGGCATGGGGGTGGATCATGGAGTCGGGGGAGCTGACCGGTCAGGGGATGCGGCACCGGCATGAGCTGCCGGGCGGGATTGTCAGGGACTGAAGTGTCTTTGAGCCTCTAGGGAAGGCGGTTTCCCTCGTCGAACTCGGCGATCAGTTGCTCGATTGTCCGCACGCGTACCTCGGTCCAGTTGGCAATCATCAGCCGCGGACCCCCTGCTCCTTCGATGTGCCGACGCAATTGTGCATAATTCTTCAGTAACAGGCTCGTCTGCTGGTCCCCCCGGAAAGCGATCTTTCCCGGCAGAAGCACGCAGACGTGGAGGCCCTGAGCAATCACAGCTTCGTAGTAGAACTTCTTGGCGCCGAAATCCTTCACGTTGACTGTTACCAGACAATCGCAATCGTTCTCCGTAGCCAACGTCGGAATGTCCTCATCGGGCGCACCCAACCCGTCCAGATCTCCGAGATGCACGAAGAAATCTCCGTGCCTGCCGGCGTAGACCGACACAACTCGCGCGGCTATTGCCTCGAGGTTCTCATCAAGGAGAAACCTCACGCAGCCAGTGGGATGCCCTCGAAGTCGAGGGCATCCCAAATTGCTTCTGGCCTCAGTTGAGGACATGAGCCGATGATCTGTTCGAGGTCGATAACACTCAGCGGCCCCTTATCCTCGGTTACCAGACGAGCTACCACTGAGGTTTCGATTCGGGTTCCTCGAATCGTTGGGGCTCCGGCCTGTACGTCTGCGCGGGTCACTAGCCAGTCATATCCTTCGAGAGAGAACCCTCGCCGAAGCCAATCCTGACGGGTTCGGAGGATCTGTGAGTTCAGCTCCGGAATCGTGCCCCGTATCACTCCCTGGCCCCCAGGCACTTGGTGCAAGAACGGCTAGGCCATAGCTCGATTGCCATCACCTTGGATCGCTACTCGCATGTGATCGAGAGGATGGACCGGGACGCCGCTGAGCAGGTGGCGGCGTTGATCCAATAGGTCAGCTCACCCATCATCGGAGATCAGGAAGCCACCCCCCTCCACCTCGGTGATAGTGAAGCCCGCCCTCTCGGCTTCCTCGCGTACATAGCGACCCCAATCGACGGTGCGCTCAAAGTCATGCCACCGCTGTGCTGCCGATAGGACTGCACCAGCCACGATGCCCGTGATGACCGATCCCGAGATTCGTGCTGGTCTCCTTGAGAGCTGTTAGGTCGAATTCCCAACCGCCCATGGTGACCTCTCGGTCAGCCTCCACCTGGAGACCCCACACAAGAGCGGTGATAGCGACGATGAGGAGGATCGAGGTGGCGACCGGAATCAGAAGAGCTTGAACCCACAAGTTCCCTTCGCCCGGTTTGCGCAGCACCAGGTACAAGACGCTGAGGATGAACAACGCCGATAATGCGACGAACCAACTCACACAGAAACCCTAAACCAACGCTGGCACCCGGCGGGATGGTTGCAATCGGGTTGCAGTCGCCAAATCCGACGAGAACGGGATCCCGGAAATCCCTTGTGCGGGCGAGAGGACTTGAACCTCCACGGGAGTTATCCCACAGGGACCTAAACCCTGCGCGTCTGCCAATTCCGCCACACCCGCGTGGTAGAGCGCTGTCCCACGAATTAAGGACGATTCGTGGGTACCAGTGGGCCGCGTGGGACTCGAACCCACAACCTTGAGCTTAAGAGGCTCCTGCTACTGCCAATTGAGCTAGCGGCCCGTTCAGATTCTAGGTGCCGTAATGTGTCTGAAGGAACTTGATCCACGCCATCGTCGTGAAGTAAGCGTCAGCACTGCGTCGCTTGTGGAGCGTGCAAACACCGAACGGTAGATGGTTTTTTCGATGGCCGGTTCCGTTGGGTTTGATGTAGCTCTTGGTGAAGTCTTCGATGTCCACATCGATCTGCTCGGCCCACCAAAGCCTCGCGGCCACCTCGTCGTTTGAGGCGTGGAGATTCAACTTCGCTCGCCAACCGAGATCTGGTGGCAAGTATCTGGTCGACCAGTGCTTGAACATTCTCAAGGCGGCCGGATCCGCGTTCGCCATCGAAAGACGCCTTTGGGTCTTAGATCCCTCACCCCAGTACATCGACACCCCGGCCACCCAAAAGGGATCCTGTACGAGGTGCTCTGCTTCGAGAGTCGCTTGTGCCTCAATGAGATCCACTTCTCGGTGACGTTTCCGTTGGGTGTTGCGCGGAGTTCCCTGTTTGGTAGAAGGCCTCCTCTCCTTCATCGCGTCGATCTGCTCGTCGTCCAGCTTCACGTCCCGGCACCACGTCGCCAGGGTCGACTTCTTCACCGGGATCAACTCCATGATCTCCCCATATGACAGGCCCAGTCGACGCAGCTCGCGACCCAGCTCCGACTTCTCCCAACGTGACAACGACTCGTATGTCCTCACCCGCTCGAGGACGGCAACCTCGAGCTCCATGCCTCGAACATAGGAATCGTCTGTGACAAGAAAGGGTTGGGAAGTACCCTGATGCCGCCTCGGGCTGTGGCGCAGCTTGGTAGCGCGCGTGCTTTGGGAGCACGAGGTCGTCGGTTCAAGTCCGACCAGCCCGACCAGACATTTAAAATGAGACGAGATTCGCGGGTGTAGCTCAATGGTAGAGCTCCAGCCTTCCAAGCTGGCGGTGAGGGTTCGATTCCCTTCACCCGCTCGAATGGGTCGCCCTCCGGGGTCACACAAGCCCCTGCCCCTGTAGCTCAATTGGATAGAGCAGCGGACTTCTAATCCGCAGGTTGGGGGTTCGAGTCCTCCCGGGGGCGCTGGAGACCCGTTCGCCACATGGTGGCCGTAGCTCAGTCTGGTAGAGCACCTGGTTGTGGTCCAGGATGTCGCGGGTTCAAGTCCCGTCGGTCACCCCAAGTCACGGGGCGCCACCCGGCGCC
>Ga0299913_10002091_pt1 | contig 15529 bp, 19 predicted proteins | sample RVTome_9_FD_201360 | JGI IMG/M metagenome (GOLD analysis project Ga0299913, IMG submission 201360) | Soil microbial communities from uranium-contaminated site in the Upper Colorado River Basin, Wyoming, United States - RVT155D38 (version 2) ...
GGCAGCAGTACTGGCGCAACTACTGGTGCGGGCGCGGCCTGTGCCAGAACGCGGCGGTCCCCGGCACATCCAACCACGGCCTCGGTTGGGCATTCGACGTGCCTTCCTACGTGAGCGCATTGTTGGATAGATACGGAGCTAAGTACGGCTTCCGGCGTGTCTGCTCAGACGCTCCGTGGGAGTCCTGGCACTGGAAGTGGTGTGGCGGGTGGCATGGCGAAGACCCCGGCCCAGACGGCGTGTACCGCGACCCGTATCCGACGCTGCGCAGGGGCGACAAGGGTGGTGCCGTGCGTCGGGCGCAGAAGCATCTGAAGCGGTGGAACCTCGGTCTGGAGCGGCCAACCCCAGATGGCAGTTTCGGGAAGATGACGAAGCGCGCGACTCGGCAGTTTCAGGCCGTACACGGGCTGAAGCCAGACGGCGTTATCGGCGCAAAGACCTGGCGTGCGCTGCGGAAGAAGGATCATTTCCTCGACGACGAGCGCGCCTATCTCAACCGCTTTCGGTGGGCGCGCTTCAAGGGGTTCCGGGGCTACGAGAAGAAGCAGCTTCGCAAGTGGCGGATGTGGATGGCGCTGCGAGCGAAGTCGATCCGAGCGGTCGCGAAGGAACACGGCTGGAAAGGTCAGCATCGACGGCAGCGGTTTGAGACGTTGCGGCGCGTTGCTGGCGGCGTCTACGACAATGTGCAACTGCCCAACTAGGAGGAGATCATGAGCTTCAACGACATCTGGCAGCACGTGCGAGACAAGTTCCCCCCGGCGCGGGCGGTGGCGCTCCTGACGCCGGTCGTCCTGCCGTTGGTCGCTGCGGTGAACGCGTGGCTGATCGACCATCTGCCCTTCATCGCTGAACACGTCGATTCGACCGAGGTCACGGCGGTCTTCCTTGCCAGCCTCGGCGCGGGGGTCGCGACGGCCTACAAGTGGCTTGACGGCCGGGCGAAGTGGGAGACGAAGCAGATCGAGGGTGTCGTCGCATTGATGCAGGCGGACAAGAACCCGGCGGATGCCGGTGGCTTGCTCGAAGTCCCCGAGGCGGACGGCGACTTTCTCCTGAGCCAGCCGGATGACATCGCAGAGTCGGACATCGATTCCGCGTATGACCCCGAGCGAGTGCGGCGAGAAGTACCTCCTGTTCAGTGACGCCGATCACGGCCAGCCCGGAGAAGGAACTCGACGCTTTCCGGCAGGAGCAGCGGGACGACAAGGCCAAGCTGCGACGGATCGAGGAGCGCGTTGCGAGGCGCAAGGCGCGCATCGAGGAGGCTCGTCGCGATGCCCGGCTGATTCGGCGGCTGGAGAAGGCGAACTTCCGTCAGCCGCTCCGAGTTGTGATCGAGGCGGACCGTGCGGCCGACGACAACGACCTCCCGCTCAACACGTTTCGGGCGATGTGCCTGGTCGTGTTGAAGAAGGAGACTGGCCTCCCGCAGCGTGCGATCTTCGGGTGCGATCACGGCAGCCAGGGGGGGCGTCCGCCGTACTGCCATGACCGTGTGACCCCTGACCGCGGGCGCGCGTTTCTGAAGGCGTTGCGCGCCGACTCGTGGGGGAAGATGAACGGCGTCCACTGGACGCAGACCACGTGGTACGAGAAGGTCTTTCGGGTCGAGGCGATCTCCCATGACCTGACCTCGGCCGTGGCTCACATGCGCGTCTGCTTCGGCGATCTCGCACTGTTGCGCGATGCCTTCGGGACGGCTGAGGCGTTTCGCCGCTACAACGGCAGTGGCGCTGCCGCCGAGGAATATCGTCGCATCTGCATGTCGTGGATGCCGGACATGCTCGCGCTCGTGCGCGGCGACTGAAACCCAATCGGCGTCGTACATTAGGAGGGAGCAGGCGACCCCCTTGGAGGCACGATGACCGACCCCGCAGCCCTCGCAGACGAGTACACGAAGGACGAGCTTTACGAGCGCGCTTCGGACCTCGACATCGATGGCCGGTCAGAGATGACGAAGGACGAGCTTGCCGAGGCGGTCGCGGAGGCCGAGAGCGCCGCCGCGCCGTCAGCGTCTTCCCCCGGCCCGCTGCGGCCTCCCCAGGAGGCCACGAACCCGAAGGTGGCCGGACCGCCTCCGGTGGCGGATCAGCCGGGACTCGGGAGGGCCGCGAACCCCGAGCGGGTGCCTGGCCCGAGGCCGAATCTTGGTGTCGGGCGTGTCGGCGCGGAAATCGATCGGCGCCGTGAGCGGGCCGCTGCGGATCGCGAGGCGATCGCAGCGTCTCGGGCCGAGGGCTAGCCCCTCGTCCTCCTGTCTGGCTGCGTCGGGCGGGATCGTCTGCGGCCCGCCCGCGTAGTCTCCCCCAGATATACTGTCGGGTATCCCGACGATGGCGGCATGTAGTGACTGCGGATTGCCGGTGCGGTTCGTCACCGATGAGAGCGGGGAGCGATTCCCGATCGACGCGAGGGCGGATCAGCTAACCGGCGACCACCGTTACTACTTCCCAGACCCCCAGCACCGACCGGACACGGTTGCGCTCATGGGCGCGGGCCACATTGGATACGGCCACGGGGACCACCGGGAAACATGCCCCAGAGTCAGGAGAGAAGCCAGGCTATGACGACAGCAGAGATCGAACAGAAGGCGCGGCGCCTCGGCGCTCGTCGCAAGCGTCATAGCGACGAAGGCGATGTCATACAGGGAGCGGTGGCTGAGGTCGTCGCCCAGGCGCGTGAGGCCGGAGAGCCGAGCATGGAGCGGCTGGCCGATCTCCTCGGGATGCACCGTTCCTCACTCTACGAGTTGTACATCGGAGGTAGCAGCGATGACGACAATCAAGGAGCAGCGCATGCTGGCGCTGCGGAAGGCCAACGCAGTCAGAGCGCGTCGGTCGCGGGTCAAGCGGGACATCGCCAGCGGGCGAGTGTCCCTAGCTGAACTCCTAACGGACGTTCCTGATTATCTAGCGACCGTAACGGTCGGGGAGGCGCTGACATGGCTGCCAGGGGTAGGACGGGCGAAGGCCGCGACAATCTGCCGGGACGCGCAGGTGCGGCCGAGCCTGGAGCTTCAGAGGGCGGGGGACTTCACCCGCGGGAAGCTCCTCTCCATGATCGAGTCCCGCTCGATCGGCGCGGAGATGCGCAGGGCGGTGGGTTCGACAGAGATGGTCGGCGCCGGGATCGACTAGGGAGGATCGTCCCTTCTCGCCTGAACTGGCTGAAGCTGATTCGGGCGGTGCCGCAGCTTGTCGCGGGTGAGGATCGTGCGTTCGACCGGCGCGTGCCGGACTCGTTCTTCAGCGAGGATGTCGAGGACGATGGAACGGCCGTCAGGGTGATCGCATGTCCCTGTGGCGAGGAGCCGCGCGTGCCGATCGCGCGATGCCTGGAATGCTCGTGCGGGCGTTTCTACCTCGCCGTCTCGACAAGCGTGATGGTCGCGAATGGCCCCCTGAGTCGCGCTCCGGACTCCCCGGACACGGAACAGCCGACCGGCGTCGTAGATTAGGAGGGAGAGCGAATGGATGCGACTGCGAGTTGGAGCTACGGAACTCGTCTTGCTGACGGCGGGGCTATTGGGCCTGTTGGAGCAGGAACTCGTCCGCGTCGTACTGCGAATCGAACCATCAACCGTAATCTCCGGAATCTGCTTCGTGTTCGTCCTGATCGGAGCAGGCGTGACGGTAGGCAAGAACTTCAGGATCGGGCCTGTCGAAGTAGCTCTGAGAGAACGGGAGGACCGGGAGACGAAAGCCCTGAAGGTAGCGCAGAAAGAACGGCGGCAAGAGAACGGCGGATCAGGTTGAGCAGAATCCCGTCGCACTCAAAGTCGTATTTCCGCATTGAGGCGATCCTCGAAGCCCCGATGTGGGCGCTCATCGTCGCCATAATCCTGATGACGATCGCTGTCGTCTCGCAGGTAGTCACGCGGCTGTAGGGCGGCGCCCGAGGCGGGGGAGGTAACACGTGACTGAGGAGAAACAACTTCCGAGCGCAAGCGATTCTGTTGGGACGCGCTATGTGCGCGATTCCGATGGTGATGTCATCGTCGATCGCCGGGAGAGATCGAGGAGCGTGCTCGTGGGAGTGCTGCTGGCCCTCTTGCTAATGATCTCCGGACTGTCATTGCTTGGCTACTTCCAGCAGCGAGCGGATTCAGAAAGCCGCGAGCACGACACGGAAAAGGCGCTGTTCGAGATCAGGGCCGGGCAGCGCCTTTCCTGTGAGAACTCCGGCAACACGCTCCGCGAGGGACTGCGCGAGTTCATGGCGACGCAGATCGAGAATCAGCGGACGATCGATCCCGCGCTTTTCCCCGACATTCCGCGCGCGACGTTCCATGCGCTCGTCGGCGAGCGCATCGCGCAGCTTCGGGCGCTCCAGCGCAGGCACTTCGCCGCTGTGGATTGCGCCCAGGTGCACCCCCTTCTCGATGATCCGGACACCGAGGAAGACGAAGCTGGGACTTGATCTTGCGACCCGCCTGGGCCGATCCTTGAATCGACCTTGCGGACCCGCCCCTGGCGGTGATAGGGTGATCGGGTTGACTGGTAGCGACGAGAGATCGAGGGCGTGACTGTTCGAGCCGATTGGGGCACCGCAGCCGTAGACGCCGCCGCATCTGCGCTTGCACCGGAAGTCGATCCGTTCGCAGTGCAATCATCCTCGGCTATGGAGGAGAAGTCCCCCGTGGCGAAGACGAGGCCGAGCACTGTCAGAGGCCCGATCGACCTGTCCACGCCGGTCCCTGTTCTCAGGGAGTGGCTAGGCGAGTTGGTCCGCCGTGAGGGCAACCTTTTCGATTGCGGGACATCGTGCTCGCTGAAGGACATGCCCGATGGCACCTGCACCGCCTGTCCGCTCAGCCGAGCGAATGAGACGAGTGGCTCCCTGGAGGAGATGCAGCTAACTGGCCTTTGTCGGATCGGCGCCGAGCAAGAGCGGGTGTTGATGATGCTGCTCGCCAAGCAGCATCATGGCGTCTGACGGGTCGCGCGGGCCGAAGCCCTGGAAACAGCGTCATGCGAAGACGCTGTTTCTCCGCGTGCCCGCAGCCGACTTCCCGCTCGTCGCGCGCGGGCGCAAGACCGAGTTCCGTTCCGCGTCCGGCATGGTGTCGGGGCTGCACTTCGTTGAACCCCCAACGCCCGTTGTGGCATACATGGAGAAGCGGGGCAAGTACGAGTCGAAGCTGATGGTGTTGGAGGAGCGGCGGACGGAGCCGCTCGGCGCGATCAGCGAGGAGTCGCTTCGTAATGAGGGGTTCGCCACGCTCGCAGAGTTTCGGCGCTACTGGATGCGTCGCGAGCGCCGGAGGTTCCGCCCGACACGCGATGTCGTCGTGTATCGCGTCCGACCGTTCGAGCAATCTGACGCGGAATGGTTCGCCAGGAAGCTCATCGAGCATCTCTACGGCGAGTGGTGGCTGCCCGCGCCTTGATCGCGTGGGGCGCGCTTCTCATCGGTGGCCTTGCGGCGATGTGGCGGGCTGGCGGCGACCCACTGGCGAACGCCCATCCCTGTGTCCGCCGGGGAAAGGGGTGCCCGCTCCCACCCGACTTCATGGGGCGATGAAACGGTCAGGGTTCAGCGAGGAATCGCGCAGGCGATCGCGCGAGAAGGCGATGAAGAAGCAGCGCGAGCAACCCCGCAAGCCACTGAGCCGGAGCGGCATGAAGCGCAAAGGCTCGGCACCCCCGAAACGCGGACGTAATCATCAGGGCCAAGCCCACGACATCATCAAGCAGGCCGAGATCGACGCCCAGCGACGATTTCAGGCGGCGGCAAAGGCGCAGAAAGTCTGCGCTCGGTGCGGGCAGGCTGGCAGCTTCGATCCGCATCACGTAGTCGAGCGGAAGTGGTTGAAGGCCAACGGCTTTAGCGTCGTCGAGCAGTTCGATCCCGACAACGCACTGCGCGTCTGCGATCGGTTCACCGAGAACGACTGTCACGGCAAGCACACGCGCGGCGTCCGGCGCAAGGACCGACTCCATCTCCGGAATCTCCGGCAGGAGAACCTGGAGTTTGCGTTCACGGCGATGGGCGCGGCTGCCAGTAACTACCTGCGGCGCAGGTATCGTGGTGAAGACTCGCGACTGGATAAGTTGGAGCAGGCGCATGGACTTAGCTGACCGTTTCTGGGCAAAGGTGACGAAGACCCCTTCCTGTTGGTTGTGGACCGGGGCGAAGGTGGACGGCTATGGCGTCATCAAAGTTGCCGGACAAACGCTGTATGCGCACAGGGTCGCCCACGAACTTCTGAAAGGTCCGATCCCCGAGGGGAAGCAGATCGACCATGTGTGCAGAAATCGTGCGTGTGTACGTCAGGACGCGGAGCATTGCGAAGCGGTGACGCAGCAGGTGAACATCGCCCGAGCGGTTGCCCTTAGACCGAAGCAGACGCATTGCCTGCGGGGTCATGAGTACACGGAGGCCAATACGCTTAGGCACCGAAATGGCCGTGCATGTCGCGCGTGCCACAACGCAAAGATGAGAAAGAGGCGGCGTCGTGAGCGACAACGGCAGTCATAGCTTCGGCGAGAACATTTGGCAGGCCGACCTTCCGGCAGGTGGGCATCTGTTCCTGCGAAGCGCCGACGAGTTGGAGTATTTCGAGTCGGTCCGCGACAGCTACATAGCGGATTACAATCTCGTCAAGACAAACGACCTGGCGCTCCTCTCGTCACTGCTCTCGCAGCAGTTGGAGGTCTACCGGGCGCAGCAGTTGATGAACGGAATGGAGCCGGTGCTGGACTCGGATCAGGTTCCGACCGGGGAGTACGCGCTGGTCGAGGTCAAGGACGCGACGAAGAACGCGGCGCAGCAGCGTCTCATCAAGGCGACGCAGGAGGTCCGAGAGATCGAGAAGGCGCTCGGCATCGACAAGAAGACCCGCGAGAGCGGCGGGCAGTACTCGATCGAGGAGTACATCGCGACGCTGAAGAAGGCCGGACGGCAGTACGGGGTTCACATCTCTCGGCGCTTCAAGATGCACGAGGCGTTCGTCAACGGCCTGCGGTGGCGCGTGCGTCTGTTCCGCAACGGCGACCGTGAGGATCGCCAGTACCACGGCGTCGAGACGCTGGAGAAGGTCGTCGAATGGGCCGAGGGGGAGATGAAGAAGATCGAGGGGGCCGACAAGAGGTTCGCGAAGGAGAAGGGCGCGATGGTCATCGGCCAGCTATGAGTCCGCTCGCTGACATCGAGGGCGTTGGGGCGGGCGACAAGCTCCGAATCGAGGACGGCATCTGGGCGCTGGACGAGAACGACATCCTCCTCGGCGCCATGCTGGCTGACCCGATCTACTGCGCCGAGCTTCTGTTCGATGACCCGACGAACATGGACTACGGCGGGTGTTATCGGGTCCGCGACTACCAGTACGAACTGAACCGGATGGAGGATGACGAGGGCGACCCGGAGAACAACGCGGGCGCCGCCTGCGGGCGGTCCACCGGCAAGACTGAGAGCATCAAGAACCGCTCCTGCTCACACGTCTTTCGTCGCCACGGGGAAAACCTGCTTGTCACTGCGCCCGAGTTGATCCACCTGTTACCCCTGACCGACGCGATCGAGGATCGGATCAGCGGCGTGCATCTGCTGCGCTCGCTGCTCGATAAGCGCAACCAGAAGACGGGCTTCACACATCGCCCGTTTGGCGTGGACTTCTGGGATGGCACTAAGATCGTCGGGCGCATTCCCCGTCTCACGGGCACCGGGGTCAAAGGTCAACATCAACCCGACCTCATCATCGACGAGGCGCAGGATTATCCGGAGCGGGGGTGGACGGAAATCCACGAGACGGTGATGCGCGAGCACAAGAACCGGAACGGCAAGCCCGACTACACCTACCACTTCTACGGCGTGCACTCAGGCGCCCGTGACAGCGGCTTCTACCGGAACATCACACGCGGCCACTTCAAGCTGGTGCAGATCACGAAGATGATGACGCAGGGCTGGTCGGCGAAGGAAAAGGAACTCGCGAAGGGCCAGTACGGCGGAACGCAAAGTCCGGACTACCGTCGCAACATCCTCGGCGAGCCGGGCGCACCGGCAACTGCCTTCTTCGTCATCTCGCGGCTCATGGCCTGCGTCGATCAGAAGCGCGAGTCGGAGTACAACGAACTCGGCTATGTGGCGCAGGAGCTTCGCGTCGAGGAAGTGGACGAGATGGACATGGAGATCGGCGACATCCTCGATCTGCCCTCGAACGTGAAGAACGCGACGGGCGGAATCGACGTGGGCCTGACCAACTCGCCTAGCGTGATCTCGATCTTCAGCCACGCCCCCGTCAAGGGGGTCGAGCGCGGGACTTTGGTCCGGAAGTTCACGATGCACCGCTTCCGAACGAAGCAGATTCGGCAGTCGTTGTATGCGATCGCCTACCACTTCGGCGGTGCCCTAAGGAGCTTCGGAATGGACGTGACCGGCCTGGGCTTCCCGATCTTTCAGGAGATGGAGGATGACGAGGCGGCACCGCAGCATCTCATCGATGTGGCGCGCGGCTACTTCTTCAACTCGAAGGTCGCGGTCGGCGTCGCAGCGGAGAACGTGGTCGAGGACGCGGGCGGGCGACTGCGCGACCAGTACGGCGCCGCCGTGAAAGAGGAGGAAGACCCTCTAACTGGAGTCAAGAGATACGTCACGTACATGGCGATGATCGAGGCGTCCACCCGGTACATGCGCGAGGACGTGGACTCCGGCTACTACCAACTGCCGTTCGATCCTGAAGTGATCTCCGACATGCAGGGCGAGACGCAGCAGCGCGTCCAGACCGTTGCCAGGCTCTCCGGTCGGTCGAAGCCGAACGCGCTGCACATCCTTGACTCGATGCGCGCCGAGGCGATGGCGCGGCGCTACGGCAAGGTCGAGGCCGAGCTTGCCGAGGTCGAGGTCGAGCCGGTGCTCGATCTCGCCCTATGACCGAGTTCAGCATCGAGGAGTGCAAACGGCTGCTGCATCTGCACGCGCGACTCCGGATGCCGCGGTTCGAGTACGGCGTCCACGGGGAGGAGACGCCGACTGCGGCATCGGCGAAGGTCGAAAAGTTGGAGGAGTACCTCGGCGACGTGGCTATCGCCCGAGGCGATCTGGAGGAGGCCCGCCTCTGGGCCGACCATACCCGGCACTCGCTGGAGGAGGCGTGGGAGAAGGTCGAGGGCTGGCAGCAGCAGGTGCCGAACAAGGCGACCGGACCGCAGATCATGGAGGCAAAGCGCAAGATCGATCCGGCCACGTACGGGGCGCTTCGCGAGTGCAAGTGGGTGATCGCGAAGCTCGGCGATCAGATCAGGCGACTGGAGAAGGATGAGGAAGTGGCGTCGAGGCGCTACACACTGATCGTCGGTAGCTGATGGCAGTTCGGCTCCGGGCCGATGGGCGCGTGCTCTGCGCGGCCATGCACCCCGAGAAGCCGGGGGACGCGTACCTCGATGATGGTCTGGCCTATTGGTTCTCGGTCGAGCTTCGCCTTCTTGTGACCGAGCCGATGGACTTGCCCGAGGGGGTCGGTCGCGGCGGGCACGGACAGCATGGCGAGTGGTGGTGGCGCGGCGCCGAGCCGGAGGACGCAGTGATCGACGAGTTCTACGCCTGCTGAACGACGAAACCGCCCGAAGGCGGCTCGTCGGTCTGGAACCCGACACCCCACTTCTGGAGAGGATGCCGACCTCACGCCCTAATCGTATCGCAGGGGGCCTAAATCGAGCCTGGCGGGGGCTAAGGCGTCCGATACGCCGCCTTCCGGCGTAGATTACAGCGTAATGTCTGACGAGAGTCGCATCATCCTGCCGCCTGGCGTGGGGGAGGCACCCCCCGCTGACCCGAGCAGCCACGCGATTATCTTCAACGAGACGGGGTTGCCGGGCGAGGCCATCGAGGACGCAGCACGGACCTACTTCGTCGAGCAGGCGAGCGTCGGCGGGATCGGTCGGGCGCCGTCCACGTTCGGCGTCTACTCCGCGAATCAGGGGTCGATGCTGGCCCGAACCGAGTACCAGACGCCTACGAACGTCATCGAGGAGATCAAGCTCGCACGGGAGTTGGCGGAACGCGACGATGACGTGGGCGCGGTGGTACAGAGCATGATCGCCCTGGCATTCGGCGAGGGGATGGAGAACTTCCACGAGGACGAGCGCACCGTCTCGATCTTCAACAGCGTCGCGGGTGAGATGAACCTCGACCGCGTGCTCCGTGATCTCTACCGCGAGTGGCTCATCGCCTATCAGGTGACCACGGTGAGCTTGTTCACTCGGACGGCGATCGAGTACACGATGGCCGGGTCCACGCGGCAGCGATCGGACCTGATCTCGTGGCCGCGCGTTGGCGTCCTTCCCGCGGAGAACATCCGCGTCCTCGACAACGACATGTTCGGGACCGGCACCCTGGCGTACGTCCCTGATGACGAGCGGCTACGGGAGTGGCTGGACGAGTACTTCAACCCGGACACCACGCCAGCGCGCAAGGCAGAGATGGGGCGCAAGGACCGCGTTGCAGCCAACATCTTCACGGGCGCCGTCGATGTCGATCCGCTCAGCATCACGAGTGATGCCGATCTGATTCTTACCCACGGGCGCGTGTACACGCTAAACCCGAGGATGGTGCACCGCGTCACCGGGTCGAAGGGCGCGTGGAAGTACCCACGGCCTCTCCTCACGAGGAACTTCGCCCTCCTCGAAGCGAAGCGCCTGCTGAACCTCATGGACTTCGCACTGCTTCAGGGTGGCGCCAACTTCATCGTCGTGGCGAAGAAGGGATCGGATCAGCGCCCGGCCCATCCAACCGAGTTGAACAATCTGAAGGAAGTGGTCCGACGCGCCAGCAGGACCGGCGTGATCGTCGGTGACCACCGGCTCACCTTCGATGTCATTACCCCGAAGCTCGACGAGTTGCTCAACGCCGAGAAGCGGCGGCTGATCGGCCGCAAGCTGGCTCGTGGCCTGCTCCGACTCCCCGAGCTTGACGACGAGGGGAACGCCGAGGGCACCCGGCTCGACGCCGAGTTCATCGCTCGCGTGATCGCTGACGACCGGCTCATGTTGAAGCGCCACATCGAGCGCACGGGCTACAAGGAGACGGCGAAGCGGAACCCGTCGCGCATCCCACGTGGAGCGCCGAAGGTGTGGTTCCCCCGGATCATCTTGCAGGGCACGCAGTACTTCAACGACCTCGTGCTGAAGCTCCGTGACCGTGGCGACATTCCCCGACAGTGGGCGGTCGAGGCCGGTGGCTTCGACTTCGAGGCCGCGGTGCAGCAGCGACAGCGTGAACTCGATCAGGGCGTGGACGAGACGATGGCTCCGGCCGCTGTCCCCTTCGACTCGCCGAACCGTGGCCCGCAAGACAACCAGCCGGGCCGTCCACCGAACTCGAACGGCGGCGACCCGGCGCAGCCTCGCCGTGTGATCCAGCGGACGCCGGGCGAGACGATCACGGCGATGTACAGCGAGGAACTCGACCGCGGCATCCGGATCGGCGAGAACACCTACGCCGTTCTGGAGGAGCACGCGGACTACACGCAAGGGCGCGTGAGCCACATCGAACGGGCGATCCTCGCCTCCAGCGACGAAGGCCCGCAGCAGCGCGGCTCGTCGATGTACGTGCCGGTCAACCCCGGCCACGAGTGCGCCGAGTACCAGGCGATCAACCTGCGCGACGGCTTGCGGATGATCGTGGGCGACCGTGCGCGCGATCGGGCGAAGGTAGCCAAGATGTTCATCTTCCGCGAGGCGGAGTTCGATGAGGCCGCTGCCGAGAGCACCTGCCTGCGGTGGGGGTTCCCGGTGCGGATGCCCGAAGTCGAGTCGGAAGTTTCCGAAAATGGAAACTTCGATCCGGAGGAGTTCGCGAGGGTGCTGGCGGCGGCGCTGCCGCAGCCGCAGCAGATCGACATGGAGACGCTGGTGACCGCCCTCCGCGAGAACCCGCCCGTGGTGAACGTGACGGTGCAGCCCGAACGGGAAGGCGAGTGATGCTTAGCCGTTCCCTTCGTGTAACGCGCGTCGTAGATTAGAGTCATGGACCCGCTGATCTTCGAGCGCGGCGACTCCGTGTTCATCGTCGCCAAGGTGTCGCCCTTCGAGCCGGGGCAGAACGAGGTCGAGGAGTACGCCTTCGCCGATCAGCTTCGACGGATGGCGCCCTCGGAGCACATCATGTGGCTGCGCGGCCAGTACGTCGAGGCGGACAACCCGAATGCGAACGGGCAGATGTGGTCGGGGGAGGAGTTGTCGATCAAGGCGCTGACGCCGAACTTCATGCCGGTGACGGTGATGCACGACCCGCGCACGGCTGTCGGACTGATCGCGGACACGAAGCTCCTCGTCCCTGACAAGGATGCCGTACCTCGCTCACGCATCGACACCAGCCTCGCGCTCTGGAAGCACCGCTTTCCGGAGATCGCCGAGGAGTGCATGCGGAACTACGAGTCCGGCGACCTCATGCAGTCGATGGAGTGCAAGTCGCCGTGGTACTCCTGCGCCGAGTGCGCTCAGGTGTTCCAGAAGCTCCCGCCCTTCGACACCAGCGGGATCGGGAAGGAACGCGCTCAGTGGTGCTCGCACCTAAATGAGAACGGGCGTCGTATATTAGGCAACGTAGTCTTCACGGGAACCGGGTTGATCTTCGGGACTCGGGGCGCCAGGGGCGCAAATGACAGCGCACACCTGGAGGTCTTCCAAGAGGAAGTAGCCGAGTATCACGAGAAGGCGCACCGGGACAAAACGAGCAAGACACCGACGCACACGAGGAGAAAGCGCACGATGGAGATCGAGGACCGCAGGTACGAGGAACTTCTCGCCGCCGAGCAGCAGTCGAGGCGAGTTCCCGATCTGGAGGCCAAGCTCTCCGACGCCGAGCAGGCGAAGGCGGACGCCGAGGCGAAGGTCGAGAAGACCGAGGCCGAGAAGGTGAAGGCCGAGGAGGAGAAGGCCGATCTCCAGAAGAAGGTCGATGCGGCCGAGGAGACGAGCCGCAAGCGCGACCTCGCAACCGAGCGCATGGAGAAGCTCGGCGATGGCTTCAAGGACAAGATCGGCAAGATCGAGTCCGTCAAGACCAAGATCGACGAGCAGGCCCAGAACCTCTCCGACGAGGAGTGGGATGCCCGCATCGACGAGTTGGCAGAACTGACCGGCGTCAAGTCGGACGCGGCTCGCAAGAAGGGCGAGGGCGACGACGAGGGCGACGGCGGTGGCGACGGCGAGGAGGAGTTCTCCGCAGAGGAGATCGCCCGCAGCCAGGCCACCGGAGGCAAGAACGGCAACAGCGGCGACGCCCAGCGCCGAGAGGTCGTGACGGGGTTGTTCGCCTCGACGGCACCGGGCGGCGGCAGCAAGGCCGAGTAGAGCGACAACGACGAGACGAGCGAGGTACTGATCGATCATGGAAGCGGGCGCTTTCGCACTGACCGGAGTCGGCTCCCTGCCGAACGTCGATGTCGCATTCCCCGGCGAGCACTGGAGCGATCGAGTCGCTTCGGCCGGTGGGGTCACCCCCGGCGTTGCGGTCGTCCCCGCGGGCAGCGCCGACGCGCGCGGTCACATGGTCATGCGGACCGCTGGTTCGGGCGATGCGGCCACTCAGCTTGCGATCGCCCTCCGGCCGGTGGACGTGCCGGACGTGAACACGGGTCCGAACGCGCTCGGTCCGAACGAGATCAGGAACCAGGACATCGGCGCGGGCGAGTACGTGCACGCGTACTACTCCGGCGGCTTCCACCTGACGCTCGTCGTGCCGGACACCTACGTTCCTGGCGATCTGGTCGGATGGGACGCCAATGGTGCCCGTCCGGACGGCAAGGATGGAACCGGCGCCTGGGCAAAGGACGCCCAGGCGGACATCGACAGCATCTTCGAGGTCGTCCTCTGGAGGCCGGTGAACGACGACGACGAGGGAGTTCTCACCGTCCGGTTCGCGGCCAAGACCCAGAGCTAGGCACCGAGGGCAAGTCGTAAACGACAGTTCGACGAAAGAGATGAGGAGCACGTAAATGGACCAGGCGATTCTGAACCTCATGGCTCGCGTCCAGCAGGCGCCGGACGAGGGTGCCCGCGAGCGGCTTCAGGGGGAGACGAACCCGGTCCTCGGTGCCCACTTCGCTCGCTACCCGCACGAGTTGGAGGAGTTCGCCTTCGACCTCCTCAACGCGGCGTGGGCCGACGCGATGGGTCAGGACATCGTGCCTCAGATCATCGAGGTCAAGACGGTCGGCCTCGGCGAGCCGGACTACATCGACGAGGACTTGCGCGGTCAGCGTGCGTACTGGCAGGGCAAGGGCGGTCAAATCCTCTCCGACATCATCCGCTACGAGCGGTCGCAGATGCCGCGCGAGGAAATGGTCACTGCCTTCGACTACCACCAGGACGAGATCGCGACGAACTTCTGGGGCACCTTCGAGAAGGTGACCGGGCAGGCGCGCGAGAAGCTCCGACAGCTTCCGGTCGAGCGGCTGATCGAACTGGTGCAGGCCGCGATCTCCTCGGGCGTCAACTACGGCGTGTTCAGCGCCTCGACGTTCTCCTCGGCGCAGTTGGACTCCGTGCTGCTGGAGGTCGCACGGGCCAGCCGGGGCGGGGTCACGATCTTCGGCACCGATGTCGCGATGACGCACCTGGCCGGGATCGGCCTGGAGTTCGGCGACAACGTGGCGGAGCAGGTGTTCCGCACCGGGCGCATCGGCCAGTACAAGGGCCATCGGTTCGTCGAGGTCGAGAACTTCGAGAACTTCCTCGGGAACTTCGTCCTGCCTGACGACGAACTCTGGATCGTCGGTCGCAACGCGGGTCGGCTCACCTACTACGGCCCGCAGGCGAAGGTGCAGCAGTTGCGGCTGCCGAGCTTCTTCGGGCGGTGGGAAACCGCTCGGGATGCCGGGATGTTGTTATATGGCGCCGATCGCGGGCGTGTCGGCAGGATCGTCCTGGTCTGATAGTCTCCCCGTGTGAAGAACACGGGGGAGGCCACCAAGACATGTACGCGCTGTAAGGTCACTCGACCGCTCAGTGGGTTCCCGCCAAACGAGCGGATGCGTGATGGGCATGACTCGTGGTGCCGCCCATGTCGGCGCGAGCATGGGCGCAACCAGCACGCAAAGGATCGGGCCGGGCGCCCGCCGTCAACGCGGCACATCATGTCCGGCGTCGATCCCGCAACTTGCGTCGGAACTTGCTCCATCTGCGGGCCAGGGACAAAGGCGTGGAAGGGCGGCGGGCAGGCGCGTGATCGGTGGCGCTGCGCGAGGCGCGTTGAGGCTCAGGCGAGTCGTCGTCGTGATGCCGATCCACTACGAACGCAGGTTCGCAAGATGCGCGCCAACGGGGTTCAGATCACCGAGGAGCGGTTGGTGCAGCTTCGCGCAACCGCAGATGGCCGCTGCCAGCTATGTCAGAAGGAAGTGCCATCGCTCCATCTCGATCACGATCACGCCACCGGAGTCGTCCGAGGTTTGCTCTGTACTACGTGCAACACCGGCCTCGGCAAGTTCGGCGACGATCCGGCCCGACTCGAAGCCGCCGCGACTTATTTGCGACGGGCGTCGTAGATTAGGAGAGACGGCGCATCGTTCTCGCGGAGGAAGCAG
>Ga0299913_10002092_pt1 | contig 15528 bp, 14 predicted proteins | sample RVTome_9_FD_201360 | JGI IMG/M metagenome (GOLD analysis project Ga0299913, IMG submission 201360) | Soil microbial communities from uranium-contaminated site in the Upper Colorado River Basin, Wyoming, United States - RVT155D38 (version 2) ...
CCGTGCTACGTGGATGTGGTGGTGCTGCGTGGCCATGACCGCGCCAGCGCCTATCGGGTGCTGCTGCGGCCCGGTGACGATCCACTCACCACGGCGCACGTGGTGTGGCATTACATCTCCAACGCCGCGCAAACCTTGCGCGCGGTCCTCACCATCACACCGGACGCGGTCGCGGTGGTGCCGTATCCGATTCCGCCGGAATGCCGCATACCCGAACTCGACCACCGGCCATTGACTATCCGACCCGGCCAGACCGGAGGTGTGTGCGCCTGATGGACTCCTCCAGTGACTACAACCTGATCCGGTGCCACGGCCGAAACTGCCGGGTGCAGGTGCCGGCCTGCCGGGTGGTATGCAGCGACCACGAACAGACCCTTTCACCGGAGGCTCGCGCGCTGCTGCGCGTCTTACGCCGAAACGCCGGTACCCGTGTTGCGCGGCTCCGCGTCCGGCGCGCCCTGGTCGACGCCATCACCACCAGCACGCCAGCGGCCAACCGGAAGTCCCGATGAGTCGCTCCCTATTTCCGTCGCGTATCCCAAATTGTTCCCGCATGACGAAAGGTGAAGCCGCAGTGGGCATTTTTCGGAATGAGGCGAAATCTCACCTTAATACGTGTGACGACGAAGCGAGTTCGTGACCATGACGACTGACGAACAAAACGAACAACTCCGAGCGGCCGCCTTGCAAGCGGCACTGGACGGAGACCTGGACATGGCGAAGAAGATGGCGGCCATCCACAAACTGGTCAACAAGGACACGGAGGCAGACAACAAATAACGGCCCCCACCCTGACTTTCCGGCACGGCCGGCCGCCCTCGGCGATCGCATCGCACCCCCTGCGATCGGGCCGCCGTGCCCACCCGGCCCGCAAGCCCCCTCCTCGCTTGCGGGCACCCGCGACGCCCGGCCCCTTGGCGCGGCCGGCCTGATCCCCCGGCACCGGAGGTGGTCGGGCGTCGCGGGCACCACGCCCCGGCAGCAGTGTCACCGATGTACGGAGGGACGGCCAATGCGTGATCCGCCGCTGCGGCATACCGACCGGCTGATCGGCTGCCGTGACCTCGCCGGCCGGCGACGCACGGTGATCGTGGTCGGCGACCGGCGCGGAACCGTGCTGATCACCCCACCAGGTGAGGTCGCCGTACTAGCCACGGCTGAGGTTGACGCGCTGCGTGGGGCGCTCGGCGACGAGCTGGTGGGCCAGCAACGAGTAACGGTGCGCGGGGTTGCGCACACTGAGCACATCGAGCAGGAACGGTGAGGGTTGACGTGGGTTCGGGTGAAGCGGTGTCGTGGCGGCGCGCCGTCGAGGACGGGTTGCAGGTGCTCGCCGGCCGGTGGGTGGTCGCGATCCTGGCCGCGTTGGCGCAGGGGCCGCTCAGGTCGAACGCGCTGCTCAACGAGATCAACGCGGCCGGCGGCCGGCTGGGACGGCGCGGTCAGCCGTTGGATCACCGGGTGTTGAAGGACACGACGAACCGGTTGGGCCTGGATGGGCTGCTGGTCGAGCACGACGACCCGACGCCGCACCCGTATGTGCTGTATGAGCTGACCTCGCGCGGGCTGGCCCTGTTGGTGTGTCTGCGGCCGTTGGCGAAGTGGGCGCGGTCCGCACCGGATGGTGAGCGGCTGTCCTGGCGGGAGGCGGTCGAGCTGGCGGTGGATGCGCTGCGCGGGGTGTGGGTGCTGCCGATCCTGGCCGCGTTGGCGCAGGGACCGCTGCGCAGCGGTGAGCTACGGACTGAGATCAACTCAGCCGAAGCGGCGCGGCAGGACCGGGCGGATCTGGACTTCCGGGTCTTGAAGGACACCACCACCCGGTTGATCGGGGATGGGCTGCTGATCGAGCATTCGTCCCCGACGCGATCATTGGTGCGGTACGAGCTGACCCAACGGGGACAAGCCCTGGTGGTCGCGGTGCGGCCATTGGCCGACTGGGCGTCCACCGCCTAAGCGTGGGGCGTCGTGCTATCGGGCAGGTCGGCGCTGCTCGGTGTGGCGGGCGAACCGGAACTCGTCACCGTCGTGGCCGTACTGCGCGGCGATGACGCTCCCATCGGCTCGCAGCAACAATGCCTTCACGTCGGTAGCGTGGTCGGGATAAAGCGCACCACCGATGGATGCGGTCAGCCCGTCAATGGTGGCCGGCGCGTTGTCCGGTCCGTCGATCTGAACGGTGAGACCACGAATGGCCAACCGGATGCGCTCAGCGACCCCGGCAAGATCAGCAGTGGTGATTTCCGGCATGAGGACCGCGAAGTCTTCCCCTGGCAACCGTCCGACCAGATCGTGTTTGCGCACGGTGGCCCGCACGATGTCAGCGACCCGGCGCAGAACATGGTCACCCGCGGTCAGACCGCGATGAGCGGTCAGCGCGGCGAAGTTGTCCACATGGATCAGCAACACGCCGACCGTGGTGTGCTCGCTGCTGGCCCGTTGTAGCGCTTTGCCGGCCGTTTCGTGCCAGAAGCCGGCGGTGTGCAGCCCGGTGACTGAGTCCCGACGGGGACTGGCCTGGAACTGGAGTTGGGTCAGCCCGTAGTGCATCACCAAAGCCGCAGCGGCCACCGCCAGGAGGACAATGGGGTTCTCGTCGATGATGTATGCGGCCAGTACGCCGAGGACGAGCGCGCCGCTCTCGATCAGATCGCCGGCACTGGGCCTGAATGCCTGTTTGACGGTCGTGCGGCGGGGCTGCATCAGGATCAGCGCGAAGCTGGCCACGGTGCGGTTGACCATCCAGCGGGTGAGCGTGGCGGCAACGATGACGGCGAACCCGGTCGGTCCGTGCGGCAGCACTGGGTAGGACTGCGGGGAGGCAGCGACCAGGATTGCCCCGCCGGCCGCCGAAGCCACGATGACGTTGCAGGCCGAGAACACCCACCGGTGCGACGCGGACCGCCGGCCGAGCCGCAACCACATGTGCACATACGTGAGGACGAGCAATCCGGCGACCAGCACGGGCGGGAGGACGAGCAATCCGGCAACGGTCCAGATCGACATCAGGTTGGTGTAGGCCCGGCCCTCGGTGTGCAACTCGCGCAACCGCTCCACGCCACGGGTGATCTCCAAGTGCAGGATGGCCGCGACCGCCAGCATGGCGAACCACGTCACGTCGCGCCCACTGACCGGAACCAGGTTCGCCGTCAGCGCCACAAGCAGGACCGCAGCGGCATCCACGGCCAGTACGTACACGAGGAAGGGCCGAGGAACGGTCCACACCTGCCATGCCGACGGGTGCGCAGCGCGACGACCCGAGTGCCGCCTGTCTTTGCCCAGACGCCAGCCATGGCCGACACTCATACGGTCACCGCCCTCAACTACCCGGTCCATCACCGTAACCACTGATCGACAGACCGTCACGGGTCTGTCCGGGTGAGCACATGTCGGGAGGTTTGTCACCGTGCGCCGCACGCCACCCCCCATCGGGCCGCGCGCTGGCCTCCAACGGCTCAACCCTCGCCCATCGCGCCGTCACGCAGCAGCAACACAGGACGAGGGGGTGATCTCCGTGCGCGACTACATCATCCACTGAACCTGTCGTACGCTGGCCCTTCGGGCACTACGGGCGAGGGGTGAACTATGTCTATCGGCCGCGATTACACCATCCACCGGATAGGCCAGCTCGACCACACCATCCACTGAATCCGCCGTGCGCTGACACTCGCAGCACGAGCAGACGAGGGGGTAACGGCCATGTTCACGAACCGCGACAAAGGCGTCCACTGCCGCGATCACGACATTCATTGATCCCTGGTTTGGGTTAGCGTGGTCGGCCGGCGCGGTGGCGTCGGCCGACGCGTGTGTCGGCTAGCCATCCGGCGGTGGCTAGTGCGGCGCCGATGGCGCCGGCGATGCCGACGACGATGGGCGGGCGGAGCTGGTCGGCGGTGACTCCGGCGGCGAGCACGGTCAGGCCCTGGGAAACTCGCATGGCGGTGGCGGCAAGCCCGAACACCTGCCCGCGCTGTTCGTCGGGTGTGGCGTGGACCAGTTCGGCGTTGGCGGGGATCAGGTAGGCCATCGCCGCCCCAGAAACGGCCCACAGCAGGACCGTCACCAGCAGTCCAGGCCGGGTCACGCACGGGATCAACACCGCCCCGGAGGCCACGGCCAGCGGCCACATCGCGTTCAGCCTGGCGGCTGGTGGGAGTCGGTTGATCAGCAGCATGCCGACGACGGCGCCGGCCGGTGCGGCGGCCAGCAGCAGCCCGACCGCGGCCGGACCGGCACCGAGGTCGGCCGCGTACGGCACGGCGAGGCCTTCGGCGGCGACCGGCCACGCACACAGGCACAGCAGCGCCACCAGCGCGCGCAACCGCCGGTCATCCCAGAGCAGCCGCGTGCCGGCGCTGATCGCCTGCGTCCACCCGACCGGTGCTGTCGTCGTGGACGCGCTGGGTGCGGGTCGGTGGGCCAGCCCGAACCGGATCAACGCGGCCGACACGACAAAGGTGGCGGCGTCGATCAGCAGTGCGCTGGCCGGGTTGACCGCAGCCACGAGCACGCCGGCCGCGCCGAACCCCAGCAGCAAGGCGAGCTGGTAGGCCATGCTGCTCACCGACACCGCCAGCCGATACCGGTCACCCTCCAACACGGCCGGCAACGTCGCCGCGCGGGCCGCGTTGAACGGCGACGACAGCAGCTGCGCCCCGACCAGCAGTCCCCACAGCGCCACCAGCGGTGCGCCCGGTAGGGCCATGGCCGCCACCAGCACGGCGCGCGCGAGGTCGGTCACGATCATCACCGTGCGCCGTGGATACCGGTCGGCCAGCCCGGACAGCAGCGGCCCGCCGATGAGGTCCGGCAGGAACGTCAACGCGTAGGTGAGCGCGGTCAACCCGGCCGAGTCGGTGCGGACGAACACCAACACACTCACGGCCAGCCGGGCGAACTGATCCCCCAGCACCGACAGCAGGTGCGCCGCGAACAACGCCCAGAACTCGGCCACCGCGAATACCTCGCGGTAACGCGCCGCCCGCTCCACCATCGAGCCGTCCCCTCCACCTGTGACCGGCGTCCGGGAGCTGACCGTACCGGGTCAATCACCCTGCGGAGCAGCGCCCGAAGCCGGTCGACGTCGACCCGCGCGCCGAGACCGGCGCAGGTCCGAACGGGTGAAACCCAGCCCGGCAAGCGGCCGTTCACGCGGTGCTGAGGTCGGCCTCACCGTGCGCCTGAGCTTGATCTCAGCGTGGGATCGGGGTGTACGACCTTGCGTGTCGGCGGGGCCGGCCTCCCCGACAAGGAAGGCACTTGGCGCGGCCGGGACCTCCGCACATTGCACGGCATAACCGGGCACATCCCATGTAGCCACCCGGTGGACAGAGGGCGGTGACACTCCCTCCCCCGTGCGCCCGCCATGCGGAACGGCCCGGACCGCGACCACCCGGCCCCGCCGACACCAACCAACCGGCCACCACCGGTGGCTCAGGCGAGAGGGGACGACATGTCTTTGGTGAGGACCGTGGCGAGGGCCGCCGTGGCGGTGATGGTGGCCGGTGCCGCGCTGGGGACCATCGCGCCCGCGGCCGGTGCTCAGCCGGTGGTGCGACCGGCCCCGGACGCGTGTCGGGACTGCCTGATGGTCCCCGATGGGATCGGTCTGGATGGGTGTCCGATGGTCGCGCCGGTGCGTGAGGTCCGCCCGTTCTGCTGAGGACCGAGGGGGATCGAAGGCTCCCCGCACTCGCTGACGCGTGGGTGCATCACCGGCCCGGAGTGTGGCGGGTGCGGGGAGCTTGGGGCCGGCAGCGCCAGGGTGCTGCCTACGCGGTCGGGCGGCCACCCATTGCCTTCCAGCGGGGTGACCGCCCGACGGCACCGAACGCGACAGATGTCCATTCACAGGATGAACTGACCAAAGGCAGAAGTGGCAATGACTGTTGGCGCGGAATCATCGTTGTGCGCACCCACGCGGCACAGTCCGGCCGAATTGCGGATTGCGGCGCGGGAGCTGCGGCGGGTGTCGCACCTGGTGCATCAGTTCGGTGACGTGGCGGCCGAGCTGCCGGGATACGAGCCGGCCGCGGTCGGTGGCATCCGGGCGGCCCGAGCGGTGATCGTGCGGCTGGTCGAGCAGATCGAGCACCAGCTCGCCGCGCTGGACGCGCAGGCGCCACCACCGGCCGTGGTGGTCGTCGATCCGGCCCGGCGCACCGCGGCGGCGCCGGCTTCGCCTGGTGTGCAGGTGATCCCGGCGATCCGGGAGCCGGGGTGCGGGATCGGGTCGGCGGTCGTGCGGCTGTTGTCCGGGCAGATGTCGCAACCGCACGCGTATCCGGATGATGACGTGATCCTGGTCGTGTCCTTCGGCGCCGCGACGGTGGTGTGGTGGGACCGGCACGGTGACCGCCACGAACACCTGGCGCGGCGCCATGAGCACGCCCTGATCCGCCGTGGCACCCGCCACCGCTTGGCCAACACCGGCGCGGTCCCGCTCGTCGCGGTCCAGATCCGCACCACGACCGCTGATGTCCCCGGTGCCAATGTCCTCGATGCCGGTGGTCTGGGCGGCGAGGTCCCCGGCGCTGATGTCCCCGACAACGGTTGTCGCGTCGTGCCCGCGGCCGGCCCGGACACACCCAGTTCGGTCGAGCTTGCCAGCGCCGCGGCACCGGACTGCGTCACCTCCTAACCGCCCCATTCGCCCTTTGCGTATTGAGAGTCGGGAGCGCAATTCATGTTCAATCTTCTGACCACCAATGAGTTCTCCGGCATCACCGACCCCGCCTACCTGCGCGCCGCCGCCGACGCCCTCACGGGGTTGATTGAGGAGATCGACCAGGACCCCGAGGTCGCCTCCGACGTTCCCGGTGTCGACCTGCCCCGCGCCGCCGGGCAACGCGCCGTGAAGGCCATGGCGCTGCGCCGCCGACAACGCGCCCTGACTCAGCTCGCGCACCTCCACAACACGGACGAGGCCGATCCGCGTCCGGTGGTGCTCGACCCGGCCACGCTGATCTCGATCGATTCCGTCCAGGGTCAGCCGTTGACGCCGGTCATCACCGCGCACACCCGCGGCCTGTCCTCGGCCAAGGTGTGGATGGCCCCCGGCCACCGCGCCCGCGCCCACCACCATGACCACACCGATATCGGCGTGGTGGTGATCGAGGGGACCGCGATCACCTTGTGGTGGTACCGCGACGGCACCCGCCACGAACTCGTCCAACGCGCCGGTCAGCACCTGCACATTCCGGCGACCGTGCCGCATGCCGCGATCAACCCCTACGGCACACCGGTGATCGCGTTGGAGTTCCGCAACAACCCGGTGTTCAACGCCGACAACCACTGCCTACCCGGCCTGGACGGCGAGGTTGCCGACCGACTCACCACCGACCCGGCAACCGGCGCGGAATCCGCCGCCTGACGTGGAACCGGCGCCCATGGTGGACCAGGACACGGCATTGGTGGTGTTCGCCGCCGTGGTCGCGATCATCGCGGGCGCCATCACCTGCCGGCCTGGCTACCACCATCGCGACCGGCATCGGGCCGGTCATCCAGTGCAGGGCGGCACCCCCGACGCGCCGCCCTCGCGCGCACCCGTTGTCGACCTCGGCGTGGCTGGCAGAACGCCACCGAGCACCGCACCGAGTACCGCACAGGCTTCGCGCAAACGGAAAGTGAGGCACATCATTGCTCGTCGTAATGGCGAATACCGATCCGGAGCAGGCCCCCGGTGCAAACCCAGCACATGAGGCAATCACCGGTGTAGCCGTGGTGCTACGTCTTGATGAATCCTTGAAGAAGTCACCAGAAGTGCGCGGCCTTGCTGCGCGGCTGTACCGCAAGGGCTGGTCGGCCGCGGCGATAGCCCGGCGGCTCGCAGTCAACGTGGACACGGTGAGTCGCTGGCTGCGGCAGGCGCACGTGCCGATGCGGACAACCGGCCACCCAGAGATTGCCACCGCCGAGATCGTCCGGCTGCGGCAGAGCGGCCTGACCTGGCGTGCCGTCCGGCACCGGCTGGGTGCCCCCATGTCAGAACGGGCACTGCGCAAGCGCTACCGCCACTGGCTCGATGATCAGGCCGGCATCAACACCCGCACACCGAACAGGAAGAAAACACCCGAGCTGCTGGACCAGGTGATAGCACTACGCCACGCCGGCCACTCGCTGACCAGGATCGGCCACCAGATCAGCATCAACCGCCAAACGGTCAGCCGATGGCTGGAAGACGTGCACATCCCACCCCGTCCATACGTCACTGGAGCCGAAATCGCCGCACTGCGGGCAAATGGATTAACCTGGCCAGAAATAGCAGCCCACTGCGGCCTCCACAAAAGCACCTGCCAACGCCGCTACCAACAATGGACAATCGCCCAAGCAACCCGCAACCCAACCCCAGCAGCGGACAACGGCCAGCCACCCCGCAAACCTCGACTCGTGGCATCCGAGATCGCGCGGCTGCGCGACCACGGTTGGTTCTGGCCGGAAATCGCCATCGAAGCCGGCCTGCCACCAGCAGCCTGCCAGCACCAATACCAAACCTGGCTTGACGACCAACACGAACTCGAAGCCCTCTACACGCACTAAATCCGCACCAACCGTCCGGGCCGCAGGAGACGGCCAACTCCTGCGCACCTCGCCCGGACAGCGCCGGTCTCGGCCATGCGGCCGGCCCCCGGCCGGCCGACGAGCACCACGGAGCCCGCTCGTGACGTACACTGTCACAAAGTTGATGCTTGACACGACGGACACGGGCTTACGAAACGGCGGACACGCCGGGATGGGGCGGACACGCGGAGGCGGTCCGTGGGGTCCTCAGAGGGTGGTCGGCCGGGTGTCGGGGTCGGCGATCAGCTGGTCGATCAGGCCGTCGACGCACCGGAGCATGGCCGCGACGTCGGCGTCGGCGACGATCGCCGCGTCGAAGTTGACCACCAGCGCCACGCCGGAACCAGACTCGGTGAGGTGCACGTCCACCGGTGCGGCCGGTAGCCCGGCCGCCAGCTCCGACTCGCAGAACAGCTCGACGGACAGCCCGTGCCTGGCCAGGCTCTGCTCGCCACGGGTGTAGGCGCTGGTCGGCGGCAGCCGGCAGTAGTGCACCGCGACGTCCCACGGCCGGTCCGGCAGCGGCGGCGGTGGCGCACCCGCCGCGGCGCCGATCTCGACCAGCTCGCGGTACGGCACGTAGTGCACGACGCTGTCGAGCAGGCCAGCGTGCGCGCGGCGGACCAGCTCGCGGAAGGTCAGCCGGTCGGCGCCGTCGAGGTCCACCTCGAACGCGATCCGGTCGGTCAGCGGCCCGACGACCGGCCCGAGCCCGAGGTAGTCGCGCAGGTCCAGGGTGCCGGCGAAGACGGCGGCACCGCCCCGACCACCCCGAGCCCGCAGCCACCACGCCAGCAGCGCGATCACCGCTAGCCACCCGTTGTTGCCGCTGCTGTCGGCGGCCGCGGCCAGCCGCGGCCAGCGTTGCGCGTCCAGCCTGAGCTGCCTCGTCGACGGCTGCCGGGCCACCACGGGGCCGGGGTGCGGCGCGGCCGCGGCGGCCGGCGACATCACCAGGGCGGGCGGTGCGGCCGGGCCGGGGTGCCAGGCCCGTAGGCGGCGCGTCCACCAGGCGCGGCGGGCCGGCATCGGCGTGCGGCATGCGGCGTCGACGGCCGGCTCGGCGTGCGCCAGCGCCGGGTACTGCGCCGCGCGGAACCGGCCGAGGTAGGCCTGCATGACGGCGCCGAGCACCAGGTACGCCGAGCGCAGGTCGAGCACGAGCGGATCGGCGACGAGCCCGAGCACGATCTCGGCGTCGCCGCTCCGCAGCAGGTGGAAGCGCACCAGGGGGTCGCGCAGCGGGTCGGTGGGCCGGTCGCGGTCGGCGCGCAGGATCCGCACGCCATCGTGGTCGGTGCCGCCGGTCGCGGCGCGCGCGATGCTCGCCCTGGCGCCGTCGGCGACCATGACAGGCTCGCCGGCGCACTCGGCGAACCCGGCGCGCAGCACGTCGAGCGCGTCGACCACCTCGTCCACCGCGGCCGCCAGCCGGTCCTCGCCGAGCCGGCCGGTCAGTCGCAGCGCGGCCACCTGGGCGGCGACCGGAGCCGACCGCGGGTCGCGGCGCCACAGCGGTTGCTGCACGGCGGACAGCGCGGTGCCGCGCCGGCGCGGGCCGGGCACCAGCACCTGGCTCACCGCGCCTCGACGGCGCCGGCCCTGGTGCGGCGCTCCAGCCCGAGGCCGGCGTCGGGCAGCCGCGGCAGCTGGTCGTGGCCGAGCGCGCCGGCCATGCTCACCACGATGCGGCGCGGCCCGGCGAACGGCGCCCTGCCGTGCGCGACGAGCAGGTTGTCGACGAGCAGCACGTCGCCGGCGCGCCATGGCACCGCCACCGTCTCGGCGGCGTACGCGGCACGGATGCCGTCCAGCGTCTCGCCGTCGATCGGTGCGCCGTCGCCGTAGTACGCGTTGGCCGGCAGGCCGTCCTCGCCGAACTGGGCGAGCAGCTGCGCGGCCAGCGCCGGGCCGAGCGACGAGACGTGGAAGAACGCGGCGTGGTTGAACCACACCTCCTCGCCGGTCGCCGGATGCACCGCGAACGCCGGCCGCACCTGCTCGGTGCGCAGCCCGCCGTCCGGCCGCCAGCGCGCCGTGATGCCGTGCCGCCGGCAGTAGTCCCGCACCCGGTCCCGGTCGGACTCCTGGAACGCCTCCTGCCAGGACAGCCCGATGCCCTCGGAGTAGTTGCGCACGTAGCGCACCCCGCGCTCGCGGAACCTGCGCCGCACGGCCGGAGCTATCCGGTCGAGCACCCGCCGGCAGTCCGCGAGCGGCGTCTCGCCGCCCCGCTCGGCGCTCAGCACGCAGCAGAAGACGAGCCGCGACGGGAACTGCGACTGGTACGAGTTCTCGTTGTGCAGCGGTATGGGCTGGTCGGCCGGGTGTTCGGTGGAGGTGTACACGCCGGGGGCCAGCTCGCTGCGCGGCGACGACCGCTCCAGGTACGGCAACGCGGCGCCGGCCAGCGCCCGGGCCACCCCGGCGAACCGGGCGAGGTCCACGCCGAAGCCGCGGAACAGCACGGCGCCGTGCTCGACCAGCCAGGCGGTGACGGTGGCCCCGTTGTCGCCGGCCCAGTCGGCCAGGTCGACATCGGCCTCCGGGCGCACCTGCAGCGGCAGCCGCGGCTTGCCGACCGGGCCCACCCAGTCCCGGCTCGCCGCCGGCACCGCCTGCCGCCGCGCCCCGGGGAACGCCGGCCGCACGCCGCTCACCGGTCCGCCGCCCCGCGCGGCCCGGCGCCATCCTGGCCGAGCAGGCCGACCCGGTGCAGCATCTCCTGCTCGGTGTCCCGGCCGCCGGCGGCCGGGACACCGCCGATCAGCGTGTGCAGCAGCTCGTGGCCGTCGCCGAGGCGCAGCGGGCCGCGCAGCCCGCCGTCGTCCAGGTCGCCCACCGGGCACAGCCCGAGCCCGAGCTCGGCCGCGACGGCCATCAGCAGCTGGCACATCGCGCCGGCCTCGATGAGGCTGTAGTCGCGCGACCGGATCCCGTACAGCGGCAGGATCGCGTCCAGGTCGGCCACCAGGTACAGCGAGAACGCCGATGCCCGGAACGCCGCCCGGTTGATCCACGCGTGCGCGGCCGGGTCGACCACCGCGCCGGGGTCCAGTGCGACCAGCCGATGCTCACCCGGGTGGTGGTAGTAGGCGCCGGCCGGCACGCCGTCGACCCGGCCGGCGGCGACCGTGACGTACGTCTGCACCGGGAAGGCGCTGCCCGCGGAGGGGTATGCGTGCCGCCGGCCGTCCTCGTCCAGCCGGCGCAGCGCGCCGAGCAGGCTCGCGAACGCGGCGGCCGGCACCGGCTCATGGCCGAACTCGCGGTGGGTGCGGCGGCGGCGCAGCCGCTCGTCGAGGTCACCGGCCGCCGTGCCGGCCACCAGCGGGACGGACCGCTCGCGCGCCAGCTCGTGGCGGATGCCGAGCTGCCGGTCCTTGAACACCATGCGGTCGACGGGATCGACGATGAGGCCCGCCGGCCGCCCGCCGGCGGGTGGGGCATCGGCGGGTGGGACGTCGGAGGCCAGGACGGCAGCGGGCGGGGCATCGCGGGCCGGCACGTCGCGGGCCGGGGCCACGGCGTCGGCGGCCGGGGTGTGGGCGGCCTCGGCCGGCCTTGCGAAGCTGACCAGCACCGCGACCGACGGGAAGCGCAGCAGCTCCTCCACGTCCACCTCGATGCCGAGCTCCTCCTCGGCCTGGGTGGCGATCCGGACGAGCTGGATCGAGGTGGCGCCCAGGTCGAGCAGGTTCATGCCCTCGTCGACGTCGGAGAGCCCGAGCACCCTGGCGGCCAGCCGGCAGGCGCGCTCGACCAGGTCGGCGGGCACCGCGCCGGCGTCGGCCACCGGCTCGGCCGGCGGCGCATCGGCGGCCCCGCGGACCAGCTCGGTCAGCGCCGCACGGTCGATCCGGCCGTCGCCGGTCAGCGCGAACGTGCCGACCAGGTCGACCCTGGCTGGCAGCAGGTACGGCGACATCCGCTTGCGCAGGTGGTCCAGCAGCTCGGCCCCGGTGACCCTGGCGCCGCCGGTGAGCTTCGCGTACGCGGTGCAACCGTCGCCGTGCGGCACCACGGCCGCGCTCACCACGGCCGGGTGCGCCGCAAGCAGCGCCTCCACCTCGCGCAGGTTGAGCGGATGCCCGCGCACCGCGGTGCGGGCGGCGTCGTCGCCGACCACCTCGACGACGCCGTCGGGCAGCAGCCGGCCGGTGAGGTCGGTGCGGTACAGCCGCTCCCCCGTCCCCGGCAACGTGGCGAAGTCGTCGCCACCGGTCGCCGGCATCCCACGACCGCCGACGTACACCCGGCCGGTGACCCACACCGGGCACGGGGCCATCGCGTCGCTCAGCACGTACACCCGCCGGTTGGCCAGCGGCGCGCCGATCGGCACCTGGCCGGCCGACTGGTCCGGCTCGTCCACCTCCATGCAGGTGGCCCACAGCCCGGCCGGGCCACCATCGCCGAGGTTGGCCACCCGCAGCGTCCTGCGGGACACCCGAGCCCGGCCGGCCCGCGCTTCGCCGTCGTCGCTCGCGGGGTCCGCAAGCGGCCCGCCCGCGACGGCGCGCAGCCGGCCGACCAGCGACGGCGCCAGCGGCTCGCCCCCGATGAGTGCGAGCCGCAGGTGCCTGGCCGCCTCGCCGCGGCCCTTCAGGTGCTCGACCAGCAGGGCGGACAGCGTCGGCGTCGCGTGCCACACCGTCACCCGCTCGCGGCGCATGAGCTCGAACCACGCCGGCGGCGTGTGCAGGTCGATGTCGTCCGGGACCACCACCGCGCCGCCGGCCAGCAACATCGCGAAGATCGCGTACAGCGCGGCGGGATCGCCGAGCGGCGATACCGCGAGGACCCGGTCCGACTCGTCGATGTCGAACCTGCGCGCGAGGTCGGTCACGACGTCGACCACCGCGCCGTGGGTGACCGGCAGCAGGGCGCCGCCGAGCCGGCGCGGCGTGAGCAGGCACACCGCGTCGTCCGGCGCCGCCGTCGCGCCGGCCGGCACCGGGCCGGCTGTCGGCGGTCGGCCGTCCGGCGCGGTGTCGAGCGGGATCCGGATGGTGCCCTCCGGCCACCGCAGCCGCTCGTCCAGCCAGGACTGGGTGAGCAGCACGCCGCTGTCCAGCTCGGCGAGGCGCCGCCAGCGGGCCGGTTGGGCGGCCGCCGGGTCGATCGCGTGGAACGGCACCCCGGCCAGCGCCGCGGCGGCCACGGCCACCACCTGCTCCCAGCCGGGTTCGACGCAGACCGCCACCGCCTTGCCACCGGCCCTGGCCACCAGCTCGGCAGCCCCGGCGGCCAGCGCGCCGAGCTCGCGGTAGGTCAGCGAGCGGCGCGCGGCGATCACGGCGTGGCGTTGCGGGTCGGAGCGGACACGATCGGCGAACAGCTCGCCGATCGTGGCCGGCGGGATGTCGGCGGCCGTGTCGTTGACCCGGTCCCAAAGCTGCTGTGCCTGCGACGAGAGCAGAATCACGTTGTCCATGCCGGGGCTGCCTCCCAGTAGGCACCGTCAGTGTGCAGCGAACGCAACAGCCGCCCGTACGCGTCGAACATCGCGTCGATCATTCCTGGCGGGAAGGCCTCGGCAACGTGGTCCCAGGTGTAGGCGAGTGCGCCATCGTGCTCGTACACCTGGTGGTCGAGCAAGACCTGCGGGGTCTGGCTGACGCTGAACACCGGCTCGGCGCGCCACGGGGCGGCGGTCCCGACCGCGGCCGCCGGCTCGGGCAGCAGCATGCTGGTGAACACGATCGGCGCGAGCGCGTCGGCCCGCCGGGCCGCGTCGGCCCGCAGCAGCCGCAGCACCTCGACGCCGCCGAACTGCCGGTGGTCCAGGTCGCGGAAGATCTGCTGCTGCAGCACGCCGGCCCTGGCGGCGAAGGTGGCCGGGGTGGCGTCCACGGCGAGCAGCGTGGTCGACGTGAAGTCGCCGACGACCGCGTCCACGTCGGCGTGCAGCGGCAGCCGGTTGAACGTGGTCAGGTTGACGGTGAACCGGCCGCACTGGCTCCACATGGCGAGCACGTCGCCGAAGGCCGCGCACAGCAGCCCGGACGGCGTGAGGTTGCGGGCCGCCGCCGACCGCTTCAGCCGCTCCCAGTCGGCGGCCTCGATCGCACCGTGCAGCCGCTCGAACCGCGGCCGGCCGAGCTCGCCGAGCGGCCGCAGCAGCGGCAGCCGCGGGGCCGGCGGCAGCGTCGCGACCCGGTCGGTCCAGTACCGCTGCGCGCGGCGCGCCGACGCGCCACCGCGCAGCCGCTCGACGGCCAGCACGTAGTCGCGGAACGTGCAGCCGAGCGGGGGCAGCTCGGCCGCCTCCCGCTGGTAGCAGGCGAGCAGCTCGCCGCGCAGGATCTGGAAGCTGAGCGCGTCCGCGATCAGCAGGTCGACGCCGACGTGCACGCGGGTCCGCTCGGCGTCCAGCAGGGTGGCGCTGATGTCGAACAGCGGCCACCGGTCCGCCGGCTGCACCCGGTGCGACAGCCGGGCCCTGATCTCGTCGAGCGTCCGCCGCCCCTGGTCCGCGGGTGCCAGCCTGAGGTCGGTGCGCGCGATGCGGTACTCGGGCAGGTCGGCGAGCACCCGCTGGCGGCCGTCCGGCAGCACCACGGTGCGCAGCGCGTCGTGCCTGGCGACCAGTGCCCGCACGGCCCGCTCCAGCCGGTCCACGTCCAGGCCGGTCACGTCCAGCTCGACGTAGCTGTGGGTGGCGACGCCGCCCAGCTCGAGCGCCCGGTGGCGGCCCATCCAGTAGGCCTCCTGGATGGGCGTGAGCGGGAACGGGTCGGCGTGGTGCTCCGGATCCGGCACCAGCTGCCCGTCGGCCGGCTCGTCGCTCGGCCCCTGGTCGAGCAGCCCGGCGAGCTCGCCGGCCAGCTGGGCCACCGTCGGCGCCTCGTACAGCCGCACCAGCGGGATCTTGACCCCGTACCCGGCCTCCAGCCTGGCCAGCAGCCGCACCGCCACCAGGGACGTGCCGCCCAGCTCGAAGAAGCTGTCGTCGGGCCCGACCCGCTC
>Ga0299913_10002093_pt1 | contig 15527 bp, 12 predicted proteins | sample RVTome_9_FD_201360 | JGI IMG/M metagenome (GOLD analysis project Ga0299913, IMG submission 201360) | Soil microbial communities from uranium-contaminated site in the Upper Colorado River Basin, Wyoming, United States - RVT155D38 (version 2) ...
CCCCCAGGGCCCTGGTCTCGGACGGCCGACCTCATTGTCGGCGGCTCGGGCTCGCTGGCCTTCACGGGCCTGCTGACGTCGCCCGCTTCCATGTCCGTGGCTCCGTTTGCGTCAGTACTCGGCACCGGCGGGCCACGCGTCGTCGTCATCTGTGCGCCGGATGCACGGTAGGCAGGGCTTCTGAAGGCCAATGGCCCGGCGCGGAGCGTGCGACGATGCCAAGTGACCCGGCTGTCATGCCTAGCGTGCACCTCGCGCGAATCTGACGAGGAACCGGCGGCGCGGCCGCGCGAGCAGGCGGCGGTGCAAGGGCACGAGCATGGCACGTGCCGAACGGACGGTCAGTCGTCGTCGTGGTGCTCGTCGTGGCGGCCGGCGTGCCCCGCGGCGGACCGGACCTCCGCGGGGGCGATGCCATCGTCGTCCTCGACACCGGCCGCCGGACCGCCGGGTCCAACCCGGACTCGAGCATCGGCCTCCGCGCGCCGGACCAGGAACGGGAGCAACGGGGGCACGATGAGCGTGGTGATGATGGCCATCCCGACGACCACCGAGTAGATCTCGGGTTCGATGGCACCGGCCGACAGGCCGAGGCCGGCGACCACGACGCCAACCTCGCCACGCGGCACCATCCCCCACCCGACGAGCGTCGCACGCCATCGGCCCTGGCCCAGCGCGCCGACGAAGGCGCCGACGAACTTCGAGCCCACGGCCAAGACGGTGATGCCGGCCAGCAGCAAGAGAGCCTGGGCGTTGGCCAGCCCCGCCAGGTCGACCTGTGCGCCGATGAAGCCGAAGAAGAACGGCGTGAAGAAGGCGGCCACGGGCGCCACCTCCGCCTCGAGCGCGTGCCGCTCGCTCGACTCCCCGACGACCATGCCGGCCAGGAAGGCGCCGATGATGGCCGCCAGCCCGATGAGCGAGGCGAGCGCCGCCAGCCCGAGCATGATGATCATTCCCGGCAGGAACGGCGTCTCGGCGAACTCCGGATCGGTGAGGAGCGAGCGGCGCCGGGCGAGGATGCGCGTCCCGCCGATGACGACGACCGCGATGAACAGGATCGCCACCACCAGGAGCGACACCAGGCTGACGACCCGGAAGCTGCCGGCCGCGACGCCGGTCGCGACGGACAGGATCATGATCGCCAGCACGTCGTCGATGACTGCTGCGCCCAGGATGATCCGCCCGCCCTGCGTCGTCAGCGCGCCGAGGTCACGCAGGACGTTCGAGGTGATGCCGACCGACGTGGCGGTCAGTGCGGCTGCGAGGAAGATGGCGAGCGCCAGGTCACCGCCCGCGAGCTCGGCGGCGACAAAGCCACCGGCGAACGGCAGGATGACGCCAAGGATGCCGACGGCGAGTGCCGTGCGGCCCACCCGCAGCAGGTCGTGGAGCCGCGTCTCGAGTCCCACCTGGAAGAGGAGCAGAACGACGCCGATCTCGGCGAACAGCTCCGTCTCCGCGTTGACCTCGTAGACACCCAGTACGGCGGGACCGGCGATCACGCCGCCGAGGATCTCGCCGACCACCGTCGGCTGGCCGAGACGGCGGAAGATCTCGTTCCCCACCTTGGCGGCGAGCAGGATCGCGAACAGCTGGATGAGGATCTGGGTCAGGTGATCCATCGGGACGGTTGAGACTCCACAGGTACGACGCGGGAGGCCACGCGATGCGCAGCCTCCACCATGGTGCGCACGATATGGGTCCGGCACCGGGACCCCACCCCGACCGGTCACGCGCGGGATGCCGGGCAAGTCTAGCCGATCGATCTCGTCCGGCCGCTATCATCGGCACCCCACCGCACCGAGGAAGGCATGGACGGGCTCGGCCTGACGCTGCTCGTGGCACTCGTGGCCGCCCTCGCCCTCGGTGCGCTGGCGCACCGGCTCGGGCTGCCGCCGATGATCGGCTACATCGTGGCGGGCCTCGTCGTCGGGCCGGCAACCCCCGGGCCGACCGCGGATCGCGAGGAGGTCCTGGCGCTGGCCGATATCGGCGTGGCGCTCCTGATGTTCAGCATCGGGCTGCAGTTCAGCATCGGCGAGCTGCGCTCGGTCGGCTCGCGCATCCTGCTCGGGGCGCCGGTGCAGGTGGCGATCACGATGGCCATCGGCATCGGCACCGGGCTCCTGCTCGGCTGGCAGCTTCCAGAGGCGCTGTTCATCGGCGGCGCGGTGTCGGTCTGCTCCACCGTGGTCCTCGTCAAGGTCGCCGGCGAGGAGGCGCTGCACACGACCGCCCATGGGCGCGCGGCGCTCGGCGTGTCGATCGTGCAGGACCTCGTGACCATCGTGCTCGTGGTCGCCCTGGGCGCCGTCAGCGGCGCGGGGGACACGTCGCTGCCATCCCTCGTCGGCAGGGTCGCCATCGCACTCGGCTTCGTGGCCGTGGTGGTGGCCGCCGGATCGCGGGTCCTGCCCCGGCTGCTGGCCGCGGTCGCCGGACTGCGCTCGCGCGAGCTGTTCGTGATCAGCGTGGCCGTCATCTCGATCGGCACCGCCTTCGCCGCGGGAGCGCTCGGCGTCAGCGTGGCGCTCGGAGCGTTCGTGGCCGGGCTCGCCCTGTCCGACTCCGACCTGACGGACAGCGTGCTCGGCGAGATCGTGCCGCTCCGCGAGCTGTTCAGCACGTTCTTCTTCGTCTCCATCGGCATCCTCCTCGAGCCGGCCGCCATCCTCGACGCGTGGCCGGTGGTTCTGGCGCTGCTGGCGATCATCACAATCGGCAAGGCCGTGCCGGTGGCTGCCCTGGCTCGACTCGACGGCCAGCTGCCGTCGTCGGCCCTGCGTGCGGGCGCCCTCATCGGGCAGAGCGGCGAGTTCAGCTTCGTGCTCGCGTCGGTCGGCCTGGCCGCCGGCGCCGTTCGGGGCGAGACCTTCAGCCTGGCGATGGGTGCCGTGGTCATCTCGATCCTGACGGCGGAGCCGCTGCTGCTCGGCGCGCGGCGCGCCGGAGGGTGGCTCGACCGCCGAACGAACCGACGCGCCGTTCCGGACGAGAGCCTCGATCTCGAGGGATTGCGAAGGCACGCCATCATCGTCGGGTACGGCCGCGTGGGACGCGCCGTGGCACGAGTCCTCGATTCCCGCGGGTTCGCCTGGGTCGCCATCGACGGGGATTACGGTGTCACGCGGCAGGCGCGGCTCATCGGCGCGCGTGTCATCTACGGCGATGCCGGCTCGCCATCGGTCCTCGACGGCGCCGGGGTCGCGGCCTGCCACACGGTGATCGTGGCCATCCCGGACGCGCTGGCCACGCGCCAGGCGGTGACCTACGCCCTCGCCCGCAACCCGCGGCTCGAGGTGGTCGCCCGGGCGCATTCGGAGGCCGAGGAGGCCGAGCTTCGCCGCCTCGGCGTGGCGCGGGTGGTGGTCGCCGAGCGCGAGCTCGGGAACGAGCTCGTTCGGCATGCCCTCCGCCGCTTCGGAGTCAGCGACCGGGAGGCGGCGGCCATCCTGGAGCGTCGCCGCAGCTGACGGCTCTCACCATGCCTCGTCGATGCGTTCGACGAGCTCGTCGAGGGTGCCCACGGTCAGGGCCGGCCGCGTCCCCTCCGGCGGGTGCTGGATGACGCCCCATGGACCGCGACGGATCCAGACCGCGCGCATCCCGGCCGCCATGGCCGGGAGGAGGTCATTGTCGACCCGATCGCCCACGTAGGCGACGTCGGCCGGGTCGGGGGAGCCCATCAGCTCGAGTGCGCGCGCGAAGAATGCCGGCGCGGGCTTGGCGACGCCCAGCTGCTCGCTCATGGCCACGACCTCCCCTTCGACGCCGATGGCGCGCAGCTCATCGCTACGCGACGCCGGCTGGTTGGCGACGATCGAGAGCCGGAAGCCGCGCTCCCGCAGCGCCGCGAGGGCGGGCAGCGCATCGGGGTAGAGGTCGTCCACGCCGAAGCCGCCATAGGCGCCCTCGACCGACGCCATGCGCAGCTGCCAGTCATCGGCGCCGAAGATCGGGAACACGTCGCGGTGCTCCCCGCCGCGTGCGATGACGCTGCCGAGCGCCGCCAGGAACGTCAGGCGCGGGACACCGAGCTCATCGGCCCACAGCGACCAGATCCGTGTCTCATCGATCAGAGTCTCGCCGACGTCCAGGCACACCCATCGATCGCTCATGGACCGATGCTAGACGGTCGAAGGCCGGCGAAGCATCTCGCTCCGCCGGCCTCGATGGTCGGACTCCGTCAGCGCGTCCGGCTCAGATCGGGATGATCCGAGCGGGATCCGCCGGTGGGGTCTCGGGGTACTGCGCCGCCGGAACCAGGCCGTTCAGCCCGTCCGGGGACGCGAGATAGTTGGCCAACGCCTGCTGGTACACGACGCCGACCGTGGTGAACGGCTTTCCGAGGAAGTCGTAGCAATCGCCGCCCGTTCCCGTCGCCGCATTGACGCGGAACGTGAAGTCGTTGCTGGCGATGTCCGTCGTCCACGTCGTCGGATCGACGAGCCAGGCACCACCGTCGTAGATCGTCTCGCCAGCGACGGTGATGCTCTGGACCCGCGAGCCCTCGGCGCTTACCGCGCAGGTGTTCGGGTCGATCACCCGACCTTGCTGGGACACGTCGAACGTGAAGGTCAGCCCGGCCCAATGACCGAAGCGTCCGTTCTCGCCCGGCAGACCCGAGATCGAGGTCTCGAGCAGGTCCTTGAGATGCTCGCCGGTGATGTCTTCCATCACCGAGACGAAGTTCGAGAAGGCCAGGATCTCGAACGTGTTCAGCTCCGTGATCGGACCGGCCGGGATGAGGCTGTTATTCCTGATCCCGCCGCCGTTCTGAAGCGAGATCGTCGGCGAATCGACGCCGAACGCCGCGGCCGCCTGCTGGCCCTGCCACAGCATGCTGTCGGCGGTCAGATTGCCGAGGTTCGTCTCCCGCTGACGGATCTGCGGACGACGCCCATCGAGCGCCACCTCCGAGTTGGCGACCACGTTCGCCGCCAGGTCGGCGACGAAGGCAATGACCGGGTCCACGACCTGCGCCTGGACCTGCGGGTCGGCGGTCACCACGTAGCTGTCGGCGGCACGCGCCACCGATGGGCGGAGCAGGCCGGTCTCCTCGGCCGGTGGCGTCCAGCCATCGTCGAAGCCGATGACCCGTACCGGGCCACTGCGCCGCTCGTCGACGTCCAGGACGTTCCCCGCGCCGTCGAAGGAGAGGACGAGGCGGCCAACGTACTTGTAGTCACCGGCGGTCGTGATGACGGGGATCTCCCTGCCGTCGGCGTCGAGGATCGGCGCGCCGTCGGGGCTTCCGTCGTCCACCCGGAATGGGTAGGGTCCCGCGATCGAGTCCGGGCTGTCTGCCGGAGAAAGCGGGTTCCACGGGTTGGCGAGCAACTCGTCACCGCCGCCGGCGATCATGACGTCGATCCCGCTGAGCTCTCCAGCGAGGTCGACATCCTCCTCGACATTCTGCAGGTGGCTGACCAGGATGATCTTGTTCACGCCCATGGCGGTGAGGGCATCGGCCTCCGCCTGGACGGCCGGCGCAACATCGCCGACGACGACGTTGCGCGGGCTCGAGATGTTCGGCAGCTGCGGTGTCGTCGCACCGATGACGCCGATGAGCTCACCGCGCTCCTTGATGACCGTGCTGGCCGCGATGCGGCCCTGTGCCTCGAGTGCGGCCAGCGTCGGCTCGGCGCTCACGTCGAGGTTCGCCGATAGGAACGGGGTGGGCGGCGAGAAGCCGCGGATGAAATCGGCCAGCACGTCCGGGCCGAAATCGAACTCGTGGTTGCCGATGGCGATCGCGTCATAGCCGATGAGGCTCATCGCGATCGAATCGTAGAACGGAACGCCCTTCTGCAGGCTGGCCGTGAACTCCGCCCCGGCGAGGAAGTTGTCGCCGGACGAGAGCATGACGCTCCCGCGCTTGGCGCCCGGGCTCATCGGCGGCCCGCTCGTGGCCTCCGCCTTCAGGATCTCGACCAGCGAGGCGAAGTAGGCGACGCCCGCGTACGGCATCGAGGGGTCGCCGCCCACGAAGGACGGCCGCAGCTTCGACTCGCCGTCGTTGTTGTGCAGGATGGTGAGTTCGAACGCGGCACCGGCCGACGCGGGCTTGCGCGCATCGGCGGGGATGGCGCCGATGAGCAATGCGCTCGCGGCCAGAATGGCGGCCAGCAGGAGCGCGGACGTGCGCCGGAACGGTATGGAATCGACAAATGACATCGAGGCGTGCCCTCCACGGTCAGGGCGGCCCGACGCGGCTGCGCCGGGTCGCGAATCGAGCGCGCCGGCAGCTGGCGCGGGTGAGACGGGTCTGGCAGTCAAGGGTACACCCAGCGCGTCACGAGCGGGTCAACAGCCGATGAATGGAGCGTTGTCTCTACGCACCGGCTCCCGGGCGGCGGCTTCCGCTTGGGCGTGACTCGACGCCTGCGCGCTTGTGCGAGCCGCACGCAACTCAGACCGACCGCACGCTCGACGGCTGCGACGTGCGGCCCAGGCAAGCCCGGACTACGTTGAGACCGAATTCGAGGGCAACTCCGTCGATGCGTGCGCCCGCGGCAAGTGGGGGCGCTGGCAATGGCAAGCTGCGCGTCGCAGCGGCCGTCCGGGGAGGTGCCGCCTCAGGCGAGCTTGACGCCCTGGACGAGCTCCTCGACGGAGGGCTTCGCGTCGCCGAACAGCATCTTCGTCTTCTCGTTGCTGAACAGCGGGTTCGGGATGCCGGCGAATCCGGCACCGCGGCCACGCTTGAGGACGATGATGTTCTGCGCGGCGTCGACGTTGAGGATCGGCATGCCGGAGATCGGCGAGCCCTCCTCCCGGGCGACCGGGTTGACGACGTCGTTGGCGCCAATGACGAGCGCGACGTCGGTATCGGCGAAGTCGTCGTTGATCTCGTCCATCTCCTGGAGCCGGTCGTAGGGCACGTTCGCCTCCGCCAGGAGGACGTTCATGTGCCCCGGCATGCGACCGGCGACCGGGTGGATGGCGAACTGGACGTCGACGCCCTTGGCCACCAGCAGGTCCATGAGCTCTCGAACCGGCCCCTGCGCCTGGGCCACCGCCATGCCGTAGCCCGGGACGATGATGACGCGCTTGCCGTAGGCCATGAGCACGGCCGCGTCCTCGGCGGTGATCTCGCGAAGCTGCTCCTCGCCCTCCTCGCCGGCGGCGATGGCCCCGCCAGCCGTGCCGAAGCCGGCGAACAGGACGTTGAACAGCGAGCGGTTCATCGCCCGGCACATGAGCTGGGTGAGGATGGCGCCCGATGCGCCGACCAGGGTGCCCGCGATCAACAGCGCGTAGTTGCCGAGCACGAAGCCCGATGCGGCGACGGCGATGCCGGTGTAGCTGTTGAGCAGGGAGACGACGACGGGCATGTCCGCGCCGCCGATCGGCATGGTGAGGACCACGCCGGCCACCAGGGCCAGCACGCAGAACACCAGGAACAGCGGAATGTTGTTGTCGACCGCGGCGACGTAGACGCCGATGCCCAGCAGCGCGATGAAGATGGCGCCGGTGATGATCTGCTGTCCGGGGAGCATGTACGGGCGGGCCGTGACGATGCCCTGCAGCTTGCCGAAGGCGACGATCGATCCGGTGAGCGCCACCGAGCCGATGACCGCCCCGAGCAACGTGGCGATCACGAACGGGAGGGGCAGCAGACCGGCGCCGTGGTCGGCGAACTCGAGGAATTCGGCGACCGCGACCACGGCCGCGGCGCCGCCTCCGGCGCCGTTGAAGATGGCCACCATCTGCGGCATGGCCGTCATCGGCACGCGCTTGGCACCCATGAATCCGGCGACCGCGCCGATGGCACCGCCGACGACGATGATCCACCAGTTCTCGAGCATGCCCTCGACGGTGAAGAAGGTCCAGGCGATGACGAGTGCCATGCCGGCGGCACCGAGCTGGTTGCCGCGGCGCGCCGTCGACGGCGACGCCAGGAACTTCAGGGCGAGGATGAAGGTGACGCTGGCGACGAGCCAGACGATGTAGGTCAGGACCTCGAGCGCGTCCACTAGCGGCGCTCCCGCGTCTGCTCGCCGGGTCGCTTCTTGAACATCTCGAGCATCCGGTCGGTGACGACGAAGCCGCCGACGACGTTGATCGTGCCGAGGATGACGCCCACCAGGGCGAGGGCGATGCGGATCGGTCCCTCGCTGGTGGCGGCCACGAGCATGGCCCCGACGACGATGACGCCGTGGACGGCATTGGCGCCGCTCATGAGCGGGGTGTGGAGCATGGTCGGCACCTTCGACACGACCTCGTAGCCGACGACGGCGGCGAGGACGAGGATGAAGAGCGCCGAGAGCAGCTCGAAGGCGGAGAGCTCCATCGGTCTATGCGTCCTTTGTCTCGGAGGCCGGTGCCTCCGCATCGGTCTTGGGCGGTGGTGCGACTTCGATGCCGAGGGCCTTGGCGGTCGCCTCGTGAACGACCTTGCCGCCGTGGGTGATCGTGGCGCCCTTCGTGATCTCGTCGTCGAAGTTGATCTCGACCTTGCCATCGGCAATGAGGTGCTTGATGAGCGTCTGGAGGTTCTTCGCGTACATCTGGGTCGCGCTGCCGGGCATGGTGGCCGGCAGGTTCGTGATGCCGATGAGGGTGACCCCGTGTTTGACAACCTCCTTGCCGGGCTCGGTGCCCTCGACGTTGCCGCCCATCTCCGCCGCCATGTCGACGATGACGCTGCCGGGCTTCATGCTCTTCAGCATCTCGGTGGTCACCAGCTTCGGCGCCGGGCGACCGGGGATGAGGGCGGTGGTGATGATGAAGTCGGCGTCCTTGACGCGCTCCGCGATGAGCTCGGCCTGGCGGCGCTTGTAGTCGTCGCTCATCTCGGTCGCGTAGCCGCCGGCGGTCTCGGCCTTCGCCTTCTCCTCCTCGGTCATCTCGACCTCGATGAAGGTGCCGCCCAGGCTCTGGACCTGCTCCTTGACGACCGGCCGCACGTCGGTGGCCTCGACCACCGCGCCGAGCCGACGGGCGGTGCCGATGGCCATCAGCCCGGCCACGCCGGCGCCCATGATGATGCCGCGCGCCGGACGGATAGTGCCCGCGGCGGTGGTGAGCAGCGGGAAGAACTTGGGCAGGCGCTCCGCGGCGATGAGGACCGCCTTGTAGCCGCCGACCGTGGCCTGCGAGCTGAGCGTGTCCATCGACTGGGCGCGGGTGATGCGCGGGATGGCGTCCATGCTGATGGCCGTGACGCCGCGCTTCGCCAGCTTCTTCGCAAGCTCCGGCTTCGCCAGCGTGCCGAGCGTGCCGATGAGGATCGAGCCCTCGCGCAGCATCTCGACCTCCTCGTCGGAGGGGCGCCCGACGCGGAGCACCATGTCCGCCTGGCCGTAGAGGGCGGCGGCATCCGGAACGATCGCCGCGCCCGCCTCCTGGTACGCCGAGTCGAGGTTGCCGGACGCGTCGCCGGCGCCGGACTGGACGATCACCTCGACGCCGTCGCCGGTCAGCTGACCGGCGATCTGGGGGGTGAGGGCGACACGAGTCTCGCCTTCGGCGGTCTCGCGCGGGACGGCGATCTTCATCAGGGCTGGTTCTCTTCGGGAGGGCATTCACAGACGAACCGCCGCAGCTCGGGTGGGCGCATGGCGGTTCGGGATCCCGAGTGTAGCAGAGGCTCGGGTCGGCGCGGTTGAGGCGCAGCCCTGCGCCGGCTCGGGTAGGCTTGGGGCGGCCGCACCGGCCCGATATACGAGAAACCTGGGGAAATCGCTGCCAGCCCATGTCCCTCATCGTCGATTCGGTCACCAAGCGATTCGGTGACGTTCTTGCCCTGGATGACGCCTCCTTCGCCGTGGAACCGGGGCGCATCTTCGGCCTGCTGGGCGCCAACGGCGCCGGCAAGACGACGAGCATGCGGATCGTGCTCGACATCCTGCGCCCCGACTCCGGGCGCGTGACCTGGAAGGGCGTCGAGAACACCGAGCTTCCCCGCCGGACCTGGGGCTATCTGCCCGAGGAGCGCGGGCTCTACTCGCGCATGAAGGTCGGCGAGCAGCTGCGCTTCTTTGCGGCCCTGTACGGCGTGCCCGATGCCGATGCACGGAGCGTGGTCGACGAGTGGCTCGAGCGCTTCCGGATCCCCGAATACCTCGATCGCAAGGTCGAGGAGCTCAGCAAGGGCAACCAGCAGAAGATCCAGTTCATGGCGGCGATCCTCCACGACCCCGACGTCCTGATCATGGACGAGCCGTTCACCGGCCTCGACCCGGTGAACGTGCGGCTGCTCAAGGAGGCCTTCCTCCAGATGCGGGATCGCGGCAAGACGCTCATCTTCAGCACCCACCAGATGGAGCAGGTCGAGGAGCTGTGCGAGTCGATCGCCATCGTCGATCGCGGGCGCGTCGTCGTCTCCGGCGCGCTGCGCGACGTGAAGCGCGCCATGGGCCGCCAGGTGGTGCGACTGGCGACCGATGGTGACGGGCATGGCGTCGAGTGGCTCACCGAGCTGCCGGGCGTCACGATCGCGACCCAGCGGGAGGACTACGTCGAGATCCGCGTCACCGCCGATCGCGATCCCGAGACGATCCTGCACAGTGCACTCGAGCGAGGCAACCGCGTCACCCGCTTCGAGATCGCGGATCCGTCCCTGGAGGAGATCTTCGTCGAGCACGTCGGAAGACGCGCGGTCGACGAGGAGGAAGAGCACCTGGCGAGCGCGACACCGTCTGCGAGCGACGGCCGATGAACGTCTTCCCGAACGCCCTCCACGTCGCCCGACGCGAGTACCTGTTCCGGGTCCGCGGCCGCACCTTCATCATCACCACACTGCTGCTGGCCGTGGCCGTGGCCGCCGTCACCATGCTGCCCACCTTCCTCGGCGCGCTCGGGGTGGCCGATCCGCCCGAGATCGCCGTCCATGTCGACGCGGATGACCTCTCGAGCGATCCGGTCACCGCCATCCAGGTCGCCCTGACGGCGGCAGGTGATCCCGGCGGCGTCGAGGGCGAGGTCACGGCTCCGCCCGAAGGCGACGGCGCCCGCGTGACCCGCACCGACGACCCGGAGGAGGCCGCCGATGCCGTCCGCAACGAGGAGCTGGACGGGCTGCTCACGATCACCCGCGGCGAGTCAGGCGACCTTGCCTTCGAGTATCTCGGCGACGCGAACCCGATGGGCCGGACCCGCATCCTGATCACCCAGGCGGCGACCGCCATCACCGTCAGCGACCGGCTCGAGCGAGCCGGCGTCTCGGCCGGGGAGAGTGCCGAGCTGTTTGCGCCGCCGGACTTCACGGCCACCGCCGCCGATCCGGACGACGCGCGCGACGAGGAGGACTTTGGCGGCGCCGTCGTGCTGACCTACGTTGTCGTGATCCTCACCTTCATGGCCATCCTGACGTACGGCAACTGGGTGGCGCAGAGCGTTGCCGAGGAGAAGTCCGGCCGCGTGATGGAGCTGCTCATCACGGCGGCCACCCCGCGCCAGCTGCTGACCGGCAAGGTGCTCGGCACCGGTGCGGCGGGGCTGACGCAGTACCTTGCCATGATCGTGGCACTGGTCATCGGCTTCGCCATCAACGGGCCGGTCTCGGAGATCTTCGGGGTGGCGGGGCAGCTGCCATTCACCCTGCCGGCATTGGAGGCGGGCTGGGTGATCGCCTTCACCGCCTTCTTCCTGCTTGGCTTCATCCTGTACTCCACCCTCTACGCAGCCGCGGGCTCCATGGTCAGCCGCATCGAGGACGTGCAGCAGGCGGTGGGCCCGCTCATCTATCTCGCCATGGCCGGCTACTTCGTCTCGTTCGTGGCCATGAACATCCCCGATGAGGGCTGGGTGAAGCTCGTTTCGCTCGTCCCGTTCTTCAGCCCGTACCTCATGCCGGCGCGCATGCTCCTCTCGAACGTGGCTCCATGGGAGGTCCTCGTCGCGCTGGCGTTGCTGGTCGGCACGCTCGTGCTCGCCATGTGGCTGGCATCGCGCGTGTACAGCGCGGGCGTCCTGCTCTACGGCCAGCGCGTCGGCATCCGATCGGTGCTGCGGGCAACCCGCGTCTCTCGCTGAGAGCGGCGGCCGCGGGGGGTCGGCGTTTCGGGCCGGGGCTCGTTTGCCGCCGGTGCACGGATCTGCGGACATGGCACGTTTCCTCCGCGACGGCTTGCATGTCCCGCACGCGGCGGCGGAGCACGGGCCGTTCCGAGGCCGATCTCCGGAGTTACGTGCGCGCGGCGCAAACCGGCGTCGGATCGCGAATCTTGACATCGCCATGACGCCGCCTTCACGGTCCGGCGGCAGACTGGGTCCACCATGAGCGCGAACCTCACGATCGCCCGCCCCGAACGGAAGGTGGGCGAGCTGCACCGCCCTCGCGCGGTCGAGGCCGAGCTTCGCCAGGCGCAGGTTCTCCTCCGCCGCCTGCTCGACGCCGAGGATCGGCCGGGTTTGGTCTTCGAGGTGATGGACGACGCCCGCGCCCTGCTGGCGCGATCCGATCGGCGGCGCCAGGCATCTGCCCCTGATCTGCGGTACCGTCGATGGATGGGCAACTCGGTGACGGTGAACGGCGCGACCATCGAGCTCGCGTCCGGCGACATCACGACGCAGACGGTGGACGCCATCGCGAACGCCGCCAACGAGTCGCTTCGCGGCGGTGGTGGGGTGGACGGTGCGATCCACCGGGCGGCCGGCCCGGGGCTGCTCGAGGAGCTTCGCCGGCGGCACCCCGATGGCACCCCGACCGGAACGGCGGTTGCGACCGAGGCGCACGATCTGCCGTCGCGCTGGGTCCTCCATGCCGTGGGGCCCGTCTGGCGCGGCGGCGGCCACGACGAGGCAACGCTTCTGGCCGATGCCTATCGCGCCTGCCTGCGCCTTGCCGACGATCTCGGCGCCCGGAGTGTCGCATTCCCGGCCATCAGCATGGGGATCTACGGCTACCCGCCGCATCCGGGGGCGCGGATCGCGATCCGCGCCGTGGCCGAGCACCTGGCCGAGCACGGGACGCCCGAGCTCGTGCGATTCGTCCTGTTCAGCGAGGAGACGTTCGGGCGTTTCGCCGATGCCCTCGCGGAGCTCGACGCGGCCCCGGCCTGACGCGCGTCCGAGGGACGTCGCCGCGAATTCAGTCGGTCGGCGGTCGGGCGCGCTACGATCGGTCACGATGACCTCCACCACGCCGGCTCCCGTCATCAGGGCGGCCGGGCTGACGAAACACTATGGCTCCGTCGCCGCCCTCAACGACGTGACGCTCGACGTGCACCAGGGCGAGATCTTCGGCTTTCTCGGACCCAACGGCGCCGGCAAGTCGACCATGATCCGCACGCTGCTCGGCTATCTCCACGCCACACGCGGGTCGGCCCACGTGCTCGGAAGGGACATCGCCAGCCAGTCGGTCGAGATCAGGCGCCTGACCGGGTACCTTCCCGGCGGCATCGCGCTGTACGACTCGCTGACGGGCGAGCAGGTGCTCGACTACCTTGCCCGCATCCAGGGTCGCGCGGCGTATCGGCGCACCGAGCTCGTCGAGCGTCTCCAGATGTCGCAGACGGACCTCCGGCGCCGCGTCCGCGACTACTCGCGCGGCATGCGCCAGAAGCTCGGCGTCATCCAGGCGCTCCAGCACGACCCGGAGCTCGCCATCCTGGACGAGCCGTCCGAGGGGCTCGACCCGCTCATGCAGCAGGCCTTCTACGGCATCCTCACCGACCTGCGCGCGGAGGGCCGCACGGTCTTCTTCTCGAGCCACGTCCTCTCCGAGGTCGAGCGCGTGTGCGACCGGGTCGGGATCATCCGTCATGGCAACCTCATGGCCGTCCACGACGTGCGCGAGCTGCTCGCCCGCCGGCGCCGGCGCGTCTCGATCCAGTGGCGCGGGGCGGCGCCGGGAGCCGACTCGCTGCCCGGCCTCGTCGACGTGGTCGTCGACGGTGACCGGCTGTTCGGAACCCTGCACGGCGACGTCGCGGAGTTCGTGCGAGCCATCGCCTCGCCGTCGCTCGAGGACCTGACGATCGAGCCGGCGAGCCTCGAGGAGGCATTCCTCGAGTACTACGCCGATGAGGTGCCAGCCGGCACGGAACAGGCAGGATGAACGGCCCGCTGTTCGCACGCACGCTCGCCTGGCAGCGCACTCGCTGGCTGATCGTGGCCGTCGCCATGTTCGGCTGGGGCGTGCTGGTCCCCGTCTTCTATGCCGCGTTCTCCGATACGGTTCGTGACCTCGCGAACTCCGGCGTCTTCCCGGAGGAGCTCATGAGCTTCGGCTCCGGCTCCCTGTTCACGCTGCCGGGGGCGGTGACACTCGGGACGCAGCATCCGCTCGCCATCGCCATGCTGGGCGTCTTCGCGGTGGGTGCCACGGCGACCGCCGTAGCCGGCGAGCGGCAGCGCGGGACGCTCGAGGTGCTGCTTGCCCGTCCCCTGTCACGGACCACGGTCTACATCAGTATCACGACAGCGCTCCTGATGGTGGTGGGCGTGGTGCTGGCGGCCCTCATCGCCGGATTCCTCACCGGCGCGGCGCTGCAGGGAGTGATCGACGACCTCCCGCTCGAGCACATCCCGCTGCTGTGGGCGAACGGCTTCCTGCTGTGGGCGGCCTTCGCGACGTTCGGGCTGGCAGCCACGGTCAGCTTCGACAGGCCGGGGCCGCCGGTCGGGTTGACCCTGACCTACCTGGTGCTCAACTACTTCTTCGAGATCCTGGGCTCGTTGTGGCGGGAGGCCGAGTGGACGCAGGAGTACTCACTGTTCCATCACTTCCAGCCCGCCGAGATCCTCGCCGGCAACGTCGATCCGCTGGACCTGGTCATCCTCGCCACCGCGACCGTGATCCCCATCGCGTACGCGCTGATCGTGTTCCCGCGGCGCGACCTGGCGGCCCCCAGCTGAGACTCACCCCGACAGCGCGTACGCGACCGCCTCGTCACCGCTCAGCTGCTCCCCGTCGCGCCACGCCGCGACGAGTGCAGGATCCTGAAGCTGGTCGCGCGGGGCGAAGCCCAGCAGCTCACGGTTCCACAGGTTGAGCCCGGTGCCGCTCGTGCGTTCCAGGCTCTCGACCGCGCCGGAGAGGCGGGCGGCTCGCTCGAGGTCGCCATCCCGGAAGGCGACCAGCGCCAACCCGTCCATGACCAGGGTATATCCGCTGACGTCCTCCGAATCGGCGAATATGCGGAGCGATTCGGTCAGCATGCGGCGTGCGCTCGCTCGCAGATCCGGGCGGTCGGTGGCGCTCTCGCGCTCCTCGCTCATGTCCCCCATGGCCATCGTGTACGTCGCCCAGGCGACCATGAACGAATCGTCCAGACGGCGGAAGGTTTCGAGCGCGGGCCGCAGCTGGTTCCGGGCGGCCTCGATATCTCCAGCCCCGTAGCGGGCGTTCGCCAGCGCCCATCGACAGCGGGCCACGCCGCCCTCGTCCCCGAGCTCCTCGAAGATGGCGAGGGCACCGGCCACGTACTCGTTGGCGAGCGCCAGTTTGTCCGGAGCCTGGAGCGAGATGATCGACCAGGTGAACGAGATGCTGTACATCGCCTCCGCCAGGCCGCGACGATCGCCGAGCGCGCGACGGGCCTCGATCTCGGCCTCGTACAGGCTGCGTGAGC
>Ga0299913_10002094_pt1 | contig 15525 bp, 12 predicted proteins | sample RVTome_9_FD_201360 | JGI IMG/M metagenome (GOLD analysis project Ga0299913, IMG submission 201360) | Soil microbial communities from uranium-contaminated site in the Upper Colorado River Basin, Wyoming, United States - RVT155D38 (version 2) ...
TCCCGTGACCGCGTCGGCACCCGCTTCGGGATCCTGTTCCAGCACTTCACCCTCTGGCTTTTTGCTGTTCTTCTCCTCGACTTCGGCTCCCAGCCCGACCTCTTCGAGCGCTTCTCCAGCTTCGTCGACGTGCATCCCGACGACATCCGGCACCTCGACGGGCTCGTCTCCTCCGAGAAGGTTGCCGGCCAGTAACCACGCCAGCAGGCCGAACAGCCCGAGTATCAGCAAGGTGACGACGATGTAGAGCGCGGCACGCTTGTTCTGCGGTTCGTCGTCGTAGTCCTCGTACTCGGTGGTTCGCATGACCTGGGTGCCGGTCGCGGCGCCGGCTATCGCGGTCTCGTCGGCGAGCAGCGGCGTGGCGAGCACGCGCTGGCCGTTGGAGAAGCGCTGCAGGTCTTCTTGCATCTCCGTCGCGCTCGAGTAGCGATTGTCGGGGTTCTTGGCCAGGGCCTTCATCGTGATGGCGTCGAGTCCGGTCGGCACGTCCCGGTTCATCTTTGAAGGAGGGTCCGGGTTCTCGCGCACGTGTTTGTACGCGATCGCTAGCGGCGTATCGCCCGAGAACGGGGGAGCTCCAGTCAACATCTCGTAGAGCACGACTCCCAGCGAGTACACGTCGGAACGTCCGTCGATCGTGTTCCCCTGCGCTTGCTCGGGCGAGAGGTAAGCGGCTGTCCCGATGACCATGCCCGTCTGGGTCATCGTCTGCTCGCCGTCCCCGCTCAACGCGCGCGCGATCCCGAAGTCCGTGACCTTCGTCTGACCCGAGTTAGTGATCATGATGTTGCCGGGCTTGATGTCGCGGTGGACCAACCCGTTCGAATGGGCACGTTCCAGCGCTTTGGCTACGTCGGCTGCGATATCGGCCGCCCGTTCGGGGAGGAGAGCCCCCTCGGTCGAGATGATCTCGGACAAGCTGCGGCCTTCGATGAACTCCATGACGATGAAATAGGTGTCGCCGTCGGCCCCGTAGTCGTAGAGGGCCACGATGTTGGGGTGGCTGAGGTTCGCGGCTGCCTGGGCCTCTCGTCGGAAACGCTCGACGAACGACCTATCGCGCGAGTAGCGGTCGTGCAGGACCTTGATGGCGACCTCTCGTCCCAAGAGGTCGTCGCGGGCGCGGTAGACCTCGGCCATCCCTCCGGTGCCGACCCGTTCGATGACCGCATAGCGGCCTCCGAACACCTGGCTATCCGCGCTCAATCGTCATCGTCCTTCTTGTCGTGGCCCTTGGCTTTGCCTTTGGTCTTGGGATCATCATCGTCGTCGAGACCACTGCTGACGAAGAGAGTAATCGTCTGGCCTTCCTGCAATGACTCGCCCGGAGGTAGATCCGTTCCGATGACCTCTCCTTCTTCTGCTTGTTCCGGGTCGATCCCGGCGTCTTCCAGGAATCGCTCGAGCTCGCCGCCTTCCACGAACTCGAGCCGGCTTTCGAGGCCGCTCGCGGCGAGCTCCTGTTGGACCTCCTCGTGGTCCATCCCTATGACTCCCGCGGGCAGGGTCAGGTTCTGAGCGGTTCGTTCCGGGGCCGCGGGGGATCTGGCCTCGGTGGGTGGCTCGAAGGAGGCCAAGCGCCATGCGGCCAGCGAAAGGGCGATCAAGGCGAGGACCCCGAACACCACGAGGACCTTGCGCCCCAAGGAGTGTGGGTCCCACCGATCCCCTGGGATGGGCCACACGGTGCTCGTCTGGTCGGTCTCCGATCCGGCCGCCAGGACCGCGGTCGGTGCATCGCCCGGGGTGAGAGCCGACGACAGAGCCTCGTGCATCTCCGATGCATCGCCATAGCGCTCGGAGGGGGCTTTGCGTGTGGCACGAGCGACGATCTCGTCCATCTCGGTAGAGATCCCGGGATCCATCGTGCTGGGCGGTGGGACCTGTTCGTTCATGTGTCGCAACGCGACCGACATCAGCGACTCGCCCGTGAACGGCACCGCCCCGGTGAGCGTCTCGAACATCACTATCCCTAGCGAATAGATGTCGGAGGTGGCAGTAAGGGGTTTGCCCTCGGCTTGTTCGGGCGAGATGTAGTGAGCCGTTCCGAGAACGGAACCCGTGACCGTCAACTTCGATTCGTCTGCCGCGCGAGCGATGCCGAAGTCGGTGACCTTCACCGAATCGTCGTCGCCCACGATGATGTTGGCCGGCTTGATGTCGCGATGGATGATCCCGGCGGCATGCGCATGCCCTAAGGCGAGGCAGATCTGGTCGACGATGTTTACGGCTCGCTCCTCGGACAGAGGGCCCTCTTCCCGCAGCAGGCGAGCGAGGTCGCGCCCCTCGGCGAGCTCCATGACGATGAAGTGGGCGTCATCGGCTTGGCCGGCGTCGAAGACGTTCGCGATCTTCGGATGGCGAAGGCCGGCCGCCGCGCGCGCTTCTCTTCGGAAACGTTCGACGAAGGTGGCGTCCTCCGCGAGGTTCGGGGCCAGCAGCTTCATGGCGACGGGTCGCCCCAGCTTCAGGTCGGTGGCCCTGTAGACCGAGCCCATCCCCCCGGTGGCGAGCTTCTCTTCGAGTTGATATCGGTCTCGTAGCAGGCTTCCCGGGCCTACCACCCGCGTAACTCCCGATCGATCTCGAAGATCCGTTTCGCGAGGGGGGCCGCGACGGCTCCACCGGTCGCCTCGGAGCCGAACGTGCCACCGTTCTCGACGATGACTGCGACCGCGAGCTGCGGGTTGTTGGCCGGCGCGAACGCTATGAACCAGGTGTGGGGGTTCTGACCTTTCACCGTCTGTGCGGTACCCGTTTTCCCCGCGACCTTGATGCCGGGTATCTGCGCCGCGCCACCGGTTCCGCTGTCCACCGCAGCGACCATCATCTGCGTGAGCACGCTCGCCACGTCACGCGACATAGCCTGTTCGAGGACCTCCGGCTCGTTCCGTACGACCCGGCCAGACTGATCGATGACCTCCCTGACGAGGCGAGGCACAGGTACTTCTCCGTCACGGGCGATCGTCGCGGCGACGACGGCCATCTGGAGAGGTGTCGCGTTGACGTCGCCTTGTCCTATCCCGGCGTAGGCGCGCAGGGGTGCGTCATCGTCGCCGATCCGTGGGAACTGGCTGGGCTCGGTGCGGACGTCGAAGGGAAGAGGCGAATTGAAGCCCAGCTTCTCGGCCATCTCTCGGACGTCATCGGGGATGTCGAGTCCGATGATCGCGAAGGTGGTGTCACACGACACCCTCAGGGCATCGAAGAGGCTGATCTGACCTCCGAGGCACGGTTGGTGGGTGAAGTTGGTGAGCGATCTCGTCGTAAGCGGTAGACAAGGATCGCCCGGTTCGCGCGACCCCTCGCACGGTTCGAGCTGCTGTGGGTCGGGGAACATCGTGCCTGGTTTGAATGCACCGGACTGCAGTGCCGCCGCAGCAGTTACGACCTTGAACGTGGAACCTGGCGGATAGCCGCGCGTAGTGGCGATGTTGACCACGGGACTCGTCGACGACGATGGTTCGAGCGACTCCCAGTATCGCTTCGACTCCTTTCCGTCGAACGATGCGAGCGGTGTCGGATCGAACGAGGGGTTGCTCCATAACGCTCTGACCTCCCCTGTGTTCGGGTCCATGGCGACGATCGCGCCGCGGTTGGAACCCAACGCGTCCCTCGCTGCTTCCTGCAAGCGGGACGCGATCGTTGTACGGACGTCGTCACCTTCTTCACCCGAGCCAAGGAATCGGTCCTGGATATCTTGCATAGACAAGGTCCCACCTTCGCCGAGCAACTGGTCGCGGTAGGTGCGCTCGATGCGGTCGAGGCCGTAACGCACCGAGTACCACCCGGTGATGTGGCCGTACAACTCGCCTTCGGGGTAGAGACGGCGAAACTTGTAGAGGCCTTTCCTCGGCCTGGATTCGGCGATGACTTTTCCGTCGAGCGTGAGGATGTTTCCTCTCTTTATCGAGTACTCGCGGATCAACTGCAGCCGGTTCGCGGGGTTCTCCGAGATGCTCTCGGCCGCGAAGATCTGGACGTAGTTGAGCTGTAGGAACACCGCGAGGAACGACAGGACCAGGCCGATGCCCACCCTTCGGATCTGGCGTTCCATCAACGTCCTCCGATCAGTATCTCGGAGGTCATCGCGGGGTCCGGCGCGCTGGCTCCATGGTCCGAGATCCGCACCAGGAGGGCGATAAGTATGAAGTTAGACAACAGGCTGGATCCCCCGTACGACATGAAGGGCAGCGTGATGCCGGTGAGCGGCAAGAGCCTCGTCACACCGGCGAGGATGATGAACGTCTGTACCGCGATCACTACGGTGAGACCGACGGCGAGTAGCTGCGCGAAGTCGTCGCGTTGAGACAGAGCGATCTTGAGACCCCGACCGACCAGCAGTAGGAAGCACAGCAGGATGGCTGCGGCACCCATCAACCCGAGCTCCTGTCCGAGTACGGAGAAGATGAAATCTGTGTGTGCCGCGGGTATCAGATCGGGCCGTCCCTGCCCCAACCCCGTCCCGAACAGCCCGCCAGCAGATAGTGCAAAGAGCGACTGTGCCAACTGATAGCCCTCGTCTTGAACGTATCTCGGGTTGAACACGTCCAGCCAGACCTGGACGCGTTCCTGGACATGACCGAACCTCTGATAGCCGATGTAGGCGCCGATGCCGAATAGGGCTGTGCCGGTGGCCACGTAGATGCCGCGCGCGGTGGCGATGTAGATCATGATCAGGAAGACCGAGAAGAACAGCAGGCTCGACCCGAGGTCTTTCGCGTAGAACATCACGGCGAGCGACAGGCCCCACATCACCAGGAGCGGCCCGAAGTGCTTCACGTCGGGGATGTGGATCCCGAGTACCCGCCGCGATGCGATCGACAGCAATTCCTTGCGTTCCGCGAGGTAAGCCGCGAAGAAGATGACCAGCATGATCTTGCTGAACTCGCCCGGCTGGAAGTTGTAATCGCCGAACCCGACCCACAGCCGGGCGCCGTTGATCTCTTTGCCGATGCCGGGTGCGAGAGGAAGCAACAGCAACCCGACGCCGATGAACCCGATGATGTACTTGAAGCGCGACAGGATCGAGATGTCGCGGATGACTGCGATGGTGGCGACGAAGCAGACGACCCCGACGATCGTCCATGTCAGCTGTGCCGCTCCGTACCTCTCCGGCGACAGCCGGTAGACCGCCGCAAGACCTAATGAGTTGAGGATGGCCGCCAGCGGTAAGAGGACCGCGTCTGCGTTGCGTGCGAGTCTGCGCATGGTGATGTGAGCGGCGATGTAGACGGCGACCAACACGGTGATGATCGGTGTGGCCAGCCCGATGTTCTTGGTGTCGTTCGCCACCACGACCAGGGCCAAAGCCCCCGCCCCGACGATGAGTCCGAGGATCAGCAGGGACAACTCGCGGTTGCGTTGCCCGGGGACCTGGATCAATGGGGTCGGCTCCCCGGGGATGAGAACGAGCTCTGGAAGTCCGGATCCTTGACCAGGTTCTCGAGGCCGCTAAGCGTTGCCTCTGCTTCGTCGAGCGACCCCACTTTGATGCCTTCTTCCACCTCGTCCCTCTTGAACGCAGGTAGCTGATCGACTTCGATGTTCGACCGCTCATGCACCTCTTTCAGAGACAACCCGGCGATCTCGTCCGGGATGCCGCGGTAGATCGTGACCGACCCTTGATCGTCGACGCCGATGAACCATGAGTTGTCGAGGGCGAACCTCGCGGCGACGAAACCGCCCCCGGCGAGTAAGGCGACGAGCACCAACGCCACCAGCAAGCGGCGTCCCCACCGGCGTTTCTTCGGTGCGACCTCGACCGCGCGGTGATAGCCCGTGTCGGCCGCGGGATCGGTCATGGCTCTGTCACCGAGGTCGGAACGATGCTCGGCTACGTCGGGCCCGGCCGGGGTGTCTGCTCCGACGTCGATGACGATCACAGTGATGTTGTCTTCGCCGCCGGCGTCGTTCGCCCGGTCTACCAGCCGATCCGCGGCTGTCTGTGGATCCGATTCATCTCGGAGTATCTCGGTCATCTCCTCTTCCGAGACCATCCCGGAAAGGCCATCCGAGCAGATGATCAGACGGTCACCCTCGGTCACAGGCAGAGAGAGGAGGTCGACCTCTACGTCTTCGTCTACCCCGAGAGCTCGGGTGATCATGCTGCGTTGCGGGTGACGGGCAGCTTCCTCGGGCTCCAACTTCCCCTCGCGGACCAACCTTCCGACCAGAGTGTGATCGTCAGTCACCTGTCGCATCTCGCCCTCGTGAACCAGGTAAGCGCGTGAATCCCCGACGTGGGCGATCCGGGCGGTCGCGCCGTCCACCAGGATCATCGTGCACGTCGTCCCCATGCCGCTTAGGTTCGTGTCATCGGCAGATCGCTTCCAGATAGCGCGGTTCGCTTCGCGGATCGCCTCGGAGAGGCTCTCAGGATCTGCGGCGCTTATAGCGTCGCGTTTGGACTGGATCACCTCGACGGCGGTCGCGGAGGCCACGTCGCCCGCAGCGTGACCACCCATCCCATCCGCGATCACGAACAGCGGGGAATCGACGAAGTACGAGTCCTCGTTGCCGGTCCTTACCCGGCCGACATCGGTACGCGCGCCCGAGGCAAGCTTCATCTGCGCATCTCCAGGACCGTCTTACCGATCTTCACTCGATCGCCGCGCTGGAGTTCGGTTGCACCACCGACCCGCTTGCGGTTCAGATAGGTGCCGTTCGTAGAACCGAGGTCTTCGATGAAATACGACTCCCCGCGCGTGAACACTCGCGCGTGCACCTGTGACACGTAGGTGTCGTCCAGCACAACGTGGCACTTGTCCGCGCGTCCGATCGTCAGCTCCTGGCCGAGGTCGAAACTCTTACCGGAATCGCTCGCACCCTCGACTATCACGGCCCGTTTCGGTGCCTTCTTTATCTTCCGGCTGGTGGCTTTCTGAGGCGCCGATCCGCCTCGTGCGCCGGTCGCAGCTGCTGCGGGTCGCAACTCGATCATCACGGCCCGAACGGCTCGTGCCACGAAGATGTAGAGCACCGCCAAGAAAACGTATTTGAGGATGTCTAGAACGATGTCTGGCATCTAGTAGTTGTCTCCTAGGACTCGAGTTCGAACCGCAACGTGCTGGTACCGAAACTCAAGGTCTCACCACCGCGCAGCTCGTGTTGCTTGGACAGCTTGCCGTCCACGAGCGTGCCGTTCGTTGACCCTAGGTCTTCGATGACCCAGTTGGAGCCTTCCCTTCTTATCTCTGCGTGACGTCTCGAGACGTTGGCGTCTGCGAGAACAACGTCTGCGGCCGACATCCGCCCGATCACCACGGGGGTCCGGGTCACCGAGATCTTCTCGACCGCCTTGCCCTCGTCGTCCATCACCACCAGCGTGGCCCCGGCCCCCTGGACGCCGAGCCTGATGGCCGTGTCCGACGAGATGGCTCTCGCCTCTGTGCCGGGGTCTCCTCCCGGGTCGTGGGTCGAGACGTGCGCCGGCCGGTCGGGGTCGGCGGCGAGGGCGGCTTCGACCTTGAACTCACCTCGGCCCATCTTCTTGTCTGCCTCGACGAAAGCGATGCGGGGCAGGCCCATGAGGTTCCAGCGGTTCTGTTTGGCTTGCTCGATCACTAGGTCGGAGAACTCGCGCTCGAGCCCGGCCGCCATCTGGTCGAAACGGGCATGGTCGTCCGCCCCCATGTAGACGGTGAACTCGTTGGGCGCGTAGATCCGGTTCACCGAGACGGTCTTGCCCTCGGCCATCTCGCGCAGGATGCGCCGACCGACCTCGACCGGTTGCAGGCCCGATCGGAAGACCTTGGTGAAGAAACCCTCGACGAGCCCCTCCAACCGTTCCTCGATGCTCTTTGCGACCCCCATTGGTCAGGGATTATGCCCGTCGTCGCAGGAATGACCCCCTGCTAGCCTTTGTTCCTCCCGGGGAGCAAGGGTCCCGGGCAAGGGCGAGTGGTGGAATGGCAGACACGCTGGCTTCAGGTGCCAGTGCTCGCAAGAGTGTGGGGGTTCAAATCCCCCCTCGCCCACGCTTCGTTTCTCCCCGGCATACTCAGGCGAACCGGGCATTTCCGGCCGTAGCCTGGTGTGCCTACTAATCCTGTAGTAGCCTCAGCAGGTTCGGGAATCTCCGGCCAGATACGGGGGTCCAATTCGAAAGAGGGGGAGTACATGTCACGGATGCGCAGTAAGTGGTTCGTGCTGATCGCGCTCCTGCTCGCGTTCGCGGTGTTCGGTGCCGCGTGTGCGTCGCAGGATGACACGCCGGGTGCTGAACCGGATGACGCGGAGATACAAGAAGGCGGCACGGTAGTCGTAGGTGCCGAGCAAGAGCCATCCGGAGGTCTGAATATCGACCTCGTGTGTTGCACGCTGGCGTGGGGTGCATGGATCCAGTCGCCGGTTCTGGGGGGCGCTTATTCGGTGCAACCCGACTTCAGCTACGCGCCCGGCCTGATCGAAGCCGACGCCGAGATCACCGAAGATCCGTTCACCGTGACGTACACGATCCGCGAAGAGGCTCAGTGGAACGACGGGACCCCGGTATCGGCGGACGACTTCGTCTTCACCTGGGAAACCGTTATGGACGAGAACAACCAGATGGCATCTACCGCGGGTTACGACAAGATCGACGACGCGGAGGTCATCGACGAGAAGACCGTGAAGTTCAACTTCTCCGAGCCCTATGCCGCGTACAAGGACCTCTTCACGCCGGTCTATCCCAAGCACGCGATCGAGGGCGAGAACTTCAACAAGGTCTGGAACAAGTGCTGGTGTGACGGCGACGGCAACGCCGTCGGTAACGGGCCGTTCCTGTTCGACAGCTACAAGAAGGGTGCCGAGCTGACGCTGGTCCGCAACGACAACTACTGGGGCAACGTCGCGCACCTCGACTCGATCGTGTTCCGTTTCCTCCCGGAGACGAACACCGAGATCCAGGCGCTTCGTGGTGGCGAGGTCGACATGATCTACCCGCAGCCGCAGCTCGAGCTCGTGGACCTGACGACCCAGCCGGACATCGTGTTGGAGGCAAGCCCCAGCACCACGTGGGAGCACGTTGACATCCAGCTCGGCAAGAACGGGCATCCGGCGCTCAAGGAGCTCGCCGTTCGTCAGGCCCTTGCCTATTCGATCGACCGCGATGCCATCGTCTCGCAGCTCTTCAAGGATCTCGCACCAGACCTGGAGCCGCTGCACAACACCATCTACATGCAGAACCAGGGCGAGTACCAGGACAACTGGAGCCAGTACAGCCACGATCCGGCGAAGGCCCAGGAGCTCCTGGAAGGTGCCGGTTGCACGAAGGGCAACGACGGCATCTACGAGTGCAACGGCGAGCGTCTGAGCTTCGAGTTCACCTCGACCTCGGGCAACGCTCTCCGCGAGCTGACGTTCGAGGTCATGCAAGAGCAGGTCAAGGAGTCCGGGATCGAGCTGAAGTCGGCGTTCGGTGACGCTGCCGTCGTCTTCGGCAACAAGGTCCTGGTTGCCGGGAACTTCGACCTCTTCCTGTTCGCATGGGTCGGAGACCCCGATCCGGCCGGCTCGGTCGAGATCTGGAAGTGCGAAGGCAGCCAGAACTTCACCGGCTACTGCAACGAAGAGGCAACCGAGTTCCTCGAGGCTAGCGACACGTACCTGGACAACGCACAGCGAGCCGAGGCACTGAACGCGGCCGACGCGCTGATGTCCGAGGACGTACCGACCATCCCGATGTACCAGAAGCCCACGATCCTTGCGTACAACACCAAGGTTCACGGTCTGGTGGACAACCCGACCCAGTCGGGCTTCGCCTGGAACGCCGAGGAATGGTGGATCGAGCAGTAAGCAACTAGCTGTGTTGTTTTAGAAGGTGGGGCGGCCCTGAGTCAGGGCCGCCCCACCTGTCTCACCGTAGTATCGGCTCTACGACTTCACGGGGGGAGTTAAGTGGTCACGTATGTGATCCGCCGGTTGCTCTATCTGATCCCTGTTCTCTTCGCGACCAGCCTCATCATCTTCACGTTCGTGTCCGTCTCGGGTGACCCTCTCGGCCAGGTACGTCAGATCCCCAACGTGAGCCAGCAGACCATCGAGAACATCATCGAGGACAATCACCTCGACCGGCCCCTGCTGGTCCAGTACGGCCATTGGGTCAAGGATGCGGTCACGAACAAGTTCGGTAACACCCTGCTCAGCGATGAGCCCATCTGGCCCGACCTCAAGCGCGTGCTGGGCAACACCCTCCAGCTCATCATCCTTGCCGAGATCCTGGCGGTCTCACTAGCCATCGTGGTGGGGGTGATCTCTGCCGCGAAGCAGTATTCGATCTTCGATTACGGCGCAACCACCCTAAGCTTCGTTGGTTTCTCGACACCTGTGTTCTGGTTCGGCTTGATCTTGCAGGTCATCTTCACGAACATCTATCTCAACTACGGTGTTCGCATCTTCTATACGTCCCAGTTGAGTTCGTCGAACCCGGAGAACTTCTGGATCGACCGGCTGCAGCATCTGGCCCTGCCGGTCATCACGTTGACCGTCCTGGGCGTCGCTCAGTTCAGCCGCTATATGCGGGCGGCCATGCTCGAGGTGATCAACTCTGACTACGTTCGCACCGCACGGTCGAAGGGTCTCCACGAACGCCGGGTGATCATGAAGCACGCGTTCAGGAACGCTTTGATCCCGCTCGTAACGGTGGTCGCGTTGGACTTCGGGGCTCTATTCGGCGGTGCGTTCGCGACAGAGACCGTGTTCGCACTCGATGGGATGGGGCTCTATTTCCTACGCGCTCTCAGTGAGCGCGACGTGTATCCGCTGATGGCGTGGTTGATGGTGGCGTCTCTGATCGTGGTTCTCTTTAACCTGGTTGCCGACATCATCTACGGTTGGCTCGACCCGAGGATCCGTTATGACTGAGGCAACTCCCCGTAAGCCGGGCGAGCAGACGGAAGAGGAGAGGAACCCACTTCTCGACACCGGCGACTCCACGGTTAGAGAAGCCACACCTGGTCCTGCCGTGCAGAGCTCGGCTGATCCCCTTGCTTTGGAGGCGGTGTACGAGCAGGGGTTACAGATCGAAGCTCGTTCGCAGTGGCAGCTGGCCCGCCGGCGGTTCTTCCGCCACAAGCTGGCGATCACAAGCTTGGTCATCCTCGCGATCATCTTCGGTGCAGCGATCTTCGCCGAGCAGATCACTCAGTACGACTACGCCGAACAAGACTTCGAATTCGCGAGCGTCGGGCCGACGTTCGAGAACGGCCATTACTTCGGCACCGATCAGATCGGGCGGGACTACTTCACACGCGTCATCTTCGGTATCCGCACGTCGGCGCGCGTTGCGTTCCTGGTCGCCTTCCTATCCACGATCATCGGCGCGACGATCGGGGCGATCGCCGGGTACTTCGGCGGCTGGGTGGATAACCTGCTGATGCGGTTGACCGACCTCGTCCTCACCCTTCCGGTGCTCGCCGTGTTGCTGGTGGCTTCGGCCCTGTTGGGACAGGGATCGCCATACCGCGTCGCGGTGATCCTGGCCCTCGTGTTCTGGACGAACCTCGCTCGGATCGTCCGCGGGACGTTCCTGTCGCTCCGGGAGAAGGAGTATGTCGAAGCCGCGAAGGCCGTCGGCGCGGGCGACTTCCGGATCATCCTTCGTCACATGCTTCCGAACGCTCTCGGGCCCATCGTTGTCAGTGCGACCCTCGTGGTCGCGATCGCGATCTTGGTCGAAGCGGTCCTGTCGTTCCTGGGCTTCGGGGTACAACCGCCGACCCCCGCCCTCGGAACGTTGATCTCCAAAGGACAAGGGCTTATCAATCAATGGTGGCTCGTCACCTTCCCGGGTCTGACGATCGTCCTGATCTGCCTATGCATCAACTTCATCGGCGACGGTCTCCGCGATGCCCTCGACCCCACGCAACGGAGGACGAGTGGCTGAGCCGGTTCTGACGATCGAAGATCTGAGGGTCGAGTTCTCGACCGAGGACGGCATCGTCAAGGCCGTCGATGGAGTGAGCTACGAGGTCTATCCCGGGGAAACCCTGGGTGTCGTCGGGGAATCCGGCTCCGGTAAGAGCGTGACGGTGATGTCGATCCTCGATCTGATCCCCCGGCCTCCCGGCAAGATCGTCTCGGGGCGCGCGATGTTCAAGGGCCAGGACCTGCTCACCGCGAGCAAGGATGATATGAGGCGCATCCGGGGCAAGGAGATCGCGATGGTCTTCCAGGACCCGATGACTTCTTTGAATCCTGTCTTCAAGGTCGGGGACCAACTGGAAGAGGCGATCAAGATCCACGACCCCGCCGTTTCCGACGATGATGCTCGCAAGAAGTCGATCGAGCTGCTCCAGTTGGTGGGGGTTCCGAACGCGGAACGCCGCGTCGACCAGTATCCCCACGAGTACTCGGGAGGCATGCGCCAGCGAGCGATGATCGCGATGGCCATCGCGAACGAACCGGCCGTGTTGATCGCCGACGAGCCCACTACCGCCCTCGATGTCACCATCCAAGCGCAGATCATCGAGGTCCTGAAGACGGCTCAGGAAGAGACCCACGCAGCCACGATCCTCATCACCCATGATCTCGGACTCATCGCCGAGATGGCGGATCGGGTCGTTGTCATGTACGCCGGTCAGGTGGTCGAGGTCGCCGACGTAGAGACGATCTTTCGGGCTCCACGGATGCCGTACACGATGGGATTGATGAACAGCCTGCCGAGGCTGGAGGCGGATGAGGAACGGTTGATCCCGATCACGGGCCAGCCACCGAGTCTTATCAACGTTCCGCCCGGTTGCCCTTTCCACCCACGCTGCTATCTCCGTAACGGGAGGCAGATCTGTGTCGAGGAGAACCCGCCACTCGAGCAGGTCGACCAGCCCGAGCACCTCTCCGCATGTCACTTCAAGCAGGAGATGAAGGGCGATACCTCCAAGTTCGCGGATGACGAGGTGGCCTCGTGAGTCAGGTGCAGGTCAACTCCGCGATCCACGACCGCGCAGCCAAAGGCGAAACGATCCTGGAGGTCGATGATCTCGTCAAGTACTTCCCGATCAGGGCGGGTCTTCTACGCAAGACCGTGGGCCAGGTCCATGCGGTCGACGGTGTGAGCCTCAACCTCAAGGCCGGTGAGACCTTGGGGATCGTCGGAGAGTCGGGATGCGGCAAGACCACCCTCGGTCGCACCATCATCCGGCTCACCGATCCCACCGCGGGTGCCATCCGCTTCAAGGGGGTCGACATCACGGGTTACTCGCGTGGGCAGATGCGCGAGATCCGCCGCGAGATGCAGATCGTCTTCCAGGACCCCTACGCGTCTTTGAACCCTCGCATGACGGTCCGGGAGATCGTGGCCGAGCCCTTGCGCGTTCATGGTCTGTACAAGGAGCGTGGGGGGAAGAAGAGGATCTCGGAGCTGCTCGAGACCGTGGGCTTGGCCCCCGAGCATGGGAACCGGTTCCCACACGAGTTCTCGGGTGGGCAACGCCAGCGCATCGGCGTGGCCCGCGCCCTGGCTCTGAACCCTCAGGTGCTTATCCTCGACGAGCCGGTCTCGGCGCTAGATGTGTCCATCCAGGCCCAGGTCGTCAACCTGCTCGAAGACATCCAGGAGGAGTTCGGTCTCGCGTACATCTTCATCGCCCACGATCTCTCGGTCATCCGCCACATCTCGGATCGCGTAGCAGTGATGTATCTCGGCAAGGTGGTGGAGATCGGTACCCGACGAGGGGTCTACGAGACGCCGTCGATGCCGTACACGCAAGCGCTGCTGTCGGCCGCGCCGATCCCCGACCCCGTCCGTCAAGGCCGGCGAGAGAGGATCGTCTTGAAGGGCGACGTCCCGAGCCCGGCCGACCCACCGTCGGGGTGCCGCTTTCGCACCCGTTGCTGGAAAGCAGAAGACATCTGTGCGAAGGAGGAGCCGGAGCTCATCGTCCGCGCTTCCGATCACCCCGACCGCTGCCACTTCTCGGCGATCGAAGAGAAAGTGATCGTTTCCTAACGCCTCTCTGTACGCCGAGTGTGCATCTGGGCGCGATATGGACCCCCGTTTGCACACTCGATGATCCGCCCCTTACAGAAGGTCTGGGTCGATCCTCTCCAGGGTAGCCCGGTACACATCCCTGAGCGCCATACCCGTAGCGCGCGCAACCCGCGCGACATCCTCGTACTCGGGAGACGAAGTGATCGCGGCGCCGTCCCGGTAGCCGACCTTGACCCGCACGGTGTGTCCCCCCACATCCACATCGACGACCTTTCGATCGAGGACCTCGCGGTCAACAGCGGATACTCGAACCCCGAAGGTCGTCGTTTCCCGGAACAAGACGTCGAGGACGGCTTGAGATGCCCCTCGCTCGATCAGCACCGAGAGAACCGTTCCGATGCGTCCCTTCTTCATGTGGGCCGGCGTCGCCCATGCATCCAAAGCACCCGCTTCCAGAGAGCGCTCGATCACGTACGGAAGCAGCTCCGGGCTCATGTCGTCGATGTTGGTCTCGATCAGCTCGGTCGACACGTCATACCGTTCGACGTCCGACTGCTCGCCGGCGATCACCCTCAGCACGTTGGGCCAGCTGAGGTCTGACGTTCCGGCCCCGTAGCCGACCACTTCGAGTTTCATCCGCGGCATCGGCCCGAAGGAGTGCGCCCACGACGCGAGGAGTGCGGCGCCCGTCGGGGTGACGAGCTCGGCCGTCCCACGTTCGAACAGCTCGGCCCCCGACAGGATCTCGAGTACCGCGGGGGCGGGCACCGGGATCGTCCCGTGCATCGATCCGGTCGTTCCACGTCCGGTCGCGATCGGCGAGACCACGATCCGGTCGGGGCCTAGATGCTCCAGTGCGGCGCAGGCCCCCACGATGTCGGCGATCGCGTCGATCCCGCCGACCTCATGGAAGTGGACGTCGTCCACAGATGTGCCGTGGATCCTCGCTTCGGCGCGAGCCAGAACAGCGAACGCGTCCAACGATCGAGAGCGGATCGCGTCGGGTAGCCGCGAACCGGTTAGGAGAGCGACGATGTCGGCGTAGGTGCGAGGTGCCCGATCACCTACTGCCTCGACGACGAACGACGTTGCTCGCACCGCGCCCTTCATGGTCGAAGAGGTCCTGATGGCAAGCCCGTCGATCCCCAACGCCTCGATGCTTTCGGCGACCGTGGATAGCGGCACGCCCGCATCGATCAGGGCCGCGACGATCATGTCCCCGGCGGCTCCGGATGAACAATCGAGATAGAGGGTCTTCATCTTTGCTTGCTGCGTAGCAATCTGAGAGCGAATACCGCGGCGCCGAAGCCGTTGTCGATATTCATGACCGCAACTCCCGCAGCACAGGAGTTCAGCATCGCCAGTAACGCCGAGAGTCCCTCGAACGAGGCCCCATAGCCGATGCTGGTGGGAACCGCGACGACGGGAGCCGCTGTGATCCCGCCTACCAGGCTGGCGAGCGCCCCCTCCATCCCGGCCACGACGATCACCGCATCGCTCTCGTGCAACCGCTCCTGAACGGCCAGCAGCCGGTGGACTCCGGCGACCCCAACATCGTTGATCCGCTCGACCGTCGCGCCCAAGGCGCCCGCGGTCACGGCGGCTTCTTCGGC
>Ga0299913_10002095_pt1 | contig 15524 bp, 16 predicted proteins | sample RVTome_9_FD_201360 | JGI IMG/M metagenome (GOLD analysis project Ga0299913, IMG submission 201360) | Soil microbial communities from uranium-contaminated site in the Upper Colorado River Basin, Wyoming, United States - RVT155D38 (version 2) ...
AGCTCGATCTGGTGCATGAACGTCTTGTTCGCGTCGCGGAACAGCAGGTGCGCCTCGTCGAAGAAGAAGACGAGCTTCGGCTTGTCCGGGTCCCCCACCTCCGGCAGCGACTCGTACAGGCTGGCCAGCAGCCACATCATGAAGGTGCTGAACAGCGCGGGCCGGTCCTGCATGTCGGCGAGCTCCAGGACGCTGATCACGCCGCGCCCGTCCTCGCCGACGCGCAGGAAGTCGTCGACGTCGAACTCCGGGGAGCCGAAGAAGGCATCGGCCTCCTGCTGCTCCAGCTCGACGATCTTGCGCACGATCACGCCCACCGTCGCCGTCGCCACGCCGCCGTACTCGGCCATCTCGGACTTGCCCTCGTCCGAGTTCAGGTGGTTGAGCAGGGCGCGCAGGTCGTCGAGGTTGAGGAGCGGCAGCCGCTTGTCATCGGCGTACTTGAAGGCCAGCGACAGCACCGATTGCTGCGTCTCGTTGAGGTCGAGAACCTTGCTCATCAGGATCGGCCCGAAGCTCGAGACCGACGCGCGCAGGCGCACACCGGTCCCCTCGCGGTCGAGCGTCATGAACTCGACCGGGAACGACTTCGACGCGTAGTCGGTGAAGCCGATGGCGCTGGCGCGCCCGGTGAGCTTGTCGTTCAGCACCGCCGGCGCGGCGAGGCCGGAGATGTCGCCCTTGATGTCGCTGATGAAGACGGGCACGCCCGCGTCGCTCAGCTGCTCGGCGAGCACCTGGAGCGTCTTCGTCTTCCCGGTGCCGGTGGCGCCTGCCACCAGCCCGTGGCGGTTCATCATCTGGAGCGGGACGCGGACCTGCGCGCCGGGGAGGGTGTCCTCGCCGGCCATGGCGGCGCCGAACGTGATTCCGGGGGCATCGAAGCCATACCCGGCGGCGATCGCCGCCTCGAGGTCAGTGGACATGGCCGAAAGTGTAGCCGGGCGCCGGCGTCACTTCCCTGCCGATAGATCGGGTACCACGGCGCACGGCGTCCCTTCAGGCACTCGTATGCCCGATAAATCGGGCACCACGGCGCAGGAGCCTCCCCATTCCCGCCTTCCCACGCTCCAGTGCCTGATACATCGGCGGCTCGGCGCGCAGAACCACCCTCCCGCGCCCCGGTGCCCGACAGATCGGCGCCCCAGCCGGAACGACTACCCCCGGTTGGGGTCGATCTTCGGGAGCCGCGTCTTGCCGTCGATCAGGAAGTGCCGGAACCACTCGTCGATCAGTCGCAGGTTGTCCACCCGGCGGAACGGCGTGCCGGATCGGGTGAGCTCGTGCGATTCGTCCGGCACCCGCATCAGGCGCACCGTGCGCCTGTGCGAGCGGAGGACGGCGAACAGCTCCTCGGCCTGGGTAATCGTGCAGCGCAGGTCCTTCTCGGAGTGCTGGATGAGCAGCGGCGTAGTGACCTTGTCCGCGTAGGTCAGCGGCGAGTGGCGCCGATACAGGTCCCAGTCCTCCCACGGATGCACGCCGTACACGTTGAGGCCGAAGACCGGGCCGCCGATGTCGCCGGACAGCATCTGGCTGATCATGTCGTTCACCGACCGACAGGTCACCGCGGCCTTGAACCGATCGGTGTGCCCGACGATCCAGGAGGTCAGGTACCCGCCGTACGAGCCGCCGGTGACGCCGGTCCGCTCCGGATCCACGAGCCCGTCATCGATGAGCGCGTCGAGGCCGCCGAGCACGTCCCGCATCGGCCCATCGCCCCAGTCCTTGACGTTCGCGGTCAGGAAGTCCTGGCCGTAGCCCTGCGAGCCGCGCGGGTTGCAGGCGTAGACGCTGATCCCGTTGGCGGCGAGCACCTGCCACTCCCACATGAGCGACCAGCCGTACAGCGTGGCCGGGCCGCCGTGGATCTCCACGACCGCCGGCGCCGGGCTTCGCTTGGTGGACGAGGGCGCCTGGATGAACCAGCCCTGGATGCGGCGCCCGTCGACCTCGTGCCAGCGCTCGACCGGCGCGACGATGCGGATGTCCCGCCAGGCGTCGCCCATGAGGTCGCTGACTGGGCGCAGCGCCACGGTGTCGCTACCGCCGAGCCGCCCGGCCGGGATGTCCCCGACGACGACGTTCGGCGCATCCGTGCCACTGGCGCGAACGGCCGCCACCCGCGCGCCGCCCCGGGGCATGGCGACCAGGTGATGGCGGCCGAGGTAGTGACGATCCCGGGTCAGCCGCTCGATGCGGCCGCCGGCGATCTCGACCCGCCACAGCTCGACGGCGCCGTCGATCGGCGCGCCGAAGACCAGCCACCGTCCATCGGCCATCCAGAGCGCGCGGTTCTGGCCACCGCCCACGAGGTCGCTGTTCATGGCGCCGGCCGCCTCGAGGTCCGAGCCGGCCAACAGGTCCTCGGCCTCGCCGTCCCGCACCCGGAAGCGCCAGACCGATGCCTGGTCGAGCTGCCCACGCTTCCAGTCGCGGTTGCCGATCGCCGCGATCCACTTGCCGTCCGGAGACCACTCGGGTGACGCCCACCCCTGGCGGCCGCGGCCGGGCGACAGCTGGCGCACCGCGCGGGTGCTCACCGTCACGAGGTAGACGTCGCTGCGCCAGCCGAGATCCGGGTTGGGATGCCGGTTCGAGACGAAGGCGATCGACCGCCCGTCCGGCGACCAGTGCGGGTCGCTGTCCTGGTGGTCGCCACGGGTCAGCAGCTCGGCCGCGCCGGTCGCGACGTCGACCAGCCAGAGCCGCGAGAACCGATCGTCGACGAATCCCGCGCCGTTGAACTGGTAGCGGAGCCGGTCGATCAGCCGCGTATCGGGCGCCGGCGGCGCATCGGGAGCGCGGTCCGGCTTCTTCTCCGGCTCGGTGGACGAGGCGCCGCTCACCACCACCAGGCGGCGACCATCGGGCGACCAGTCGAGGCCCTGCACGTCCTTCGGCAGGTCGGTGAGCTGCCGCGCCTCGCCCCCATCGGCGAAGGGAAGGAGCCAGACCTGGGTTCCGCCCTCCTTCGGCGCCTCCGCCTTGCCGGGCTTGGCGCCCGCCCCGCCGGCCTGGAGCACCGCGGCGCGGTCGCTCAGGAACGCCAGCGTGCGCCCATCCGGCGACCAGCGCGGCGTCGTGTCGTTCTTCGCGCCGGCGGTCAGTTGCCGGGCCGGCTCGGATCCATCGGCCGGCGCGATCCACAGCGAGGTCCGATACCCGTCCTTGCCGGGCGCGACCGCCTTGACGCAGAAGGCCACGTAACGCCCATCGGGTGAGAGGGCGGCGTCGGTGGGGACGCGGAGGTCATAGAGGTCCTCGGGGCGCGGCGCGCGGGCGGCCATGCATCGGTCTCCAGTCTGTGGGGGGAGGTGGTGCCAGTCTAGCCAACGGCCCCCGGCCACGCCCCGGCGACGAGCGCAGCGCTACCAGTTGGTGGCGGTCGAGGCCTCGATCTCGCCGACCGACGCAAGCCAGCGCTCGGCATCGATGGCGGCCTTGCAGCCGTCGCCGGCCGCGGTGACGGCCTGGCGATAGTGGTGGTCGTGCACGTCGCCGGCCACGAAGACGCCGTCGATTCCCGAGCCGGTCTCCCCATCCACGATCTGGAGGTACCCGCCCTCGCCGACGGTCAGCTGGTCCGCGAACAGGTCGGTGTTGGGCTTGTAGCCGATGGCGATGAAGAGCCCCTGGACGCCGAGCTCGGAGGTGTCCCCCGTCTTCGTGTCGCGAAGGGTGAGCGCGTTGACGGTCATGTCGCCCTTCACCTCGACGACCTCCTTGTTCCAGAGGACCTCGATCTTCTCGTGGTTGATGGCGCGCTCCTGCATGATCCGGCTGCCGCGGAACTCGTCGCGGCGAACGAGTATCGTCACCTTGTCCGCGAAGCGGGTGAGGAAGGTGGCCTCCTCGAGCGCCGTGTCGCCGCCGCCCACCACGGCGATCTCGCGACCGCGGAAGAAAAAGCCGTCGCAGGTGGCGCAGGCGCTCACGCCGCGGCCACGGAACTCCTCCTCGGAGGGCAGGCCCAGCCACAGCGCCGAGGCGCCGGTTGCCACGATCACGGCATCGGCCAGGTACTCGTCGTCACCGACCCAGATGCGGAACGGGCGCTGGCTGAAGTCGACCTTCGTCGCGTCCTTCTCGATCAGCGTGGAGCCGAAGCGCTCCGCCTGCTCGCGGAACTTCTGCATCAGCTCGGGACCCTGGACCCCATCGGGGAAGCCCGGGTAGTTCTCGACGTCCGATGTGATCATCAGCTGTCCCATCGGCACGTTGCCGGCGATGACGAGCGGCTCCAGGTTCGCGCGGCCGGCGTAGATTGCGGCGGTGAGGCCAGCGGGGCCGGAGCCGATGATGGCGACCTTTCGATGACGCGTGTCGGCCCGGTCGGTCGAGGAGGCGCCGGTGTCCGGCGGAACGGTGGCGGTCATGTCGGGATCAGCATACCGAACCCGGCCAGATCACCCCGAGCCGTCGAGGAAGGCAGGCAGGTTCACGCTGAGATCCCAGAGCCCGACCGCCACCAGCGCCAGGCCGATGACGATCTGCAGCGGCCGCTCGAACCGCACCAGGAACCGCGCCAGGTCGCGCCCGCGCGCCTGCCCGAGGACCCCGAGGACGAAGAGCGGCAGCCCGAAGCCGATGCCGAAGGCGAGGAAGAAGAGCAGCTGATCGACCACGTCGCCGATGGTCAGGCTGAAGGCGAAGATGCTCACCAGGAACGGCCCGGAGCACGGAATGGCGATCGGGGCGAACAGGAAGCCGTAGGTAAAGGCGCCGGCGGCGGGGCCGCCGCGCCCGAGAGCCGTGGGCGCGAGCTGCGGCAGCCGCGCGAACGGATTGCGGCCCAGCAGGAGGAGGATGCCGAGGGCGATGAGCAGCAGGTCGGCGATCGGCAGCACGATGCCGATGAAGCGGCTCAGCGATACCGAGAGCGCCGCGAAGATCGCCCCGATCGCGACCATCCCGGCCACCACCCCGGCCCACACGAGCAGTGCGGCGATCGCCGGAGGCAGCCCCCGGCCGGCATCCCGTCCCCCCGATTGGCCCGTCAGGTAGGCGAGGAACGCCGGGTACAGCGGCAGCACGCACGGCGTGATGGTGGCGCCGATCCCGAGGGCCACGGCACCGGCGAGCTCGCCCACCGGGCCGTCAGCCCGTGACCAGCGCGGCGATCTCGTCGGCCGACAGGAGGTCGCCCAGCGGCAGCAGCTCGACGCTGCCATCGGTGCGGATCAGCAGCTTCGGCATGCCCGGCGGCTGGAGCACTGCCGTGCCGAACCGGTCGCGGAGCATGGTCGCCAGCTCGGCATCGGCCATCACGAACGGCCAGTCGAAGCCCTCGCGATCTGCGTAGGCGACGAGGTCCTCGGCGATCTCCGTCGGGTCGACGTCGATCGACACGGAGTGGAAGTCAGCGAGCGCGTGTGCCTCGGTCAGCTGGCCCATCTGCTGGCGGCAGTTCGAGCACCAGATCGCCATCGTCTCCACGATCACCGGGGCATCGGCCGCCAGCTCACCGAGCGTGAAGGTTTCGCCGCTGCGCACGTCGCGCAGCTCCATCGCCAGCAGGGCGTCGTCGAAGGCGACGGGCGTCGGGTCCGGATCGTCCGGCGCACCGCTGACGGCGGGCTCGTCGCTGGCGGCCTGCGGTGACGCGGTCGCGTCGACGGACGGCGCCGCCGGCGTCGGTGGCGCACTGGCCGTCGCCGGCTCCCCGCCTGCCGGCGCGGAACACGCGGCCAGCAGCAGCCCGATGGCGAGCGCGCCGGCCAGGCGCGAGCGAAGTCGTGTCATGCCACGGAGGGTACGCCGCGCGCGTGACGGTTGCGTGAACGTTGGGCGAACGCCGTCAGACGTCCGAGGCGCCCTCGAGGGCCGCGCTGAGCGCCGACTCGAAGGCCTGCGTGCCCGCTGCCTTGTCGACGACCACCGTGCGGACATCCTCTCGGATCATGACCGGCAGGGCGTCGCCGGGGCTGCCGGTCCAATAGACGACCGGCAGCTCCGGGTAGCGGTGCCGGGTGGCGAGGAACAGCGCGGCGCTGAGCTCGTGCTCCAGGCGCCAGTCGAGGACCACGGCGTGGGGGCCCTCCACCGTGCGCAGGGCGGTGAGAAAGGGCAATGGGGCTCGGTAGACCGATGGCGACGCGCCGCACGACAGGCACAGGTCAGCCGCCAGCGCCGCGGCGGCCGGCTCGTCCTCCACGATCCAGACGCGCGGCGCGTCCGGCATCGGCCCCATCGCGCGTTCGGTCATGTCGCCGCCCGTGCACGCCGCGTGCCGATCGCGATCGCTCGCTCTACCATGAGCTCGATGTCCACCCCGCTGCGCCGGCCCTCGACCACCGTCCATGTCGGCGGCGTCCCGGTCGGGTCTGGCCACCCCATCGTCGTCCAGTCGATGACGAACACCGATACCGCGGACCCCGACGGCACCGCCATCCAGGTCGCCCAGCTGGCCCACGCCGGATCGGAGCTCGTTCGCATCACGGTCAACAACGACGAGGCCGCTCGGGCGGTTCCGGACATCCGCGAGAAGCTCGACCGGCTGGGGGTGGACGTTCCGCTCATCGGCGACTTCCACTACAACGGCCACCTGCTGCTGACGAAGTACCCCGAGATGGCGTCGGCGCTGGCGAAGTACCGCATCAACCCCGGCAACGTGGGCACGAAGCGGCGCGACGAGCAGTTCGTCCAGATCATCGAGGTCGCCATCGCGAACGCGGTGCCGGTTCGCATCGGCGTCAATTGGGGTTCGCTCGACCAGCAGCTGCTGACCGAGCTGATGGACGCCAACGCCCGCCTGCCGGAGCCGATGGACAGCCGCGAGGTGATGATCGAGGCCATGATCGAATCGGCACTGCGTTCCGCGCGGCTGGCCGAGGAGACCGGCCTCGCCCACGACCGGATCATCATCAGCGCCAAGGTGTCGGGAGTGCAGGACCTGGTGGAGGTGTACGCACGCCTCGCCGAGCGCTGCGACTATCCGCTCCACCTCGGCCTGACCGAGGCGGGCATGGGCGCCAAGGGCATCATCACCTCGACCGCCGGCCTCGCGATCCTGCTCCAGCGCGGCATCGGCGACACGATTCGCGTCAGCCTGACGCCGGAGCCCGGCGGCGACCGGACGCAGGAGGTGCAGGTCGCCCAGCAGGTGCTCCAGTCGATGGGCCTGCGCTCCTTCCTGCCGCAGGTCAGCGCCTGCCCTGGCTGCGGCCGCACGACGTCGACCTTCTTCCAGGAGATGGCGCGCGACATCCAGGCCTACCTCGTCGAGCGGATGCCGTCGTGGCGCGAAACGCATCCCGGCGTCGAGGAGCTCCGGGTGGCCGTCATGGGCTGCGTGGTGAACGGGCCCGGGGAGTCCAAGCACGCCGACATCGGCATCAGCCTGCCCGGCACCTTCGAGGAGCCCGTGGCGCCGGTCTTCGTGGACGGGGAGAAGGCGGAGACCCTGCGCGGCGACGACATCGTTCCCCGCTTCCTTGCCATCCTCGAGGACTACGTCGAGCGCCGCTACCCGTCACCCCTGCCGGGGGTCGCCCGTGGCCATTGATCCTCGCCTGGAGCTGCTGAAGACGCTGCGTGCTGTCCCGGTCGTGGTCGACGCGCTCGTCACCTTCTTCGACGCAGATGCGCTCCGGCGCCGCCCCGCCGCCGGGGAGTGGGCTGCCGTCGAGGTGGTCGCCCACCTGGCCGATACCGAGGAGCGCGCGCTCGGCCGCGTTCGACGCATGCTCGCCGAGGACGAGCCAGTCCTCGAGCCGTTCGACCAGGCGGCCCTGGCCGTCGAGCGCGGCTACCTGGAGCTCGACGCCGCCGCGGAGCTGCGGCGGTTCGCCGATCTTCGTGGCGAGCACGTGGCGCTGCTCGAGTCGCTCGACGACGCCGGCTGGACGCGCGTCGGCGTCCACGGCGAGCACGGCCGGATGACGGTCGAGCGCTACGAGACCCACGTGGCGGCCGAGGACGTCGACCACCTCGCGCAGATCGCCCGCCTCCGGGCCTGACGACCGATCCCTAGCGACGCGGCTCCCAGCTGAAGAAGCGCAGGGCCAGCACGACGCCGATCGCGCCCCATGCCGCGATCACGCCCACCTCCAGCCACGGCACGCCGGGAACGCCCGAGGAACGGTACAGCTCGAGCATCGCATCGGCGAAGTGGCGCACGGGGAACACGTGGCTGACCGTGTCGAGCCAGCCGGGGGCGTTCGACATGTCGATGAAGACGTTGCTGATGAACAGGATCGGCAGCACGAGCGCGTTGACCACGGCCGGCGCCGCGTCCGCGCTCGGCATCACGCCGGCCAGCGCCAGCCCCAGCGCGCTGAAGGCGGCCGCCGCGACGACGAGCACCACCAGCATGGCCGGCACGGCGCCCCACGGCACGTCGACGCCGTAGAGCAGCGCACCGAAGGCTGCGACGATGACCACCAGCAGCGCGGTGACCAGCACCGCGTGGCCGATGCGCCCCGCGAGGTAGGCCCAGGTCGGCAGCGGCGTCCCGCGCACGCGCTTGAGGATCCCCTCGTCCCGGGCGATCGCCACGGTCATGGCGAGGTTCGTGAAGGTCGCTGTCACTACCGCGAAGACGATGATCGCCGGGGTGAAGAAGCCCGCCGCGCCCTCGCCGAAGAGCGTGTTGAAGACGAACATGAACAGCAGCGGGAAGGCGAAGGTGAAGAACGCGGCCGGCGGGTTGCGCCAGAAGCTGCGGTTCTCGTAGCGCACCTGCCGTAGGGCCAGCGCCAGGTCGCTCATTCGGCCGCCTCCGTCTCGGCGGTGAGCTGGAGGTAAACGTCCTCCAGCGAGCGGCGCGCGACCTCGAGGTGCCGCAGCTCCACGCCGGCATCGACCGCCCAGCCGGTGAGCCGATGGAGCGCGGCGGTGGGCTCCTCGGTCTCGAGCTCCCAGCCGGACCCCGACGGCCGCAGTCGGAGCTCCTCCGGCGGGACGGCACCGTCATCGAGGCCGAACCTGATGGTCGTGGTGCTGCTGGCCGCCCCGATGAGCTCCGCGGCGGTGCCGGTGGCGATGATCCTCCCCTCGGCGATGATCGCCAGCCGATCCGCGAGGGCCTGCGCCTCGTCCATGAAGTGCGTGGTCAGCACGATCGTCTTGCCCAGGGCCGTGAGCCCCTTCACCGTCTCCCATGCCTGGCGGCGCGCCGACGGATCGAAGCCGGTGGTCGGCTCGTCGAGGAACAGGAGCTCCGGGTCGCCCGAGAGGGCCACCGCCAGGTCCACGCGCCGTTTCTGACCACCGGACAGCTGGCGGATCCGCCGGTCACGCTGCTCGCGCAGCCCCGCCAGCTCGATGACCTCGTCGATGTCGCGCGGCTTCGGGTAGTAGCCGGCGACCATCTCGACGACCTCGCGCACGGTGAGGTACACGTCGACACCGGTCTGCTGGAGGACGATGCCCACCCGCTCCCGGAGCGCTCGCTCGTTGCGCCCCGGGTCATGGCCGAGCACCGAGACCTCGCCGGCGTCGCGCGCGCGGTGGCCCTCCAGGATCTCGACCGTGGTGGTCTTGCCGGCCCCGTTCGGGCCGAGCAGCGCGAACACCTCGCCCGCCTCGACGCGGAGGTCGATGCCACGGACAGCCTGGATGGGGCCGTAGGACTTCCGCAGGCCGCGGACCTCCACGGCAGCCATGGATGTCATGCCGCCATCCTACCCGGCCGGACAACCGCTCGCCGTCCGGGCGAGCAACCGCCCGTGCGCTAGAACGCGGTGGCCGCGAACGTCCAGGCGGCGATGACGAAGGCCAGGAGCACGAAGCTCACCAGTGCCAGCGGCAGCAGCGCCACGCCAAGCGGGCGGTCGACGGCGAGCGGCGGCGGCGAAGCCTCGGTGGCGGGTGCCTCGTCCTGGGTCGCGGGAAGGTTGGTGGTCATCGTCACTCCTCGGTCTCGATGATAGCGGCCAGCTGGTCGTCGAGGGTGGCCGCGGTGACCTGTCCGATGTTGCGCGCCACGATCGTGCCGTCGCGGTCGATGAAGTACGTCTCGGGCGGCCCGACCACGCCGTAGGCGGTGGCCACCTGCTCACCCGGGTCCATCGCCGCCGCCCACGTGCCGCCGTGGCGCTCCATGAACTCGCGCGCGGCCTCCGCGCGATCGCGGTAGACGACGCCGATGACGGCCAGCCCATCGGCCTCGTGGCGCGCCGCGGCGTCGCGCAGCAGCGGGAACTCCTCGATGCACGGCCCGCACCAGCTCGCCCAGAAGTTGACGATCACCGGCCGGCCGCGCAGGTCGGCCAGGCGAATCGGCTCCCCGTCGAGCGACGCCAGCGTGAAATCGGGTGCCACGCTGCCGATCGCGGTCGGCGAGGTCGACGGCAGGCGGGAGAGCACCAGGGCTCCCAGCGCGACCGCGACGAGCACGGGTACGAGCGCCGCGGCCACGAGGTACGGACGGGGCAGGCGCCGGAGGTCGGGACCGGTGCGCACGACCATTCCGGCGGTCACCGACGGGTCAGTGCGCGGGGCCGTCGTCGTGCGATCCGTGCTCGGCCTCGCGCCACTCGTGGTTCGCGGCCCGCACCCAGGAGGCTGCACCGGCGACGAAGACCAGCAATCCCGGCACGGCCAGGAACGGGTTGGCGAGCGACCACTCCCCGCGGAACGCGAAGCCGGCGGCCAGGAGCGCCGCACCGACCGAGAGGACGACGGGCAGGAAGCTGGGCCCGGGCATGTGGACACCGGGAGGTGGCTTGGGCCGCTCCCCGGCCGGACCGCCGCGCGAGGCGATGATGAAGACCACGCCCAGCACGACGACCAGGGCGATCCCGAGGAGCGCGAACCCGATGGTGGTGTCGTTCATGGCGCAGGCTCCCTAGCGCAGCAGGTAGATGGTGCTGAAGACGCCGATCCAGACCACGTCGACGAAGTGCCAGTACATGCTGACCGCCTCGACGGCGACGTGGTTGCGCTGGCTGAACTGCCCGCGCATCGACCGCGCCAGGATGATCGTCAGGCCCACCGCGCCGCCGAAGACGTGCGCCCCGTGGAAGCCGGTCAGCGTGTAGAAGACGGTGCCGAAGGCGCCGTCACGGATCCCGAAGCCGAGCTGGCTGTAGTCGTAGATCTGTCCCGCCAGGAAGAGGACGCCGAGTGCCAGGGTGATCGCCGTCCACAGCTTCAGCTTGCCGGTATCGCCGCGGCGGATGGCCCACACCCCGAACTGCATCGTGAAGCTCGACGCGACGAGGATGGCGGTCAGCACCGCGGCCAGCGGAAGGTCGAGGTGGCCGCCGGGCGGCGGATGCCACTCGCCGGGGGCCACCGAGGCGCGGGCGTTGAAGTACGTCGCGAACAGGCCGCCGAAGAACATCACCTCGCTGGCGATGAACAGGAGCATCCCGACCAGGGCGGTCGGCATCCCCGATCCGCCGGGATGGACGGCGACCGCCGCGTCGTGCTCGCCGGCCGGGTGGGCCTGCATCGTCGGCGCGGTCATACCAGGTCCTCCGGCCGGCGCTCGGCGTCACCGGACTTCGACTCCCCGATCGGCTCCTCCTCCAGGTCCTCGGGACGCTCCGCGGCGTGGCCGTGGCCGTGGGTCAGGAAGAAGAGCGGCCGCTCGGAATGGATGGGCGGCAGGCGGTCGAAGTTGTGCGGCGGCGGCGGCGAGCTGGTGGCCCACTCGAGCGTGTTGCCCTCCCACGGGTCGTCGCCGGCCGGCTCGCCGTTGATGAAGGTGGCGATGACGTTGATCAGGAAGGGCAGGATGCTGATCGCGATCAGGAACGCGCCGGCGGTCGAGATCAGGTTGAGGATCGTCCAGCCGGCGTCCGGGCTGTAGTCGCCGATGCGCCGCGGCATGCCCGACAGGCCCAGCTGGTGCATCGGGAAGAAGGCGAGGTTGAAGCCGATGAAGTGCAGCCAGAAGTGGACCTTGCCCAGCGGCTCGTTCAGCTTGCGGCCGAACATCTTCGGGAACCAGTAGTAGCTGGCGGCGAAGACGCCGAAGACCGATCCGCCGAAGAAGACGTAATGCAGGTGCGCCACCACGAAGTAGGTGTCCTGCACGTGGAAGTCGATCGGCGGCGAGGCCAGCATGACGCCGCTGATGCCGCCGATGAGGAACATCGACAGGAAGCCGAGGCTGAACAGCATCGGTGTCGTGAGCATCAGCTTGCCGCGCCACATGGTCGCCAGCCAGTTGAACATCTTGATGCCGGTCGGGATCGCGATGAGCGCGGTCATGAACGCGAAGAACGGCAGGAAGACCGCGCCGGTGGTGAACATGTGGTGCGCCCAGACGCTGAAGCTCAGCAGGCCGATGCCCACGGTGGCGAATACGAACGCCTTGTAGCCGAACAGCGGCTTGCGGCTGAACACCGGCAGGACCTCGCTCACCACGCCCATGGCCGGCAGGATGACGATGTAGACCTCGGGGTGGCCGAAGAACCAGAAGATGTGCTGCCACAGGATCGGGTTGCCGCCGACGGTCGGGTCGAAGAACGAACCGCCGTAGTTGCGGTCGATGAAGAGCGCGATCAGGCCGGCGGTCAGCACGGGCGTGGCGAGCAGGATCAGCGTTGCGGTGACGAGCACCGTCCAGACGAAGATCGGCATCCGGAAGAGCGTCATGCCGGGCGCCCGCATCTTGAAGATGGTGGCGATGAAGTTCACCGCGCCGAGGATCGAGGCTGTCCCCACCAGCGTGAGGCCGATGATCCACAGATCGGTGCCGGGCGTGGAGCCGTAGTCCGGGCCGGAGAGCGGCGTGTACGCCGTCCAGCCCTCCGCCGCGGCCCCGCCGAACAGGTAGCCGCTGAAGATGAGGATGCCGCCCAGCGGCAGCAGCCAGAAGCTCAGGGCGTTGATGCGCGGGAAGGCCATGTCGGGCGCGCCGATCATGAGCGGCACGATGTAGTTGCCGAAGCCCGCCAGCACCGGGACGACGAACAGGAAGATCATGATCGTCCCGTGCATCGTGAACGCCTGGTTGTAGGTGTCCTGGTCGACGAACTGCATCCCGGGCACGGCCAGCTCGGCTCGGATGACGAGCGCCAGGATCCCGGCGGCGAAGAAGAACAGGAAGCTGTTGACGATGTAGAGGATGCCGATCTTCTTGTGGTCGACCGTGGTCAGCCAGTCGAGCACCCAGGATCGGCGATAGCCGGCGGCGCGGGGTTCGAGGGTCGTGGTTGCCATCTAGGTTCGCTCCGCGCTCATGGGGTGACCGTCACGGTGCCGTTCATGGCCTGGACGTGGGCGTCGCACACGAAGGTGTACTCGCCGGCCGCCAGCGCCGGGACCTCGTAGATGATGTTGCCCGGCTGGTTGAGGAACTCGCCGGTGAACAGGTGCTCGCCGCCCTCGAGGATCGACACGTTGTGCGGGACGGCCTCCTGGTTCTCGAAGGCGATGCAGAAGGCGGTGTCGGCGGGGACCTCGAACTCGTCGATGTCGAACTGCGTGTTGTTGGCCGTGATCTCGATCGTCAGCTCGCAATCGCCGCCACCGGTGGCCGGGGGAGGCGAGCCGGAGGCCAGGGCCGCGGCGTACTCGTCGTAGATCTCGCGCGACACCGCGTCGACCACGAAGGTCATGTCGGCGTGGGCGGTGCCGCAGAACTCGGCGCATTGGCCGGCGTACGTCCCCTCCTCGGTGATCGTGAACTCGAGCTCGTTCGGCTCGCCGTTCTCACCGACCGGGATGAGGTCGCGCTTGATGAGGAACTGCGGGACGTAGAAGGCGTGGTTCACGTCGAGCGAGTTGAGGACCAGGCGCACCGGCTCGTTGACGGGGACGACGAGGGTCGGCGGGCTGCCGATGGTGCCCGTCGTCGTGCCGCCCTCGGGGTAGCTGAAGGTCCACTGCCACTGGAAGCCGTCGACCTCGATCGTCACGCCCGGATCCTCCGAGCGGCCCTCGACCTCCCCGAGCGTGATCACGCTGACCGTGAACAGGATGAGGACGATGACGGTCGGGATGATCGTCCAGATGACCTCGATCGTGTTGTTGCCGTGGTGCTGCTCCGGCAGCACGTCGTCGCCGGGCTGGCGTCGATAGCGGAAGATCGCGTAGAGGATGAAGCCCTCCACGCCGATGAAGACGATCGCCGCGAGTGCCAGCACGACCAGGTAGAGGTTGAAGACATCCTGGCCCGCCTCGGTGACGGGGTCGGGCGGCAACAGGCAGCCGGACGCGGCGAGCGCCAATACGAGCAGGGGGACGCCGACGCGGAGCTTCGTCCGCGACCGGGATCGGGCCGCCGTAGGTTGCATCAGTCTCGTTCGAGGCTCCCTGGTTCAACCGACACGTGGTGTCGCAGCACGCGCGCTCAGTCGGGCTGACGGCGGCACGGCGTGCATTGTAGCGAAGGGCGTCGCGCGTGTGCGACCCCATCGGCACCGGGATCCGGTCGCACCTAGCCGGCGTCGACCTCCGGGCAGACCGGCTCCTCGTGCGGCAGCAGAGGGCGAACGCCGATGGAGAAGCGGCGGTCGCCGCCATCGGTCCAGAGCGTGTTCTGGTTCGCCTCGGTGAGCTCGGCCAGCCAGGTCGCGCCGAGGTCGCCGACGGCCACTCCACAGCGGGTTCCGTCGCCGAAGCTGACGATCTCTTCGCCGAACGCGGCGGGGTCGTCATCGGTCGGCCACTCGCGCAGCTGGCCCGGGAGCTCACCGCCCTCGATCGGCTGACCGGTCACGTCGCGGACGTAGAGCCGGAGTGCCTCCGGCTGGTACGGGACCCAGGCGTCGGTCGCCCACGCATCGGCCGGGAGCCACGTGTCGAGGGTCATGAGCCCGTCGTGGAGCGCCGAGAGCACGCGGTACGCCTCGAGCTCGTCTGAGCCCATGCCCGGCGGTGGCTCCATGTCCGGGAACAGCATGCTGATGGCGTAGACGGTCACGACCGACTCGAGGCCCGCGGCGTGCACCGTGAAGATCGTGTCGTTGGCATCGGCCACCATGCCGTTCATGCCACGCAGCTCCAGGTCGCCGGTGAACAGGTTCGTCTGCTCGAGGGAGCGCAGAATCTGCTGGAGCCCCTCCTCGGTGAGCCGCCGCTCGATCAGCGCCGGGAGCGCCGGGCCGGGGAACTCGAGCGTCTGCATGCCCTGCATGACCACGCGGCCGTCGCCGGTGATCACCAGCGGCGGGACCTGCGTCACCGTCATCGACTCGTGGAGCATGCCACCCGCCCAGGTGATGGTGAGGACCGCCTCCGAGCCCTCCGGGTGATCGATCTGCCCGTCGTTCCCGCCCTCCCCACCATCGTCCTGGGTGGGCGGTGCCTCCGAGGCCGGTGCCGAGGGTGAGGAAGTGCCTGATCCTCCCCCGCCCGCAGCGCCGCAGGCGACCAGGACGAGGAGCAGCACGAAGAGAGCGGGTGCGGTTCGTTCCATGGCGCGCCTGACGCCGCCGGACCGGCCCTGGTTCCGTCGTGCGTGGGGGGGTGAACGCTGGCAGCGGTCAGGTGCGGCGGGAGCGGCCTCCCGCGTGGGCGGTGAACGCTGGCAGCGGTCAGGTGCGGCGGGAGCGGCCTCCCGCGTGTGCGGTGAACGCTGGCAGCGGTCAGGCGAGCGGGAAGCGGAGGATCGCGTCGGCCGC
>Ga0299913_10002096_pt1 | contig 15523 bp, 11 predicted proteins | sample RVTome_9_FD_201360 | JGI IMG/M metagenome (GOLD analysis project Ga0299913, IMG submission 201360) | Soil microbial communities from uranium-contaminated site in the Upper Colorado River Basin, Wyoming, United States - RVT155D38 (version 2) ...
AAGATGTCGCACGACCGGAAGCTTCTGACATGGCCGAGGACCGATCCGCCGGTCGCCCCGCCACAGTCGAGTCGACGCTTCACCTGATCGAACGGGCCCGAGCCGGCGACCAGGAGGCGCTCGATCGGCTGTTCGCGCGCCACTTTCCGCCCCTCCGCCGCTGGGCCGCCGGCCGGCTCCCCAGATGGGCGCGCGACGTGGCCGACACCGACGACCTTGTCCAGGAAACGCTGCTCCGGACATTTAAGAGAATTGGAGTCTTCGAGCCTCGGGGTGTCGGTGCGCTCCAGGCGTATCTTCGACAGTGCGTTCTCAACGCGATTCGCGAGCAACTGAGGCGAAAAGGGAGGCAGCCGGACGCGACCGATCTGGACGGACTGGAGGCCGACAGCAATCTCTCGCCGCTCGAGCAGGCGATCGGCGGCGAAGCGATCGACCGTTACGAGCGGGCCCTCGCGCGTCTGAAAGACGTGGAGCGGGAAGCGATCATCGGCCGGGTCGAGATGGGCTACACGTACGAGGAGCTGGCCGAAGCGCTCGGAAAACCGACGCCGGATGCAGCACGCAAAGCGGCCCAACGAGCGCTGGTCCGTTTAGTCGAGGAGATGGACCGCGATGGCTGAGGAGTCGCGTCTCGCGCAGCTCGCCGGGGCAATTCTCGATGGGATGTCTGTTGACTGGGCGGCCGCAGAATCGGAGCCGGACGGCACACGCTCTCCGCACCTGAAACAGCTCAAAGTCGTCGCGGCCCTCGCCGATATCCATCGTACCCAGGGCCCTGCCGCATTCGGGTGCTGGGGTCATCTCCGGCTGCTGGAACGGATCGGGCGAGGGGCGTTCGGAGAGGTCTACCGCGCCTGGGACACGCGGCTCGATCGCGAAGTCGCACTCAAACTCCTTCCCGCCGGTCGCCCTTCGACGGATGGTGCGTCGTCCATCATCCACGAAGGACGATTGCTCGCGCGCGTGAGGCACCCCAACGTCGTGACGATCCACGGCGCGGAGCAGATCGACAATCGAATCGGCCTGTGGATGGAATTCGTGCGCGGCCGAACGCTTGAACAAGTCATTCAGGAAGAACGAGCATTCAGCGGTACGGAAGCGACGCGAATCGGCATCGAGATCTGCCGTGCGGTCTCCGCGGTCCACGGCGCCGGCCTGCTCCACCGCGATATCAAAGCGCACAACGTCATGTTCGCCGACGATGGACGCGTCGTCCTCATGGACTTCGGGACCGGCCGTGAGCTCGAGGATCCATCCTCGACCGACCTCGCCGGAACGCCGCTATATCTGGCACCGGAAGTTTTTCTTGGTCAGCCCGCGACGGTTCGGAGCGACATCTACAGTCTTGGCGTCCTGCTCTTTCACCTCGTCTGCGGGTCCTACCCGGTGCAGGCCGGCACCACAAGAGATCTGCGCCGTGCACACGAACGAAACGAACGCGTGCGGCTGCGGACCGTTCGGTCCGACGCGCCGCTCCCTCTGGCGCGAGTTGTCGAACGCGCGATCGATCCGCTCCCCGAGCGGCGGTACCAGGACGTAGATGCGCTCTATGACGATCTTGTGTCGCTCAATCGCCGACCGAGGGTGGTTTCATTGCTCTATGCAGCCGCGGCGGCGGCGGCAGTCGTTCTAGTGGCGTGGCTGGGGCTGGCAACGCCCGGCCGTCCCCGCGTCGATGCGACACCGGCCGCCAGACAGCCCGTCATTGCGGTGCTTCCATTCGAAAATCTGAGCAAGGAAGCCGGCAGCGAGGAGTTCGCCGACGGCTTGACGTACGAGATCCATCGGAACCTGGCACCAATCGAGGGTCTGGAGTTGCGGTCGGCGACATCGTCTTTTACGTTCAAGAACAAGCGACGCGACCTTGGCGATATCGACAGGCAGCTGGAGGTCGATTACGTCCTCGAAGGGTCGATCTTCAAATCGGCCAACAAAGTACGTGTCACTCCCCGCCTGACTCGGGTGGCCGGAGACACCACGGTGTGGGCGACCACGTTCGATCGAGAAATCAGAGAAGTCTCTGTGATGCAGGATGAAATCTCACTGGCAATCGTCAACGCACTGCGACTGAAAGTGGGCCGCGGGCAACGTCGCTACGAGACCGACCCGGGCGTGTACTATCAATTTCTGCAGGCGAAGGGTCTCAGGTCCCGGCGCAATCCTCAGAACGCGGCTAAAGCCGCGGCTATTTTCGAGGCTGTCGTCTCGAAGGATCCGACCTTTGCTCCGGCGTGGGCGGGGCTGGCAAGCGCGATCGCTGATGCCGTGAAGTATGCATCCAAGGATCGCCAGGCCTCCGAGATGCCTCCGGTCGATCCGCGGATGGAAGCTGCCGCGCTCACAGCGATTCGGATCGACCCGCTCCTCGCCGAAGCACACGCAGCGATGGGCAGCGTCTATGCGCACAATCGCGACTGGGCGAACGCTCAGAAGGCCTTCTCGACGGCGCTGGAGCTGACTCCGAGCTTGACGACGACTCACACGGACTTTGTTCTCTCGACGCTGCTGCCGATCGGGAAGGTGTCTGAGGCCCTGGTGCTGTTGCAGACGGCTCGGCGCATCGATCCGCTGTCTCTCGATGTGCGGAGGGTTCTGGCGCTGCTGCAGGTCGAGACTGGACACTACGACGACGCGATCGAGAGCGGCCGGTGGGTCCTTGCTCGCGCCCCCAACTTCCCTTTTGCTGACCGATTTCTTGGCCGGGCGCTGACGCTCGCCGGGAGGTCGAACGAGGCGCTCGCCATCCTCCAGAAGAGCAGTTTAGAGGGGAACTGGGGACCCCTTGGCTACCTGTATGCGGTGACCGGGCGGCGCGATGAAGCGGAGGCGCTGGCGGCAAAACATCCAAACGCCCCGGGACGACAGATGTTGGTTTACGCCGGCCTTGACGACAAGGACCGCGCATTCGAGGCGCTCGAGCGAACGGCGGCTGTTGACTGGTGGTTTGCGGCGTGGGCCATGATCCGGCCTGAAATGGCGGTGCTCCGAGGGGACCCGCGCGTTGCCGATCTCCGCAGGAGGATGGGACTTCCTCCATTGGAATAGTGAATAGTCACCACTCCAGCTTTGCTCCGATCCGGGCGATTCGCGGCGGGACGATAGTCAGGGGTCGAAGGAACGATGGTCCTGACAACCAGATCGTATTCTGCTCCGGGTTGGCGTTGAAGAGATTGAACGCGTCGACGAACGGCGCGAGGCGCACGCTGTTATGCAGCCGTATGCGCTTTTCCACGCGCACATCGACGATCGTGATGTTGTCCATCCGCCGGGTTCCGACCGGCTCGGCAAGCACACGGACGGTATCGTAGTTGAGCGCTGCCGTCACGAACGTGCGCCCGAACGGCTGGCCGGACTGGTGGCGCAGCACCGGTGTCACGCGAAGCCCCCAGGGCGCTTCGTACGTGCCGTACGCCTTCGCCGTCCAGGTCGTGAACGCGTGTCTCCCTCCTTCGTCCGCATTGATCAGATCATTCGGCGTCAGGGGATACGTGTTGTTTCTGACCACCTGGCCTGAATATCCGGCTGCGTGATCACGGTTCCAGGTATGGGCGAACCCCGCCCCGAACGTCCACCGGTCGTGAGAGCGCCGACTCGCAGCAACGTCCCATGTCAAGTAATGGCTGCTGGAGCCGGGGATGTTGCGCACGATGTTGATGGGCGGCAGCGCCGCCAACTCCGGCCGGAGATCGTAGCCGCGCAAGGCGGGTCCGTCATCAAGGGTGCCGACCAGTCCGTTGGGACCTGGATCGGGCAGCGTCACGGGAACGGTGAACGCATTGAACGGCTGATTGACGTTCTGGCGCGCGAAGTGCTGGTGCTCGCCGCGCCAGACGACGCCCGTCCGGATGCCGATGCTGCCGGGCAACTCGCGTTCGATCCACCCCGCGACTTCGTTGAGCACGCGAAGTTCGAGGTCCGGATCCAGTGACTCGATCGCGACGCCGCCGCGCCCGGGCAGGAGGCGAAGCTCTTCTCCGGACTCCCAGATACCGCTTCCGTCGATATCTCTCCACTCGTAGCGCTCCCACCACACGTTTGAATTGGGATTCACGTTGAACCCGAGCTCCGTGCCTGGAGGGAGCCGGTACTGGCCGTAACTGACCTTCAGGAGCGTCTTGCCGCGACCGGTCGGGTCGTAGACCGCTCCGATGCGCGGCACGATGTGGTTCCAGTCGATCAGATTGTCGATGGCGGCAAATCTCTGCGCCGCCGGGCTGCCCGCCGGATGCTCCTGCGCCGGCAGGAACACTCGATAACGATCGAATCGAACACCCAGGTTGAGCGTCAGGCGGTTGTTCAGGCGCCACGAGTCGCTCGCGTAGGCGGAGTACGCCCACAAACCGCTTTCCGATCTCGAAGGCGTCTGGAAGAGATATACCTCGATGGGGGTGTTGTTCCGCACGACATGCAGGACGTTGCCCGGGTAGGCCATCCTCCAGGTTTCGACTTCGACCGTGCGGAAAACTTCACCACCGACCTTGAGCTGGTGCCCCCCTGACCGGCCTTCGTGGAAGTAGTTCAGCGCCGCGTAGAACTGGTCGCGGCGCACCCCGCGCTCCCAGTCCCTGTTGCCGCCACGGACCCGCAGAGTGGCGACGTCCTCCAGGCGCGGGGACGCACTGTGCGGCTCCCACCGCTGATCGCCCCCAAACTGACCGATGCGGACTTCGAAGAGGAGCCTGTCGTCAACGACCGAATTCCATTCTCCTTTCCACACCCATCCGAGGGCCCGTTGGGTCGCTGTCGACTCCTCAGAATCATTGATGGCGCTGGCCGCCGTCAGCCTGCTGCCGGTCGGACCGAACGGATCGAGACGGTTTGGCTGATGGTTCCGCCCCGCCTGTCCGAACGCAATGAACCTGTTGTTCGGGGTAACCGCGTACGTTGCTTTGCCGCTGTAGTTGGTGAGACGGGTGCGATGCGGCGTGACCGGGAAATTCACCAGGCGCGCTGAGACCTCCTGCTCGCGAATGGAGGAGTACCACCACAGTTTGTCTCTGATGACGAAGCCCCCAACGTCGCCGTTGACGTCGTGGTACTGCCAGAGACGGTTGGCGTCCCGCGGCGAGAGTCCGCCGCCGCTCTGCGCGCCGCGGCCGATCTGGTCCTGGTCGACATTGAAAGACTGCCAGCGGCTGTTCTCGTAGTCTGCGTAAAGCGTGCCGCGATACCGGTTGCCTCCCGATTTGCTGATGAACTGCATGTGAACGCCTGGTAAAAGCCAATCGGCGCCGTGCGCCGCTGTGAGAACAGAGATCTCTTCGAACGACCCGTAATCCAGCGTGAAGCCAGTCGGGAAAATCCCCGACACGCTGATGCCCTCCACCTTCGGCTGGTTGAAGCCGCGCGTTCCATAGGCGGCATATGGGGCTCCGGCGGCCCCGGAACTGCCGCCGACCTCGATCCGCGCGACCTCCACGGCCGGTGACAACGAGAGGAGCGCGAACATGCTGCGCGAGCTGGGCACGTCCGCGAGTCGACGGGAATCGAAGGTTCCGGTGATCCCCGTGGACTGGCGGTCGAGAACGCCGCCGCGCGCGCTGACGGTTACACGCTCCGCCAGCATCGCCACGCTCAGCTCAACGTCGATCGTCGCCGTGAATCCGAGACCGACGCGGATCCCTTTGTGCTCGACTGTCCTGTAGCCGTCGAGGGCGAATGAAAGCGAGTACTCGCCTGGTGGCAGAGCCGCGATTCGATAGCGTCCCTCCGCGTTGGTCAGCGACGTCCGTGAACCCATCAGTGCGTCGCCCGAAATCGTGACGGTCACATTCGGAAGGACCGCACCGGTAGCATCCTGGACGGTGCCCACGATCGCGCCGGTCGCAGTGCCGGCGGACTGGCCTGCCCATGACGCCGACGGCGCCAGCAGCGCGGCCACGAACAGGACAGCGAGAGCTTGCCGCGGGATCACGGGTTCCTGGTCTCGAGCAGCACCATGACGACGGGTTCATTCTAGGACGGCGAGCAGCATGCGTCTATGGCCGTGAACCGGTGAATGCCGCTGGGAGGTGAGATCGCCGAGTTCGCGGTGAAGCGGCTCCTCGGGCAAGTTCAGCTTCTTCCTGAACGCAGACAAGCGGGGATCGCCGCTCAGGATCGCCATCTCCGGCCGGCTGATTCAGGTCGCCGTTCAGGACCGCTGCGCCTGCTTCAGCGCGTCGGCGGGCTGGATGCGGAGGGCGCGCCTCGCAGGCTCGACGCAGACCAGCAACCCGACGGTCAGCATCACGGCCGACGTGATCAGCAGCGCATCGGCGACGTGGACCAGCTCCAAGTTGGTCGAGAACATCGCGGTAAGCATGATCACGAGATTGCCGGCCACGATGCCGCTGCCGACAAGCACGAGGGCGTGCGTGAAAAGGCCGGCGAGCAAATGTCCCGGGCTGGCGCCAAGCGCCGCGCGCAGGCCGATCTCGCGCCTCCGCCGCGCGACGCTCACCGACCTTAGCGAGAAGATCCCGGCGGCCGACAGGAACAACCCGAGACCCACGACCGCAGCGACGGCGCCGGTGACCGTAAGAAGTGGCGCGTCCTCCCGTCAGACGAATTCTTCCAGCGTCCGTACCTCGTCGAGCCGCAGGCCGGGATCGAGGCTGGCCGCGAGGATCCGCAGCCGGGGCGCCAGCGACTCGGGATCGCCCGCCATTCGCACGCCCATCACCAGCGGAGACACCGTGGGGGACGAGACGGCGCGGTACACGTCGGCCGCCTCACCACGATCGGTCGGCGTCATCCCGACATCCTGCACCATCCCGACAATCTCGAACCATGGCTCCGGCTTCGCCGGATCGGCCGCGGCGTATCGCACCCGTCGTCCGATTGGACTCGCGCCGTGCGTGTAGCGACGAGCGAAGGCCTCGTTCACGAGAACGGTCCTGGCGCCCTCGGCGCGATCGCCATCGTGAAAGGCTTCGCCCGGAAACGATCGACCGGTCGAAGGCTTCGAAGTACCCGGGGCCGACCGACGACGTCCACAGATTCGCGCGCGAATGGGCGTGGCCCCGGCGGCCGTTTCGACCTCCGCGCTTCGTACGGCTGGCGCCATGCCGGGCAGCCGGTTACCGAATGTGACGGCCACGACACCGGGCTCCTGCGCGACACGCCTCTCGAGCTCCCGATACGTCTGCTCGAACCGGGCGCGGAAGGCCGCGTCATCGCCGTCGCGTGTCGGCGCCGCTTCACGATCCATGGCGATATACGCGGCCAGATACTGCTCGGCCGGGAACTGCTTCCGGATCCGCCGATCGCGCACCGCTTCTTCCGCGATCTCCATCGCGAGAGGGATCCAGATCGTGGTCAGCGCCACCTGGAGAATCATGACCGTCGTCCACACCCAGCCGAATCGCAGCGTCGATCCGCCGCTGCCCAGGTTCCGGAGCTGCGACTGCACGTTCGATCCTGTGGCCTTGATCGCCGGAAGGATTCCCACCATCCCGGCGCCGGCCGTCGTCAGCACCGCCGCATACAGGACGGTCGTGAGTTTCAGGCCCGGGTCGAACCAGAACGGCGGCACGTAATCGCCGGCCATGTACACCTCGAAGCCCCACTTCAACGTCCAATGCGCAGCCCCGAGCCCGACGATGGCGGCGACCGACGCGAGGACGAGCGCTTCGATGAAGAGCTGACCGATGATCCGGCCGCGGCTCGCGCCGAGCGCATACCGCGTGGCGATCTCCGCATCACGCGTCGCCGTGCGGGCATAGACGAGCGTTCCGACGTTCGCGCACGCGACGATCAGGACCAGGATGATCGGCAGGTGTGCCATCGAGAACGCGATCCAGGACTGATCGTCCGGGTACTCGGCGCCGTAGGCCAGGACGCGCGGCCGGAGATGCTGGTGGGTCCGGGGAGATGCCGCCGCGGTGCGTTCGGCCAGCGCGGTGAGCTCCACGTTCGCCTTCGCCCGCGTGGCACCCGGCGCGAGGCGGCCGAACACCTGGACCGCCGATCCTTCGAGTGGAGCGTATCCGGACCCTCGCAGTTGCAGCGGCATCCACAACTGGTGATTGAGCGGGAACGCAAAGCCCTCCGGCATGATGCCCACGACGGTCGCCACCGTCCGTCCCAGTTGCGCAGTATGCCCGATGGCGTCGGCGCGTCCGCCGAACCACTGGCGCCACACGTCGTAGCCAAGCACGACGACCGGCGGTGCGCCGGGTCGTTCGTCGGCGTCGAGCAACCAGCCGCAGCGGTGTCAAGCCGTCGAGGACGCCCGGACCCCGGATCGGACAGACCTCCGGCATATCGACGGCCAGGAGCCGTCGCTCATGGGGCCGATTCGTACTCGTCGGACTGCGCCTCGCCCGCCGCGGTGAAGAGCGGTGGCGCACGGGCGGGCCGGGCGACCGGCAGGCCCGTCGGGAGACCGAGATGCCGGAGAATTCGACCGATGACCGCTTCTCTATCGTGAACCCCGACAGGCCGAAGGCGAGCGCGACCGGCGGATTCAGCAGGTTGAAACGTCCGTTCTCGGTCCCTGCTCAGCCCCTTCCCCCCACGACAGCAAGCGTGTCCACTGACCGCCAAACGCTTGACCGGCGGGTGGTGTGTCCGCTTTCCGCTCTCGCAGACGTTTCATGAACAGCAGCGCCGCGTGGCGATGCTTGAGCCGCTCGGGAGGGCCAAACCATGAAGACCTATATCCGTCTGGGCAGCCTCTCATTTGCTGCCTTGGCGCTGGCGTGCTTCGTCTCCTGTAATGACACGCGCTCGCCCCTTCGGCCCGCGCCACCCCCGGCTCCGTCACCTAGTCCGGCGCTGTTGAACTTCGCGGTGACTGGACCAACGACGGTTCACATCGGCGAGACGGCCCGGTTCACAGCCAGGGCGAGCTACACGGACGGCTCGGAGCGCGATGTGAGCGGCGAGGCGAAGTGGCAGGTCGGTTCCGATCGCGTTTCACTGACCGCACCGGGGGAGGTGGTTGGTACAGCTGCCGGCGAGTCCTCTGTGACGGCGGTTTTCGAAGCGAGGAGCGGCGTCATCAGCGGGATCGTCGTCGTGCCACCGGGTACCTACCTCCTGCGTGGAACCGTGCGTGATGCGGGGAAACCCCTGCACGAAGCAAGTGTTGTCGTCACGAGCGGGCCTTTGGGCATGATAACGGTCACCCTCGTCAATGGCATCTACAAGGTATACGGCGTCGCCGGGCCGACCACCATTACCGTTTCCAAGGAGGGCTACCAGACAGAGACACGGCAGCTAGTGGTGACAGGCCATGACACGTTGGACATCGACCTCGTCCTGACCCGGTCGCGTCCGGAGATTTCCGGCCGTTATACCCTTACGTTCACTGCGGCGCCGGAATGCACCTCGCTCCCCGCGTACGCCCGCAGCCGTGAGTACCAGGCCAGCGTGACGCAGAGCGGGGCCGAACTGCAGGTCGTTCTGACCGCTCCGGCGGGGTGGCGTTTCGTGGCCCCTTACCCCTTCACCCTCGACCGCTTTTCCGGAATGGTCGGCGCGACGAGCGTGCATTTCGACCTCTCGCGCACACCGCCCGACTTCTACTACAGCGACACGTGGCCGCCCATCTTCGAGTCCAATGCCAACCGTCAGCTATTCGGAGTGGATGGATCCGCCGACGCGCCGGTCGTCCCCGATCGCTTGGAGGGGGCCCTGAGGGGAACGTTCACGACGAATTATCCGAGCTTCCCTCGGCCGGGTGAAAGGACCGAGTGCACGTCTGAACATCACGTCCTGAGGCTCGTGAGATGACCTCTTCCACCCGGCTGGTGGTGCTCGCCGGCGGCGCACCGCTCGCGGCGGCCGTCCTCGTGCTGCTGGCGAGCGGCTTCGCGCGGCCGGCGCGGCAGTTGAACGTTCTCCTCATTACGTTGGACACGACACGCGCCGATCGTCTCTCGCCGTACGGGCTGATGGACGCATCGATGCCGCATCTCGAACGGCTCGCGCGCGAGGGTGTCGTGTTCGATCGGGCGTACTCGGTTGCGCCGTTGACGCTTCCCGCCCACGCTACCCTGCTGACGGGTCTGCTGCCACCCGGGCACGGTGTCCGCGACAATGCGGATGCGGCGCTGGCGGAAACGCATACGACGCTGGCGGAGCTCCTGGGGGCGCGAGGCTATCGCACCGGCGCTTTCGTCGGTTCAGTCGTGCTCGGGGCGGACCGCGGTCTTGCGCAGGGATTCGATGTCTACGGAGGTGTCGAGCCGCGCGCCTTGCTGTCGCAGTCGCTGCAGCGGCGCGGAGATGCGGTGGTCAGCGACGCACTCGACTGGCTGCGGACGGCGGGAGATTCCACTTTCTTGCTCTGGACGCACCTCTATGATCCACATGCGCCGTACGATCCGCCGGAGCCGTACGGATCGACTCACGTCGATCCGTACGTCGGCGAGATCATGTTCGCCGACGCGCAGATCGGGCGGCTCCTCGACGTCCTCGATCGGCGCCGATTGACCGAGCGAACTCTCGTCGTAGTGGTGGGAGACCATGGGGAAGGTCTCGGTGAGCACGGCGAAGCCACGCACGGGCTCTTTGTTTATGATGCGGTGCTGCGAGTGCCTCTGATCGTGCGTGCTCCGGCGATCAAGTCGCGTCGGGTCGCCGATCTTGCCAGTCTCACGGACGTGCTCCCAACGATCGTCGAACTGCTCGGGCTCCCGACTCATTCGTCCGACGGGTGGAGCCTGGTGCCGGCACTGCGGGGAGAGGCTGGTCCTGCGCGCGAGCTGTACGCCGAGTCGCTTTACGGATTGCGCTTTGGAGGCGCGCCGTCGCTCACGCTTCGAGACGAGCGCTACAAGCTCATTTCGGGACGCCGCACGGAACTGTACGACCTCGCCCGCGATCCGTTCGAAACCCGCAACATCGCCCAGGAGCGCGGCAGCGTCGCTGACGCGATGCGACGTCACCTGGACGCAGTCGCAGGAAGGCTCCCGGCTCGAGCGGATCGCGCTGCCCCGGGGGCTCCGAGCGACCTGCGCGAGCGGCTCGCCGCGTTGGGCTACACAGGGCACAAGTGATCCCCAAGGTCGCGTCACTGGGCACGCTGGAACGGCGGCTTCAGCCACCGCCAGTTGTCGATCAGCATGATGTCGGCGCCGTGATAGTCCATCTGGGAGTACACCATCCAGCGTCCGTCCTTCGACACCGAGAAACCGCTGCCGCGGTCATAGGGACCCGCCGGCACGCGCACGGGCGCGCTGCGGCCGGTCGCGAATGCGAAGAATTCGATCGCGAGCCGCGGCCTCGCCTGCTCGTTCACCCGATAGATCCCCTGTGGCCGTGCCAGCCACTCACCGCCGTATGCCGCCTTCCTCGGGCGCTGCAACACAAGGGTCGGCGCCCCTCCCGCCGCGGGTGTGCGCCAGATGTGACCGTTCTCGTCCGCGTAGTGGACAACGGAGCCATCGGTTGATTCCCGCACTGCGGCGACGCGCCGTGTCACCAGCACAGGGTCGCCTCCTGCAGCGGGGACCTTCAACGGCTGCCAGGTTCCGTATCGTGTCGACGCGAAGTAGATCCAGGCCCCGCCGGCGGACCAGCTCGGCCGATGCTCATGACTGGATCCGGATGTAAGCCTGCGGCTTCTGCCGGTGGCTGCGTCGGCAACATGAATCCTCGTACGGCCCGGTTCGATTGGACGCAAAAGCGATCCGCGAGCCGTCGGGCGAGATGTCCGGTGTCGTATCGGCGCGCGTCGACGAGGCGACCTGCCGGGGAGCCGCTGCGCCTGTGCCTGAGAACTCGGCTCGATAGAGATTCGAATGCAGGACCTGCTGCAGGAACACCAACCGTCTCCCCGCTGCATCTGTCAATGGAAAGCTCGCCCCCTCGCCAATGCCAGCGATCGGGTGTGCCGCACCGCCCGACACCGAGATGCGCCAGAGCGTGTCCCTGCCACCACCGTGGTACGACGTGAACATCAAAGACTGCCCCTCGTCGGTCCAGGTCAGGTCACGAATGTCGTGGGTGCCCGCGGGCAAGCGGTGACCACACGTTCCACGTGCAAAGGGTGCCAGGACCGCGCATCGATGTGTCGGTGTCCCGGCCCGCTGAGTCGAGCATCGCAGATCCTGACTCACCGCTCGGCTGCGGTCGAAGCGCAGTCCCATGTTGAGAGCCAGTGAATTTGAGACGGTGACGGCGCTGCTCACGAACGCCGACGCCGTTAAGCGTCGACCTCTCTAGGCGTATTTCTTCATAACGCCGCGCTGACGCGGCGAGAGCCAAGGCCAAAAAAGGAGACTCTCGCGGCGCGTCACGGCTGCCGTCGGGGCGGCGATAGTTGTTCACTACGCGCCTGATGCCGTCCTTCATCCGCTTGACGTTGAAATTGAGCAGCAATCCGACCGGAAGCTCCATCAGCCGGAGATAGGTGAGGAGCTGCGAGACATGGAGGTCGTCGATCGCGCGCACGGACTTCACCTCGACGATCACCCGCTTGTCGACCAGGAGGTCGAGCACGTACGCGCGCTCGAGCATGCTCAGGCGCTGGCGGAGCGGTCGAGTCGCTTCTGCTGCGAGGTTCCGGGCCGCCATGTTCAGCGCACTGGACTCCAGGAAGCGATCGCCTGTCTGGTGTGCACCCAGCAGGGATTCAACCTGGCGGCGCAATTCGGCGTCACGCGCGCACGCGTGGTCGAGAAACGCCGGCCTGGCGGAGGCGTCCCGATCGAGCGCAGCTTGAAAAATCCGCTCGACCTGCTGCCAGCGCTCCGGAGTCATCGCCTCAACTCACGCGTCAGCCAGGCCTTGGCGCTCGCCAATCTCGCCCCACAGTGTCGGTAGACACGCTCAATGCTTCGGCCGTCTCTTCCAGGCTCAGTCCTGCAAAAAAGCGGAGCTCCACTACCTGAGCTTTGCGAGTGCGCGGCGACAATTAGATCTGCCGCACGTACGTGTTGCCTCGCTTCAGAATGTTACCCGACTGCCTCATTGAGTTCGTACCCGGCCTCGCTTTCCTCCGACTTCGCATCCAACGCTCCGATTTTCAGGGTGGGTTCGTACGCCCTGCAGGCGCTCGGCGGCCATCACGCGAGCACCGAACGCTCGGTTGAGGATGCCGCCGAGCGCCCCCCCGTAAACGAGGCAATGAGATTGAGTCGGCGGTCGCCGTCGTGAATGGGACCACCGCGGCTCACAGGACGTCGGAACGCCGATCGCTGAAACGGCGACCTCACAGGATGCCCCAGGAACGACGATCTCCCTCCCGGGCAGGCTGGGGTATCCCCCCGGCACGACCCGTCCGACGGCGATCGGGATCGCGATGCGCCTCGCCCTAGTCCTAACGAGGCCCTGCCTCAGACCGTCGAGCATGTTGAATTAAGTCGACCGCTGGAGTCGGTCTGAGACAGGGCCTCGTTAGAAAAAGAGGAGCCCCGGGAGCAGGCAGGAGTTGAATCCTGCGCCTACGTGATAGACCCTCTTGGGGTCGGTAGCCACAAGGGCCGCGCTCTCCTGGAGCTCCATCACACGCTCGTCGCGCGGCAGCACGAAGAGCGCCGAAGTCTTCGTGCGGCCGTCCACCACGAGCAGGGCGCGCGGCACCTCCACGCCCGTCAGGTAGAAGAACTGGTTGTTCTGCCGGAACTTGTGGTACGACGGCAGCCCGGTCGTCCCCTGGATGACGACGACGCCGTCGCCGATCTGCTGCAGGACCCGGGCCCGCCGGGCTGCGAACTCCTCGGGCGGGAGCGAGTCGGTAAACAGCGGCGGCTGTGCCGAGGCGGCCGAGGCCAGGAGGATGGCCGTCACGAGGGTAAGGGATAGATGGCGCTTCATGGCTGGCCATTATACGGTCGCGGCCGGCGCGACGAAATCATCGGCCGATGGTAATCGGCCGCATCGCCACCAGCGAGCCCCCCAGTACATGGGGGTTCATCCCCCCGAGTGCTGGTCGTACACTGTGCCCGGAACAATGCGCACCCACGACAACCCGGGCGACGCCTCTCAGCCCACGCTGACCCGCGTGGCCATTGTCGAAGACCAGTCCGAGATTCGCGAAGGCCTGCGGCTGATCATCGACGACGCCCCCGCGTTCCGTTGCGTCGGGACCTTCGCGTCGCTCGAAGACGCGTTGTCTGGCCTCGAAGCCGGGTGTGCGGACGTCGTGCTCATGGATCTCGGATTGCCGGGTCTGTCAGGGCTCGAGGGCATCCGGCTGCTGAAGCAGGCCGACCCGAAACTCCTGCTGGTCGCCCTGACGGTGTACGAGGACGACAACAGCGTGTTCGACGCGTTGTGCGCCGGCGCATCGGGCTACCTGCTCAAGAAAACGCCTCCGGCCCGGCTCATCGAGTGCCTCCGGGATGTCGCGAGCGGCGGCGCACCGATCTCCCCCGAAGTAGCCAGCCGGGTGATCGCCGTGTTTCGGGAGCTTCGCCGGCCGCCCGCCCCGGATCTTCGCCTCACCCCGCACGAGCTGCGGATTCTCCAGCTCCTGGCCGAGGGCCACAGCTACAAGACCGCGGCGGCGGCGCTGTCGAACAGCGTCCATACCGTGGCGTTCCACATGAAGAGCATCTATCAGAAGCTGCAGGTGCACTCCAAGTCCGAGGCGGTCGCCAAGGGTCTCAGGCATCGCCTGGTCCGGTGAGCGGCGCGCCGCGAGCGGCGGGCGGCGGGTACCCCATGCCGCGGTGTTAGCATGAAGCGCTCCTCCCCCCATGCTCTGGATTCGACGCGCGTGGATCGGCGCCGCCATCGTTGGCGCTCTCGGGATGCCGGCACCGGTACACGCCCAGCGACCGGCTCTTCGGGCGTACACGGCGACCGACGGCCTGGCTCACGATCGCGTGCTCTCCGTCCTGGCAGACGCGAAGGGCTTTCTCTGGCTCGGGACCGGCCATGGCCTCAGCCGGTTCGACGGATCCCGTTTCATCAACTACGGGGTCGCTGACGGCCTCCCGGCGAGCTCGATCAACACGATCATCGAGATCGGAGACGACGGGTACCTGGTCGGCACCAACGGCGGCGGCGTCGGCTGGTACCGGCCGCACCTGCCGGCCACCGGAGCCACGCGCTTTCCGATGTTCGCGGTGAGCCACGCGGTCGGGGCGGCCAATCGCGTCAACATCCTCCTGCGCGACCGCCGCGGACGTGTCTGGGTCGGCACGGATGGGGGCCTCTTCGAGCTGCTGCGCGAGGGCACGACGCTGAGCTTCACCCCCGTACCCCTGGGGTCGGACGACGATGCCAGAGTGCAGGTGTGGTCGCTGGCCGACGATGCCCGCGGACGCCTGTGGATCGGCACCTCCGTGGGACTGAGCCGGCGGACGGCCGATGGGTCCATGGCGCACGACGCCATCCATCCAGCGCAGGGGGCCGACCATGTCCGGGCGCTCGCTGCCGACCCCCGGCTCGGCGTCTGGGTCGGACATGACGCCGGGCTCTTCCTGGTCGGCGACGCCGCGAGCTTCCCCCCCTTCGATCAGGAAACCACCCCGGGGACGCTGGGCGATCGCCTGCGGTTCACACAGCGCGACGGCCTGCCGAGCGAGCGAGTCTACGCCCTGCATCGATCCGATGACGGCACGGTCTGGGTGGGTACGGG